>Ga0157371_10000834_pt1 | contig 35237 bp, 37 predicted proteins | sample C45metaG_FD_113462 | JGI IMG/M metagenome (GOLD analysis project Ga0157371, IMG submission 113462) | Corn rhizosphere microbial communities from Kellogg Biological Station, Michigan, USA - C4-5 metaG | ecosystem: Host-associated > Plants > Roots > Rhizosphere > Soil | place: USA: Michigan... | reverse complement strand
CAATAGAAAACACCCTCGGCGAGGAGGGTGTTTTCTATTGGCTGGGACGGAGGGATTCGAACCCCCGAATGCCGGGACCAAAACCCGGTGCCTTACCACTTGGCGACGTCCCAATAGCTGTTATGACAACAGATTGATTTTACCGTATTATGGCATAATATTCAACAGAAAGTAACGAAGGCTTGGCCATGTCTCAAATTCATGAATCGCGTCTATCCGACAATCGCTTTATTGATCGTGTATGGAAATCACGGAATGTAAGCGATGGCATCTACGTTTCGACACCAGACTGTTCGTGGGATATTATCGTGCTTATTCAGCTGGATGGATCACGCAGCGTTATGCTAACGGGACAAGCCACTGAAGCCGCGGAGGTCCCCTATAAAGGTGGCACAAGCTCTGTTGTAGTGTCGTTTGCAGCTGGGGCATACATGCCCGATTATCCGGGCAGGCGAATGCTCAATTTGTTTGAAATGTTGCCTAATGACGGGCCTGACCATTTCATATTGAGTGGCCATCGTTTTGCGATCCCTACGTTTGAGACAGCCGAAGATCTGGTGGCACAGATGGAACAAACAGGCCTCCTGAAGATGGACGACGTGGTAGCGGCAATTATTATGGGGAGTCCGAAAGCTCTGTCAGATCGAGCAACACAGCGTCACTTTTTGGAAACAACAGGCCTGACGCGCAAAGCTTTGGAGCAAATTAAACGAGCGCAAGCTGCCGTCAGTCAGTTGCAGCAAGGCATGCGTCCGGCAGATGTAGCGGCAGATACTGGCTATACTGATCAGGCACATCTTTCGAAGTCACTGCAGAAAATTATGCGCTCGCGGCCTTCAAACGTTGACGATATTCATAAATTGTAAGTTGTCGTTTTTTTACAAAACCCAGGGCAGGTCTTCTTGGTTAAATAGGCGTATCACCAAACAAACCAAGGAGTCACAATCATGGAAATGAAACTCGAATTAGTACCAGTACCTGTAAGCAACACCGATGTTGCCAAAGACTTTTACGTTAATAAGGTAGGCTTTAATGCTGATCACGACCATAAGGTCAAGGAAGGGCTCCGCTTTGTACAGCTCACGCCTCCTGGCTCAGCATGTTCAGTCGTCATTGGCGAGGGCACAACCGAAATGAAGCCGGGCACACAAAAGAATCTGCAAATGGTCGTCAAAGACGTCCGGGCACTACGCGAAGAGCTTGCAGGGCGCGGCGTCGAAGTAAGTGCTGTGCAAGAATTTCCGTGGGGCATCTTTGTATTCTTTGCGGATCCTGACGGCAACACCTGGGCATTACAGCAAATTGTGCATCCTGGCCAGAAATAGCACAGAAACAGGGCTCGACAATAGCAGCAGATACCCCTATACTTATAGATATATGAGCGTCCTCGAGTGGGTAAATGCTGCTATTGTGGCCCTTGGCTTGCCAACAGTCCTGGGAGCTTTTTTGTACGTTGGACGCAAACTCGAAACACTGGATACCTTAAAGTCAGAAGTAGACAACAACATACGCCCCGATCTTAAGGACGTGCGTGAACGACTCTCACTTTGGGAAGGTAAGACCGCCGGTTTGTACCAGGCTCAGTCACCAATCTCCTTAACAGAGCAGGGCAGAGCCTACCTGCACCAAAGCGGCCTAAAGGCTTTTATTGATGAGCACCGCGAAGCGCTCATGCAGCAAGTTGACCACGATAGTTCGATGCAATCACCATACGATGTCCAGCAGATTTCGTTTGAGTTTTTTGATGAGCTTGACCTTCCGGACAGCCTTGAAAAACGGGCTAAAAACTTTGCCTACAACCACGGCATTAGCATGGATGCGCTTCGTCGTATTGGCGGCATTTACTTCCGTGATCTATGCCTCGTTGCGCACAACTTCAAAGTTGACGACATCGACGACTAGCCATGTTGCGCCATAAACGTACGACCTTTTTCTGCTTTTCACCACCTGTCATGATTGCCACGTACGTTATTGAACTCAGTCTGTTGGCTTACACGCTATGGCGCTACAAACTGAGCAGCTTTACGCGCCTCTCCGTTTTACTATTATTCTTCTTAGCCGTCTTTCAACTCGCCGAATTCCGCGTCTGCACTGGCAGCATAAACGGTGCGTTTTGGTCACATATTGGCTATGTGGCGATTACGCTTCTGCCCCCGCTTGGCATCCATGCGCTGAGTGTGCTCAGGGGCAAGTCGAGCAAAATATTAGTGCTAACAGCCTATGCTACAAGTGCTTGTTTTGTGGCCTACTTTGCGCTGCACGCTGGTTCACTCACAGGGCACGCCTGCCTGGGTAATTACATCATGTTCCAGGTCAACGAAAGCGCCACCTGGCTCTACGCCGTCTACTACTACGGGTGGGTTATTATGGGCACACTCCTTGGGTGGCTGTGGGCCAAGGAGTCCACGCAGAAGGTACGGCGGCAAGCGCTGAACGGATTTGCCTGGGGCTTTGCAGCGTTTTTGATACCAACAACTACCGTGAACCTACTTAATCCGACCACAACGAATGGTATTCCGTCTATTATGTGCGGATTTGCCGTCTTATTTGCCCTTATTCTGAGCCTATGGGTAATGCCTCGGGCTGCCGCACTTCGTTCGTAGCCGTGACATACTGCACAACGAAAGGTGTGCATAATTCATCCGTGACAACAGGGGTACCAGATACAGTACCGCGCGGGGCACATTGGTAAAATGGTGATTCCGCGGCCGCAGCCACCAGAGGCTCATGTATAATACCCAAAGCTTACCTGTAAAGCATTAGCGGGGATTTTTAGTTTCGTGCAGAACACACCACGTAAACCACAACAATATATCGACGGATTTATCAACAATCGTCCACGGCGACAAGTCAGTGCCGCGCCGCAGCGCCCACTGAGTCGTGCCCCTCAGCCAACGCCACGGCAGGCAATGGGCACCGTCGCCAAACCGCTTTCTTTACAGCACGGTCGACCAACAGTCTCAGATCGACCGCTCATTCCAAAGGCCGAACAGCCCAAGCGGCCTATCCACGGTAGTTTTGGGCGCCGCAGGCCAACCGCCACAGACCAGCAACATAAAAAAAGCAACCGTTCATGGCGTCCGCTCGTTAAACGAGGCGCCTTGGTTGTACTAGCTCTGTTTGTTATTTCTGGTGGCTGGCTTGGCTGGAAAGTATATCGCAACACCGCCAAGGTATTTGGCAACAAAAACCCATTGCACATTTTAAGTGCCTTCAAGCCTGTGCCTTTGAAGGGCGAAGATAAGGGCCGCGTGACTGTCTTGCTGGCGGGCAATTCTGCCGACCGATCTGACGGTGGTGGCGGACAGCTGACTGACTCTATTATGTTACTCAGCATCAACACCAAAAGCCACGACGCCTTCATGCTTAGTATTCCGCGCGATATGTGGGTCAATATTCCTGACAGGGGACACTCAAAAATTAATGCCGCCAATACGGCGACTGATTTCAATGAAAATGGCTATGCCAAGGGTGGCATGGGTATGCTCGAGAAGGTTATTACCGATAACTTCGGCATTCCTATAAATTACTATGCGCTCGTTAACTACACCGCCTTCAAGGATGCCGTCAATAATGTCGGCGGTATCGATGTCAACATTCAAAGCACCGATCCCCGCGGCCTCTATGACCCGAGCTTTAGGCCGCATGAAGGTGGAGCGCTCAAGCTGCCTAACGGCGTCAATCACTTAAATGGGCAAATTGCCCTTAACTTAGCACGTGCGCGCGGCGACCCATTCAATGGCGTGTACGGCGCTTACGGCTTCCCCCAAAGCGACTTTGACCGCACTACCCACCAGCGACAGATGATGTTCGCCCTCAAAGAAAAAACGCTCAGCATGAATGTGTTGTCTAACCCCAATAAGGTTGGCAACTTGATGGACTCTGTGGGCAACAATGTGAGTACTGACTTCCAGATTAACGAGCTGGTTAGCTTGTATCACATGATGAAAAACGTCAAGAGCAGCAACATTCAGTCGCTTAGCCTTAATAGCGCTGACGGCAAAAACCTTCTCATGAATTACCGTGCCGACAATGGCCAGTCAGCACTCGCTCCGGCAATGGGTGTCGATGATTTTAGCCAAATTCAGGCGTACCTTACCAAGGTCATCAACACTTCGCCAGTCAGCAAAGAAGCAGCGCAAACCGTCGTCTTAAATGGCGGTGATATTGCGGGTCTCGCTAAAGCAAAGGGTGACGAGATCGCCAAGAAGGGTCTTGTTATTAGCACTGTTGGTGATGCGCCAAAGAAATACAGCACAACAACTATCATTGATAACTCTAAAGGTGCAAAACCAGCCACCAAGAAGTTCCTAAAGGATACCTTCAAGAATAGTACGAGTGCAACTGACGCCACGCTGTCGGCGCGGTATCCTGACGCCCAGTTCATCATTATATTGGGCGGTAACGAGAAGTCTCCTGCGGACCAATCCGATAACGATAGCTCGACTGATACGAGCAATATCTAAGCCGCTACAAACGACACGAAGCTCGTAACATTTTCTTTGTCGGTTTCGATACCCGAGGCAAGCACTGCCAAACCGTATAGCTGCGCTGCTGCACGACTTGCGACTGCTGCTTTGCTAGGGTCATGCCATTTCTGCACATCCGAAGCACTGCCGGCAGTATCTGGATGCTCGATACGAGTAGCGTGCGGCAAAAACAAGTCGAGATATTCGCCACATTGACCAAGGGCTACGAAATGCGAATACACTTCCGTAATGCCTGCTAAGCTGGCGCCAGGGAGGCCCAACAGGCATTGCTCGATACGCAAATCGAGTGTACCGGTTACAGCAATTGGCTGCGAAGCTACCAAAGACTGGCTTTCGGATATACTCCCAAAGTTACTGTTTGCAATAGCTACAACGCCAACATCTGCGCGGCCGTCAGCAACGCAGGCAAATACATCCGCAAACGTTTCGCAAGGGACGATTATAATATCTTGGCTAATGAGCTGACGGGCTGCGACATCATGAAATGAAGCCGCATAGCCCTGAATGGCGACCTTTTTTGACATATTTAAACAATTATAGCATAGCAAAATAACTGTTGTTTTTATCACGCTTCATATACAATAAGCATTAGAAGGATCGTATGGATTTTACACAGTTTGCGGCAACGCAGTCAGACGTCCTGCAACGAGCAGGAGATGGACTTAAAAAAACAGCAGATACATTTCTCAATGCCAAGTCTATCTTGGCGTTGGTAGTAGCGTTGGGTATTGCGCTGGTGCTGGGACGCATAATGGCGGCTTTCTTGCGCCGACTGACAACCGTCGTTGGCACGCAGGCCGACAAGAGCAAAGACCTCAATCGAGTCAACAAATTACGCCGCGTCGAAACGCTCATCGTACTTTCTATTGCTATTATTCGAGCATGTCTGATCATCGGTGCGTTTTATTTCTGGTGGGCGTACATGCACCCCAACGGGCAGCCGACCGCCATTATTGGAGCAAGTGCAGTCGTAGCCATCTTTTTGTCGGGTGCCTTGGTCCCGCTCCTCCGAGATTTAACCTACGGTAGCGTTATGATGGCCGAACACTGGTTTGGTGTTGGCGATTATGTGCGCATTGAGCCGTTTGGTAACCTCGGTGGCATTGTCGATCGGGTGACGCTTCGTTCGACCCGTTTGCGTGACATTAACGGGGAGATCATTTGGATTAATAACCAGAATATTGCAGCAGTACGTATCACGCCAAAGGGCATTCGTACACTGGCCATTGAGCTCATTGTCAACGACCTCAACAGGGGTATCGACCTGGTTGCTCAAACAAACCTTCGCATGCCAAATAGTCCGTTAATGCTCACACGGCAACTGACAATTATCAGCAAACAAGAGGTTGGCAATAAGCTCTGGCACATTACTGCCATTGGTGAAACCGCGCCAGGGCGCGAATGGATCCTCGAAGATTACGCTCTGAAGTTGATGCAAGAAATTGACGAAGATAACAAGCAACCCACGCTACTACACGAGCCCGTTGCTCGTAATGCAGATGCTGATGCCGAGCGCAGATTTGCACGTACCATTAAGAATGCCAGCAAGCGCCCCGTAAAACGGCCACTTGGATCAACACTGACGCCTTTAACGCCGCTGACACATGCTGCACGTAAAAAGCGTCATGCCGCTCAGGAAAACGCCAAAGCAGCGGCCAAAAGTACAGCCAAAAAACGTCGACTCATTAGTTAGCCACTTAGGCTCGGGGTGGGAAAATTGTCAGCAGGTAGCTTATACTAAGGTGATGTCAAAACGTCATGAGCAAGTTTCCCCCGCGCCCATTATGACTCCTGAAATGCTCGACATACGGCGGCGTGCCATCTCGGAACACATCGGCGCGCACATGCTCGAAATCGAGACCAGTCCAACGCTGCGCGATTATCAGCGTGAGATGCTCCTTACATTCGGCCATCTCTTTCAAGAACGAACCAATGCAGGCGCCGAAACTGTACAGGGCGCCTGTGTTCAGTTTCCGGGTGCCGGTAAAACCATCGAGGCAGCCCATATGGCAAGGATGGTCGGTGTCGGCAAGCAGCTTGTTGCCCATCAGCCGCCCATATCAGGCTTGTTTATGGCGCCGCAAATACACCTCTTGGATCAGGCAGTAGGCGATACCAGAATCGCACCAAAAGGCTTTGCGCTGGGTGCGCCAGATATACCCACTCGACTTCTTAACAACAGAGACACCGCCATACACCCGGGGGTTATGAACTTCGCCTCTAACAAACTAGTCCTTGAACGAGCCCACGGCCAACAGCCACTCTTTGACTGGCTGGACCTGCTATTGGTTGATGAATGCGATTTCTATACCGGGCCACAAACAACAAGTGTTATACGTGACATACAACAAAAGGGAACGACGACAGTCGGCTTCTCGGCAACCGACAAAGACCCCAGACTAAACCAGAGTATCCACGAGATTTGGCCCGACCTTCTTGATAAACGCGATCTTACATACGGCATCGAGAATGGCTACCTTTCTCCGGCTGTCGTGTATGGCATCCCCGTGGCTTTAGATGATGAGACCTTAGCAGTCACGGGCAATAGAGGCACCGCGTACAGAGAGGCCATACGGCTACGGGCCCACCACCATGCCAAACGAGCTGCAACCATTCTCGCCCAGCATGGCGTAAAAACTATTGTTTTCAATAGGCCCGGCGACCATTGTCTGTACGCTCGTAACCTCGCCAATGAGCTTATAGAGATTCCGCTCTACGAGGGTACTGATGAAACTGTAATGGCTGAGGCGATTGGCCACTTTCGCGGCGACAACCTGAGCGCCATACAAGCGCTCGAAGATAACACGCTCGACGTGCTCACATCGACGCAACTCGGGGCACGAGGGCTTGATATCGCCGGTCTGAAAGGCCTTGTCATTACAGTCCTCAATAGATCCACCGCCCAGGTAGTGCAGCAGCTTGGCAGGGTTCTTCGCAAGAGTGACCCACGCAATCCAGAGGCACCTGCGATTATCATTTTCATGGATTACTCTCAGAACGAGGGCATGAACGCACACCGTCAAATCACGCCATATCAAGCACTTGATATCCCATACACCGTACACCACCGAAGCGCCATGTCATCGGGCAGAACGCATCATGCCAAAGAGGACTTGCCCGAAAAGCTCATTAAGGAATTGTCCGCACTTGCCAGTAAAGCAAGTTCCAAGGTCAGTCAGCGAAGTAGGTATTTCGTCAAACCGCTGCAGTTAAAGCCGAACGAAAACAACCTAGCCGAAGTTGCCGCCTGGACACATACCGATACTGGCATTTTGCGCACCATTTTGCGCAAAGGCGGGTATACCGTCCGGCAGTTTAGCCAGAATGGCAAGCGCATTGAGACATGCACCGATGATGGCCTATATTTTCTTGACGTAGTGACGAGTAAGCCAGGTGAAATGCACCTCAACGAGCTGAGTGAGAGCTTGCAAGTCAAGCGTGAAACACTTGCTGCCACTGTCAAGCGCCTCGGCATCCTCGAACTGGGCCAACCTCGTTACAGCCGCCACCGTCAACCAAGTGGATTTGCACCGACGCCAGAGCACTACAGCCCAGAGCAAGTCAATCTCATCACTGCCGCCGTGCAGGAAAAGCAGTTCGATGTCGCTACTGAGACCGACATGCCCACTCAAGACATTGCAGCAGTTTTGGGTGTCGATGACAGTAAAGTTCATTTTTACTTTTTGCTTGTCGGCGTGGCGCCCATAAAACGTACGAGTTCAGGCAAGAATAAAATCCCGCTCCTATGCTATCCACGTGCTGAAGCAGAGAAGGCCATCACTGCGATACAGAGCCTGCCAGTGCTTCCGGAGGGCGCCATGAGCCATCTTGCCCTTGTTCGGCAGCTTGCACTGCGCGGCGCGCCAGTAAAAACTGCCGAACTGCGCAGTGCACTCGCCGACCACGGCTTTACGCCCACGTTATACTTCACTAATGCTGGCATATTGACCTTTGAAGTAACACCCGCAATGCGCGAAGCACTTCTGAGCCATTTTGGTGTGGCCAACGTCACGCCCACCAAGCTACAAGGGCCTCGACCAATCACCAGGCAAGACCTCGCTGCCGCGGCACCCGCAGCTGTCCCAAAGGAACCAAGGCCTGCTGGCCGCAAGAAAGTCGCCACACGACAAACCCCGGCCTTGCAAGAAATTGGGCGGATACGTGGGGGCACGACAGGCTTCAGTAAGCTGCAAGAGCTCGTAAAATCATCCAGTGTACGCCGCGAAACATTCATGACGATAATTGCACATCACCCCGAGACAAAGCAGCATAGCATCGGCACCGATGCAGATGGCAATATAATCATCGACGCACAAACACGATTTGTTCTCGAAGGAATGCTACAGAATAAGCAAATCCCAACCATTCCTTTTGGATGGCAAACACTCCCCGTTGTCGCGGAGCAAAACGGCATCCCGTTTGCCCAAGCTCTGACATGGCTCAAATTACAGAAATTTACGAGCGAAAATATTCGTGTTTGTAATTTTCCAGATCAGACAGGGCTTTTGTTTATCTCGCCAAGTGTCGCGCTGCGACTCGAAGACACTTTTTTGTAGTCTAAAAATGTGCGCGGATATGGTTAAAGCTGTAGTCCCAGTCGGCATTTGCTTTCTTATGCGGATTACAGATGCCCTGTGGGTCCATGATCTGTTTTGCTTGTCGGAAGATATCTACCATTTCTTGGCCATACATTTGCACAAGCCATGGACCACGAACTAAGCCGTCGTTATGCTCGCCCGATAGCGAGCCCTTATATTTGAGGACTAACTCGTTTACTTCTTTCATGGCAGGCAATAATTTTGCGCGGTCACTCGGGTCTTCGAGTTTCATGAGGGGAATAATATGGAAATTACCGTCACCCATATGACCAGCAATGGTCGCTAGCAGATCATACTTCTTAATAATGGTACGGATCTCGGGCAAAAACTGTGGCAAGTGCGGTGGATTTACTACCAAGTCATCAATAAAGGGAGCAGTGTGCTTATCTTTAACTTTGCTGCGCAAAAGCTGGAAGCTATAGCGACGCATCAGCCAGAATTTTTCACTTTTTTGTGCCGTATCATCACGCTCCATAGCCATGTGATATGGCTTCAGGGCAGCGTGCATGGCGTTTATTTTATCGTCGACTTCTTGCTGTGTCTGGCCATTGAATTCGATCATCAAAATAAGTTTTGGCACACCGCGAAGCAACATGATGCCATCTGGAATTAGACTAATAAGCAGTTTGATAAAACCAGCAACTCCGAGCATTTTCAAGAAGCTTGGCATAAACCGGATTGAGAGCCACAACGTAGCATCGTCAAAGGACTCGAAGGTGGCGGGCTTATGCTCAAGTACTTTGTTAATAATTTCACCGAGGGGATCAATGTTTTTCATGAAACAAACCAACAGGCCAGTGTAGGGACGAGTTGGCACGAGCCGAAAATGAATGTCAGTCACAAAGCCCAAAGTACCTTGTGCGCCAACGATGAGTTTTGTCAGATCAAAGATCTTTGTTTCGCGGTCCCATACATCCCACAAGTTGTAGCCAGTTGAGTTTTTGGTGACCTGCGGCTTCGCTGCCTTAATCTTGTCATAGTTAGCTTCGATAAGATCGAAAATGCTCTTATATACTTTACCCTCAAAGTCTTGCTGCATCATCTTGGCAGTCAGCTCTTGTTGGTTCAGCGGCTTAACTGTTCGTTCTACGCCATCCGCAAAGACAACACGCAATTCGGTTACGAAGTCTTCGGTTTTGCCATACTCCAGTGACTTCTCGCCGCCCGAGTTGTTGTTGACCATACCACCGATAGTACAAAGATCGCGCGAAGCAGGGTAGCTGGGCATTAACCGCTGCTGCTTGAGTGTTTCTTTTTCAAAGTCACGGTAAAACACACCAGGCTGCGCATGGGCACTGTCGGGCGTGACCTCAGTAATAGCCGTGAAGTACTTGTTGAAGTCCATAATAATAGAATCATTAATGGCACCACCAGACATGTCAGTACCCGCGCTGCGGGCGGTAATCGACAGGTCAGGCTGCGCTGCCTTGCGTTCGGACACCAGCTTTACCGCACGGGCAACGTCCTGCGCATCTTTTGGCGCAATCACCAGCTGAGGTTTGATTTCAAACATTGACGCATCATGGCTATAAAAATCGAGCGTTTCCGCCTTAGCATCGATATCGCCCTGAAAGCCTGTTTGTTGTAAGAGTTGAGCAAATTCATCCATATATGTAGCTTACCGGTAATGGCTCTGAAAGCACAAGGATAATAGGATATCTGCGCCCTTAAATATTACAAAAAACTTAACCAGAGGTAGATATCCACATGTAGTGGTGAATACTACAATGGAACCTCAAGGTAAGGTTGCTATACTTATGCTTTGTGTTTAATGAGAAAAACAGGGGTATATAATGGAACAACGCGCACCGCTCAATACTGGCTTGCCCGCACTCCCAGAGAACTTCACGCCACCAGCTGGCACCGAGGTTGCACGTACTAACGGCGTAGAGGTAATGTCTTTGCGAGACATGGTTGGCTATGTCAACCCGACCTTACTTGACACCGGCCACGCGCAAAACGTAGCAGACAAGCTGAATCCTACTGAATTTGTCGAGGTGAACGCCGCGCCCCCCGAAGATCATCTATTATACGGCCGACGTGCTATGGCCATGGGTGTCATGCACGGCACTGTACCCCCGGAGCTTGACCCGGCTGGTGCTCACGCCACCTACATTAACTACTTAGACCGACAGCGAGAGAGCGGGCCTCGTTTTCCAGCCCCGCAACCAGAGGCACCTCGCGAAATCGAAGAAGTGCTAGCTGAGCAACCTCTCGAAGCGGACGTCGTCCGTATGCCTCAAACTCTTGGCTCTGAAGATACTGTTGAAACCAGTATGGAAGCGCTTCGCGAGACGTTAGCGCGCGAACAAGAGCAGGATGGCTATGATCCCGAGAAAACGCTCGGTCTTCCAATACCAAGCGAGGCAATGCTTGCACGATTGCGAGCAGAAGCATATGGCGGAGTGCCCGAGGGAGCCGTCGAGGCTACCACTGAAATGGCCGCCTTTGACCCAGGCGCCTACGAGACACCACAAGACTCATCCCGCACAATACCAGCGCCAGGCTTTACGACGAGCGGCAGGGCGCTTGAAATGCCCGAGAGGCCAGCATTTCCTCCAACTCCACCACGGCGTCATCGCCGCGGCACCCCTCCGGCCGGCCACGGTCGTGGGCATCGACGTGAAAAGCGCCTCGGTCGCCTTGCAGGCGTCGCCACGCTTATCGCCGTTGGTGGCGCAGCGATCCTCGGTGCGTTCAATAATATGGAGTACGGCAGCGATAGCCAGCAAGCATCACCAGAGCGATCAGTCGTTACAGAAGCGCCTCGCTATCCAACGGATGCACCAAGTACAGGCCACACTGAAAAGCCAAAGGCAACGCCAACATCTGAAGTTTCAAGGATCCCTGAAATTCCGTTGAACGACACCCGGACCAAGGCGCCTACAAAGCCAAGCACACCTACGCCCAAAGCAAGTGCTTCGGCAACCAAGAGGCCGACAACACCAGCGCCAACACGGACAGCAACAACACCACGCCCTACACCAAGTGGTAGCGCGAGTACGCCAGCACCTACGCCAAGGCCAACAGAGACAGTAACTCCTACGCCAACGCCAACTGCAACCGAAACAACACCAGCGCCAACGCCTACGGAGACCACTACAACTCCGGCGAGCACTGAGACTCCCGTTGCAACCCTGTTATCGGTCGGCGTAGTCAATGCCGCCGAGCAAACAGCACCTGCACCCGAAGCCGCAAAACAAAGCCGCCTACAACGCGCAACCGCGCTATTAGGTCGCTTAGCTTTCGGCCGCTTCTAGTCTACGCACATTACCTCGCGTCACTACGTAGTGAGAATATCCGGCTTTCGAAAGAGAGCCGGATATCTGTATAATCATAACCATGAACGAAACTGCTCCTTCCCAAAAACAAATCCTCATCATTGGTGGTGGATTTGGTGGTGTTAAAGCCGCCCTCGAACTCAGCAAACGCCATGATGTCGCCGTCACACTGTTGTCTGATCAAACGATGTTCCGCTACTACCCAGCGCTATACCACACAGCGACAGGTGGCCAGTACGAGCAGTCGAATATTCCGCTTACCGAGATCATCGACACTCAACGCGTGCGCATTGTACAGGGTAAGGCAACGCGCCTTGACCGCACCGAGCACACGGTGACCACCGACCAAGGTGAAACGCTCCACTACGAAGTACTTATCTTGGCATTGGGCGTCGTGACAAATTACTTTGGCATCAAGGGTCTGGATGAGTTTTCGTATGGCATTAAGTCTTGGGAGCAGATTAAGCGCTTCAAGGACCACTTACATGGACAACTCGACGCCGAGGGCAAGGCAGACCTTAATTACGTCATTGTAGGCGCCGGCCCGACAGGCATTGAAGTTGCCGGATCATTGCCAGCATACCTGCGTAAAATTATGCGCAACCATGGCATCACCGGGCAGACACCAAAAATTACCATTATTGAAGCAGCGCCGCGGCTATTACCACGGGCGCCAGAGCGCATTTCGCACGCCGTCGCCAAGCGTCTTGAGAAGCTTGGTATCGAGGTAAAGCTCGGCATGACCGTCGAAGGCCAAACAGGCGATAGCCTGATGGTGAGTGGCCAGCCAATTGAAAGCAAGACTGTCATTTGGACAGCGGGCACGGCCAACCATCCATTCTTTAAAGAAAATAATTTTGCACTCACCGACCGAGGCAAAGTTGTCGTTGACGAGTATTTGCGTGCCGAAGAAGGTATCTATGTTATTGGAGACAACGCTAACACTGAGTTTAGTGGACTCGCCCAAACCGCGCTCCGCGATGGCATCTTTGTAGCCCAAGATATCGAACGCCGCCTACACGCTAAAACCCCTGAAGCATACAAACCCAAGAAGCCAATTAGCGTCATTCCTGTTGGCCACGGCTGGTCAACCGTCGAATGGGGCAATGCAACATTTGTGGGCGTCGTGGGTTGGTGGCTTCGCCAAGCTGCCGACTGGGTTGGTTTTTATGACCTACAGCCCTGGTGGAAAGCCACGCGCCAGTGGATGACCGAGTTTGGTGAGCAAGAAGACTGCCCGACCTGCAAAAAATAGCCGGGCAGTCTGTACGCAAGCGTGCCTATAGTGCCTTTGCGACCGAAGCCCCAAGCGCACGCATTCTAACGGCCGCAAAGCGATCCAGGTAAAATGGCAAATAGCCGGTGCTGACATCCGGATTTTGCCTGGTCTTTATGTGGTTTATTCCAGAAATTGCACAAAGCGACAGCATCGTGCCGCCAGTTATCAGGCCGACAGGCGGCATAGTTGTAGGGTCTATGATTTCAGCCAAAGGGCGTACGAGCGAAGCCCCGCCGACCGCGCCTATCAAGCCAAAGCTCTGCTCAAACATAGTACGATTTGCAGCCCCTACTATCTGTTTCTTAACTACGCCGCCGACTACTTTAGCCCAGGCAGCAGGGTCGCGCAGCTTTCGCTGTTCCGCAAGTGTTTCTTCAACGTACGTAGGATCAACGCCAATGATAAGCTGGCGACGATTAGCTTGTATGCCCGCCATTTGCTTCAACAGAGGGATCGAGTTATCCGTGCCCGGTGCATAGCCACCTTGCCTCGAAAATCCTGACTGATTAGAGATCGGCGGTTTGGTTGTCCGGCCGATGCCCCCGGTAACCGTGCCGTCACTATTAACACCGGTAATAGTGATAGAAAGGTTGGATTCTTTGTCTTTTTTAGTTTCTGCGGGTTCTGAGCGGCTCGACTGAGGCAGTCTGTCGGGAGTTGTAACGGTGATGTTTGCATAAAAACCGGCAGCATGAGCGAGGCGTTGCACTGCGCCAACGTTCAGCCCGACGGCATCGAGCGGGGCGTAGTCAGGCAATGCATGATTGATATTCCAGGCAATTTGTTCAGAAGTAGGCTGCAATTCAGATAGGCGAGTGTATGTCTGTTTCATTATGAAAGTATAGCGTACAATAGGCCTATACAAATGGGAAGTTATCAAGAAGCTCTTGCAGGCCTTAACCAGGCTCAACGTACCGCTGTTACCACAATTGATGGACCGGTGCTTGTTATTGCCGGGCCGGGCACAGGTAAAACGCAGCTCCTGACGACGCGCATTGCACACATCTTAAGCACCACTGACACGCTACCAGAGAATATTCTGTGTCTAACGTTTACCGATTCGGCCGCGCACAACATGCGCGAACGCCTCAGCAGCATGATTGGCCAAGCGGCTTACAAAGTCACCATGAGCACATACCACGCCTTTGGTAGTGATCTTATTCGTCGTTTTCCCGATTATTTTGCAGAGCAGGGGGAGCTACAGCCCATTGACGACCTCGGTATCGATACTTTTTTCAGACAGATCATTGCCGACTTGCCCTATGGTAATCCGCTCAAATATGCCGACATGTACCTGAGAGACATTCAGTCGTTTGTCAGTGATGCCAAGCGTGCACTACTTACCCCCAAAGATATACGTGACGTCGCGAGTGCCAATGACGCATTTTTGGAATCCGTCCAGCAGATCATTGCCGATAGCCTGCAAGATATGAAGCGCATCGACAAGAGTGCACTGGATCGCTTTAAACGTATAGCGCAGCAGGTTGAAGATTTGCCTGCGACCGCTATCACTCCAGAAGGGATCGTGCCACTTGAAACACTCTTCATGCAAGAGCTAGGCGTTGCACTAGCAACTGCCGAAGAGACAGGCAAAACCACATCGCTTACAACCTGGAAAAATGCCTGGCTCGCCAAAGATGCTCACGGCCGCTTTATCGTAGATGGTGCTCGCACAAGCCAGAAGCTGCGAGCGATAGCCGACGTCTATGAAACATACCTGACACGGCTTAACACCGAGCATCTGTTTGACTACGACGATATGATCTTGCGCGCCGTAAGTACGCTAACCAGTAACGATGACCTACGTTTTACACTGCAAGAACAGTACCAATACATTCTGCTCGATGAGTTCCAAGACACCAACGGTGCCCAGCTAAAACTCGTTGAGCTTTTAACGGACAACCCCGTGCACGAAGGCCGTCCTAATGTGCTGGCAGTCGGTGATGACGACCAAGCGATCTACGCGTTCCAGGGTGCTGACTACTCGCACATGCTGCAGTTCCAGCGCATGTACCGTGACGTACTACTAGTGCCTCTCACCCAAAATTACCGCTCGCATGCCGATGTCTTGCACACCGCACGGGGTATTGCCGAACAAATTGAGGAGCGATTGCACCACCATTTTCCGCAAATTGAAAAAACGCTCGTAGCCAGCAATCCGAAGTTGCCGCAAACAGCGCGCATTGAACGGTACGAGGCAAAAAGTGACATGGCTCAGTTTGCGTGGACAGCCCAGCGCATTAAAGCTCTCATTGATAGCGGCACACCCGCCGATGAAATCGCTGTTTTGGCGCCTCAGCATAAATACCTCGAGCCGCTGGTGCCTTTCCTCCAAGAAGCTGGCGTACCAGTACGCTATGACAAGCGCGAAAACGTGCTCGACGACCCAGCTATTACGCAACTACTTCGCATGGCAGAGCTCTGCCTGGCTTTGGCGGCGGGCAATTTTACGACCGCCAACGCACTGTGGTGCGAAGTCTTGAGCTTTCCGTTTTGGAATGTGCCGACTAGCGTTATTTGGCAGCTAAGTTGGCAGGCAGCCGACGACGACCAGAATTGGACCGAGACGCTTTTACAGCACGAAACGCTCAAACCCATCGCGCTATTCTTTATGCGACTCAGCATGGAAGCGCCGTCCGAGACACTCGAAACGATGCTCGACTATCTTATTGGTGTCGCGCCGCTTGACGTGCAAGAGCCGGACCATGCACCGTTTACATCTCCTTATTACAGCCACTACTTCACCGAAAAGCACGAGCAGGCAGTCGAGCACATTGGCAGCTTTTGGGAACTATTAACGAATCTAACTGTCCTACGCGCGCGGCTTCGTGAGTATCGCCGTGACCAGGATAGCCACCTTACACTGAGCGATTTTATTGGCTTTGTCGAAGCCCATCGCGCCGCAGAGATCAAAATTCTTAATACCAGCCCGTATCAGGATGCCGACCAAGCCGTGCAGCTTATGACCGCTTTTAAAGCCAAAGGTATGGAGTTCGCGAGCGTCTTTATATTGGCCGTCAATAACGAAGCGTGGGGGAAGAGCGCTCGCTCGCAGGGCAGTCGTCTGAGCCTTCCGCAAAACCTCCTCTTTATGCGCTACGCCGGGGCAACAAACGACGAGCGGCTTCGCCTCTTTTACGTGGCGCTCACACGAGCAAAAACCGAGCTATACCTCGTGAGCTACACGGCTAACTTTACCGGGAAAATCATGAATCGCTTGCAGTACCTCGAAGAAGAGGGCGACGGCCAGCAAGTCGTCAGCCCGCTCTTGCCGAAGCAGGGGCAGATTGTGCATGCTATTGATTCGGACGCTACCGGCCTTATCACGCCAACAACAGAACTTGCTACATACTGGCATCACCGTCACCAGGCAGCACTCAGCAAAGAAGATATAAAAGCGCTCCTGCGGCATCGCTTGCAGCAATTCCAATTGAGTCCGACGCACGTCAATGCCTTTACGGACCTTGAATACGGTGGGCCAGCTCCTTTCTTTATGAATACTATTTTGCGTTTTCCTAAAGCGCCGACAGCTAACGGGCAGTTCGGCAACGCCATGCACGAAACGCTCGAGTGGCTCCATATCCAGCACAAAAATCTTGGAGCTATGCCATCCCTTGATGCAGTCCACAAGATATTTGAGCAGCGGCTCCGAAGTAAACGACTCAGCGTCCAAGATACAACACAGATGCTCGACCGCGGTCGACAGGCTCTGCAGGTCTACTTCGCCAAACGCCTGCACACAGTAAGCGCGTCAAACGAGTGCGAGTATAATTTCCGCCGCGAGGGTGTCTTTATTGGCAAGGCGCACATGGCCGGAAAGATCGACAAGCTCATTATTGACCGCGAGCAAAAAACGATTGAGATTGTCGACTACAAAACGGGCAAAGGCTTTACGCGCTGGGAACACACCATGAAACTGCATAAGTATCGTCAGCAGCTGTATATGTACCGCGCGCTTGTGGAAGGCTCTCAGAAATTTGCCGGTTATAGGGTCACTGGAGCCTACTTAGAGTTTATTGAGCCAGATGACAATGGCGACATCCACGAACTGCACCTTGTTTTTAACGATCAAGAGTATCAATATGTAAAACAATTAGCTGAAAAGGTCTGGGAGCATGTACAGAAAGTATCACTGCCAGAAGTAGGCGAATTTAGTAGCGACCTCAAGGGCACTGAAGCTTTTGAGCAAGCACTGCTTGACGACATACTCTAAGCCGTTGCACTACGTGGGCCACAAATACGCCCTAGGTGTAATCCTGCCCACAATATGCGGCGCTCATTCGTAAGGTCAACAACTTCTTGGCGTGTTTGCACAAAATCTGCCACAACCGCGTGGGTGGTACTGCGAACAAATTCATTATCATCCGTAAGGAGCTGCGACAGAACAGGAGCGACTTCGGTGGCGCCAAGCTGGCCCTGTTGCACACTACATACAGCCAGACGAGCTGCAAATGATCGAGCAAATAAATTGCCGCCAGCAAATGTACTGACGGCGTGAAGTGCATCTTCTGGCGTGTGAGCGAGAATTGCAGCTGCGAGATGTTGACGTTTATGTGCGGCTTCGGCCGCTTGCTCGGATTCTGCACCAAACTGCTGAACAGCGGTATACGCAGCGTCGCAAACAGCTTCGTACGCATCGCGCAAGAAATCAGTATTCGCACAGCGGTCGGCGGCAGGAGCAGTTTCACCACTAACAGCATACAACCCTTCAAACACCGGCAACCTCCGCTTAATTAGAGTTCATTATATACTGCGACTTGCTATAGAAAAAGCCCCGAGATATCTCGGGGCTTTAACGATTGGACGAAGATGTTACTTCTTCTTTTTGTCGGCCGCATTAACATACGGAGCAAACAAAAGTGCGTACAGGTTAAAACCGATAACCGCACCCAATACTGGACCTAATGCGTATGCCCAGTTAAATGAGCGAACACCGAAGGCGACAGCTGGGTTAAGGATGCCGAGTGATGCAGCTGAGGCACAGATGACACCGAGCGTCAGACCGATACCAACAACCGCTGCTGCTTTGCCAAGTTCAAGCTTCTGGAATGCAGCAGCAGCCCAGAACAAGCTGAAGACAAAGGCACCAACAGCTTCACCTGCTAGTACGCGACCTTCAAAGTGGCCACTTGCGTTTTGCCAGTGTTGACCGATGAAGTACGTGTAGAGCAAGTACGCAGCACCACCACCGAGTAGCTGTGCAGCAACATATACGACTGCAGGAACTGTTTTAACGCGACGAGTCGTCCATGCACCAATAGTAATGGCTGGGTTCAGGTGAGCACCAGAGACTGCGCCCAAGGCCAGCGTAATACCAGCAACAACTAAACCTGCAGCGATAGCCACAAAGTACGGGATACCAATAGTTGACTTACTTACACCCAAAATGACTAATGTCAAAATGCCGGTACCCAAAAACTCCGCCATGATCATGGCGATCTGTTTTCTTCCTAGCATATACCCTCCATATGGTTTTACGTATTACCATTAGCGTACGGTAAAAGCAAGAAGTTGTAAATAGTGCTTTTGCATTTTATACAACAATTGCCGCAAATTACAAAGCGGCGTATTATGTATATCTACCTAATCCTCAATCTGAAAGAAGGAGCAGTCATGAATGAAACAACAATAGTCGAATCAGAAGCTGGCTACCTCAGTGATGAGTTCCTCGCGCAACGAGAAGCAGCCTTTGTGCCTCGAGCAAGTCGTGTTTTTGGTGGTTGTGGTGATGATCGACCTTTGACTGCTAAATCTGCAGCAGCCCTTACAGCCGCCTATGCAGACAAGCACGTGCTGAATCCCGGACAAGGCTATGCGAGCGTCTACGGTGGCCTGAGCGGTATCGTTAAAAACGTTATGGTCGTTGCCTTGATGCAAGATTCGGCCTTTCTTGAAAAGGCTGGTGGCATTGATGGCGTGACACAAACATTGATAGATTACCTCAAAAATGATGAGAGTGAAGCTGCCATCTACTGGGGTCTTCACAGCGCCGAGGCCGACGAAAAAGACGAAAACGGCACAACTGATGGCGTTACGTTTTGCGCGCATGGCCACGCCGTGACAGGCTGCGCATACTGTGGCGGCTTTGCCATTACGTCAGCGCTTATCTCTTCGAGCCCAGACCTCCAGAATGTTGCGCGACACAACCAAGTACGCATCTTTGGCGATGATCAGTATTTTGACGCGTTCGTAGACAGTCATCGCGCTCTGGTGGACGCAATAGGCCAGGGGTACGCCGTTGACCGTGACGCCTATAGCAACCTCCTGGGGCAAGGCGTGCCATTCATGATGCTCGAGGGTGATCACACGGGCGCTCGTGGCTCTGGCTTGATTCTTAACTTTAAACGGGATAGCATCGGGAGCGCTCGCAAGGCGCACGATGCCGACATGGATATTTACCGCGAAGACATTGCGATAGCTGCCGAAACAGCGCTCAAGGCCTTTAGCGCATACAAGCTTAGCCCCGAGCTGCTCCTTCGTGCATTCGCTATCGATTCTGTTGCCGTGCGCGCCGTATTAGTTTCGAATGATACTGACCCAGCACTGACAGGTAAACTTGACCCCAAGCCTCTCGCCGTCGGCGTCCGCGGCAATCCACACGATGCTATGCGTGAGCTGGCGAACCTCTAACTAGCAATCTCGGTATATAAAAATACCTCGGAAATCCCGAGGTATTTTTATATACCAAAAACGGTGTCTAGCCGCGGCGGTTTCGACGGCGCAAGCCTGCAACGTGCAAACGTACTGCCTGGCGATCAACCAACGCCTGCGCATGATCAAGTTCAACTTGATTCTTGGCATTCTTACGCATTTCGAGCGCAGCATCATGTGCTTTTTGAGCTTCTGACTCATTGATCTCGTCACCATGCGTTGCCTCATCGACAAGAACACGCGTAACATCGGGTTGGATGTCCAACACGCCACCAAATGTCACAAAGTGCTCCAGGTGGTAGTCGGGGTCATTGCGATCTTTGCGAATCGTGATAGTACCTGGAACCAGCAAGCTCAAAAGAGACTCGTGGCCAGGCAATACCGTAATTTCGCCATCCGCTGTTGGCAAAACGATCGAGTAGGCCTTAGCCTTAAACTTAATACCGTCAAGCGAAACAAGCTCTAGATTCATCGTGGATACTCCTCGTCTGCATCGCTGCCAGTTTCATCAACATGGCGCTCAGCATCATGGCTTGGCTTTTCAGCCAGATCTGCAACATCACCAAGCTCCAGCTTGGTATTCTGGCCCGCTGACTGCGGTAATACACCCTTTGCCGTCAAGAATGCTTCAGGGGCATTCTCATCCACGCGACTACCGCTGTATACCAAGGGAACCTCTGGGAGTAGGGAGCCCCATGAGCCTCTGTAGCGCGTATCCGTAAGGTCCACGTATGTAGCGGTGCTAGCAACGTCAGGAGCAACGTCAAGAGCTGGGCCTTGATCTTCTCCATCGAAGTAGCGGCGCATCGCCTCAAGAGCACCCCCTCCAAGACGCGGAACCGAAGCGCGGACTGGACGTGCACTTGCCTCAGGAACACCGATGCGGTGTTCCTCGTCAACAATGATGACATCAAACTCCGGTGGAGCAATTGCTTCATGCACGCGAGCCACTGCACGAGCTGGGTCGCCCGGCAGTATTTCGAGTGGTGGAACAGGGAATTGTTCGAATGGAGCGGCCATTATTTAACCTCGCTGATGTCGCCCTTCATGTAGAAGGCTGACTCTGGCTTATCGTCGTGCTTGCCCTCAAGAATTTCTTTGAAGCTCTTAACGGTGTCCTTGAGCGAAACATACTGACCCTTGTTGCCAGTGAATTTTTCGGCCACAAAGAATGGCTGGCTCAAGAAGCGCTGAATGCGACGTGCACGCTGCACTGTCTGCTTGTCTTCGTCAGAAAGCTCTTCCATACCCAAGATGGCAATAATATCCTGGAGGTCCTTGTAGCGCTGCAAAATACGCTGTACTTCGCGTGCAACTTGGTAGTGTTCTTCACCAACAATTTCTGGGTCAAGCACTGTTGAGCTTGAGTCCAGTGGGTCAACTGCAGGGTAGATACCGATGTCAGTAAGTGCACGGTTAAGCACGATGGTTGAGTCCAAGTGGGCAAAGGTTGTGGCAGGCGCTGGGTCAGTCAAGTCGTCGGCAGGTACGTATACGGCCTGTACGGACGTAATAGAACCATTCTTGGTACTTGTGATGCGCTCTTGCAAAGCACCCATTTCTTGCTGCAAGTTTGGCTGGTAACCTACCGCTGATGGCAAACGGCCAAGGAGGGCAGAAACCTCTGAACCGGCCTGCGTAAAGCGGAAGATGTTGTCAACAAACAACAAAACGTCCTTACCTTGGTCGCGGAAATTCTCGGCCATTGCAAGACCAGAAAGACCAACGCGCAGACGCGCTCCAGGCGGCTCGTTCATCTGGCCAAAGACCAGTGAAGTCTTGTCCAAAACGCCAGCTTCCTTCATTTCTTCGTAGAGGTCATTACCTTCACGAGTACGCTCACCAACACCAGCGAAGACTGAGTTACCACCGTGGAATTTAGCAATGTTGTTGATGAATTCCTGGATCAAAACCGTCTTACCCACACCAGCACCACCAAACAAACCAACCTTACCACCCTTAAGTACTGGACAGATCAGGTCAATAACCTTAATACCTGTTTCGAGTACTTCGAGTGAGCCAGCTTGATCTTCAAGCTTTGGTGCTTCACGGTGAATTGGCGCACGAGTCGTAAACTTGTTGTCGCCACCATCGATAGGCTCACCGATGACGTTAAACATACGGCCAGAGGTCTGGTCGCCAACAGGTACTGAAATTGGCGCACCTGTGTCTGCAATATCATCACCGCGCTTTAGGCCATCAGTAGACGACAAAGCAATAGTGCGAACTGTTGTTTCGCTTAAGTGCTGCGCCACCTCGAGTAGCAATTTCTTGCCATCGAGCATAATTTCAAGTGCGTTGTTAATTGGGGGTAGTTGATCGTGTTTGAATTCAACGTCAACCACCACGCCGACGACCTGGACAACGTGGCCAGTGCCGGTCTTTCGTGCTTCTTTCGTTGCTGTTGCCATTACTTAAGTCTCCTTGGCTTCTTACGTGTGGTTCTAATAGATTCGTCTCATTGGAATTGTTGAGGCTTCGCTGAACTGTTCCGCAGGCGTTAGCATATCAGGCGCCCTTGGGGCCTCTTTGAGTGCGGCAGGCTGTGTGCGCAGAGGGCTCAGAAACCTCAGGTCTTCACCAGCGCCCAAGTTACGGAGCAGGCGGGTAGACTCAGGTACCAAATTATTAGCGTCGTCATATCGCGCGACTCCGATCATACGCTGATCAAGTGGCGTCGGCAGGGCAAGCCCGGCGAGTTCTGCCGCGGCGCGCAATCGGCGCTCATCGGCATGCATAGCAGCCTGCTCAACGACTTCCACGATAGGACTCGCGTAAGGCAACCGTTCTGCGGTCTCTACACTTACCATTACTTCGCTTGCCATTACTTCATCGCCTCCGCACCACCAGTAATCTCAGCCAATTCTTGTGTAATAGCTGCCTGGCGTGCGTTGTTAAATACAAGCGTCAGATCATCAATCAAATCAGATGCATTGTCGGTAGCGCTCTTCATGGCAAGCATGCGGCTTGAGTGCTCGCTGGCTTTTGCATCAAGGAGTGCTTGATAAATCTGTGATTCAATAAGACGCTCAGTCGCGACACGGACCAACAATTCAGCCGAAGGCTCAATGTCAGCTTCAATTGCCGAACCAGGAAGTTCGACTTCTTGGAATCCAGCAGGCAAAAGGCGCTGGACAGCAACCTTTTGGGTAATGGTCGATAAGAAGTGCGTGTAGATGATGTCTACGGCATCGACAGAATGATCAGCGAATTTGCCAATAATCGAGAAAAGAATAGGGCGAATCGAGTCCGCAGACGGCTTGTCGGCAATCTCTTGGTAGGTAGCCTCGACTTCAACGCCACTAATATGACTCGCAGCGTGCGCTGCCTTGCGGCCAATAGTAATGACTTCTGTCTTGATGCCAGCGTCGCGGTCAGCTTTGATCTCTTCGATCATGCGACGGAGTACATTGCTGTCATAGGCGCCAGCAAGACCGAGATCACTTGCAATAACGATCAGTAGACGCGTCTTTACCGGACGTTCAGTAAACAACCCGAGCTCACTATCGTGTGCTGCCACATGGCGCAAGCGGGTCAAAATCTCACGTGCCAAAACAGCATACTGAGTAGGACCAACAGCCGCATCTTGGGCGCGCTTTAGCTTACTTGCGGCAACAAGCTGCATGGCGCGCGTAATCTGCTTGGTGTTCTTGACCGAGCCGATGCGCTGCTTAATTTGTTGTCGGGATGGCATCAGGACCCCTTTCCGTCAAGTCATACCCAAGATTGGCAGCAGCCGCACGGATAATGCCCAGACGTAAGTCACGCAGCTCTTCACTACCTGCTACTCGGGGCTTTTCAGCGCTCATCGTTAGGCCTTTGCTTTCTTAGCGTGTGCCGCAAATGATTTAGCAACCTTTTCAGCAACCTTCAGAACAGTCTCGATTACCTCATCAGTTGGCTTGTCGCCAGTGTTCAGGGCTTTCATAACTTTCTGGTGGTCATTTTCAAGGGCACTCAGCAGGTCAGCCTGCGCATCCTTGATCTTTTCTGTAGGCACTGCGTCAAATGCACCCTTGGTTGCGGCCATCAAACTTGCAGTCTGCTCGGCAACTGATAGTGGGTGGTATTGCTTCTGCTTGAGTAGTTCTGTCAAGCGCTGACCACGCTCAATGCGGTGCTTGGTTTCTGGGTCAAGGTCAGTAGAGAACTGAGCAAATGATGCCAATTCACGGAACTGAGCCAAGTCAAGACGGAGTGATCCGGCAACCGATTTGACGGCCTTGGTTTGCGCAGAGCCACCAACACGAGACACTGATAGACCAACAGAGATAGCTGGACGAATACCCTGGTAAAACAAGTTAGTTTCGAGGAAGATCTGACCGTCAGTAATAGAGATAACATTGGTAGGAATATACGCCGAGATGTCACCAGCCTGGGTTTCAATGATTGGCAATGCAGTCAATGAACCAGCGCCAAGGTCGTCATTAAGCTTCGCAGCTCGTTCGAGAAGGCGTGAGTGTAGGTAGAAGACGTCACCAGGGTAGGCCTCGCGTCCTGGTGGACGGCGAAGCAATAGTGACATTTGGCGATATGCGACAGCGTGCTTTGAAAGGTCGTCAAAGATGATCAGCGCGTGCTGGCCGTTGTCGCGGAAGTACTCACCCATAGCGGTACCGGCGTATGGCGCCAAGTAAAGGAGTGGCGCTGGGTCGGCAGGCGAGGTGGCGACGACAATCGTCTGATCCATCACACCTTCGCGCTTCAGACGCTCAACCAAAGCTGCAACCTTTGAAGCTTTTTGGCCAACTGCTACATATACGTTTACAACGCCCGTAGCTTGCTTAGCCTGGTTGATCATAGTGTCAACTGCGATTGCTGTCTTACCAGTCTGGCGGTCACCAATGATAAGTTCACGCTGACCACGGCCGATTGGCACCATGGCGTCAATAGCCATAATACCGGTCATCATTGGCTCATGGACACTTTTACGTGCCATAACACCAGGTGCTGAACGTTCGATGTGGCCACGGTTCGATGCCTTGATAGCACCCTTGCCGTCAAGTGGGCGGCCCAGTGGGTCAACCACACGACCAACCAGCTCAGGGCCAACAGGAACGGTTAAGACTTCGCCTGTCAGGGTTACTTTGGCGCCGGCAGCAACTTTGCTGTCTTCACCCAAAAGAACAGCACCAATTTCGTCCTCAAGCAAGTTCAGAACGAAAGCAGTCACTACGCTGCCGTCAAGCGTTTCGATCTCGACGACTTCGTTGTAACCAGCATTTTTCAGACCGTAAATCCATGCCACGCCGTCACCCACGCGGGTAACAACACCGGCTTCTTCGAGGCCTTTGCTACTCCGGAGGCCAGCAATGGCATCGCGGAGTTCTTGTGATAATTCTTGAATGGCTAGATCGCTCATTATATGTACTCTTTTCTCCTATTCGTCACGCTCTTATTTAATTGCCGCCAAGTGCTGTAGTTGCGTCCGGACACTCGCGTCGATTTCGCCATCAGGGGTGGTAGCAACAAAGCCACCAACCAGGGAAGGGTCGACTGTTTCTTGCAGTACAACCGTCTTGGCGCCAGTCGTCGAGCGCAGAATGTGCACAAGATCTTCACGCAAAGCGGCAGTCAGCGGACGGGCAGTTGTAGCTGAAACCAGCAATTGACCGCTCTGTACGAACACCTCTCGGACGATATCTTTGACAAGCAAGTCGACATCTTTGTGCATGTTGTGTTCGACAACATATGCCGCCAAAATCTGCATCCAGTGTTGCTGGCGCTTTGGCTCGGCAATCAGCTTTTCAGCTATTGTCTGGGCAATTATGCGTCGGGATTGTTTGCTGTTCATGGCTACAGTCCTACCTATTTCTCTTCCAGGGCTTTCTTAATGAGACTGGCATCCTTCTTTTCGTCCACTTTTTCGTGGATGATCTGTTCGGTTGCCAAAGCGACTAACTTGATGGTGTCAGCCTTGAGCGCCTCACGAGCTTTTCGAACGTCGTTATCGAGCTGGGTACGTGCGTCTGCAACAATCTGTGCAGCGCGTGCAGAAGCCTTCGCTTCAGCGTCTGCAATCATAGCGCCTGCCTCTGTGTGTGAGCGAGCGATGATAGCATCAGCGTCTTTACGGGCAGCGGCAAGCACTTCTTCAACCTTTGCTTCAGCAGTAGCTAATGCCTCACGAGACTGCTTTGCCTCTTGAAGGCCAGCTTCGATCTCGTCACGGCGTTTGTCGATTGACTTGATGAGCACGGGGTACACCCATTTGCCCAAGATGAAAACCAAAATCAAAAAAGCCACCGCTTGCTCGATAAGCAACGTCACGTTGAGGCCAAGTGCCTCGAAAATACTCGGAGAGCTTGTGTTTGCTAGTAAATCGATATGCATCGGGGATATCCCTTATGACAACTATTTCAAGAACTTAATGATAAGAGCAACAACCAAACCAATGATCGCCAATGCGTCGATGAATGACATAGCCACGATCATGAGGGTACGAATCTTACCGATTGCCTCTGGGTTGCGGCCAGCTGCCTGCATAGCACCAAGACCAACAAGGCCCAAACCGATACCACAGAAACCTGCAGCGATTGCGTAGGTCAGACCAAATGCGAGTGAATCCATTTTATTTATTACTCCTTAATTACTACTTATTTATACTATGTATGACGTAAAACTACTGCGCGGATGGTTCCGAATCCATGGCCCTGCTTTCCGATTCGGTACCAGTTTCGTGGCCTTCCTCGGAGCTTGGCAAGCCCAATGAAATAAACGCAATAGTCAACATGAAGAAAACGTAAGCCTGGACGGCACCAACAAAAAGCTCAAGACAGTAAAACAAAGGAAGAGCCAATGGAGCCGCAAAACTAGTCAGGTAGGCAATAACACTCAGGAGCACCTCACCACCAAACACGTTACCAAAGATACGGAAGGCAAGGGCAGCGGTACGTGAGAACTCAGCAATAAACTCAAGGAAGCCTTCGAAGGCGTGCATCGGGTCTTTAATAGGGTTGTGGAAGTAGCGGCCCAAGTTGCCGAAGAATCCACGACGCTTAACAGCCCAAAGCTGTACGGTGACCATCGAGATAATAGCGAGAGCCAGGGTAGTGTTGAGGTCGGCCGCCACTCCGCGGAATAGCTCGTGGTCGTGCCACTTTACCGAGCCAACAATTGGCAAAATACCAAGCCAGTTATTGATCATGAAGAACAACATAAGAGTCACGGCAAGCGGGATGATCTTGCGAGCAGTCTTTTTGTCACCAATTACCTCTACCGTGGTGTCGTAGAGGTTCTCAAACAGCATCATAACGACATGCATCAAACGGCCACGGCCGCCTTTTTTGATAGAGCGGACAACAGAGAACATAATGGCCAGCAAAATAGCCACACCAAAAAATCCAAGAATTTGCGAGTTAGTAATAGCAAGTGGCCCAACATGAAACAACGTCTCGGGCGCAATGCTGATTTCAGGAGTGGTTGATGCGAATTGGATCATGCTTATTGTTCCCTTTGATTAACTGCGGCAAGCTGCTTACGGACAAGTAAACCAGCACCCACAAGACCGATAGTCAGACCAACGAGGGTGATCCAGGGAGCGGTGCCTACCTTTTTGTCGACAAAAATACCCAAGCCCGAGAAGACCAGCATGGGAGTAGCGATACGCCACGCGGTGTCTAGAAGGTCAAGTATGATTGTCCCGAGTACGGAAGGCCCGGGCTCAGTAGGAGGTTTAGTCGTCGAATCGGCGGCTTTGTTCATTTCTCGCTCAATATATCAGATTACACCCCCAAGATGCAAGCTGTATCGCACAGAAATCCGCAAAAATGCCAAATAATACGCCACATATGCGATAAAAATGCAGTAATATTGGCAAAAACCGTCCAAAATATTGCATACATCTAGTAATACGAGGGCTTGATGGTACACTATATGTATGGATCCAATCGTAATAATCTACAGCGCAGAGTGGTGTGCCTTTTGTCACGCCGCCAAAGAATATCTTGAGGCCAAGGGTGTTAAATACACTGAGAAAGACATCGAGTCAGACCCCAAGCTTGCCCAAGAAGCCGTTGAAAAGTCTGGCCAGATGGGCATCCCGGTCATCGACATCAATGGCAAGATCATTGTTGGTTTTGACCGTCCTAAAATTGACGCGGCCATCCTCGAAGCCAAACTTGCATAGTTTGTGATAAATATCTCCTTGCGTGTTACCCCTACGCATCCTTATAGTGGCGAATATAGGTAACAACAGGGGGAGCATATGGCAGAAGCAGCAAGAGAAATAGTCGACCAACCACAAATGACCTTGCAGAGCGGACATTCTGATGAAGTCCGCTCTTTTGATACGTTCCTACTCGAATATCCTGATGTACTCCAAGAAGCCTTGACGGACGAAGATCGGCAAAAAGGCGTCGCCGTTGTCGAACCAGTAAGCTTTGAAGCGGGGAACAAAAAGGCAGAAGCCGAATATCGACGACAAGTTGCAGCAGGTGTCATTAGCGACCTGCTGACTACGAGCCGCTATGGACGCAATTTGGACTTCGACGGTGGCACATGGACAGCGATTCTTGCCGACCAAGAGTACCAAAAGCTCGCCGATAAGGTACGGGCCGCTGACCCTGAAGCCGCTGACATAGCGACCACTCACCGGGCTGCCGCCCTGGCGCGGCTTGGTATTTATGCAATGCGTCGATTCACGTACGAACAACAGGTAGGAGCAACGGTAACCTTGCTACCCACAGACTTCGATCAAATTGGTGGCAGCGCCCGCAGAACAGCGTAGCCGTAGTATAATGCCCCCATATGGCATTCGAGGACTACCAATCAAAAGAATCTGTTGTCGTGGTATACACGGGCGACAGTAAGGGCAAAACAAGTGCGGGCATTGGCCTCATGGTGCGAGCACTCGGCAATCGCTGGAACGTAGCATTTATCCAATTTATTAAGTACTGGGGTGTTGGTGAGCACGTTTTTATCCGTGACATCATGCCACTTTTCAAGGATCAGTTGTATTTTTACAAAGGAGGCAAGGGCTTTTATAACGCCGGTGATATCAGCGCCGACCTCGTGAGTGACGATCAGCACCGCCAAGCCGCGCTCGAAACGTACAACGAAGCATACGCCGCCGCTACAAGCGGCGAATACGACCTTGTTATCTGCGACGAAATTAATAATGCCGTGCACGACGGTCTGCTCGAAAAAGCAAAACTTGAGGCGCTCATTCGTGACCGCCATAAAGATACCAGCCTGTGCCTTACGGGTCGCAATTTCCCCGAAGACCTTTTGCCGCTGGTTGATATTGCAACCAATATGACAAAGATCAAACACCATTTCGACGAAAAATTCTTAGCCAACAAAGGCATCGACTACTAGATATCTTTATGGGGGAGCATTATCACAACAATGTGATTATTGACGCCTCTTGAGAGCCCTCGTATAGTGCTTGCAATACAAGCAATTACACAAAGGGGGAGGCACCATGGAAACACCACATAACGATGTGCCGCCAAAGAGTCAAGAAGGAGTGGCTGCAGCTGAAGGGGCAGTTCAGATAGAAGCTACAGCAGCCGAGGAAGCGCAATCTGTTACAGCAGAGTACGTTACATTCCGTTCGCTGCGCAATACTGTACGGCTTCGGAAGCCTCAAGAGATGCCCGAGACATGGCAGGCCATCCAGGACCCAGAAACTCGGCTAGCTACATTCATGCAGGAAAGTGCTCCTGTTTTTCAGGATTCTGCCGACGCCTGGCGTGAGATTCGAGAGAACCAGCGCGAATGGAGCTCGCTCAAAAAGCCAAAGGCCGACACGAAAAACCGCCGTGTTCGGCGGGATGAAAGCCAAAAGTACGGCGCACTTGGCAAGGGCCCTAGTGTTTTCTTTGGCATGAATAAACAGAATGCCCAGGACAGCTACACACATATAGTCGAAGAATACTTTAGGCCAGAGACTCCTTATGAGCAGCGCATGGCATTCTTCCGAAAATACCAAGCCGATGTAGCGGCAGAAGCCGAAGAAGAAATCGCCAAAGCACCCGATATTGACGATAGCGAGCGAATTGTACGGCGTAAAATTGTCACTGATGCAACACCGTACCTCAAGGCATTTGCGGCACGCGATGAAGCGTTACGCCGCGTGAGCGCGCTGCTTGACGATGAAGCTATGCGAGCTCCTTTTGCTGCCTACGTACAGAGCATGGCGGCCGATGATAGTCGTGCACTTACCGGATACCCTGGCTTTATCGAAATACTTGCCACGCACGTCTTACACAAGCCAGACAATAATCTTATGCGTAAAGCCGTACGAGCTACTGCGCCAGCACCAGAAACCTACAGCACCGAATACCTTACATTGGTCAGTGAAGGCAAGCGTAGTACAGGCCGAAGCAAAGAGCTGGCCGTTATTGGGCACATGCTGCGCCTGACGGGCACCATTGTCAGCGAAGACTTCAGCGCCGATCCGTCGCACATCATAACGAGAATGGCCGAAGATGTAAGTACCTGGCCGCAAGACCTTCAGGCAGACCTTCAGGCCTACGCCACCGCCCAATCACACGCACTATGGCAAGATATGGCAAGCGCACTTGAACCATATGGACGCTCAGGGCGCTTGCCGAGCGCCAAAGGCGGCGTGACACTAAACATGGAGCGTGACAAGCCGTTATCGGTTAGCGAGCGCCGGGGCAAAAAAGATGACAATGTTAGCCTCCGCTTTGGCGAACGAAGACAAGATCACGAAGATATTGTTGAACCTGAAATCATCGACACCTACGCGATCGTCGGAGCAAACATAAAGGGCAGGTTGTATGATGTTGACTTCGTAGATACCCTCGAGGAGTTGTATGAATTCTCAAACTTAGCAGACTACGCGCGGCACCATAGCGCCGACCCATCCCTTGAGCCACTCTTTAAGGCTGCGCTCAAACATTTATGTGAAAAACCTTACGACAGATCGTGCGTCGAAAAGCTGAAAAGCGTCGAATACGAGGTCGACGGCGACCCCTCAGAAAGCCCACGTAAACCGTGGCGCTTTAAGCCGCAAACCTTCCCCCAGGTTTCACGCGGCCCTATTGCACGAGATACTCGTATTATCTATGACGTTGTTAAACTTAACGGCAAGCGCACGCTTATTATCTATGGTGCATTCATCAAGCAAGACATTGAACACATGAACACATTACCGCGGCGCTCATAGAATACGGTGGCAGAAGCTGTTACCATAGGGGTAATGAAGACTACTGAACTTCCGCAGGCAATCATCATCTGGTACAACCCCGGTAGCACCAACGCCCATCGTACGCGGCGACTGATTACTCAACTGCAGCATCGCTTTCCAGGTATCAGCCTGACAGTAGTTGACACCAAAGCCGGTGACTACCAAGGAAATCAGACACGGCTCGCCGATGCCATCACGGCAAGTGTGCCTGATACGTGGCTCATCGTTGCTGGTGGTGACGGCACCGTTGGCAGCGCCGTTAATGTTCTGCAGCACACTGGACGAACCATGCCACTCCTCCCATTTGCGGCAGGCAATAGCAACGACATCGCCACTATATTGCATGGTCGTAGGCAGCGAGTATTTCAGCCGGGACGGCTCTTGAAGGCTGGCGTTTCAAGCGTGCGGCCGCTTGTCTGTACCGTTACGAGTAAAGGCAAAGCCACGACCCTCTACGCTGTTATGTATGTCAGCTTTGGTATCACGGCGCACACCGCTAAAACATTTAATGCGCCCGATCACCGCGATACACACACCGCCCGTGATGCCAGTCGCCTAAAGCGCCGTTTGCACGAAATCCGCACTTTTATGCGCATTCTTAATCAGGCAGAGGCTTTCCATGTTGAAGAGCGGGGCGAATCCAAGGCACTATACGAACGGCTTTTTGTAAACGGACCTCGTATGGCCAAATATTTCCGGTGGCCCATTTTGTTGACCGAACCAGCATTTCATGAAGTACAAATCGACAGCCTAAAACCGGCTGACAACATGCAAAACATGCGCAAAATGGCCAGTGGCCATTTGTACGGTAGACGTTTTGTGAAGAGCGATGTCGCAACATTTACTGCTAAGACGGCGGTAGCAGGGCAGCTAGACGGCGAAACTATTCAGATTCCGGCAGGCGCTCAGGTGACCGTTGCACTCGCTAAAAATCCGATGCCGTTTATCAGCCTCCGCTAAATGTATTGCGCGGTGCGTACTTTTATTGTAAAGTTGCTCTTCGATGTCTCGACCACCGTATTTTCCACCCCGTGAAAGCAACCCATGGCACGCCGAAGGCGATGTTGCCATTACCGCCGCCTGGCAAGAAGGGGACGCCCTCGCCGCCGAAGCGCTCCTCCAGCGACACATAGGAGCAATTTCTTTGTTTGCCGACCAACTCGACAGACGGCTTCCCGGTACGCATGGCATGGATTTTGAAGACATTAGGCAAGTAGCGTTCGAAGAAACACTTAAACTAGCCCATAGGTTTGATCCCGAAAAAAGCACGACTGGTTCAATGCTACCCGCCATGCAAAGCGCTGCGTTTCCGACCGTTGAGCGGGAAGTATGGCGTAACTACGGTGTACAAATCCCCGACCACGTATCTTCGCTCTCGGCAAAGCTGCGCATCCTTGAACGCCAAATATTCTCCAGACACAAACGGTGGCCAACCGACCAAGAAGCAGCAAAAAATCTCGGGGTACCAATTACCGCTCCACGCCCCGATATTTTGACCGTTGCCGATGTGCGTCGTGTACGGTGGCTGACATACTACATGCAAAACTTTGGCACTATTCGTGAGGTTGACGACGATCAAATGGACTACCGCGAGCTACCTGTACAATTTGCTCTTATGAAAAACATGAGCAGAGCTGAGACCGAGACGCCCGAGGAAATTGCCGTAAAAAATGACATGCTAGCCCGTGCATCTAACTATGCAAAAACCAAGCTTGCAGGCTGGGAACACGAATCCGACATTATCTGCATGACCCACGGCATTGGCTACGAACGGCCACTGGGCGAAAAGGAAATTGCCGAACGCCTGGGCATATCTGTCATGTCTGTTCGCAAAAAGCGCGCCATGGCTCACCAGCGTCTACGGCGGTGGCTGAGCGATGAAGGCTACGGCGAGCACGATTACTAGTTTGCATTTTCTGCACCCTTACGTATACTGCTAGCGTTATGCGCTACTCACGATTATTTTCAAAACGAGGCACCTCATTTGGCACGCTCCTGGTTGTTGCCGTAGCGGTCATCGGACAGCACTATGACTGGTTTGATGCCGCCACAAAGCAAGCCGAAGTCGCGCAGCCTGGGTTATACAGCATCACGCATTTTACTGACGGTGATACATTTGCCGTCGATATGAATGGCAAAACCGAAAAGGTCCGACTGATCGGCGTCGATACACCCGAAACACACAAGCCCAATAGTCCCGTGCAGTGTTATGGTCCAGCAGCAGCGGCGTACACTAAGAATCTTATAGGCACACAAAAAGTCAGGCTCGAAGCCGACCCAAAAAACACTAATCGTGACCGCTACGACCGCTTGCTACGCTATGCATATTTGCCCGACGGGCGACTCGTGCAGCACGAGCTCATTGCCAATGGCTATGGCTTTGCCTATACGCAATTTCCGTTCACAAAGGTTGACGATTTTGTCCAAGCTGAAAAGCAGGCCGATGCAGCCAAAAAAGGACTCTGGGGCAATTGTACGGTTCGCACCGAAAACAACGGACGCAAACAGACCAACGACGCTACTTAAGGAGCGATTCGTGGTGCAAGGTGGGGTCGACGCGGTTGACCACTGGCTCAGTAAGCATGCGCTTCCACGAAAATTGCTTCGTAACTGGGTCGTACCCGCGGTGCAGGGCGCGCATCGGCAAGTAGAAAAAAAGCACCATTGTCACAACCGGATACATATGCCAGCGGCTTGAAAGACGGTGCTGTGCATAGGTACGGGGACTCATCATGGCGTAGTGGTAAAAGCTACGCAAACTAGTGTCGGTACGACGCAAAGAAATACCAGCGTGCAAACGCTCGTCAAAAGCAACGACGCCACCGCGGCGCGTCAGGTGAATCGCAAGGTCAAAGTCCTCGTGCATTTTGGCGCTGTTACACAGATCGTCTTGAATATATCGCCATGCCGAACGACGCAGGGCCATGTTAGAACCAAATAAATAGACTTCGCGGCCAAGCTTGTCTGCCAGATGTCTTCGGCATTGCAAGTCGATCCAGCTTGCCAGGCCTGTCCAAATAAAGTCATCGTAACGTACAGAGCCCGATACGGCATCGAGGTCGGATTCGGCAAAAATAGTCTGCACCATCTCAACCCAGTTAGGATCAAGGGTCGTATCACTATCGATGCGGCCAATAACATCGCCACGTGCTGCATTAAACCCGGCGTTGCGCGCAAAGACCACGCCCTGCCGAGGCTCGGCAATTACTGTCACAAACGGATACTCAGCTGCGATTACAGCGGTCTTATCAGAAGAATTATTATCAACGACAATTACTTCATAGGGAGCAACTGTCTGGCGCGCAATCGCGTCGAGACTTCGACGCAAGTGGCGCTCTTCGTTATAAGCTGGTATAACTAAGCTAACGCGTAATTTTTTATTCATTACCATATTCATTCTACAGCATGTCAAAGCCTTTCTCACACTACATCATAAACTTGCGTAAAAGCTTGAGATATTTCCCACGTAATTTTTGGCAGTGGTTAGTGCGGTATTGGCAGCTAAGCTGGCTCTATAAAGCGCTCTTTGTATTCATTGCCCTCATTATTCTGGCAACTGGCTCAATGTACGGCATTGCCCGCTGGTATATTGCAAGCGAACAGGGGAAGCAGGTCATTGGTACCTCGTTTATTCCAGCCTATGCCGAAAGCCTTGGTCTTGACCCACAGCAAACCATGGATGCCCTCATTACTGACCTAGGCGTGAAGCATTTCCGCCTCGTGAGCTACTGGGACCAGCTGGAGCCAACCAAAGGCACCTACGACTTTAGTCTCCTTGAT
>Ga0157371_10000833_pt1 | contig 35292 bp, 37 predicted proteins | sample C45metaG_FD_113462 | JGI IMG/M metagenome (GOLD analysis project Ga0157371, IMG submission 113462) | Corn rhizosphere microbial communities from Kellogg Biological Station, Michigan, USA - C4-5 metaG | ecosystem: Host-associated > Plants > Roots > Rhizosphere > Soil | place: USA: Michigan... | reverse complement strand
TGGGCACTGCCAACACCCTTATTTACGTGCGTGAGCGCGGTATCGTTCTGAATGAGCCCTCGGTTGTGGCCATTCGGACCCACGGTAATCAGAAAAGTGTCGTTGCTGTCGGTACCGAAGCCAAGCGCATGCTCGGTCGTACCCCGGGCAACATCGCCGCTATCCGCCCGATGAAGGACGGCGTGATCGCCGACTTCAGCGTCTGCGAAAAAATGCTGCAATATTTCATCAACAAGGTGCACGAGAACAGCTTCCTGCAGCCCAGCCCGCGCGTGCTGATCTGTGTGCCTTGCAAGTCCACCCAGGTGGAACGTCGTGCCATTCGCGAATCGGCGCTCGGCGCCGGGGCCCGCGAAGTGTTCCTGATCGAAGAACCCATGGCCGCCGCCATCGGTGCCGGCCTGCCGGTTGAAGAAGCCCGTGGCTCGATGGTCGTGGACATCGGTGGTGGTACCACCGAAATCGCCCTGATCTCGCTCAATGGCGTGGTGTATGCCGAATCCGTGCGCGTGGGCGGCGACCGTTTCGACGAAGCGATCGTGACCTATGTTCGCCGCAACTACGGCAGCCTGATCGGCGAGTCGACGGCCGAGCGCATCAAGCAGGAAATCGGTACGGCCTACCCGGGCGGTGAAGTGCGTGAAGTCGATGTGCGCGGTCGCAACCTGGCCGAAGGCGTACCCCGTGCGTTCACCCTCAACTCCAATGAAGTGCTCGAAGCGCTGCAGGAATCGCTGGCGACCATCGTCCAGGCGGTCAAGAGCGCCCTGGAGCAGTCGCCGCCCGAGCTGGCATCCGACATCGCCGAGCGTGGCATGGTGCTGACCGGCGGGGGCGCGCTGTTGCGCGACCTGGACAAGCTGCTGGCGCAGGAAACCGGCCTGCCGGTGATCGTCGCCGAAGACCCGCTGACCTGCGTGGCACGTGGCGGCGGCCGTGCCCTGGAAATGATGGACAAGCACACCATGGACCTGCTTTCCAGCGAGTAACATCGCCAGCAGTCCCTTGCGTGCCGTTTACAGGGAGTACCTAGCAGTGCTACCTGTATGCGTTCTGTCTTTTCCAGGTCGGTCCGCGTTGTATGAATGAGCTATTGAATTCTTGCCCGGGAGGAGCGGCCTATTAAACCGCTTTTCACCAAGGGCCCCTCATTGGGCGTGCGCTTGCTGGTGCTGGCCGTGCTCGCCGTCGCGTTGATGGTCGTCGATGCGCGCTTCACGCTACTCAAGCCGGTGCGTAGCCAGATGTCGCTGGTGTTGATGGAGTCCTACTGGATCACCGATCTGCCGCAGCGCCTGTGGCAGGGCGTGGCCAGTCAGTTCGGCAGCCGTACCGAACTGGCCGCCGAGAACGAAAAGCTCAAGACCGAAAACCTCCTGTTGCAGGGCCGCATGCAAAAGCTCGCGGCGTTGACCGAACAGAACGTGCGCCTGCGCGAGTTGCTCAATTCCTCTGCGCTGGTCAACGAGAAGGTCGAGGTGGCCGAGCTGATCGGCATGGACCCCAACCCGTTCACCCATCGCATCCTGATCAACAAGGGCGAGCGCGACGGCGTGGTGCTGGGCCAGCCGGTGCTCGATGCCCGTGGCTTGATGGGGCAAGTGGTCGAACTGATGCCCTACACGTCGCGTGTTCTGCTGCTGACCGACACCACCCACAGCATCCCGGTGCAGGTCAACCGCAACGGCCTGCGTGCCATTGCCAGCGGCACCGGCAACCCCGAGCGCCTCGAACTGCGCCACGTCGCCGACACCGCCGACATCAAGGAAGGCGATCTGCTGGTCAGCTCAGGCCTGGGGCAGCGGTTTCCGGCCGGCTACCCGGTGGCGACCGTCAAGGAAGTCATCCACGATTCCGGCCAGCCGTTCGCCATCGTGCGTGCCGTGCCCACCGCTGCGTTGAATCGCAGCCGCTACCTGTTGCTGGTGTTCAGCGACAGTCGTTCACCCGAACAGCGTGCCAATGAAGCGGCACAAGCGCAGGAAACCGCCGACCAGCAGGGCACGGCCGCGCCCCCGGCGCCTTCGACCACGCCCGCTGCCGCCCCCGGCGCAACACCGGCGGCCACTACCACGGCGCCTGCCGCATCGTCCCCGGCGGCGACCAGCCCGGCGCCCGCGTCGGCACCGACCCCTCACCGAGAGAGACGCTGATGGCCGGTACACAACCGCGTAATGGCTGGGTCGTCTGGCTGACCTTTCTGCTCGGTCTGCTGCTCAGTGTGGCGCCAATGCCGCCGTTCATGGAAATCCTGCGGCCCATGTGGATGGGGCTGCTGCTGGCGTTCTGGACGCTGGCCCTGCCACACCGCATCGGCATGACCACCGCGTTCCTGCTGGGGCTGGCCGAGGACGTGCTCTATGGCACGTTGCTGGGCCAGAATGCATTGATCCTGACCCTGATCACCTTCCTGGTGCTGTCGCTGTCGCAACGCATGCGGGTGTTCGCCACCTGGCAACAGAGCCTGGTGATCCTGGTGATCTTCGGCCTGGCGCAGTTGGCGCAGCTGTGGCTCAGCGCCCTGACCGGCAACCGCCAACCCACCCTCGCGCTGTTGTTCCCGGCGTTGATGAGCGCACTGCTCTGGCCGTGGGTCAGTTACATGCTGCGGGGTCTGAGCCGTCGCCTGGGTATCCAATGAGCCACCCACCGCGCGGAGACCACATGAGCATTGCCCTTTTTCTCGCCTCGGGCTCGCCACGGCGTCGCGAGTTGCTCACCCAGATTGGCGTGCCGTTCACTGCGATCAGCGCCCCTGTCGACGAAACGCCGCTGGCCGGTGAGGCCGCCCAGGCCTACGTCGAGCGCCTGGCACTGGCCAAGGCGCTGGCTGGCCAACGCACCCTGAGCGCCGAACAGCGCGGTACCGGGCCGGTGGTGCTGGGCTGTGACACCGCCGTCATCGTCGACGGGCGCATCCTCGGCAAGCCTGTCGATGAAAGCGATGCGTTGGCCATGCTGTCGTTGCTGTCGGGTCGCAGCCACGACGTCTTCACTGCCATTGCGCTGGTGGACGAGCAGCGTCAGCAGGTGCGAAGTGTCACCAGTCGGGTGCAGATGCGCGTCATCGACAGCGCCGAGGCCCGTCGCTATTGGGCCAGCGGCGAACCCCGGGACAAGGCCGGCAGTTATGCCATTCAGGGCCTTGCCGCAATATTCGTAGAAAGCCTGCAGGGCAGTTATTCTGCGGTGGTGGGCTTGCCCTTGTGCGAGACCGCCCAAGCACTGGCGGAGTTCGGCGTGACCTGCTGGCAATAGTGTCAGGCAGCTGACCTGGGGCTTTCATTCAGAACAAAAGAGCGGACGAGACCCAGCCATGAGTGAAGAGATTCTGATCAACATCACACCGATGGAATCACGTGTGGCGGTAGTGGAAAACGGCGTTCTGCAAGAGGTGCACGTCGAGCGTACCCAGCGCCGCGGTATCGTCGGCAATATCTACAAAGGCAAGGTCGTGCGGGTGTTGCCCGGCATGCAGGCGGCGTTCATCGACATCGGCCTGGAGCGCGCCGCCTTCATCCACGCCTCGGAAATTTCCGTGCGCGAAGGCTCGGCGGTGGAGACCATCAGCGCCCTGGTGCACGAAGGGCAGAGCCTGGTGGTGCAGGTCACCAAGGACCCCATCGGCTCCAAGGGCGCACGGCTGACCACGCAGCTGTCGATCCCTTCGCGCTACCTGGTGTACATGCCCCGCACCAGCCATGTCGGCATTTCGTTGAAAATCGAAGACGAGGGCGAGCGCGATCGCCTCAAGAAGGTGGTCAGCGACTGCGTGGCCCAGGAAGGCATCAAGGAAGCCGGCGGCTTCATCCTGCGCACGGCGGCCGAGGGCGCCGGCGCCGATGAGATCCTCATGGACATCCGCTACCTGCGGCGGCTCTGGGATCAGATCAATGCGCAGATCAAGACCGTCGGTGCCCCGACCGAGATCTACGAAGACCTGGGGCTCGCCCTGCGCACCCTGCGCGACCTGGTCAGCCCGAAAATCGAGAAGATCCGTATCGACTCGCGGGAAACCTTCCAGAAAACCACCCTGTTCGTGGCCGAACTGATGCCCGAGATCGCCGACCGGCTCGAGCACTACCCCGGCGAACGGCCGATTTTTGACCTGTACGGGGTCGAGGACGAAATCCAGCGGGCGCTGGAGCGCAAGGTGCCGCTCAAGTCCGGCGGCTATCTGGTGATCGATCCTGCCGAGGCAATGACCACGATCGACGTCAACACCGGCGCCTTCGTCGGCCACCGCAACCTCGAAGAAACCATCTTCAAGACCAACCTGGAATCGGCCACGGCCATTGCCCGGCAACTGCGCCTGCGCAACATCGGCGGCATCATCATCATCGACTTCATCGACATGGAAGACGAGGAGCACCAGCGCCAGGTGCTGCGCACGCTGGAAAAACAGCTCGAACGCGACCACGCCAAGACCCACATCATTGGCATCACCGAGCTGGGGCTGGTGCAGATGACGCGCAAGCGTACCCGTGAAAGCCTGGAGCAGGTTCTGTGCGAGCCCTGTCATAACTGTCAGGGCCGAGGCAAGCTGAAAACCCCCGAAACCATTTGCTACGAAATCTTTCGCGAGATTCTGCGTGAGGCGCGGGCCTACCAGGCCGTGGGTTATCGCGTGCTGGCCAACCAGAAGGTGGTCGACCGCCTGCTGGATGAAGAGTCCGGTAACGTGGCCGAGCTGGAAGCTTTCATCGGGCGAACCATTCGCTTCCAGGTCGAGTCCATGTATTCCCAGGAACAATATGACGTGGTGCTGCTCTGAACCGCCCTGATCTCGGCCGATATCGCGACGACCCCAAGGCTTGCGGGGTCATTCGTTCGTGGCGAACCTGACCCGCTGCATTGCCGTGCTCACACGCTGGGGGCTGGGCCTGTGCGCCTTGCTGGTGGTGCTGGTGGCGTTGTACGTCAGCCTTGGGCGGCAACTGGTGCCGCTGGTTGCCGAATACCGCGTGGAGGTAGAGACCCGGGCCAGCGCCGCGCTGGGTGTGCCGTTGCAGATCGGCCGCCTGGAAGGGCACTGGAGCGGCATGGCGCCGGTGCTGCAGGCGCGCGACGTGATGATCGGCACGGGCGCCAGCGCGATTCGCCTGGACCAGGTGCAGGTCAAGCCGGATGTCTGGTCGAGCCTGCTGGCGCGCCAGGTGCGCATCGATCACCTGCAACTCAGCGGCCTGCAGATCGGCCTGGAACAGGACGCCACAGGCAAATGGTCGCTGAACGGCTTGCCGGCGCAGACCGACCAGGCTTTCGACCCGCAGAAGACCCTGCAGCAGTTGCAGCAGGTCCGGCGCCTGTCGGTGCTGGACAGCCAGGTCACCCTGGAACCTCGCGATCATGCCCCGATGACGCTGACCTACGTTGGCCTGAGCCTGCACACCGGCAGCGCTGAACAACGCCTGGACGTGCGCTTGAACCTGCCCGACGGCCAGCCCCTGGCGCTCAGGGTGAACAGCCGGATCAACGCCGAGCGCTGGCGCGACGGGCAGGTACAGGCCTGGGTCGATTTCCCCGCCAGCGACTGGGCCCGCTGGCTGCCGGCGCAATGGACGCCTGGCTGGAACGTCGAACAGCTCAAGGCCGGTGGCGAACTATGGGTCGACTGGCGCGAGCAGCAGTTGCACTCGGCGACGGTGCGGCTCGAAGCGCCCCGTATCGAGGCCGGCAAAAGCGATCAGGCTGCCTACCCGATCACCGACCTGACCCTCGCCGCCTGGGTGCAACGCAATGCCTCGGGGCTGGAGGTGATCGTCGATTCGCTGGCGATGAAGCTGGCCGGCACGCCCTGGCAGTCACGCCTGCACCTGCAGCAGTTCCAGACCGGCGAGCCGGCTCAGGAGCGCTGGCAGCTACAGGCTGACCGGCTCGAGCTGACGCCGCTGACGGCGCCGCTCGATGCCCTGGCGCCGCTGCCACCCTCGGCTGCCGCCGTGCTCGACGGCCTGCGGCCCACTGGCGCCGTGCGTAACCTGACCCTGCAGCTTCGCCCGCAGGCCACGGGGGATCAACGCCTGAGCTTCGCGGCCAACCTGGAGCAGGTCGGCTTCAACGCTTATCACGGCGCGCCAGCGGCGGGCAATGTCAGCGGGGCGATCAGCGGTGATCTCGGCCAGGGCGAATTGCGCCTGGCCAGCCAGGATTTCATGCTGCACCTGGACCCGATCTTCGCCAAGCCCTGGTACTACCGCGAAGCCAATGCCCGCCTGACCTACCACCTCGACCACGAGGCTTTCACCCTGGTCGCGCCTTATATCAAAGTGCTGGGCGAAGAGGGCAAGGTCGCGGCGGACTTTCTCATCCGCCTGCCCTTCGACCCCGCCGTGGAGCCCTACATGGACTTGCGCGTGGGCATGCTCGACGGCGATGGCCGTCACACCGGCAAATACCTGCCGGCGGTGCTCAGCCCGGCGCTGGACCACTGGCTGCGCACGGCCATCGTCGAGGGCCAGGTCGATCAGGGCTATTTCCAGTACCAGGGCTCGCTGAGCCATGCCGCCGCGCCTTATTCGCGCAGCATCACGCTGTTCTTCAAGGTCCACGACGCGGTGCTGGCCTTCCAGCCGGGCTGGCCGTCGCTGAGCGGTGTGGAGGGCGAAGTGTTCGTGCAGGACGGCGATGTCCGCGTGCAGGCCAGTCGCGGGCAGATGCTCGGCACCCATCTCAGCAACGTGCTGGTGCGCGTGCCGCACGTCGACGCCGGCAAAGACAGCCATTTGCTGGTACAGGGTGACTTCGACGGGAGCCTGGAAGACGGTCTGAAGATCCTCCAGGAAGCGCCGATCGGCACGGGTTCGATCTTCAAGGACTGGCAAGGCAGCGGACCGTTGCGCGGCGACCTGAGCCTGGACGTTCCGCTGGTCAAAGGGCAGGAACCGAAGGTGGTGGTGGATTTCGCCACCGACAACGCACGCCTGAAGATCAGCGAACCGCAATTGCAGTTGAGCCAGCTCAAAGGGCAGTTTCGCTTCGACTACGACAAGGGCCTGAGTGCCGAGAAAGCCTCGGCACACGTCTTCGACCAGCCCGTGGACGTGCGTATCTTCGCCGAGGGCCAGGCCGGTGCGCCGCACACTCGCATTGCCGCGAAGGGGCAGGTGGCGGTGGGGCAATTGGCTGACTGGCTGCAGTTCAAACCGGCGATTCCCGCCTCGGGCGACATCGCCTACCAGCTGCAGTTGGACCTGGGCGGCGCTGACAGCCGCCTGAGCGTGGATTCGTCGCTGGTGGGCGTCACCGTCGACCTGCCCGCGCCGCTGGGCAAGTCGGCAGGGGAGGCGCGTCCCAGCACGTTCGGCCTGAGCCTGGGCGGGACGCAGAGAAACATCGAGGCACGCTATGGCGACCTGGCCAGCTTCGTCTACACCGCCGACGCCAGCGCGCTGACCGAAGGGCGTGGCGAACTGCTGGTCGGCACGGGCAGTGCGCAATTGCCAAGTGCCCAGGGCCTGCGTATCCGCGGCGTGCTCGATGCGCTCGACCTGGGGCCGTGGAAAGACAAACTCAGCGGCTACAGCGGCGGCGATCCCGGCGGCAGCGCGCGCCAGGTGCTCAATGAAATCGACCTGCGGGTGGACCGCCTCACCGCCATGGGCATGCAGCTGGACGCGGCGGATGTTCGCCTCAAGCGCGCCGACAGCGCCTGGAACCTGGCGGTGAGCAGCCGCCAACTGACCGGCAACGCACAGATTCCGGATCGTCAGGGCGTGCCCGTGAGCATTAACATGCGTTCGGTTCGCCTGCCGGCGCCGGACCCCGCGGTAGTCGCCGCCGACGACGCGCCTGACCAGCCCGATGCGCCCGACCCACTGGCAGATGTCGACCCACGGAACATTCCGGCGGTGGACCTGCGCATCGATCAGTTGTGGCAAGGCGAGGACCTGCTGGGGGCCTGGTCGATGAAGCTGCGACCGACACCGCGTGGCCTGGCGCTGAACGACCTCGACCTGGGCCTCAAAGGGTTGCAACTGCGTGGAATGGCGGGCTGGGAAGGCGCCCCCGGCGCTTCCTCCAGCTGGTTCAAGGGGCGTTTGCAGGGGGGCAACCTGGCGGACGTGCTGAAAGCGTGGAAATTCGCCCCTACCGTGACCAGCCGCGAGTTCACGCTGGATGCCGACGGCCGTTGGCCGGGTTCGCCCGCCTGGGTTGCGCTGAAACGGTATTCGGGCAGCCTGGATGCCACCCTGACCCACGGTCAGTTCGTCGAAATCGAGGGCGGTGCCCAGGCATTGCGGGTGTTCGGGTTGCTCAATTTCAATTCCATCGGCCGACGCTTGCGCCTGGACTTCTCCGACTTGCTGGGCAAGGGCCTGAGCTACGATCGAGTCAAGGGATTGTTGGTGGCCAGCGACGGTGTGTATGTCACTCGCACGCCCATCACCATGACCGGGCCGTCGACCAACTTTGAACTCAACGGCACCTTGGACATGGTCAACGACCGTGTCGATGCCAAGTTGCAGGTGGCGCTGCCCATCACCAACAGCCTGCCGATCGCGGCGCTGCTGGTCGGTGCGCCGGCGGTGGGGGGCGCGTTGTTTCTGGTCGACAAGCTGCTGGGCGATCGGGTCGCGCGTTTCGCCAGTGTCGACTACCGCATCGAGGGGCCGTGGAAAGAGCCTAAGATGACCTTGAGCAAACCGTTCGAAAAAAGCCGCTGAGCGCAGGTGAAGAGGGGGTAGGGGATGTCATTCGCGGTCATTCAGATGGTCAGCCAGCCGGACGTGTCGACCAACCTGCGCCAGGCTCGCCGGTTGCTGGAGGACGCTGCGCAACAAGGCGCCCGCCTGGCCGTACTGCCGGAAAACTTCGCCGCCATGGGCCGGCGTGACGCGGCGGCGATCGGCCAGGCCGAGGCCCTTGGTCGGGGGCCGATCCTGCCGTGGTTGAAAAGCGCCGCGCGCGACCTCAGGTTATGGATAGTTGCCGGCACCTTGCCATTGCCACCCCGGGACCAGCCAGACGGCAAGGCCCGGGCCTGCTCGTTGGTGTTGGATGAAGAAGGCGAAATCGTTGCCCGGTATGACAAGTTGCATCTGTTCGATGTCGACGTCGCCGATAATCGCGGCCGCTACCGGGAATCGGACGACTATGCTCATGGGCATGATGTCGTGGTGGTGCCGACCCCGGTGGGCAAGCTGGGCCTGACGGTGTGTTACGACCTGCGCTTTCCCGAGTTGTATACCGCCCTGCGCGAAGCCGGTGCCGAGCTGATCAGCGCGCCCTCGGCATTCACCGCCGTGACCGGTGCGGCCCACTGGGACGTGCTGATACGTGCCCGGGCCATCGAAACCCAGTGCTATGTGCTGGCGGCGGCCCAGGGCGGTGTGCATCCGGGGCCGCGGGAAACCTTCGGGCATGCCGCGATCGTCGATCCCTGGGGGCGCATCATCGCCCAGCAGGCGCAGGGCGAAGCCGTGCTGCTGGGGCAGCGCGACAGCAGTGAACAGGCGTCCATCCGGGCGCGCATGCCGGTGTCCACACACCGGCGCTTTTTTTCGCAGGACGCATTGCGGCCTGCAGGCACCACGGAGTGAATATGAGCCAGATGTTATCCACCGTCAGCGATCACCTGCTGGCTCCCGGCGGCTTGACCCTCGACAGCTTGCAAAGCGTGCTGGGCGAGTTGGCCGGCCCGGGCATCGACGCCGCCGACCTTTATTTCCAGGGGCAGATTTCCGAGTCCTGGGCGCTGGAGGACGGCATCGTCAAGGAGGGCAGTTTCAATCTTGATCAAGGCGTCGGCGTGCGCGCCCAGTCCGGGGAAAAAACCGGCTTTGCCTACAGCAACGCGATCACCGAGGACGCCCTGATGCAGGCGGCGCGCGCTGCGCGATCGATTTCCCGCGCGGGCCAGAACGGGCGCGTGCAGGCGTTCAGCAGCCCGACCATTGCGCCGCTGTACGGCCCCGACAATCCGCTGGAGGTGCTCACCCGGGCGGAAAAGGTCGACCTGCTCAAGCGTGTCGATGCCGCGACCCGCGCCCTCGATCCGCGTATCCAGCAAGTCACGGTGAGCCTGGCCGGGGTGTGGGAACGCATCCTCGTGGCGGCGGTGGACGGCAGCCTGGCGGCGGATGTGCGGCCATTGGTGCGCTTCAATGTCAGCGTCATCGTCGAACAGAACGGGCGCCGCGAGCGCGGCGGCCATGGCGGCGGCGGGCGTACCGACTACCGTTATTTCCTCGCCGAGGACCGCGCCATGGGCTATGCCCGCGAGGCGTTGCGTCAGGCGCTGGTCAACCTGGAGGCCATCCCGGCCCCGGCCGGTACCTTGCCGGTGGTCCTGGGCTCGGGCTGGTCCGGCGTGTTGCTGCACGAAGCCGTGGGCCATGGCCTGGAAGGGGACTTCAATCGCAAGGGCAGCTCGGCCTACAGCGGGCGCATGGGCGAACGCGTGGCCTCGAGCCTGTGCACCATCGTCGATGACGGCACCCTGGCCGGGCGCCGCGGTTCCCTGAGCGTCGACGATGAAGGCACGCCCACCGAGTGCACCACCCTGATCGAGAACGGTGTGCTCAAGGGCTACATGCAGGACAAATTGAATGCGCGCCTGATGGGGGTCGCACGCACCGGCAACGGTCGCCGCGAATCCTACGCCCACCTGCCGATGCCGCGCATGACCAATACCTACATGCTGGGTGGCGAAAGCGACCCGGCGGAAATCATCGCGTCGGTGAAGAAAGGCATCTATTGCGCCAACCTCGGTGGTGGCCAGGTCGATATCACCAGCGGCAAGTTCGTGTTCTCCACCAGCGAAGCGTACCTGATCGAAGACGGCAAGATCACCGCGCCGGTCAAGGGCGCGACCCTGATCGGCAACGGGCCGGAGGCGATGAGCAAGGTGTCGATGGTGGGTAACGACCTGTCCCTGGACAGTGGCGTAGGCACCTGCGGCAAGGACGGTCAGTCGGTGCCGGTCGGCGTCGGTCAGCCGACCCTGAAGATCGACGCCATCACCGTCGGCGGCACCGGTTCGTGAGTCGACAGCGGGGCGGTAGGCGCTACTGCCCCGTGCGACCTGCGCCTAGCGCAGGCCGCGCTGGCTCTCGTCGAGGTCGCGAATGTATTTGAAGATTTTACGGCTGGTCGCTGGTGGCTTGTTATGAGCCACCTCGTGCTGGGCCTGGCGAACCAGTTGGCGCAAATGCTGCCGGTCGGTCTCGGGGTAGTCGCCGACAAAGCTTTCGAGCACGTCGTCGCCACCGCCGATCAGGCGGTCACGCCAGCGCTCGAGGTTGTGGAACCGTTCGTTGTACTGCCGCGTAGAGGCATCGAGTTGGTCCAGCAGGACGAGGATGGCGTCAGTGTCCTGGTCGCGCATCAGCTTGCCGATGAACTGGATGTGGCGTTTGCGCGCGATGTGCGCGGTGTGCTTGGACGCATCCGCCAGGGCGCGACGCAGGGCGTCGGTCAGGGGCAGGCGCGCGAGGACGTCGGGCTTGAGGGTGGTCAGCCGTTCGCCCAGGTCCACCAGCGCATGCAGCTCGCGCTTGACCTGGGTCTTGCTTTTTCCCTCGTCGAGGGAGTCGTCGTAAGAATCAACCATGGGGGTAGTCCGAAAATAAACGCCGCCATGATAACCAGTCGGGGGCCGCTTGTCCGGTCCGGTCGCCAGTCGGCCTGCCCCGAACGCAGAATTTGAGTGGAGAAGAGTATGAACGCAGCCCAGAGTGTCGGCCCGCAAGCGCTTCCGGCCCTGCAGGAACAAGTCGAGCAGATCGTCGCCGAGGCCCGCCGTCAGGGCGCCAGTGCCTGCGAAGTGGCGGTCTCGCTGGAGCAGGGCCTGTCCACCTCGGTGCGCCAGCGCGAAGTCGAGACCGTGGAGTTCAACCGCGATCAGGGCTTCGGCATTACCCTGTACGTGGGCCAGCGCAAAGGCTCGGCCAGCACCTCGGCCACCGGGGCCGAGGCCATTCGCGAAACCGTGGCCGCAGCGCTGGCGATCGCCCGGCACACCTCCGAGGATGACTGCTCGGGCCTGGCTGACGCTGCGCTGATGGCGCGCGAGCAGGCGGACTTCGATCTGTACCATGCCTGGGACATCACTCCCGAGCAGGCGATCGAGCGAGCCCTGGCCTGTGAAGCGGCGGCTTTCGACGCCGACCCCCGCATCAAGAATGCCGACGGCACCACGCTCAATACCCACCAGGGGTGCCGCGTCTACGGCAACAGCCATGGCTTCATCGGCGGCTATGCATCAACCCGGCACAGCCTCAGTTGCGTGATGATCGCCGAGGCCAATGGCCAGATGCAGCGCGACTACTGGTACGACGTCAACCGCCAGGGGGAATTGCTGGCGGATGCCGCGAGCATCGGTCAGCGTGCGGCGTTGCGTGCCGCCAGTCGCCTGGGCGCGCGGCCGGTGCCGACCTGCGAAGTGCCGGTGCTATTTTCCGCGGAACTGGCCGGCGGCCTGTTCGGCAGCTTTTTATCGGCCGTGTCGGGTGGCAACCTGTATCGCAAGTCGTCATTCCTGGAAGGCACCCTGGGTCAGCAGCTGTTTCCCGAGTGGCTGACCCTCGATGAGCGCCCGCACCTGCAGCGTGCCATGGGCAGCGCCGCGTTCGACGGCGACGGTCTGGCCACCTATGCCAAGCCCTTCGTCGAGAACGGCCAGTTGGTCAGCTACGTTCTGAGCACCTATTCGGGCCGCAAGCTGGGCTTGCCCAGCACGGCGAATGCCGGCGGAGTACACAACCTGTTCGTGACCCATGGCGACGAAGACCAGGCCGCCCTGGTGCGACGGATGGGGCGCGGGCTGTTGGTCACCGAGTTGATGGGGCATGGCCTGAACATGGTCACCGGTGACTACTCGCGAGGTGCCGCCGGATTCTGGGTGGAGAATGGCGAAATCCAGTTCCCCGTGCAGGAAGTGACGATCGCCGGCAATATGCGTGACATGTTTCAGCAGATCGTGGCCATCGGCAGTGATCTGGAAATGCGCAGCAATGTCCGTACCGGCTCGGTTCTGATCGAAAAAATGACTGTAGCGGGCTCCGGCACCGCCTGACGCTGCACCTCCGCCGGCTGCAATGGCCGGCGGTTTTTCGCACCTTTCGCTGTTCTCCCCGCGCTTGCCCTCAATCCTTTGCCTTGCTTTGATTCTCAATATCAATTAATAATAAAACTCATTACGGCATCGAGCGTGGCCGATGAAACCTGTCGTACAAGAATTGCCCCACCTGCAGAACTGGCGCTGGCTCAGTCGGCAAATCCGCTGTGCGCTCGATCCGCACGAGCCACGGCTGATCGACCATTATTTCGCCGAAGGTCGCTACCTGGCCCGTTTCACGGCAGTCCCGCGGTGGACCGTAGCCGCCACCTCGTTCAATTTGATGCTCGACACGGCCACCGATCAGGCATTGCCCTGGCACTGGCGGTGCTTGTGCCTGGACCAGGCCTGGCGCCCGTTGCGCGACCTGCGAGGCGCGGCATTCGAACCTGCCCAGGTCCGCCAGTGGCAGCATCAGGCCCATCGCCTGGCCCGCTGCGAGCTGCTGCCTTCGATTCCTCTCACTGATCTTCTGCAAGGATATTCCGATGAGTAATACCCGCATCGAGCGTGACAGCATGGGCGAACTGCAGGTGCCGGAGGCAGCGTTGTACGGTGCCCAGACTCAGCGCGCGGTCAACAATTTTCCGATCAGCCACCAGCGCATGCCCAGCCAGTTCATTCGTGCACTGGTGCTGGCCAAGGCGGCGGCTGCCAAGGCCAATATCGACCTCGAGCAGATCGGCACGGCGCAGGGCGAGGCGATTGTCAGTGCGTGCGAGCAATTGCTGGCAGGCGACTACATGCAGCACTTTCCGGTGGATGTGTTCCAGACCGGGTCGGGCACCAGCTCCAACATGAATGCCAACGAGGTGATTGCGACCCTCGCCACCCGGTTGCTGGGCGCATCGGTCAACCCCAACGACCACGTCAACTGCGGTCAGAGCAGCAACGATATCATCCCCACCACGATCCATGTCAGCGCTGCCCTGGCCTTGCACGAGCAACTGCTGCCGGCACTGGAGCATCTGGTCGCGGTCATCGAGCACAAGGCGGAGCAGGTGCACGCCTTTGTGAAAACCGGTCGCACCCACCTGATGGACGCCATGCCGGTACGCATGAGCCAGGTGCTGCTGGGGTGGGCCGCGCAGGTTCAGGCCAATATCGGCCATTTGCGTCACCTGCAGCCCGGCCTTCAGGCCTTGGCCCAGGGTGGTACGGCGGTGGGCACCGGGATCAATGCGCACCCGCAGTTCGCAGGCCGGTTCAGTCATCACCTGAGCGACCTGACGCAGGTGACCTTCACCGAAGGCAGCAACCTGTTCGCATTGATCGGCTCCCAGGACACCGCGGTCGCCGTGTCGGGCCAGCTCAAGGGGACCGCCGTCACACTGATGAAAATTGCCAATGACTTGCGCTGGATGAATTCCGGGCCGCTGGCAGGGCTTGGCGAAATCGAGCTGGAGGGCTTGCAGCCGGGCTCATCGATCATGCCGGGCAAGGTCAACCCGGTGATTCCCGAGGCGACCGCAATGGTGGCGGCCCAGGTCATCGGCAACGATACCACCATCGCCGTGGCCGGCCAGTCGGGCAACTTCGAGCTCAATGTGATGCTGCCGATCATCGCCCAGAACCTGCTCAGCAGCCTGCAATTGCTGGCCAACAGCAGCCGCCTGCTGGCCGACAAGGCCATCGCCACGTTCAAGGTCAACGAGCCCAAACTCAAGGAAGCCCTGGCGCGCAACCCGATTCTGGTGACGGCGCTGAACCCCATCATCGGCTACCAAAAAGCCGCAGAAATCGCCAAGACCGCCTACCAGCAGGGCCGTCCGATCATTGATGTGGCTTTGGAACACACGGACCTGGGCCGCGATCAGCTCACCCGGCTGCTGGACCCTGAAAAGCTCACCGCCGGCGGTATCTGATCGTCGGCTCGCCATGGCTTCGGAGAATCATCATGCAGCACTGGAAACGCACCATTGAGATAGCCAACCGCTGTTTCCAACAAGGCAACCTGGTCGATGCTCGCGAGCACTACCTGCAAGCGCTGGCGTTGGCCCAGGTGTTGTTCGAGCGCTGGGCTGATGTCGACGAAGCCGTGGCAGCCTGTGTGATTTCGCACCACAACCTGGCCGACCTGCACCTGCGCCTCGATCAGCCCGAGGAAAGCGCCGAGTATTTGTGCGCCATCCATCAACGGTTGTTGCGCGCGGCGCAGGAAACCCGCCTGTCGCCGGCCTTGCGACAGGCGGCATTGCGCCACAGCGGCAAAACCTACGCCGAACTGCTGAATTTCATCAGCGAGCATGGCGAGTATCCACGCACCCATCACCTGTTGTTCAGCGGTGTGGAACCTGCGGGCCCTCGCGACGCCGCCCTCGCTTCGCCCTCTCACTACGGAGTTCATTGACATGCCTTATTCCCTGCCGGCCTTGCCTTACGCCTACGACGCGCTGGAGCCGCACATCGACGCCAAGACGATGGAAATTCACCACACCAAGCATCACCAGACCTACATCAACAACCTCAATGCTGCCGTCGAAGGCACCGAGTGGGCCGAGTGGCCGATCGAGAAGCTGGTCGGCGCCGTCAAGCAGTTGCCGGAAAAGCTGCAGCCCGCCGTGGTCAACCAGGGGGGAGGGCACGCCAACCACTCGCTGTTCTGGGAAGTGATGTCGGCCCAGGGTGGGGGTGTTCCGCAGACAGCGGTGGCCAAGGCCATCGATGAGCAACTGGGCGGTTTCGAGGCGTTCAAGGAAGCGTTCACCAAGGCTGCACTGACGCGCTTTGGCAGCGGCTGGGCCTGGCTGAGCGTGACTCCGCAGAAAACCCTGGTAGTGGAAAGCAGCGGCAACCAGGACAGCCCATTGATGCATGGCAACACGCCTATTCTGGGCCTGGACGTGTGGGAGCATGCCTACTACCTGCAGTATCAGAACCGCCGCCCGGAATACATCAACGCGTTCTACAACGTGGTGAACTGGGCCGAAGTGGAAAAACGCTACCACGCTGCCCTGGCGTGAGCTGATGTCGATGCGATCAGAAACCTTCGCCATCGGCAGTGGCCGCCTGTTTCGCCTGGCGCTTGGCAGCCTGCTGACCCTCGCCGGGCTGGCTTTGCTGGTGGCCCAGGCGCTGGTCTGGCTGGACCTCGAACCGCGCATGCTGCGTGCGCTGGAAGGCGGTGCGATCTGTGCCTTGGGCACGGCCCTGGGCGCGGTACCGGTGCTGGTGATTCGCAGCATGCCAGTGTCAGTGGCCGATACGCTGTTGGGCTTTGGCGCCGGGATCATGCTTGCGGCCACCGCGTTCTCGCTGATCATGCCCGGACTCGAAGCGGCGCAGGTCATTGGCTTCAATCGATGGGGCGCGGGAGCGCTGGTCAGTTTCGGCATCATGCTGGGCGCGTTCTGCCTGTACCTGGTGGACCGCCGGGTCAGCAAGGTCACGCCCGCCGACCTGGTGGCGTCGCCGGGGCAGCCGGTCATTCCGGCGCGCATCTGGGTGTTCGTGATTGCGATCATCGCCCATAACATTCCCGAGGGCATGGCCATCGGCGTCTCGGCCGGTGGTGCCGTGGCGGCGGCCGACAGCCTGGCCATGGGCATCGCTTTACAGGATGTCCCGGAAGGCCTGGTCATCGCGCTGGTGCTGGCCGGTGCAGGGATGCCGCGGTTCAGGGCATTCCTGATCGGCGCGGCGTCAGGCCTGGTCGAGCCCGTGGCGGCGCTGCTGTCTGCCTGGCTGGTGCGCATGGGGGAGTTGTTGCTGCCACTGGGTCTGGCGTTCGCTGCCGGGGCGATGTTGCTGGTGGTGACCCACGAGATCATCCCGGCTTCGCGCAGCAACGGTTATCACAAGCTGGCCAGCCTGGGGCTGTGCGTTGGTTTCTGCCTGATGATGGTCATGGACACCGCGTTGTCCTGAGGTGTCGGGCCGCTTCGACGAAGACTTTACTCGCCTTCGTCGAAGCGGTTGTTGATCAGTTCCACCAAGGCGTCCAGCGCAGCCTGTTCTTCTTCGCCTTCGGTAGACAAATGGATCTGCGTGCCCTTGCCGGCGGCCAGCATCATGACACCCATGATGCTTTTGCCGTCGATGAGGCTCTGCGAAGTGCGTCCGACCCTGACCTGACACGGATAGCGTCCAGCCACGCCAACGAACTTCGCTGCAGCGCGGGCGTGCAGGCCCAGCTTATTGATGATGGTGATCTCGAGGGCGGGCATTGCGCGGGGGGTCCTTTCAACTAAGGTCGCGATGGCGAACCTGAACGTTCTTGAGCGTTGTCTGCAATTGCTGGCCCAGGCGTTCGGTCAAGTACACCGAGCGATGATGGCCGCCCGTGCAACCGATGGCGATGGTCACGTAGGCGCGGTTGCTGGCCGCGAAGCGCGGCAGCCACTTGAGCAGGTAGCTGGAGATGTCCTGATACATTTCTTCGACATCGGGCTGCGCCGCCAGGTATTCCACCACGGGCGCATCCAGGCCCGACTGCTCGCGCAGCTCGGGTTTCCAATAGGGGTTGGGCAGGCAGCGCACGTCGAACACCAGGTCGGCGTCCACCGGCATGCCACGCTTGAAACCGAAAGATTCCACGAGAAACGCGGTGCCTGGCTCCGGCTTGTTCAACAGGCGCAGCTTGATCGCGTCGCGCAACTGATAGAGGTTCAGGTCGGTGGTGACGATCTTCAGGTCGGCCAGGTCGATGATCGGCCCCAGCAGTTGGCTCTCTACTCGAATGGCTTCTGCCAGCGAGCGATTGGCGCTGCTCAGGGGGTGCCGCCGGCGCGTCTCGGAAAAGCGCTTGAGCAGGGTTTCCTCGTCGGCGTCCAGGTACAGCACGTCGCACTGGATGTGCCGGGCGCGCACTTCGGCCAGAAGCTCGGGGAAGCGTGACAGGTGGCTGGGCAGGTTGCGCGCGTCGATGGACACCGCCACCATGGGCTGGGCCAGCTCATTGTGCAGCAGGGCGCGCTCGGCCAATTCTGGAAGCAGACCGGCGGGCAGATTGTCGATGCAATAGAACCCACTGTCCTCGAGTACATTGAGGGCGGTGCTTTTACCAGAGCCTGAGCGGCCGCTGACGATGATCAGGCGCATGGTTATTTACCGTTCTGGACTTCCAGCACTACGTTATAGAGGGCCTCGTTGGTCTCGGCGGAACGCAGGCGATCCCTCACCTCTTTACGGTCGAGCATACTGGCGATCTGTCGCAACAGCTCCAGGTGAGCGTCGGTCGCCGCTTCCGGCACCAGCAGGACGAACAGCAGGTCCACCGGTGCGCCATCAATGGCGTCGTAGTCGATCGGAGAGTGCAGGTGGAGCAGGGCACTGACGGGCGCATCGCAATGCTTGAGCCGGCAGTGTGGAATGGCGATGCCGTTGCCAAAACCGGTCGAGCCGAGTTTTTCACGGGCAATCAGGCTTTCGAAAACGTCTTGTCGCTGAAGATCAGGCACTTGGTCGCTGATCAGTTCGGCAATCTTCTCGATAACACGCTTTTTACTGACGCCTGGCACGTTCACCAGGGAACGGCCAGGGGTCAGGATGGTTTCTAGTCGGATCATGGGTGGAGAGTATCAGCGGGCAGTCGCACCTTGCAGCAGACTTTGCTGTTTTTCCTTATGTTTTTTGAGTTGGCGATCGAGCTTGTCGGTGAGCAGGTCGATGGCGGCATACATGTCATCATGTTCGGCATTGGCGACGACCTCTCCTCCGGGGATGCGCAGGGTGGCCTCGATTTTCTGTTTCAACTTCTCGACCTCCATGATGACCTGCACATTGGTGATCTTGTCGAAATGACGTTCGAGACGGGCCAGTTTCTCCCCGACATAGTCGCGCATGGCGTCGGTCACATCCAGTTGGTGTCCACTGATGTTGACTTGCATACCGCTTCTCCTTATTGCCAGTGCATAAGAAGCAGACATTCTGTCTGCCGCTGGAACGCTGTGGCGCAATCAGGTCGCTACATCAGTCGCTTGCGCTCGCTCGAAGGGGCGATCCCGAGGGATTCACGGTACTTGGCGACAGTGCGACGGGCTACCTGAATGCCTTGTGCCTCCAGTAAACCAGCGATCTTGCTGTCACTCAACGGCTTTTTCTGATTTTCCGCCGCCACCAGCTTCTTGATGATCGCGCGGATGGCCGTGGAGGAGCATTCGCCGCCCTCGGACGTACTGACGTGGCTGGAGAAAAAGTATTTCAGCTCATAAATGCCGCGCGGGGTGTGCATGTACTTTTGCGTGGTCACGCGCGAAATGGTCGATTCATGCATGCCCACCGCCTGGGCGATGTCGTGCAGCACCAGCGGCTTCATGGCCTCGTCGCCATAGTCGAGGAAGCCACGCTGGTGCTCGACGATCTGGGTCGCCACCTTCATCAGCGTTTCGTTGCGGCTCTGCAGGCTCTTGATGAACCAGCGTGCTTCCTGCAACTGATTGCGCATGAAGGTGTTGTCGGCACTGGTGTCGGCGCGGCGTACGAAACCGGCGTACTGCGGGTTGACCCGCAGGCGCGGCACCGACTCCTGATTGAGCTCCACCAGCCAGCGGTCGTTGTGCTTGCGCACGATCACGTCCGGCACCACGTACTCCGGCTCGCTCGACTCGATCTGCGAGCCGGGACGCGGGTTCAGGCTCTGCACCAGTTCGATGATCTGGCGCAGCTCGTCTTCCTTGATCTTCATCTTGCGCATCAGCTGGCCGTAGTCGCGGCTGCCGAGCAGGTCGATGTAGTCGCTGACCAGCCGCTGGGCCTCGAGCAGCCAGGGCGTCCTGGCGGGCATCTGGCGCAATTGCAGCAGCAGGCACTCGCTGAGGTCGCGGGCGCCGATGCCCGAGGGCTCGAACTGCTGGATACGATGCAGCACGGCCTCGACTTCGTCGATTTCGATGTCCAGTTCCGGGTCGAACGAATCGCAGATTTCCTGCAGGCTTTCGTCCAGGTAGCCCTGGTTATTGATGCAGTCGATCAGGGTGACCGCGATCAGGCGGTCGGTGTCCGACATGGGCGCCAGGTTCAACTGCCACAACAGGTGACTCTGCAGGCTTTCGCCCACCGACGTGCGCGTGGTGAAGTCCCATTCGTCATCGTCGCTGCTGGGCAGGCTGCTGGCGCTGGTCTGATAGACATCTTCCCAGGCCGTGTCGACCGGCAGCTCGTTGGGAATGCGTTCGCTCCAGTCACCTTCTTCCAGGTTGTCGACGGTATTGGCCGCCGACTCCTGAAAGCTGGGCTCGGGCGCTTCGGCCACTGGTTTGTGTTCGGCGTTGTCGGCCAAAGGATCGCTGTTATCGAAGTCGTCGCCTTCTTCCTGGCGTTCGAGCATAGGATTGGATTCCAGCGCTTCCTGGATTTCCTGTTGGAGGTCCAGGGTCGACAGCTGGAGAAGACGGATGGCCTGTTGCAACTGCGGTGTCATCGTCAGTTGCTGGCCCATTCTTAAAACGAGCGATGGTTTCATGGCAGGGGCTTAACACCTTATTCGCCGGCGCGACGCGCCATCTACTTCAAGTCCGCATGCCCGCCCGGAAGCCGTGGCGGGCACTGCAAGCAAATTATATGCCTGAAAACGGGGTGTTTGCCTAGAGCGGCCTGGCAATTAATTACCAAAATGCCATCGTCGCTGGGCGCGATGGCAAGCGGTCAAAGTCGGAACTCGTGGCCCAGGTAGACCTCTTTCACCAGGTCGTTGGCCAGGATCGATTCTGCACTGCCTTCAGCGATCAGTTGGCCGTCGTTGACGATGTAGGCCGTTTCGCAGATGTCCAGGGTTTCGCGCACGTTGTGGTCAGTGATGAGCACGCCGATCCCCTTGGTCTTGAGATGATGGATGATCTGCTTGATGTCGCCCACCGAGATCGGGTCGACGCCGGCGAAGGGTTCGTCCAGCAGGATGAACTTGGGCGCGGTCGCCAGGGCCCGGGCAATTTCCACGCGCCGACGTTCGCCGCCGGAGAGGCTCATGCCGAGGTTGTCGCGAATATGGGTGATGTGGAATTCCTGGAGCAGGTTCTCCAGTTCCTGACGCCGTGCGGCGGCGTCCAGTTCCTTGCGGGTTTCCAGGATGGCCATGATGTTGTCGGCCACCGACAGCTTGCGAAAGATCGAGGCTTCCTGCGGCAGGTAGCCGATGCCGGCGCGTGCGCGGCCGTGCATCGGTTGATGGCTGACGTCCAGCTCGTCGATCAGTACCCGGCCCTGGTCGGCCTGCACCAGGCCGACGATCATGTAGAAACACGTGGTCTTGCCGGCCCCGTTGGGGCCGAGCAGGCCGACGATCTGGCCGCTTTCGATGGACAGGCTGACATCGCGCACGACCTGCCGGCTCTTGTAGCTCTTGGCCAGGTGCTGGGCTCTGAGGGTCGCCATTATGGGGCCTTCTGCTCTTCGGATTTCTTCTTGGGCTGAATCACCATGTCGATCCGCGGGCGCGGCGTGGTGATGTTCGAACCATTGGCGCGACCGGCGTTGACCACCTGGCGAACGGTGTCGTACACGATCTTCTCGCCCTCGGAGGTGTTGCCGTCGTTGATCACTTTGGCCTTGTCGATCAGGACGATGCGATCCTGCGCTGCGAAGTACTGAATGGTCACGCCGTAAGCCTGGACGATCGGCTTGTTGGCCGCGGGCTTCTGCTCGTAATAAGCCAGGTTGCCGACCGAGGTGAAGACATCGACCTCGCCCTGGGCATTGCGGGTGATGGTCACGGTGTTGCCGGTGATCTTCATCGAGCCCTGGGTGATGATCACATTGCCCTTGTACGTGGCGATACCCTGCTTGTCGTCGAGTTGCGCATCGTCGGACTGGATGTGAATGGGCTGGTCACGGTCGGTAGGCAACGCCAAGGCGCTCGCGCTTCCCAGTGCTGCGCTCAGGCCGAGCAAAAAAGGGAGGGTTTTAACGAGCCTCATACAGTCCTCTTACGTTGGACAGCAAGCTGATCTTGCTATCGTTCAAGTACGCTTTCATTCCCTTGGCCGTCGAGACGCCGCCGGCGCCCTCGATTCTAACGTTTTGCTCGGTCTGCGCATATTGCTTCTGCGGGAATACGGTCATGCGCGATGTGGTGATGAGCGTCGCGCGTTTTTTCTGGTCGGTGCGGGCGATGCGCACGCTGTCGATCAGTTCGACCTGGGTGCCGTCCGGGTTGACCTCGCCGCGCTCGCTCTGTACGTGCCACGGGTACACGGTGCCGCGATAGAGCTGCATGTCCGGCTTGCTCAGCAGGGTGACTTGGGACACCTGCAGGTGCTCGACCTTGTCTGCCGTCATGTCGTACTGCAATCCACCGTCGGGCAGGAACTGCTTGGCCCGGGCATTGATGGCGTAATAGTCGATCTGCTGCTCGTCGACCTGGGTGGCCGGCCGGTCGAGGAAGCGCTCGGGGCTGATGTTCCAGTAGCCGATGCCGGCGAACAGCAGCGCCAGGGCAGCGAACAGCAGGATCGTGCGTAGTTTCTTGGTCAGCATGGGGTCGCTCTACAGATAAGCGGCGTGGGCCGCATCGAAGTTGCCCTGGGCACGCAGGATCAGTTCACAGAACTCACGCGCTGCGCCTTCACCGCCGCGGGCCTGCGTCACGCCATGGGCATGTTCGCGCACGAAGCCGGCGGCGTTGGCCACTGCCATGCCCAGGCCGACGCGACGGATGACCGGCAGGTCGGGCAGGTCGTCGCCCAGGTAGGCCACCTGCTCATAGCTCAAGCCGAGTTGGCCGAGCAGTTCGTCCAGCACCACCAGTTTGTCTTCGCGGCCCTGATACAGGTGGGCGATGCCGAGATTGCGCGCGCGGCGCTCCACCACCGGTGTCTTGCGCCCGCTGATGATGGCAGTGGTCACGCCGGAATTGATCAGCATCTTGATGCCCTGGCCGTCCAGCGTGTTGAACGTCTTGAATTCGCTGCCGTCTTCGAGGAAATACAGGCGGCCGTCGGTCAGCACGCCATCGACGTCGAACACCGCCAGCTTGATGGCCTTGCCGCGTTGCATGAGATCCTGGCTCATCAGATCACTCCCGCACGTAGTAGGTCGTGCATGTTGAGGGCGCCCACCGGGCGATCGTCCTTGTCGACCACCACCAGCGCGCCGATCTTGTGGTCTTCCATGATTTTCAGCGCTTCGGCGGCGAGCATTTCCGGGCGCGCGGTCTTGCCGTGCGGGGTCATCACGTCGTCGATCAGAGCGCTGTGGATGTCGATGGTACGGTCCAGCGTGCGCCGCAGGTCACCATCGGTGAAAATGCCTGCCAGGCGCCCGTCGGCCTCCAGCACGACCGTCATGCCCAGGCCCTTGCGGGTCATCTCCATCAGCGCGTCCTTGAGCAGGGTACCGCGCGCCACACGGGGCAGTTGGTCGCCGCTGTGCATGACGTTTTCGATTTTCAGCAGCAGGCGCCTGCCCAGGGCACCGCCGGGATGGGAGAAGGCAAAATCCTCGGCGGTGAAGCCGCGAGCTTCCAGCAGGGCGATGGCCAGCGCGTCGCCGAGCACCAGCGCAGCGGTGGTCGAGGACGTCGGCGCCAGGTTCAGCGGGCAGGCTTCCTGGGCGACGCTGGCGTCGAGATTGACCTCGGCAGCCTTGGCCAGTGCCGACTCGGGGTTGCCGGTCATGCTGATCAACTGGATGCCCAGGCGCTTGATCAACGGCAACAGGCTGACGATTTCCACCGTGGTCCCGGAATTCGACAGCGCCAGGATCACGTCGCTCTGGGTGATCATGCCCATGTCGCCGTGGCTGGCTTCAGCAGGGTGCACGAAGAACGCCGGGGTGCCGGTGCTGGCCAGCGTCGCCGCGATCTTCTTGCCCACATGCCCCGACTTGCCCATGCCCAGGACGACGACACGGCCCTGGCTCGCCATGATCAGTTCGCAGGCGCGCACGAAATCAGCGTCGATATGGGCAAGCAGGCCTTGGACGGCTTCCACCTCGAAGCGGATGGTGCGTTGTGCGGATTGGATCAGCTCGCTGGATTGGCTCATGTCGGAAATCGGGTTGCCTGATTAAAAGGCGAGGATTATAGCGGTATTGAGCCGTTCACTCACGCCTTGCTTTTACATTGGTCCTAAAGAGCCGGGGCGGGCGGCCGATTGAGAGAACCTGGCTTAAGCGAAACTTAAACGGTAACCATGCTCGGTTGGGCGGTCCGTCATTGCGGTGGTATAGTTCGCCGCTTGTTCGGCCAGCCCGGACCACGTGTCTCCATGAGGGGGGCGAACGTCCGAGCCTGTGGTTGTACAGCAAGGAGTTTAAATGAGTGTCGATGACGCCTACGCCGTCGAATTGAAGGGCGTGACCTTCAAGCGCGGCGCGCGGAACATTTTCAGTGATGTCGATATCCGCATCCCTCGTGGCAAGGTCACCGGCATCATGGGGCCTTCGGGGTGTGGCAAGACCACCTTGCTGCGCCTGATGGGCGCACAGTTGCGGCCCGATGCCGGCGAAGTGTGGGTCAACGGGCAGAACCTGCCCACGCTGTCGCGCAGCGACCTGTTCGACGCTCGCAAGCACATGGGCGTCCTGTTCCAGAGCGGTGCGCTGTTCACGGACCTCGACGTGTTCGAAAACGTTGCCTTCCCCCTGCGCGTGCACACCGACCTGCCCGACGAGATGATCCGCGACATCGTGTTGTTGAAGCTCCAGGCCGTCGGCTTGCGCGGTGCCATCGAGCTGATGCCGGACGAGTTGTCCGGCGGCATGAAGCGTCGCGTGGCGCTGGCCCGGGCCATCGCCATGGACCCGCAGATATTGATGTACGACGAACCATTCGTCGGCCAGGACCCGATCGCCATGGGTGTCCTGGTGCGCCTGATTCGTCTGCTCAACGATGCCCTGGGTATCACCAGCATCGTGGTGTCCCATGACTTGGCCGAAACGGCCAGTATCGCCGACTACATCTATGTGGTCGGCGATGGCCAGGTGCTCGGTCAGGGCACGCCACAGGAGCTCAAGGCGTCGGATAACCCGCGCGTGCGGCAATTCATGAAAGGCGACCCGGACGGTCCGGTACCTTTTCACTTTTCCGCGCCCGATTACCGCGCCGACTTGCTGGGAGAGCGTTGATGCGCAAGAAAACGTTGGTCGAGCGCATCCGCCTGCTGGGCCGCTCGGTGATCGACACGGTTGCCGTGCTGGGGCGCTCGGGGTTGTTTTTGATGCACGCGCTGGTGGGGCGCGGCAGTGTCGGCGGTGGTTTTCAGCTGCTGGTCAAACAGTTGTATTCGGTAGGGGTCATGTCCCTGCTGATCGTGGTGGTGTCAGGAATCTTCATCGGCATGGTGCTGTCACTACAAGGCTTCAGCATTCTGGCCAAGTATGGCTCCGAGCAGGCCGTCGGCCAGATGGTCGCGCTGACCCTGCTGCGTGAACTCGGCCCGGTGGTGACGGCGTTGCTGTTCGCCGGGCGTGCCGGCTCGGCGTTGACCGCAGAGATCGGCAACATGAAGTCCACCGAACAGTTGTCGAGCCTGGAAATGATCGGCGTCGACCCGCTCAAGTACATCGTCGCGCCACGGCTGTGGGCCGGTTTCATCTCCCTGCCGTTGCTGGCGATGATTTTCAGCGTGGTCGGCATCTGGGGCGGTTCCTGGGTGGCGGTCGACTGGCTGGGGGTTTACGAAGGTTCGTTCTGGGCCAACATGCAGAACAGTGTCAATTTCAGCAACGATGTGCTCAATGGTGTGATCAAAAGCGTGGTGTTCGCCTTTGTCGTCACCTGGATTGCGGTATTTCAAGGCTATGACTGCGAGCCCACTTCCGAGGGCATCAGCCGCGCCACGACCAAAACCGTTGTTTATGCCTCGCTGGCAGTGCTCGGCCTGGACTTTATTCTGACTGCCCTGATGTTTGGAGATTTCTGATGCAAAACCGCACCCTGGAAGTCGGTGTCGGCCTGTTTCTTCTGGCCGGGATCCTGGCTCTGCTCCTGCTGGCGCTGCGTGTCAGTGGTCTGTCGACCAGCGCCAATGCCGATGCCTACAAGCTGTACGCCTATTTCGACAATATCGCCGGGTTGACCGTGCGCGCCAAAGTGACGATGGCCGGCGTGACCATCGGCAAGGTCACCGCCATCGACCTGGACCGCGATACCTTCACCGGCCGCGTGACCGTCGAGCTGGATAAAAGCGTCAACAATTTGCCGACTGACTCCACCGCGTCGATCCTGACGGCCGGCCTGCTGGGTGAAAAATACATCGGTATCAGCGTGGGCGGCGAGGAGGCGGTGCTCAAGGACGGCGGAACTATCCATGACACCCAGTCGTCACTGGTACTTGAAGACCTGATTGGCAAATTCCTGCTCAATACGGTCAGTAAAGACGCCAAATAAGGAGTAACTCCCGTGATCTCTCTCTTGCGACGCAGCGCACTCGTTTTGCTGGCCATGCTGCCACTCTGGGCGAACGCCGCCGCGGCCCCTTCGGCCCATCAGTTGATTCAGGACACCACGAGTCAGTTGCTCAGCGACCTCGAGGCCAACAAGGAGCAGTACCGCAGCAATCCCCAGGCCTTCTACGATGCGCTCAATCGCATCGTCGGGCCGGTGGTCGACGCCGACGGTATCTCCCGCAGCATCATGACCGTGAAGTATTCGCGTCAGGCCAGCCCTGCGCAGATGGCGCGCTTTCAGGAAAACTTCAAACGCAGCCTGATGCAGTTCTATGGCAATGCCCTGCTCGAGTACAACAACCAGGGCATCACCGTCAGCCCGGCCAAGGACGAGAGCGGCTCGCGCACCTCCGTCGACATGCAGGTCAAGGGCAACAACGGCGCGGTGTACCCGGTCTCCTACACGCTGGAAAAAATCAGCAACGAATGGAAAGTGCGTAACGTCATCATCAATGGCATCAACATCGGCAAACTGTTCCGCGACCAGTTCGCCGACTCGATGCAGCGCAACGGCAATGACCTGGACAAGACCATCGACGGCTGGGCCGGCGAAGTGGCCAAGGCCAAGGAAGTGACCGACAGCGCTACGCAAAAGGGCGCGCAATGAGTCAGGCCGCGGTCTCTCTGGATGCCTCGGGTCGCCTGTGTCTGAGCGGTGTGCTGGACTACCGCTCGGGGGCAGCCTTGCGCAGCCAGGGCCAGCAGTTGATCAAGGGCAGCAGTGCCAGCCAGTTGCTGGTCGACTGCTCGGCCGTCAGCAAATCCAGCAGCGTCGGGGTGTCCCTGCTGCTGGGGTTCATGCGCGATGCGGCCCAGGCCGGCAAACCCATGAAGGTCAGCGGGTTGCCACGTGACATGGCGCAGATCGCCGATGTCAGTGGCGTTCGTTCGCTGTTCGATATTCAGGACTGAGCGGCCGTGTACACAGAAGCCCTCTGTCAGAGTTCTCCCATCCGGGGTTCGCAGGCACGGGGCTTTTTTTGTATGATGGCCGACCCGCGCGCACAGGGCGCCAATCGAGGTTGAGCATGCAGGCCGTAGAAGTTAAGAGCTTCCTTGAAGGAAAGCTGCCAGAGGTCCTGGTGGAAGTTGAAGGCGAAGGCTGCAATTTCCAGTTGAATGTGATCAGTGACGAACTGGTGGCGCTGAGCCCCGTCAAGCGTCAGCAGCAGATTTATGCTCACCTGAACCCGTGGATCGCCGATGGCAGCATCCATGCGGTCACTATGAAATTCTTCAGCCGCGCAGCCTGGGCTGAGCGGTCCTGAGCCAACTGGCGTCGAGATTCCTATGGATAAACTGATTATTACTGGCGGCGTTCGTCTTGACGGCGAGATCCGTATTTCCGGGGCGAAGAACTCCGCCCTGCCGATTCTGGCTGCAACCCTGCTGGCCGATGGGCCGGTGACCGTTGCCAACCTGCCACACCTGCACGACATCACCACCATGATCGAGCTGTTCGGGCGCATGGGCATCGAGCCCGTGATCGACGAAAAGCTGGCCGTGGAAATCGATGCGCGCACCATCAAGACACTGGTCGCACCCTACGAGTTGGTCAAGACCATGCGTGCCTCGATCCTGGTGCTCGGCCCCATGGTCGCCCGTTTCGGCGAGGCTGAAGTGGCCCTGCCAGGCGGCTGCGCCATCGGTTCGCGTCCTGTCGACCTGCACATCCGCGGTCTGGAAGCGATGGGCGCGACCATCGACGTCGAAGGCGGCTACATCAAGGCCAAGGCGCCCGAGGGTGGCCTGCGCGGCGCGAATTTCTTCTTCGACACTGTCAGCGTGACCGGTACCGAGAACATCATGATGGCCGCGGCCCTGGCCAATGGCCGCAGCGTCCTGCAGAACGCCGCACGCGAACCTGAAGTGGTCGACCTGGCCAACTTCCTGATCGCCATGGGCGCCACCATTCAGGGCGCCGGCACCGACACCATCACCATCGATGGCGTCAAGCGCCTGCATTCGGCGACCTACAAGGTCATGCCCGATCGTATCGAGACCGGCACCTACCTGGTCGCCGCCGCGGCCACCGGTGGCCGGGTCAAGCTCAAGGACACCGATCCGACCATCCTTGAAGCGGTGCTGGAAAAACTCAAGGAATCGGGCGCCGAGATCACCAGCGGTGACGACTGGATCGAGCTCAACATGCATGGCAAGCGGCCCAAGGCCGTCAACCTGCGGACTGCGCCGTACCCGGCGTTCCCAACCGACATGCAGGCCCAGTTCATTTCCCTGAACGCGATCGCCGAAGGCACGGGCGCAGTCATCGAAACGGTGTTCGAAAACCGCTTCATGCACGTCTACGAAATGGTCCGCATGGGCGCGAACATTCTGGTCGAAGGCAACACCGCCGTGGTCACGGGCACGACCCGCCTGAAGGGCGCTCCGGTCATGGCGACCGACCTGCGTGCCTCGGCGAGCCTGGTCATCGCAGCCCTGGTGGCCGAGGGTGACACCCTGATCGATCGCATCTACCACATCGACCGTGGCTATGAGTGCATCGAGGAAAAACTGCAGATGCTGGGCGCCAAGATCCGCCGCGTTCCGGGCTAGTGACCCCGTGGCGCAGGGACGCGCCACGCGGCAGTACACCGACTTCCCCTATAAGGACTGACGTTTTTCATGTTGACCATTGCGCTGTCCAAAGGCCGGATCCTCGACGATACCTTGCCGCTGCTGGCTGAAGCCGGCATCGTGCCCACCGAGAACCCGGATAAAAGCCGCAAGTTGATCATCCCCACGACCCAGGACGATGTGCGCCTGTTGATCGTGCGGGCCACCGACGTACCGACGTATGTCGAGCACGGCGCTGCCGATCTCGGTGTCGCTGGCAAAGACGTACTGATGGAATACAGTGGCCAGGGCCTGTACGAGCCGCTGGACCTGCAGATCGCTCAGTGCAAGCTGATGACGGCCGGTGCGGTCGGTGTCCCCGAGCCTGCCGGGCGCCTGCGCGTGGCCACCAAGTTCGTCAACGTGGCCAAGCGTTACTACGCCGAGCAGGGTCGCCAGGTCGATATCATCAAGCTATACGGCTCGATGGAGCTGGCGCCGCTGGTCGGCCTTGCGGACAAGATCATCGATGTCGTCGACACCGGCAACACCTTGCGGGCCAATGGCCTGGAACCCCAGGAACTGATCGCCATGATCAGCTCGCGGCTGGTGGTGAACAAGGCGTCGATGAAAATGCAGCACGCCCGCATCCAGTCGCTGATCGACACCCTGCGCCAGGCCGTGGAGTCGCGACACCGCGGTTGATGTTCCTGCGCGGCCTGCGCCGCGCCCGTCTATCCGCGTCATAGCCAAATTTCTCAAGTGCCCGCGTGGATCGATTGGTAATCTATCGGCGCTTGAGCAATTGCCAATCATTCGAGGCCCGCTATGACCGCTCCCACTGCTATTCGCCGACTCAACGCCACTGATCCGGACTTCGCGCGTCATCTGGACCTTCTGCTGAGCTGGGAAAGCGTGTCCGATGATTCGGTCAACCAGCGCGTGCTCGACATCATCAAGGCGGTGCGTGAGCGGGGCGATGCCGCGGTCGTCGAGTTCACCCAGCGTTTCGATGGCCTGGAGGTGGCTTCCATGGCCGACCTGATCCTGCCGCGCGAGCGTCTGGAACTGGCCCTGACCCGCATCACCGACGCCCAGCGCGAAGCCCTGGAAACGGCGGCGGCGCGGGTGCGCAGCTACCACGAAAAACAGAAGCAGGATTCCTGGAGCTACACCGAGCCTGACGGCACGGTGCTGGGGCAGAAGGTCACGCCACTGGACCGCGCCGGCCTGTATGTGCCCGGCGGCAAGGCTTCCTACCCGTCCTCGGTGTTGATGAACGCCATTCCGGCCAAGGTCGCCGGGGTCACCGAAGTGGTGATGGTGGTGCCGACGCCGCGTGGCGAGGTCAACGAGCTGGTGCTGGCGGCGGCCTGCATCGCCGGTGTCGACCGGGTGTTCACCATCGGTGGGGCGCAAGCCGTCGCGGCCTTGGCCTATGGGACCGAAAGCGTCCCTCAGGTCGACAAGGTGGTCGGCCCGGGCAATATCTATGTGGCCACGGCCAAGCGCCACGTGTTCGGCCAGGTGGGCATCGACATGATCGCCGGGCCTTCGGAAATCCTCGTGGTCTGCGACGGTGGCACCGACCCGGACTGGATTGCCATGGACCTGTTTTCCCAGGCCGAGCACGATGAAGATGCCCAGGCGATCCTGGTCAGCCCCGATGCTGCCTTTCTCGACCAAGTGGCGGCCAGCATCGACAAGCTGTTGCCGACCATGGACCGCGCCGACATCATCCAGACCTCGATCAATGGCCGTGGCGCCCTGATTCAGGTGCGCGACATGCAGCAGGCCATCGACGTTGCCAACCGCATTGCGCCCGAGCACCTCGAGCTGTCGGTCGAAGACCCGGAGCAATGGCTGCCACAGATTCGCCACGCCGGCGCGATCTTCATGGGCCGCCACACCAGCGAAGCGCTGGGCGACTACTGTGCCGGCCCCAACCACGTCCTGCCGACGTCCGGTACGGCACGTTTTTCCTCGCCACTGGGCGTCTACGATTTCCAGAAGCGCTCGTCGATCATTCATTGCTCCCCGCAAGGCGCCTCGCAACTGGGCAAGACGGCCTCGGTGCTGGCCCGCGGCGAGTCGCTGAGTGCGCATGCCCGTAGCGCCGAATACCGAATCCAGCCTGAAACCACCGAGGGTCAGTGAACATGAGCAAATTCTGGAGCCCTTTCGTCCAGGACCTGGTGCCTTATGTGCCGGGCGAGCAACCCAAGCTGGCCAGGCTGGTGAAGCTCAATACCAATGAAAACCCCTACGGCCCGTCACCCAAGGCCATCGAGGCCATGCGCGCAGAACTCAACGACAGCCTGCGCCTGTACCCGGACCCCAACAGCGACCTGCTCAAGCAGGCCGTCGCCGACTACTACTCGGTGCAGCCTGACCAGGTGTTTCTCGGCAACGGTTCCGACGAGGTGCTGGCGCACATCTTTCACGGCCTGTTCCAGCACGATAAGCCGCTGCTGTTTCCCGACATCAGCTACAGCTTCTACCCGGTCTACTGTGGGCTGTATGGCATCGACTTCGAACAGGTGGCGCTGAACGAGCAGTTTCAGATCGACGTGGCTGATTATGCCCGGCCCAATGCCGGGATCATCTTCCCCAACCCCAACGCGCCCACTGGTTGCCTGTTGGCGCTGGAGGCGGTGGAGCAGATCGTCAAGGCGAGTCCCGACTCTGTGGTGGTGGTCGACGAGGCCTACATCGATTTCGGTGGCGAAACGGCGATCGGTCTGGTCGACCGTTACCCCAACCTGCTGGTGACCCAGACCTTGTCCAAGTCGCGTTCCCTGGCCGGCCTGCGGGTGGGGCTGGCGGTCGGTCATCGGGACCTGATCGAGGCACTGGAGCGAATCAAGAACAGCTTCAACTCCTACCCGCTGGACCGTCTGGCGATCGTCGGCGCGGCCGCTGCATTCGCTGACCGGGCGTACTTCCAGACCACCTGCCAGACCGTTATCGACAGCCGGGAACGGTTGGTGGCCGAGCTGCAACAGCGTGGCTTCGAGGTACTGCCTTCGGCGGCCAACTTCATCTTTGCCCGCCACCCCGGGCAGGATGCCGCCACCCTGGCCGCGCGGATACGTGAGCATGGGGTGATCGTGCGGCACTTCAAGCAGGCGCGTATCGCCCAGCACCTGCGTATCACCATCGGCACTCCCGAGCAGAACCAGGCCCTGCTCGACGCGCTGGACGCCTGATCGAACCTGGCGCGGCGGTGGTCGCCGCGCCACGTTCGTGCGTTACTCGCCGTCCTTCTCTGGCGCTGCCGGGGCCGGAGGAGGGCGCAGGCCGATTTCGGCCGTCAGCTTCATTTCCTTGCCGTTGCGCATCACTTCGATGACGATCTTGTCGTTGGGCTTGGTGCGGGCCACCTGATTCATCGAGCGACGCCCGTCACCAGCCGGCTCGCCATTGATGCTGAGGATGACATCACCCAATTCCAGGCCGGCCTTCTGCGCCGGCCCGTCGCGGAAAATGCCGGCCACCACGATGCCCGGGCGATCCTTCAGGCCGAAGGACTCGGCCAGCTCCTGGGTCAACGGCTGGACCTCGATGCCCAGCCAGCCCCGGATGACCTGGCCGTGCTCGATGATCGACTTCATCACCTCCAGGGCCAGTTTGGTCGGAATGGCGAAGCCGATCCCCTGGGACCCGCCGGACTTGGAGAAGATCGCCGTGTTGATGCCGGTCAGATTGCCGTTGGCGTCCACCAGCGCGCCACCGGAGTTGCCGGGGTTGATCGCCGCGTCGGTCTGGATGAAGTCTTCGTAAGTGTTGAGACCCAACTGGTTGCGCCCGGTGGCGCTGATGATGCCCATGGTCACGGTCTGGCCTACGCCGAACGGGTTGCCGATGGCCAGGGCAACGTCACCGATGCGCAGGTTGTCCGAGCGGCCGATGGTGATCGAGGGCAAGTTCTGCAGGTCGATCTTGAGCACCGCGAGATCGGTTTCCGGGTCGCTGCCGATGACGCGGGCCAGGGTTTCGCGGCCATCCTTGAGTGCCACCACGATCTGGTCGGCCCCGGACGTGACATGGTTGTTGGTCAGCAGATAGCCCTCGGGGCTCATGATCACGGCCGAGCCAAGGCTCGATTCCCAACGCCGCTTCTTCGGCAGGTTGTCGCCGAAAAAGCGCCGGAACTGCGGGTCCTCGAACAATGGGTGCGAGGCCTTGTTGACCACCTTGGTGGTGTACAGGCTGGCCACCGCGGGTGCCGCGATAGTCACCGCATCGGCGTAGGACACCGGGCCTTGCAGCACGGTGGCGCTTTGCGGTGCTTGCTGCAGGTTGACGTCCTGGCTGGGCAGCCCGACCCACTGCGGAAACCGTTGGATAATCAGCAAGGCGATCAACAGGCCTGTGAGCAGCGGCCAACCAAAAAAACGCAGTGCCTTGAACATTGAACGATCCTGGACGGTGAGCGGGCGCCGCCGGCGTTTCCACGACGCTCGGACCGGCCCATAATGGGCGCATTATACGGGCGCAACCGCGCGCCGAATCACCTTTTCTGGAGACTTTTATGGCTGTTGCACTCACCACCCTGGTGGAAGAAGCGGACCGCTACCTGGGCAGCGCGAAGATCCAGGACTACTGCCCCAATGGCCTGCAGGTCGAAGGCAGCCCGCAAGTGATGCGCATCGTCTCGGGCGTCACCGCCAGCCAGGCACTGCTCGACGCGGCGGTGGAGGCGGGCGCCGACCTGGTGCTGGTGCACCATGGCTACTTCTGGAAAGGCGAGAACCCGTGCGTGGTCGGCATGAAGCAGCGCCGGCTCAAGACCCTGCTCAAGCATGACATCAGTTTGCTGGCCTACCACCTGCCACTGGATGTGCACCCCGAGGTCGGCAACAACGTGCAGTTGGCCCGCCAGTTGGATATCACCGTCGAGGGGCCGCTGGACCCGCACAACGCCAAGGTCGTCGGTCTGGTCGGTTCGCTGGCCGAGCCCCTGTCGCCGCGCGATTTCGCCCGCAGGGTGCAGGACGTCACGGGGCGTGAGCCCTTGCTCATCGAGGGCAGCGAAATGATTCGCCGGGTGGGCTGGTGCTCGGGGGGAGGCCAGGGCTACATCGATCAGGCCGTGCTGGCCGGGGTCGACCTGTACCTCAGCGGCGAGGCCTCCGAGCAGACCTTCCACAGCGCCCGGGAAAACGACATCAGCTTCATCGCTGCCGGCCATCACGCCACCGAGCGCTATGGCGTGCAGGCGCTGGGTGACTACCTGGCGCGCCGCTTTGCCCTGGAGCACGTGTTCATCGACTGCCCCAACCCCATTTGAGCGACCAAACCGGCAGGCATATTGTTATATCTTTTCGATCTAAACCGCCAAAACGATAGAATTGTCCGCTGTGATAAAGTGCTCTGCTCGAACACGGCCCGCAGGCCGTCCATAAAGAATGTATTCCGTGAGTAACCATGGTCGACAAACTGACACATTTGAAGCAGCTGGAAGCGGAAAGCATCCATATCATTCGTGAGGTGGCTGCCGAGTTCGACAACCCGGTGATGTTGTACTCCATCGGCAAAGACTCCGCCGTCATGTTGCACCTGGCACGCAAAGCGTTTTTCCCCGGCAAGCTGCCGTTCCCGGTGATGCATGTCGACACCCGGTGGAAGTTTCAGGAGATGTACAAGTTCCGTGACCGCATGGTCGAAGAGCTGGGCCTGGACCTGCTGGTGCACATCAACCCGGAAGGGGTGGCGCAGGATATCAACCCGTTCACCCACGGCAGCTCCAAGCACACCGACATCATGAAGACCCAGGGCCTCAAGCAGGCGCTGGACAAGTACGGCTTCGACGCGGCCTTCGGCGGTGCGCGCCGTGACGAAGAGAAGTCGCGCGCCAAGGAGCGCGTCTACTCGTTCCGTGACAGCAAGCACCGCTGGGACCCGAAGAACCAGCGCCCCGAGCTGTGGAACGTGTACAACGGCAACGTCAACAAGGGCGAGTCGATTCGCGTGTTCCCGCTGTCGAACTGGACCGAGCTGGACATCTGGCAGTACATCTACCTGGAAGGCATCCCGATCGTGCCGCTGTATTTCGCCGCCGAGCGCGAGGTCATCGAGAAAAACGGCACGCTGATCATGATCGACGACGACCGCATCCTCGAGCACCTGAGCGATGAAGACAAGGCACGCATCGTCAAGAAGAAAGTGCGTTTCCGTACCCTTGGCTGCTACCCGTTGACGGGCGCGGTGGAGTCCGAGGCCGAAAGCCTCACCGACATCATTCAGGAAATGCTCCTGACGCGAACTTCCGAGCGCCAAGGCCGAGTCATCGACCACGATGGTGCGGGCTCGATGGAAGATAAAAAACGTCAAGGTTATTTCTAAGGGGT
>Ga0157371_10000832_pt1 | contig 35359 bp, 38 predicted proteins | sample C45metaG_FD_113462 | JGI IMG/M metagenome (GOLD analysis project Ga0157371, IMG submission 113462) | Corn rhizosphere microbial communities from Kellogg Biological Station, Michigan, USA - C4-5 metaG | ecosystem: Host-associated > Plants > Roots > Rhizosphere > Soil | place: USA: Michigan... | reverse complement strand
TAAGGGCAAGGAAAAGAACGGCTGGTACGTCATCCACGAACACCGCACCGAAAAGAACGAGACGCTGATCTTCGGCAGCTTCGGTGACTGGCGCTCCGGCGACACCCAGAAGGTCAAGGTCAAGGCCGGTCGTATGAGCCCAGAAGAGCGCGAAGTGATGCGCGCTCGCCAGGAGGATGCTAAGCGCAAGGCCGCCGAGATCGCGGCCAACGCGTCACGCCGAGCGGCCAACCGTGCTGCCGGTTTGTTCAAGCGCATGCCCGAAAAGGGCAAGAGCGCCTACCTGGATAGAAAGCAGATCGTCGGCTTCAAGGTTCGCTATGCACCCCGGACCGGCGCTTTTTTAGTGCCCATGTGCAACGTGCGCGACCAGATCGTCGGCCTGCAGGTGATCTTCCCCGCGAAGCAAGAGGAAACCGGTCGGGACAAAGCGTATTGGCCCTACGGCATGTCGAAGGAAGGCGCCTTCCACCTGATCGGCCCACACCCTGAACCCGGCGAGCCGGTGCTGGTGTGTGAGGGCTACGCTACGGGTGCAAGCCTGCACATGGCGACTTCGCTGACCGTCGCCATCGCCTTCGACGCGGGCAACCTGCTGCCGGTCTCCAAGGCCATGCGCGAGCGTTTCCCCGGCTGCCCGCTGATCATCTGTCGCGATGATGACTGGAAGACAAAACGCCCCAATGGCGATCCCTGGAACCCTGGGGAAGAGAAGGCCAACAACGCCGCGCTGGTTGTTGGCGGCCAAGTGGTTGCCCCGGTGTTCTCCGGCGAACGCGAGATCAAGTGGACCGACTTCAACGACCTGCATGTCGCCGAAGGTTTGGAGGCCGTCCGCCGCCAGGTGCTGGCGGTGGTCAAGCCTCCTGCAGCTGGGGGCTGGAAGGACCAACTCGCCCGCACCGAGAACGGCTCCCTGATCGCGCACATGCAAAACGTCGAGCTGATCCTGGGCAATGACGAACGTTGGGCCGGGGTCATCGGCTACAGCGTGTTCAGCTCCAAGATCGTCAAGCTGCGTTCTGCGCCATTCGGTGGTGGTGCCGGCGATTGGGCGGACATTGACGACATGCGAGTGATGAAGTGGCTCGCGCAGCAGTACAACCTACGGGTCAAAGCCTCCCATGTGATCGAGGCGGTCAGCGTGGTTGCTCACGACCATGCCTTCCACCCGGTGCGCGAGTACCTGGAGAAGCTGGAGTGGGACCGCGTACCTCGCATCGAAACCTGGCTCACTGATGTGTTGGGCGTCCAGGCCAGCGAGTACTCGGCCAAGGTCGGCAAGCGCTGGCTGATCTCTGCGGTCGCTCGGGTAATGCGCCCAGGCTGCAAGGCTGACTCGGTGATGATCCTCGAAGGCGGGCAGGGCGCTGGTAAGTCTACGGCCATGGGCGTCCTCGGCGGCGAGTGGTTCATGGACACACCTTTTGCACTCGGCGACAAGGACAGCTTCCAGGCGATTCGCGGCAAGTGGATCGTTGAGCTGGGCGAGCTGGACAGCTTCAACAAGGCCGAAAGCACCAAGGCCAAGCAGTTCTTCTCCGCGTCCACCGACACCTACCGCGAAAGCTACGGCCGCAGAACGAATGACGTGCCACGCCAGTGTGTTTTCGTGGGCACCACCAACCAAGAGGAATACCTCAAGGACGCCACGGGCAACCGCCGCTATTGGCCGGTGTTCTGCAACAAGGTCGACCTGGAGAAACTGCGCGAGATCCGCGACCAGCTGTGGGCAGAAGCGCTGTTCTGCTTTGAGGCCGGCGACATCTGGTGGGTGAACAAGGACGAATCGAAGATGTTCGCCGAGGCTCAAGACGAGCGCTTTGTGGTGGATGAATGGGAAGGGCCAATCCTGGCCTGGATGGAAGAGTCGCAGATCGGCGAAACGGCCACCGGCAACGAGATCCTCACCCAGGCGCTCAAGCTGGACTTCGGCCACTGGGGCAAGCCTGAGCAGATGCGGGTCGGGGCAATCATGCACCGGTTGGGCTGGCGCAAGCGGCGCATGCCGGCATTGCCTAAGAGTGGGGTGCGGCCCTGGGCCTATGTAAAGCCTGCGGGCTGGGGGCGTGCGTCTGCGTTGCAGCAGTCGGTGATCGAGGAGCCTTGCTTCGATGATTAAGCGAATCGACGAGATGCTCAAACTATGGGCGCAAGATCTGCACTCACCCATGCCGGAAAACGTGGGAGGGCCGAGTGGCGGCAACATGATCGCCATGCTTATGGAGTGCAAGGGCGAGCTGATACGCGGAACACGGGGTAGTCGGGTGTTGCTGGACGAGTCGGCGGATATCGAGCTGATCGTCAGGAAACACCTGCCGCCTCGGCTTGCCCTGGTCGTGTGGGAACATTACTGCAACCACGAGAGCTTCCTGTCACAGAAGCTTTTGCACTGTGCATGCAGCTCACGGACTTACTACATGCGTCTGCATGACGCCCATGTGTTCATCCAGGGGATGCTGATGGGGAAAGCCGCATGACCCTTGGCGTCACTCCGCATGCCTTTGTCCTACTGTCCCGCCTTGTCCAACTCGCATTTAGCGCAGTTGGACACGCGCAGGCCGCGTCGTTGTTGGCCTGTCCTACCGTCCAACCTTTACCCACCCCACGCACACATGAGCATAGCGGGCACGTAATCGCGCCCATGGCGCGCACGCGTGCTTTTAGCTTTCTCTCTATACACAAGAGAAAAGGAATAAAGGTAGGACAGTCGGGCAGAGCCCCGTATTCAGGTGCCTGTAGCTGTCCTACTTCGATCCAGAATAGTGGGACAGGTAAGACAGGGCACCAGAAGCGATAGCCGATTGAATGCGTTGTCCCTGCGTTGCACCTGCGTCATACCTGTATTGCACCCGTATTGCGCCATTGCATTAAAACCCGCTTGCTGCCAGTAAAATCCACCTGTAAAAAGTACCCATCTTCGATAGGTGCGACCGCAAAAAGTAGTACATGGAACCGGCTAATGGCCGGTTTTTTATTGACTATTTTGCGGGCCTCGCCCCAGGTTCGCAAACAGGAAGAAACCAGCCCATACAAATCCGCAGATGGACAGGGAGTTGATTATGAGATCAACAATTTCGATTCGCGTCATCGGAGCTTTGCTTCTAGCGAATTGGACAACCTCTTGCACTGACATGTAGATAAGCGCTGCCAAGACGATGTAGAACGCACCGATCATCACGGTCGAGCTAACGGCACGCAAAGCGTTACGTAGCTGCGTTCTTCTTTCTGCCTCTAAGCCATACAGCGCCAACAAAATCGCAATCACTGCGCATGCTGTCTGGATCAAATCGTGTACCGCCAAAAGTTATTCCTCTTCGTTGAGATATCCGTGCAGTCATATTTGAGCGCGCGTTTCATAGTTTTACGGCAACATATCCTTTTTCCTTAATTTTCTGAGGGTTCGCGTATGACGAACGAGCAGCAGGCGCTTATTGATATGCCGATCTGGATGGTGATCGTGCTGTCCCTGGTCGGCGGCATATCCGGCGAAGCATGGCGGGCCGACAAAGCGGGGGTAAGTGGCTGGTCCTTGATTCGCCGCTTGCTCCTTCGATCCGGGGCCTGCGTGGTCTGCGGGCTTTCCACCATGATGCTGCTACACGCATCGGGCATGTCAGTCCTGGCAGCGGGGAGTATCGGATGCCTCACCGCGATGGCCGGCGCCGATGTCGCTATCGGCCTTTACGAACGCTGGGCCGCCAAGCGGTTGGGTGTGTGCGATGTGCCGCCCTCGGGCGGTGGTCAGGCGTGACGCGCTGGAGGGCACGGAATACGTGGTCTGTAGAGGGTTGCACCAAAATGAAGCGCCGAGAGGTCACCGGGGACCCTGGGAGTATCCGAGGGACACGGGGCATGAAACCCGCGGGAAAGCGTTAGCGAACAGTTCACCAGCTTAGTGAACTGAGGTGAACAGGTGAACTACTCCGTATTCATTGGGTGAACAGGACATTCCATCATGACCGTAATTAGCAAAACGGAGTTTGCGGCGCGACGTGGTTGGGCCAAGTCGTATGTTTCTAAGCTGGCTAATCAGGATCGGCTGGTGCTGACTCACGACGGCAAGGTCGACCTGGAAGCCACCGAGGCTTTGCTCGCTGACTCTGCTGATCCGAGCAAGGCCGCTGTCGCGGACCGCCACAACCGGCTTCGCCTTCAAAAGGAGGCTCAAAACGCCGCCGAAGAACCTGCGGTGCCGCAAGTTGGGCTGGCGGCAGACTTTCAAAAGTCTCGTGCGCTGCGTGAGCACTACCTGGCACTGCAGGAACAAGCCAACTTTCACAAACAGCAGGGTTCTCTGGTCGAGCGCGAAGCTGTTGAAACCGGTGCTTACAACGCCGGACGTCTTTTGCGCGATCAGCTCCTAGGAATGTCTCCACAGCTCGCGCCTGAGCTGGCAGCGATGACTGATCCATGGCAAATCGAGAGGCACTTAACGGCGGCGATCCGCCGCTCTTTAGAGGACGCTGAACGTATGTCTTCATCCGACCTTGAACATGTACTGAACACGAGTTAAGCCCATGCATACGCAAATGCCTGATGGTGAAGAGGTTTACCGTGAAGCGTATTTCCGTGGGCTAAAACCTGATCCGGATGTCTGGATTGATGAGTGGGCTGACGAGTATATGCGGATCCCGCGTGATACCGGGGCTGCTGAGCCAGGCCAGTATCGCACCTCACGGACACCTTACGCTCGTGAACCGATGCGGTGCCTTTCGCCGGCGCATCCCTGCAAGCGTGTGATCACTATGGTCGCATCGCAACTGATGAAAACGCAGATCGGCCTGAATTGGATCGGAGGCCTGATTCATATGGCTCCGTCGAATATCCTAGCGCTGTTGCCTAGTCTGGGCCTGGCAAAACGGGTGTCCTCCAGAATCAACAAAACCATCAAAGCCACACCTGTGTTGCGTAAGCGTGTCGCTTCCACCAGGTCGCGAGACGCACGCAATACCATGGACACCAAGGAGTTCGAGGGCGGCTCGCTTTACGTAACCACTGCGGGATCTGCAGCCAACCTTTCAGAGCTATCTGCGCGTTACATCTATGGCGATGAGATCGACCGGTGGGAAGTTGACGTAGGGGAAGAGGGCGATCCTATCGAGTTGGCAGAAACGCGGGGCAGCACTTTCGGCCGCAACGCCAAGTTCTATTTCTCCAGTTCGCCGACCATCAAGGGTGCTTCGCGTATCAGCGACCTGTTCGAGTCCAGCGATCAACGTTACTACTACGTTCCATGCCCGTACTGCGGTCACATGCAAGTACTTGAGTGGGAAAACCTTCTCTACTCTGCAGACTTTAGTGTGGTGCATTACAAATGCGCAGCATCCGGGATGGACTGCGACGTGCTGATTGAAGAACACTTCAAGGGTCAAATGCTGGCCCAGGGTGAGTGGCGTTCACAGGCACAAGGTGATGGCGAGACGGTCGGCTTTCACCTGAATGCGCTGTATTCCCCTCCAGGTTGGATGGACTGGCGCACGCTCGCCAGGCAGTTCGAAAAGGCGAAAAAAGCCCAGGCCAAGGGCGACCTTGAGCCCATGCAGGTGTTCTACAACACCCGCCTGGCTAAGGTATGGGACAGCGCGCAAGAGCAGACCAAGGCATCGGTGCTGATCGAGCGGGCGCGCCGGGAAGAGTTCTCCCTTGGTGCGATGCCGGCCGCTGTGATGATGATCACCGGCGCTGTCGACGTACAGGCCGACCGCCTGGAGTTCATGGCAATGGGCTGGGGCGTCGGCATGGAGCGCTGGGTCATTGATCATCGTGTGATCGCGGGCGACCCTTCGGACGAACGCACCTGGGCTGTGCTGGATGAACTGCTGAAAGAGCGGTACCGGCACCCCTGCGGCGTCGGCTTAGGCATTCTTGCAGTCGCCGTCGACTCCGGCGGCCACCACACCGACGAGGTCTACCAATTCTGCCGCGTGCGGCGCTGGCGCAACATCTTCGCCATTAAGGGCGCGAGCAAGCCCGGTAAGCCGGTGATCGCTCAGCGGCCGTCTATGGTCGACGTGACCTGGAAAGGCCAGACCGAACGCGGCGGAGCCGAGCTTTGGTTTGTTGGTACAGACACTGCGAAGGACTGGATCTACAACCGCTACCAGTTCGAGTCCGGTCCAGGGGCTTTGCATTTCGCCAATGACCTGCCGGACGAGTTCTTCGCCCAGTGCGTGGCCGAGCGCAAGGTCGCCAAGTATGTGCGCGGTCACAAGCGTATTGAGTGGATCAAGGGCAAAGCCGAGCGAAACGAAGCCCTCGACCTGATGGTGTATTGCCTGGCGATGGCGCATTACCTCGGCATCAACCGGTATCAGGAACACGACTGGGACCGGGTACGGAACTCGCTAGCACAGGGCGGTTTGTTCGATGAAAAGGTGGTCGCTGCTGAGCGTGTCACGGTCGCCGCAGAGGCTCCCGCGACCCCCCAAGTGGCGCCTCAACCCGTTGCCCCGGTCGCCCAACCGCGACTCGCTGCACCCCCACAACGCCGCAGCTCCACCAGCGGTTACCTGAAGAGACGCTGATATGTCGTTTACTCCGAAGCACCTCGAAGCCATCGAGCGCGCCATCGCACGTGGTGAAAAGACCGTGCGCTACAGCGACCGCACGGTGGAATACCGCTCCATCGACGAACTGCTCAAGGCTCGCGATGAGATTCGCACGTCGCTGACCAACGCCGCCGGGCCACGCTCTCGCGTGATTCGGCTTACCCACGGAGGCAAGGGACTCTAATGGCCCGACATTATCCTACGCTCACCCGTAATGGATTCTTGCTGCCGTCGAACATCAAGGCCAGTTACGAAGGCGCCGGGGAGGGCCGGCGTTCGGCCAGTTGGGAAGCCACCGACAACGGCATCAACAGCATCAACACCCCGGCCCTGCGCAACCTGAGGGCTCGCTCGCGGGCGGCGGTGCGTAATGATCCGTACGCGTTCAACGTCATCGACAAGCGCGTCAGCAACCTGATCGGTACCGGCATCACGCCCAGGCCGACCACGGATGACGCGGCCCTGCGCAAACTCAAGCAACAGCTGTGGGACGACTGGGTGGATGAAGCGGACGCCGACGAGCTGACCGACTTCTACGGCATGCAGGCGCTGGTGGCGCGCACCGTTGAAACGGCCGGTGAGTGCTTTGTGCGGCTCAGGCCGCGCAGTCCGAGCGAAGGTTTGGCGGTGCCGCTGCAGCTGCAGGCGCCGGCCCCTGAGTTTGTCCCACACGACAAGTTCGAGACCGCCAAAAACGGCAACGTGATCCGCGCCGGGATCGAGTTCAACCCGGCAGGCAAGCGTGTGGCCTATTGGATGTACCTGTCTCACCCACGCGACACCTCGTCGCTGAATGCCGGCTACAACCAGTTGGTGCGCGTGCCGGCGGCGCAGGTGCTGCACATCTTTGAACCGATGGAGCCGGGGCAACTGCGCGGTGTACCGCGCTTGGCGCCCGTGTTAAAGCGCCTGCGCAGCTTGGACAACTACGATGACGCGGTGCTGTTCCGCCAGGAAGTGGCGAACCTGTTTGCCGGTTTTATCAAGCGGCCATCACCGGAGATGGGGCAGCAACCCCGCGATCCTGTCACGGGGCAGTTGCTGACCACCGACCGCGACGGCTTCACGCCGATGGTCGCCCTGGAGCCCGGCACCATGCAGGAGCTGGGGCCAGGTGAAGAGGTGGAGTTCTCCAAGCCACCGGACGCCGGCAACAACTACCCCGACTTTATGCGTCAGCAGCTGATGGCTGCGGCGGCGGGTTCGGGCACGCCGTACGAGATCCTCACTGGCGACATGCGGGAGGTCAACGACCGGGCGCTGCGGGTCGTGCTCAACGAGTTCCGGCTGCGCCTGGAGCAGCTGCAGTTCAGTGTGTATGTGCACCAGCTGTGCCGCCCGGTGCGGGCGGCCTGGATGGACATGGCGGTGTTGTCCGGCGCGCTGGTGCTGGAGGACTACGCGCAACGCCGTCGCGAATACCTGCGCACGCGTTGGGTGCCGCAAGGCTGGGCCTACATTCAGCCGGTGCAGGACGTACAGGCGCGGCGGATGGAAGTGCAGGCGGGCTTCGGTTCACGCAGCGAGATGTGTCTGCGCAACGGCTACGACGCGGAAACGATCGATGCGGAAAACGCCGCCGATCTCGCCAGGTCCACAGACCTGGGCCTCAACTACACCACGCTTGATGCCATCGAGCCGATTGAAGACAAGGAACAACCATGAGTAAAAAAGCGATCCCTCGCATTTATGACAAGGCTGGCAAGCAGGTAAAAGTCGCGGATAAAAGTTGGTACACCTTCCAGGCCAGCGGCGAAGCCGAGCAACAGACCATTGAGGTCTTTGTGTACGGCGAGATCGGCACCTGGGGTGTTAGCGCTAATCAGTTTGTTCAGGACCTGCGGGCGATGGATGACGGCGCTTCCCCGGTGGTTGTGGCGTTCAACAGCATCGGCGGCGACCTGTTCGACGGCCTGGCTATTCACAACGCGCTGTCGCGCTTGGGCGAGCGCTGTACGGGGCGCATTGATGCGCTGGCTGCCAGCGCGGCCAGTGTTGCCGTTTGTGGCGCTCACCGGGTGGTCATCGCTGCCAATGCCATGTTGATGATTCACAACCCCTACACCTTTACTGGCGGTGATGCCGAGGACTTCCGGCGTGTCGCCGACGTACTGGACCAGACACTGGAAGCGATCATTGCGGCTTACAAGTCCAAAGCGCCGGACATCGACGAGGCCGAGTTGCGGCGCATGGTCGACGCCGAAACCTGGCTGACAGCCAACGAAGCAGTGGCCTTGGGCTTGGCCGATGAAGTGGGCGACGGGCTGAAGGTTAAAGCCTGCCTCGGGCAGGGCAGTGTGTTGCAGCGCTTCCAGAATGCCCCGGCTGAATTGCTGGCTCAGTTGGATGAAGAGCCAGATGTCGAGCCGACGGGTCCTGTAAAACCTGCGGATCCAGCACCCGTATTGGACGCTGCCGGACTGGCTTTGATGGTTACCAAGGGGTGTGCGGCGGCAGGCATCAGCAACCTGGTGGATCCGATACTCGCTTCGACGAAGCTGGAAAGCGAAGCGGTAGTCACTGCGGCGCTGACCAAGGCGAAAGCGCTGCACGGCTTGTGCGTGGCAGCACGATTGCCGGAACTGACCGGCGAATTTCTGGCTGCCGGTTTGGATGAAGCAGCCGTCAGGGCGCGCCTGTTCGACAAGCTGGTGAGCAGTGGCGGCGGCTTTGAAATCAATAACAGCTTGCCGCTGGACAACGACCCCATCCCCAAGGTCAAGGCTAAGCAAGCCAACCCTCAATCAATCTGGGCTTCCCGTCAGGCGGCGCAGAACAGCAATTCGAAAGGAGTAAAAGCATGAAAATTGAATCGATGCACGCAGGCGAATTCCTGCTGTCCGAGGGCGCTGGCACCATTTCCCGCGAAGCGATCAATGTTGCTGCCGGTCCAGCGTTAGAACCTGGGCAGATCCTCGGTTTGGTCACCGCCACTGGTGAGTTTGCGCCATATAGCCCTACAGCTGAAGACGGTAGCGAGAACGCGCAGGCAATCCTCTTTGGTCCATTGAGCATGTCGGATGTGGTGCGCCGGGGGCGTGCTGTGGTGCGTCTGGCCGAGGTTAGCGAAGCACACCTGACTGGTCTGGACCCTGCCGCTGAGAAAGCGCTGAACGCCCGAAACGTGATCGTCCGCTAAGGCGATCCGTTCATACCCTTCAACCCGCGCTTTGCGGGTTTTTTGTTTTCTGGAGACATGTTTCATGGCTGACATTCAAATCTTCAATGACGATGCGTTTTCGGTATCTTCGTTGACCGCAGCAATCAACGAACAAGAATACGTTCCCGGACGTATCAGCAGCCTGGGCTTGTTCCAGGAAGAGGGCATTACCACTCTTACGGTACAGATCGAAAAGGACGGTGACACTTTGGCATTGGTGCCGGCCGGTGAACGGGGTACGTCCGGTCTGGTAGTTGGGGGTACCAAGCGCTCGCTGATCCCCTTCAACACCGTACACCTGCCGCAACGCTTCACCATCAAGGCTGACGAGATCCAGGGTATTCGCGCTTTCGGCACGCGTTCCGAGCTTCAGTCGGTACAGGACGTGGTCAACAAGCGGTTGGCCAAGGCACGCCGGCAGTTGGACGTCACTCACGAATTTCAGCGTCTCGGCGCGCTAAACGGCAAGATCTACGATGCCGACGGCAAGACCGTGCTGCTCGATTTGTATGATCGATTTGGCGTTAAGCGAAAATCGTTGTCGATGGGCTTGGTCGGTGAGACAAAGTCGTTTCGCGTGCAATGTGGTGAGGCATTGGATCTGCAAGAGGATGCATTGGGCAGCGTGACGCGCAGTGGCTCGCGTGCTTTCTGCGGCAAGAATTTCTGGAATGCGCTTTTGGAAATTGATGAGGTGAAAAAAACTTACCTCAACACTCAGCAAGCCGCTGCTCTGCGCGGCGATGCCCGGGAAAGTTTCGACTACGGTGGCATTACCTGGGAACGTTATCGCGGCAAAATCGCCGGGATGACGTTCGTGCATGATGACAAGGCTTTGCTCATTCCTGAAGGTGTTCCGGACTTGTACATCTCAGTGTTCGCCCCCGCTGACTATATGGAAACGGTCAACACCGAAGGTGTTCCTTACTACAGCAAAATCGAGCCGCTGCCTTTCAACAAAGGCATGGCCGGGGAAGCTCAGTCCAACCCGCTGCACTTGTGCACGCGACCTTTGGCGCAGATCCTGCTGGAGATGTGATCGTGGCCTTCCGCGATCTGATCGACGACATCGACGACGTGGTGTTCGAAACCCTCGGCGACATCGCCCAGGTCGAAGGTCGCTACGAGCCGGTGCTCGGCATGTTCTCTGCACCCTGGAAACAGCCCCAGTTCGGCAAACTCAATACCGGTCTGCGGGAGCCGCGTTTCGAGATCCGCGTTAAGGATTCGGACGGCTTGGTAAAAGGCTTACGGGTCAGCGTTGATCTGCCGGCATTGGATGGCGGCGGCGACTATGACCTGCTGCAGCTTGAACCAAACGGTAATGGCCTGGTGGCCTTGATCTTAAGGAAACGGCCATGAGCATCGGCAGCTATACCCAGCAGAAGCGCGACGGTGGGATGCTCACCATCCAGCCGTCGGCGGTGCATGTTCAGGCGCTGAAGGAGTTCGGCGAGCTGGTGCCCAAGGCAGCGGCGGCGGCCCAGCGGCGTGCAATCAACAAGACGATCCGTTGGCTGCGCACTCATATTGCACGGGCTGTCGGCAAGCAGGAACGGATCGCCATCGGTGCCGTCCGGCAACGTCTTCGGGCGTACCCGGTGATTGGTGGGGAGATGCGCGGCAAGTTGTGGTTCGGCATCAATGCCATTGAAGCCAGCCGCACTGGTCGGGCACGTCAAACCGGTGCGGGTGTGTCGGTTGCTGGTCGGCGTTACCAGGGGGCGTTCTTCAAGAAGGTCTACGGTAGCAATGCCGATATCTGGATCCGCACGTCCAGCAAACATTTCAACACCACCGACTACCCGGATGCCGCTCAGGATGGCAGACGCTCGGGCTTTGTCGAAGAAAACGACAACCGCTTTCCCCTGGCGAAAGCTAAGGTGTCGTTGGAGCAAGTGCGACCGCACTTCGATGCCTGGGTAAAGCGTGCCGATGAGCGCCTGCTGGAGATCCTCACACAGGAACTCAACTTTGAACTGCAGAAGTATTTGAAGGGGACGCCACGTGTCTGACGAAACGTTGAGCCTCGACCAGCTTTATCAGGCTATTGAGCAGCACCTGCAGCAACATCTACCGGGGGTTCAAACCGTTGCTGCCTGGCCGAGTATCGAGAATCACATTCCCTTGCCGGCGGTGTTCCTGGAGATGTCCGAGATCGAGCCAGGTGTGGATATCGGTACCGGTGAAACCACCATGGTCTGCAAGTTTGAAGCGCGGATCATCGTCGATCCCATTTCGCACGATCATCACCGTCAGGTGGTGCAGTTGGCGACTCAACTGATCGTGTTGTTGCGGGCGCAGAACTGGGGATTGCCTGTCGAATGTGCCGAGTTCATCCAGGCGGTGCAGGACTGGACTCGCCCTGAGTTGGATGGCTACACCGTCTGGCTGGTGGAGTGGAGTCAGACGATCTATCTCGGTGCCGAAGAGTGGCCCTGGCCGGATGAACCACCGGGCACGCTGTTGATCGGTGTCAGCCCGGATATTGGCCCGGGCAGCCGAGAGCAGTACGTCGCGCCGGAGCACTTGGAATGAGCTACGGGAGCGGCGAGAGCGACCGCATGATCGCCGCGATGCTGATGGATTGTGTGGTGGCTGCCGTTGATACCACGGCCTCGCCGCCGGTTGTCAGGGTCAGGGCAGGGGCGTGGGTCAGCGCCTGGGTGCGCTGGCACAGCGTGGCCGCTGGTAAGGCTCGGCATTGGCGAGTGCCCAGCCTAGGCGAGCAGGGCAAGTTGTTCAGTCCCAGCGGCAACCCGGCAATGGGCACGTTTATCCCTGGCTTGTATGGCGATGCAGGTCCACCACCGGACAATCGCGATCACGTCGAGGTGTGGCGTTTTGATGACGGCGGGTCGCTGGTTTACGACTGGCAGGCCAGCAGCTACAGCATCACCTTGCCTTCCGGGAAAGTCACTATCAAGGTCGGCGGCACGGTAGCCACCGTCACCGATAGCGCGGTCACGGTGGTGGCAGGGGATATCGGGCTGACAGGCAATGTCGCTATTACTGGGCCATTGCACGTAACGGGCGACATTACAGGTGGCGGTTCGATCATCGATACCACTGGCAATACGCCGAATCACAAGCACTGACAGATCACTATTTACTGCCCGCCGCGTGCGGGCGTTTTCATTTCTGGAGTACCCATATGAACAAGCCCATGCCGGACGAGCAACCGCCCGTAGCCCAGCCATCGGCGGCAACCAAGGTACAGCTGCCACCGAAATCTCCCAGCCTGCCTCGGACTTTTCGCGACACGCTGTTTACCTCGCGAACTTTGATCACGCCGGAAGGCCAAAGCCTCCCGGTGATCAGGGGGCAGGTGACTGCCACCACTTCTGATCAATACCAGTTCCTCCAAAGCCACCCCGACCTTGAACCCGCAGTGGAGTAGCCCAGATGATCGGAATGGATCGCCGCACTGGGCAGCCCATCTCCGGCATCGAGCATCTGCGTCAGTGCATAGAAGACATCCTGACAACCCCGTTGGGCAGCCGACGGCAACGGCCCGACTACGGTAGCCAGTTACGCCGCTTCGTCGACCTGCCAGTTACCGAAGGTTGGAAAAGCGCAGTCCAGGCAGAAGTTGCACGGGCGTTGGGGCGATGGGAGCCCAGACTGAGCATCAGTCAGGTACGCGTGGTTGCCGTTCTGGACGGAAGAATCGAGTTTGAACTCAAAGGCCTGTTCAAGGGCGAAAGCGCGCTAGTGAGGGTCGCCGCATGAGCACTGTGGATTTATCAGCGCTGCCGGCGCCGCCTGTGCTTGAGGATCTCGACTTTGAGCAAGCTTACGCCGAGGAGTTGGCCGCGTTTCGTTTGTACATGGGAGATAACTGGACCGCCGAGCTGGAAAGCGATCCTGTGGTCAAGCTGTTGGAGTTGGGCGTTTATCGGCGTATTCAGAACCGGGCACGGGTAAATGATGGGGCCAAGGCATTGATGCTGGCTTATGCCATTGACGGTGACCTCGATCAGCTCGCCGGCAATGTCCGGCTGCAACGCCTGGTAATTCAAGAGGAGAACCTCAACACCGTTCCGCCAACGCCTCGGGTGATGGAGTCAAACGACGCCCTGCGCGAGCGAGTGCAGTTGGTGTACGAAGGGCTGACCACTGCTGGCCCACGCAACAGCTACATCTTGCACGCCCGCAACGCGTCGGCCTTGGTGGCGGACGCAACGGCTGAAAGCCCGTCTCCTGCCGAAGTCGTGGTCACCGTGCTTCACCTTCAAGGCAATGGCGTCGCCGAGCAGGCACTGCTGGATGTGGTGATGAAATACCTCAGTGATGACGACATTCGGCCTGTCGGGGATCGCCTCACTGTTCAAAGCGCCGAGGTCATTGAATACCGTATTGATGCGGTGCTGCATATGGCCGGTACCGGCTCGGAGAACGAGGCGATTCTGGCAGCGGCTGAACAGCGCCTGGCTAGCTGGGTCAATCCTCGGCGCCGGCTGGGCGTAGAGGTGCCACGTTCCGCCATCGATGCGCAGCTGCATATCAGCGGCGTCGGTCGAGTGGACCTGCTCGATTGGCAGGACATCAAGCCGACCAAGTACCAGGCCGCTTACTGCGTGGGCTTTTCCGTGAAGCAAGGAGGGGCGTCTTGAAGAGCCTGCTGCCTCTCAACAGTACTCAGTTGGAGCGAGCGATTGAAGCGGCTACCGACGAAGTCACCGATGTTCCGTTACGCACACTCTACAACCCCAATACCTGTCCGGCGCATCTACTGCACCAGCTGGCCTGGGCCTGGTCGGTGGACCGCTGGGACAACAAGTGGTCGGAAGCGGTCAAGCGCTCTGCCATCCGCTCGGCGTTTTACGTACATGCCCACAAGGGCACCATCGGCGCGTTGCGCCGGGTGGTGGAGCCGCTGGGTTACCTGATCGAAGTGGTGGAGTGGTGGCAGACAAACCCCAAGGGTGTACCGGGCACCTTCGCTCTGAAGGTGGGCGTGTTGGAAACCGGTATCACTGAGGAGATGTACCAGGAACTGAGCTGGCTGATTGACGACGCCAAGCCGGTTAGTCGGCACATGACAGGGCTAGCCATCAGCCTGGAAACCACCGGGAGCCTTAACATTTTCGCCAGTGTTTACGACGGCGACGAAATCGACGTGTACCCGCCCGTAATGCGCGATATCGAATCGACAGGTGTTATTGGCGGAGCTGGACGCGAACACACGATTGATGAGCTGGACGTCTACCCGCCGTCCCCGGAAGCGATCTCCATCGACTGCCACCTCGGCGTGTCTGGCCGTGAACACTCAATAGACCTTTTGGACGTATACCCATGATTGATGCCAATTCACAGTTTTTCGCCATCCTGACTGCTGTTGGGGAGGCCAAGCAGGTCAAGGCCGACTCAGGGCTGTTGACGTGGAAGATTTCACACATGGCCGTGGGTGATGCGAACAACATCGACCCGATGCCTGACCGGCTGCAGAAGACCCTCATCAATGAGCGGCGACGAGCCCCCTTGAATTCATTAGGACCGGATCCGGCGAACCCAGGCATTCTGGTGGCAGAACAAATTATTCCTGCCGACGAGGGTGGGTTTTGGGTTCGTGAGCTGGGGCTCTTCGATTCGGACGGGGATCTGGTGGCGGTCGCCAACTGCGCTCCGACCTACAAATCGAAGCTCTCCCAGGGGTCTGGGCGTACTCAGATCGTGCGCATGAACTTCATCGTCAAAAGCACAGCGAACATCGTTCTGAATATCGACCCCTCGGTGGTTGTCGCCACACGCCGGTACGTTGATGAATCGATTGCCAGTGCAGTCAACCGGCTGGACACCAAGCAATCGGTACTGGTTGCGACAACTGCTCCAATGGTATTGGCCGGTGTCAAAGAGATCGATGGATTGGCTGTGCCTGCGGGCTCGCGTGTACTGGTCAAAGATCAAGCCCAGGCAAAGGACAACGGACTTTACCTGGTAGGCACTGACAGTTGGGTACGTACCGTTGATGCTGATAGTAGCGACAAGGTTACGCCGGGTTTGCTTGTTACGGTCGAGCGGGGTACGGCAAACGCTGACACCGTCTGGCAGCTGATTACTGATGGCCCGATAACGCTGGGTACAACACCTCTGACGTTCCAATGGGCAGCAGGGCAAAACGTACCCACCCCTGCCATCGATGACCGGTCGAAGCGCAGTGCCAACACTGAGTCCGTGAGGGCTCAGATTGAAAGCCCTAAGCAGGAGTTTCCTGTACACGTCTACCGGAAAAATCGGCTCATCAATGGCAACTTTGATATCTGGCAGCGGGGCGTCTCAGGCGTGGTAGGCGACTTATCGGGTTCGCCCCAAGCAGCTTACGGACCTGATCGTTGGGTTGTGTACATGCCAGCAAATTCTGCGGCGACGTGGGAGAGAGTTGTTTTTGAACCTGGCATGGGGTTCAACGAAGGGCGTTATGCCTTAAGGGTTTCGCGCTCGGGCAGCAGTGATGGTGTGAACATCAGTCAACGCATTGAGGGCGTGGAGACTTTCGCAGGTAAGACGGTCACGGTCTCCTTTTACTCGCGCTCGTCCATAAGCCATAAATGCGGGGTGATTTTGCGTCAGGCGTTTGGTTCAGGGGGATCTGACGGTGGCCCTGTCGCTGGTGCAGAAGTGAGCCTTACCACAGAGTTCAAGAAACATGTCGTCACGTTGGATGTTCCTCCCATAACTGGAAAGAAAAGGGGCACGGAGGGCGACTACCTTGAATTGGTATTCGGCAGCTTGGGTAAGGGGACGTACACGGTTGATATCGCTTCGGTTCAGCTTGAAGGTGGGATTGTCGCTACTGCCTTTGAATCGAGGCAGTTGGCTGAAGAGTTGATGTTGTGCCAGCGGTATTACGAAAAGACTTTCTCTCAAGGTATCGCACCAAAAAATGGTGTCGATGTTTCAGGAGCATTAATTTCCATCGTCTATGCCGGGCAGAGTGGTCCAGGCAGTCAGCCGGTTGGGCATTGGGTATTCAGGGTTGAAAAACGTACGACCCCCAGTATCAGGCTGTACAGACCCATGGGTGATGGACCTGATGGGCAATGGCGTTCCGGCAGCAATAGCATCTCAAGTGCTAACGCCCGTGCGCTGATCGTTGGCACGCGCCAAGCCTCAGTTGATAACAGCGACATCGGCATCACTCCCCAAACTTATTACATTCATGCCACGGCGGACGCCGAGCTTTAGGAGGCTCAATGAGTTATCGGCTAACCGATAATCCCGATACCGTTATTCAGCTTTCTGACGGGGCAACAGTTCCTCGGGGGCATCGGTTCTGGGTTGATTATGAACAGTGGTTGCAGGCCGGTGGAACGCCCGAGTCAGCATTTCTGCTTGATCCTGCTATAGCAGAAAGGGCGTGGCGAGACGCAGAGATAGAGAGCGTCAAGTGGCTACGTGAACGACACCGTGATGAGGTCGATTCTGCGCGCCCGACCACGCTAACGGTCGAGCAGTCGGGGGAGTTACTCGATTATGTACAGGCGCTACGTGATTGGCCTCAATCGAAAACATTCCCGACTCTAAAACATCGGCCTAAAAGGCCAGATTGGATCGCTGCCCAAATTCAATAAAGTCCCGCTCTGTCGTGACGTTTTCGTATCCGCTGCATAACCCTTCAAAGCCCCGCTCATGCGGGGCTTTGTCATTTCTGGAGAACACGCACTATGGCCTCTTCCGGTCGTTTTCACGGCGTTACCGTCACCTTGGTGGATACCGGGGCACGGACTATCGCGCTGCCGTCGTCGTCGATTATTGGACTGTGCGACACCTTTACTGTGGTGCCAGCGGCATCTGCTAAACCCAACGAACTGACACTGATCACCAGTGAGCGTGAAGCGGTGGCCGCCTGGGGCGAAGACTCGGCGATCACTCGTGCGTGCAAGGCGATTTTCGTTCGTGCCAAAGCCGTGGTCATTGGCTGCGGCGTTGCCAAAGTTGAAGATCCGGCCCAGCAGACCTCTGCAATTATTGGCGGTGTTCTGGCGTCAGGGCAGCGTACCGGCATGCAGGCACTGCTGGACGGCAAGAGCCGTTACAACGCACAGCCACGGCTACTGATTGCCCCGGGTCACACCGCGACCCAGGCTGTTGCTACTGCGCTGGACGCGTTAGCCGGCAAGCTGCGGGCCATGGCAATTCTCGACGGACCGAACACCACTGATGAGGCTGCTATGGCCTACGCCCAAGAGTTCGGCAGCAAGCGCTGCTTCCTGGTCGACCCGGGCGTGCAGCTGTGGGACACGCTGCAGAGCAAAACCGTCAACGCACCGGCCTCGGCCTTCGCTGCTGGTTTGTTTGCCTGGACGGATGCCGAGTATGGCTTCTGGTCGTCGCCGTCGAACAAAGAGTTCGTCGGCATTACCGGCACCTCGCGGCCGGTCGAGTTTCTGGATGGCGACGAAACCTGCCGGGCCAACCTGCTCAACAACGCCAACATCACCACCATCATCCGCGACGGCGGATATCGCTTGTGGGGTAACCGTACGCTGTCAGCGGATCCCAAGTGGGCGTTTGTTACCCGTGTACGCACGGTCGACATCGTCATGGACGCAATCCTGGCGGGGCACAAGTGGGCGGTCGACCGTGGCATCACCAAGACCTACATCAAGGACGTCACCGACGGCCTGCAGGCATTCATGCAAGACCTGAAGAACCAGGGCGCTGTGATCAACTTCGAGGTGTTCGCCGACACCGAACTGAACACCGTCAGCCAGCTGGAGCAGGGCAAGGTGTACTGGAACATCCGCTTCACCGACGTACCGCCTGCCGAGAACCCGATTTTCCGGGTTGAGGTCACCAACCAGTGGCTCACCGAAGTCCTGGAAACCGCCGCCTAAGGAGGCCGCTCAATGATTCCTCAAGTGCTTTACAACACCAATCTGTTCGTTGACGGCATCAATTTTACCGGCGACGTACCCAGCCTGAGCTTGCCGAAGCTGGTGGTTAAGACGGACGAGTATCGCGGCGGCGGCATGGCTGGCCCCATCGAGATGGACATGGGCCTGGAGAAGATGGAAGCCAGTTTCACCACCAACGGCGTGCGCCGTGAGGCCATGAAGTTCTTCGGTCTGGCGGATCAAACCGCTTTCAACGGTGTTTATCGCGGTTCGTTCAAAGGCCAGAAGGGGCAGACCACGGCGGTGGTGGCGACTTTGCGCGGCATGCTCAAGGAGCTGGACCCGGGCGACTGGAAGGCGGGCGACAAGGCCGAGTTCAAATACTCGATTGCCGTCAGCTACTACAAGCTGGAAATCGCCGGCCGCCTCATCTACGAAATCGACATGGTTGCCGCGATCCGCGTGATTGACGGTGTGGATCAACTGGCCTCCATGCGCAGCGACCTGGGGCTTTAAGGAATTTATCGAATGACGACCCCTGAACTGAAAAAACTGCCGACCTGGCTGAAGCTGACCGCAGAGCACGCCACCATCTCCTTGTCGCGGCCTTCTGAGGTCAATGGTGTGAAGGTCGATACCTTGACCATTCGATCACCCACGGTGCGCGAGGTCCGCGCTGCTGATCGCGCCTCGGGTGATGACGAAGAACAGCGCGAGTTGATGCTGTTCGCTGGGCTTTGTGACGCCGGTCAACAGGATCTGGAGAGCCTGAAACTAGTGGATTACCACCGCCTGCAGGCCGGTTATTTTCGCCTGGTGCAGGACGACGGGGTTTAACCCTGCATTGCTGAAACTGGCGGCCAAACGCTTGGCAGCGGAAACCGGTTTTTCCGCCGCCGAGATCCAGGCTATGCCGTTTGCCGAGATGGTCTGGTGGCTCTCGGATTGAGCCACCCACCGTAATCACTCGCTACAGGGAGCCACGACATGGCAAACAAACTCGCGCTCGGCCTGGTGATCGGCGGCGCCGTCAGTTCCACGGTCGGCACGGCCTTCAAGGATGTCCAGGGGCGGATCAAGCAACTCGAAGCCCAAGGCACCAAGGCTCGGGTGCTGCAGCGCACGATTGGCGACACCAGCCGTCTGCGGGAAGAATGGAAAAAGGCCAATGACAGCGGCGCCGCTGGGGCCAGTACGTTGTTGCGTAAACTGGAATCCAATCTCAGCACCCTGAAAAAGCAGGGTGTCGAGGTGCGTAACCTTGCCAAGGCTTACCAATCCATGGAGCAAGTCGCCCGAAAGGCCGACCTCAAGGCAACCGGGTATTCGCAGGTCAAGCAAGGCAAAGATGGTCTGACCGGCATGATGGGCAAAGCAGCGGCTGCTACGGCGCTGATTGCCATCCCAACAAAGGTCTCGGCTAACTACCAGACACAAATCCGGCAGATGGCCTTGTGGGCACACACCGCCGGCACGGATGCCGAGCAACAGATGGCCGACAAGATCAGTGAAGTAGCCGCGAAAAAAGGCATGGGCCAGCAGGCTCTCGCTCGGGCGGTTGGTGGCTTGATCGAGAAGGGCATCGACTGGGAAGAGTCGGTGGACTACGCGCCGCTGATCGCTGACCTGGTCGACGGGCAGGGCATGGAAGCGGAAACCATCGCCACCTTGTTCAGTGCCTTCAAAGAGGCCGGGGTCAAGAAGGAAGACATGGGCGCCATGCTCGGCCAGGTGGCCGCTGCGGGGGACATTGGTGCGTTCGGTCCCAAGGACATGGCCAAGTACATGCCGGCACTGCTCGGCACGATCAAGCGTCTGGGCATGGAAGGCCCAGAGGCTGTGCGTTTCCTCGGTGCGAGCCTGCAGTCGCAGTTCTCGCAAACTCAGGACGCGGCGGCCGCTGCGACCAACATGAACAACCTACTTAATGCGGTGATCAGCAGCACCAGCCAGGACCGGTTCGCGAAGCAGGGTTATGACCTGGCGGGCTCGATCTTGGCGGCCACCAAAAGCGGCAAGGCGTCCAACCCGGTCGAAGCCTTCATCATGCTCAGTGAGCAGTTGATCCAAAAGCAGGATCCGGCCACTGCTAAGAAGGTCGCGGCGCTCAAGGCCAAGATTAAGGCGTCCAAGGATGGCAGCGCTGAGGAAGAGCAGGCGATGGTCGCGCTGATCCAGGCGGCGGGCTTGGCGAATATCGTCAGTGACCAGAGCGCCAGTGACGGCTTGCTCGCCCAGATCAAGTACGGCAACACGATCAAAGACAACATGACCACCATCAAGGAGACCGATGGCAAGGCCAAGATCGAGGCCGACGCGGCGAAGGCCCGCGAGACGTCCAACGCCAAATGGAGCGCGGCGACATCGAGCATGGAAGCGACGATGACGAGCTTGGGCGACGCGTTGAGGCCGCTGACGGATCTGGCGGCTGATGGGTTGACCAAGGTTGGTAACGGCCTTTCTGCCTTGACTGATAAGTATCCGAAAATCATCAGTGGGACAACTGCAGTTGTCGCAGCAGTGGGTGCTGCGGCCACCGCGTTCTATGGCTTCAAGGTTGCGAAGGGGCTACTGAACATTGCGAAAGGGGGCTTGCCGGGTGAGTCCGGAGAAGTGCAAAAGGTCTTTGTCACCAACGGCGATGGTGTTGGTGGAGGTGGGGCTGCCTCGAAAGGGAAGGCCGGTACCGCGTTGTCGGTGGTGGAAAAGGGACTGAAAGCGGTTGCTGCTTTTAGAGGTAAAGGTGAGTCAGCCCCAGACGCTGATCCGAAGGCCGGTGGGTTTGACCCAGTCGCTACGGGCTTAGATGTCGTGTCGATGATCCAGGATGCCGTGGGAGCAGGGGGAAGGGCGGATGCTGCCGAAAATGGTGACAGTGGAGTGCGCCGCGTGTTCGTTGTGAACATGGCAGCCATGGGCGGCATGGACAACACGCGGTCGGCGCGGCGCCGGAACAGAAAAACACCGTCTTCTCGTCCCTCGCGTCGGCGGTCGTCGGCGCCGCCTCGTGGGCGTCCACCAACTTCACCACAACCAGTTTTACGGGCGGCTCCAGTACCTCGGCCGCCTGTAGTGCCAAGCGCCGGGGCCAAAATGCTGACCTCGGTCGCTGGTGGGGTTGGCAAAGTTGGGAAAGTGGTCAAAGGCATTCCGGGAGCTTCTTTGGTCGAGTCCGGCAGCATGGTGCTCAATACCTACCTGACTGCAGAGACCCAGGACGAAAAGGCGCAAGGCTATGGGGAAGCGGCAGGATCGCTTGCTGGCACCATGGCAGGTGCCGCTGCTGGTGCTGCTATTGGTTCGGTGGTGCCGATCATTGGCACAGCCATCGGCGGCATGGTGGGTGCCTACCTCGGCAGTATGGGGGGGCAGCAACTGGGCGGTTGGGCCGGGTTGTCGATGTTTGGCAGTGACAAACCCAAAGAACCCTCTGCGCCTATTACGCCGATGTTGTTGGCTCCACGACCTGGCCCCGCCGTACCCAGCCTGGCAACGATGGCGAACAGCTTTGCTGGGCGACAACCATCCGGGTTGGCCCAGGCAGATCCACTGAAACTGCCAATGGCGCCTAAGTTAGGCGACGTCACTCGCTCACTTGCCGCGCCTGTTGCACCAAAACCCGCGAACCTCGTTATTCAGGCGCCTGCAGCACCTAAGTCTGAAGCGACACGGGTAGACCAGAAGTTCAGCTACTCGCTGAGCATGCCGGTCACGGTCGAGGGTGATGCCAAGGATCCGCAACAGTTTGTTCAGCAGTTGCTGCCCTTGATACAACGTGGTCTCAACGACCTGGCCCAGCAGGATGCCAGGCGCAACCTATACGACGATCCGCATTCATAAGGAGGGACCATGGAATACCTGGAGCAGATGCAGTCCGGCTTCAAATACCTGGTCAGCGCAGGCGAGGCGGGTCGGCGTAGTCTGGATGGGATGCTCGGCCCGGTAAATGGCGCGATCAGCGAAATCACTGGCGCCGCCGCTGAGCTTGAAAACGTGCCGTTTATTCCCGACGGTGTCGGGGAAAAGCTGCAACGTACTATGCGGGGCGTCAGTGCGGCGCAAGCCAAGGTCGGCGCTGTGGTGGAAACCTATAGCCGCGCTTCACGGGCGGCATCACAGATAGACGAGCGCCTTGGCGTGCTGAAGGAGCAAGCCGCCAAGGCGGGCGCCGCGATCAATCAAGTGGCGGGCAAGATCAGTCCATCGTTGGCAAACATTTTTCCAACCGAAGCGCTGGGGCTTTCGCAAACGCCACTCGCCGAAGCGGTGAAACCGTTTCCGCACCTGTTGATCATCCAACCGCTTAAGCCGAACGCACAACCGTACTACTTCAACCTGGATACGGCAGCCTTCGACGAGTTACGCCGGCAGACAGAGTTCCGGTGGGCCTCGCAAGAACGCCTCAGCCGTCGACCGGCGCAACAGGCCATCGGTATGGGCGAGGAAAAAATGACCCTCAAGGGCTCGATCTTTCCCGGCTTCAAGGGAGGGCTCAAGCAACTGGACACCTTACGCAGCATCGGTGCCCAGTTGTTGCCACTGACCCTTACCACCGGCTACGGAGAAGTGCTGGGCACCTGGTGCTTAAAGAACCTCGACGAGGAACAGAGCGCGCTGCTCCAAGGCGGGATCCCGCGCAAGCAAGTATTTACCCTGGAGTTTGTACGTTATGGCGATGACCTGCAGAACGTCTGACGGCGATGTGCTGGACACCTTGTGCAACCAGTTCTATGGGCACCTGAACGGCACCGTCGAGGCGGTACTGGCCCACAACCAAGGGCTGGCTGACCAGCCGCAACCACTCAAGGCCGGATTGCTGATTGTCTTCCCGGACCTTCCACCGGCCACGGAGGAAACGGTGCAGCTGTGGAGTTGATAATGCTGCTTTGAATCCACCACTCATGGCAAAGCCCCGCACTGCGGGGCTTTGTCGTTTCTAGAGTATCGAGATGAAACCAATGTTTAGAATTGTCGCTGACGGGACCGACATCACGGCCCTGATCAACGACCGTCTGTTGTCCCTGCGCACCGTCGATAAACCTGGTATGGAGTCGGACGACTTCGAGCTGCGTATCGATGATCGCGATGGTGCGGTGTCATTACCCAAACGCGGCGCCGGCATTGAGATCTATCTGGGTTACGCCGGCAACAGCCTGACGCGCCTCGGCCGTTACGTCGTGGATGAGGTCGAGGTATCCGGCCCGCCCGACACTATTGTGATTCGCGGTAAAGCCAGCGACATGCGCGGCTCTGGCAAAACCACCCGCACCGGCAGTTGGGAAAACGTCACCCTCGCGCAGATTGTCGGCGACGTGGCGGCACGCAATGGCTGGCAACCGGTCTGCTCGATCACAACCGTAGTACCTCGTGTCGACCAGATCGGCGAATCCGACTTCAACTTCATCACCCGACTGTCCAGGCAATACGACTGCACCGCCAAGGTCGCTGACGGCAAGTTGCTAGTGATGCAGCGGCAGGCGGGCCAAAGCGCGAGTGGCAAAACCCTCGGCGTGGTCACCATCACGAAGAGCGACGTTAGCCGCTGGCAGTTTCGTTTCGCTGATCGCACCACACAAAAAGCCGTCAAGACGCGCTACCAGGACAAAAAGAGCGGTGAGCTGGTGACCCTGGAGCTGGGTAACGATGACGTGCCAGAAGGGATGCCGCCCGTACATACCGACCGGCATATCCATCCCAACAAGTCTGCAGCGGAACAGGCCGCCAAGGCACGGCTGAATGCGTTCAATCGTTCTTCGGCAGCAGTTCGGCTGGAGATGGTGGGGCGCACCGACTTGTTTGCCGAGCGCCACATAAACGCGCAGGGCTTCAAGGACGGATTGGACGGGGATTTTCTGGTGGACTCGGTGGAACAGGTGTTCACCCAGGCCGGCTGGTCCACCGCGGTCGAGTGTAATGCCGGTAAGAAAGGCAAAGCCAAGGCCAAAGGGAAGAAAGAGAAAAAGCCGCTCACCGTGCTGACGGTGCCGTGATCGCTTAACGCACTTGCCCTATCCGCAACAATAAACTTAGGAGGCGTCATGCCCATCACCGAGCAACAACTTCAACGCATCATGCCCAACGCCCGCCGCCAAGCGGGCGTTTTTGTATCTGCCTTAAACGCAGCGATGACCAACAGGAAGATCGATACACCCAAGCGCCAGGCCGCATTCCTCGCCCAGGTCGGACACGAATCGGGTCAGTTGCAGTACGTACGTGAACTGGGCAGCGATCAGTACCTCAGCAAATACGACACCGGCTCTCTGGCGGCCAAGCTCGGCAATACCCCGGAAGCCGATGGGGACGGTCAGCGTTACCGTGGCCGTGGGTTGATCCAGATCACCGGGCACGATAACTACCTGCGCTGCAGTCTGGGGCTGTTCGGTGATGAACGATTGTTGCGCACACCGGAGCTGCTCGAGCAGCCGCAATGGGCGGCAGAGTCGGCGGCGTGGTTCTGGTCGGTGAACGGGCTGAACGCGCTCGCGGATCAGGAGCAGTTCAACACCATCACCCGCCGGATCAATGGCGGCCTCAACGGCCTGGAGGATCGGCTGCAGCTGTGGGGCAGGGCGAGGGCGGTGTTATGCGTATCTTCGACCTGATCCCTGCGCAGTTTCGTATCGCTGCAGCCGGTGTGCTGTTGTTGATGGTGGTCGCCGGATCTGCGGCGTTGGCCTGGACCGCCCAAGACTGGCGATATGGCCGAGTGCTGGAACGTCAATCCCGGCTGCAAGCTGACGCCCTCAACGATTTATCCCAAGCGTCTGCTGCCCTGCAGCGTACCGAGCAGGACAAGCGCCTGGCCCTGGAGCAGCGCCTGCACAACAACGACGAAACCCACCATAAGGAATTGACCGATGAGCAAACCAAGCAGGCTCGTCTGCGTGATCGCCTGGCTACTGCTGATCTGCGGCTGTCAGTCGTTCTCGCCGCCACCGAAACCACCGGCAACTGTGCAGTGCCAACCACCACCGCCACCGGCCGCGTGGTTCATGGCACCACAAGAGCCCAACTTGACCCAGCGCATGCTCAACGAATTATCGGAATCACCGATGCCGGCGACCAAGGATTGATCGCCCTGCGGGCCTGTCAGGCTTACGCAAAAGAAGTTTCAACACTGAAGTAAAAGGAGCGGCCGGGCAGGATGCGTCAACATCCAGCCCGGCCGCCTTTCCCGCAGATTGCCCCTGCAAGTCCAGCCAAGGCTCCTGCTTCGTGCACAAAGCGGAGCGAGCCTAGCACTGTTTATTCATACAGCAAAGGTCTTGCTTTCATATGTCCACACCCATCATCCCTTGGATGGGCGGCAAGCGCCGCCTCGCCGACCGCCTGATCCCTCTTTTCCCACCGCACGAATGCTACGTTGAAGTCTTTGCCGGCGGCGCCGCGCTCTACTTTATGCGTCCCCAGGCCGCGCCGGTTGAAGTCCTCAATGACATCAACGGCGACCTAGTGACTCTTTACCGCGTTGTGCAGAACCACCTGGAAGAATTCGTACGCCAGTTCAAATGGGCGCTCAGTTCTCGGCAGGTGTTCGAGTGGCAGAAGATGACCCGCCCTGAAACCCTTACCGATATCCAACGCGCCGCCCGATTTTTCTACCTGCAGCACCACGCCTTTGCCGGCAAGGTGACAGGGCAGACGTTTGGCACCGCGACCACTGGACCGGCTATCAACCTGCTGCGGATCGAGGAGAATCTTTCGGCAGCTTGGCAGCGTTTGTCCGGAACTTACGTTGAAAACCTGAGCTGGCTTGAATGTGCCGAGCGCTACGACCGTGCCCATACGTTCCACTACATGGATCCACCTTACTGGCAAACCGCAGGCTATGGCGTAGACTTTCCTTTTGAAAACTACGAGCGAATGGCCGATTTCATGCGGACCTGCAAGGGTAAGGTTATGGTCAGCATCAATGATCATCCCGATATCCGGCGGGCGTTTGAAGGCTTTCATTTCGAGACGTTGGATATCCGGTACAGCACAGCTAACCAGCGCCAAGGTAAAGCCGAGATGAGCGGTGAGTTGGTAATCATGAATTGGGAGCCGGCAGCGTTGGGTGGGCTGTTCTGATAGTCGCCGCAGTTTTGAACCGGTGGCGCGTTGCCCTCACTGAACTAAAGTTGCCCCTGTAGCTCGTATTGCAGCCTTTTAACTTCACACTGGGTAGCAGATGGATAAGCAACTCGCGGGTCTTTCATTTCTGCTTACCCTGGTGTGGATCTCTGCAGTCGCCTTCGTGATGTGGTACCTGAGCTGATCTGTCTGGCTCGATCAGTTCCTGTCCCTGATTTCTAACATTCCCTACGGCCTTGCCTACGGGAAACCATTCAAACTCTTCCGTGGGTTGGCACAATTCCTTTGCAATCTCCTCCGCTCGCGATGGAGTTATGCCGGGATCAAGCCACTCGTTGGCGTGTTCTGGCGTCAGTACCAAAGGGCGCCGGTCGTGGATATCGACCATGCCCTGATCGCTTGCGGCGGTGATAATGACAAAACCATCGCCCTCATGAGGCTCCAACCCTGGATTGACCTGGGCAAGCGCCCCGAAGAACATCGGGCGCCGGCTCTTCAGACGGATGAAGTAGGGCTGCTTCTTCTTCGGGTCGTCTGGGTCTTTTACCCATTCATACCAGCCTTCACTGGGCACAATGGCCCGACCATTCGGCCAGAGCTCTTTGAAGAACTTCCCGGTGGTGACCGTCTCGACCCTAGCGTTAATCGGATCCGGACGTTTTCCCTTCGCCCAGAACGGTGCCCATCCCCATTTCACTGCATCGATATGCAGCCCATCCTCAGCTGTGTGTAGAACCTGCACCCGCGTTGACGGTGCCACGTTGTAGCGATCAATAGGCTGAGCGTCATACCCGCTGAACAGCTCTACCTGCGGGCTCAGCTCTTCAATGAAGATCGCCATCCCTTCGTATTGCACGAATCGCCCACACATACGCACCTCTCCGCTTGTCGAAATTCCCTACAGAAAAATTGACCGCAAGCGTCCTACAAAGTTAACTGTACATTCATACAGTAATTGTAAAAGGCCGCATCATGAGCTCCACCATTTTAGGTCCCATCGCTGAGGTCGGCGCGAAGTTGCCGTTGTGCTCGTTCCAGGTTCCGGCCGGTTTTCCTTCGCCGGCAGCGGACCATATCGAGCAGCACATCTCATTGGATGAGGTCCTGAATATCCGTGCGCCCCACGTGTACCTGGTGGCGATCACCGGTGAGAGTATGCAGGGCGTCGGGATCTTCGATGGTGACCTGGCCGTTGTAGACCGTGCCATTGAGCCGATTCATGGGCATGTGGTCGTGGCACTGCTGAATAATGAGCCCGTCTGCAAGCGCCTATGCAAGCGCGGCCGGGAGGTGGTCCTGCTTTCCGAAAACCCCAAGTTCCCGGCACGCTACGTTCTCGAAGGCGACGAACTGTCGATCTGGGGCGTGATCACCAGCACAGTGCGCAGCCATGTCTAAGCAGCCAACCTTCGCACTGATCGACTGCAACAGCTTCTATGCCAGTTGCGAGCGGGTATTCCGGCCAGACCTGGCGAAGGTGCCCATCGTGGTGCTGAGCAATAATGACGGCTGTGTCATCGCCCGCAGCTACGACGCAAAGCCCTTCATCAAGATGGGCGAGCCGTATTTCCAGATCAAGCACAAGCTCAAGCAGCACGGCATCGTCCCGTTCTCCTCCAACTATGCACTGTACGGCGACATGAGCGAGCGCGTGATGAGCCTGATCGAGGCGATGGTGCCGGCGGTGGAGGTGTACAGCATAGACGAGGCGTTCGCCGACCTGACTGGTATCGGTGAGCTGGATGCTTTAGGCCGGCAGATTCGCGCTCAGGTGCTTCGTTGCACTGGCATCCCTGTCGGTGTAGGTATCGCTCACACAAAGACCCTGGCGAAGCTGGCAAACCACACCGCGAAGCGCCTGCAGTCCCAAACCGGTGGGGTGGTCAACATCACCGACCCGGTTAAGCGTGACTGGGTCCTGCGCAATACGGACGTGGCGGAGGTGTGGGGCGTCGGCCGCAAAATGAAACTCCATCTTGATGCCATGGGTATCAAGTCGGCTATGGATCTGGCCAAAGCCGACCCGTGGACGCTGCGTAAGAAGTTCAGCATCGTGATCGAGAAGACTGCCAGGGAGTTAGCCGGCACGCCTTGCCTGGAGTTAGATGAGCCTGACCCACCGAAGCAAGAGCTCTGCTGCAGCCGGATGTTCGGTAAGCGGCTGACGGAACTGCCGCCCATCAAAGAGGCGGTGGCCACCTACATGATGCGAGCCTCGGAAAAACTTAGAGCTCAGAACTCGCTCTGCAAGAAAGTGCGCGTGTCCATTCGCACCGGCATGTTCAATCCGGAGGAGGCGAAGTATGCCAGCGGGGTGGTTGTGGATATGCCATATCCCACTGACGATGTGCGTCTGCTGACTAAGGCTGCGGTGGATGCTCTCGATACGATCTTCCGTTCAGGTTTCAAGTACAGCAAGGCTGAGGTGATGTTGCTCGATCTATGCCAGCCCGGTGAGTACACCGATGATTTGTTCGCAATGTCGCAACCCGCCGAGGCTACTCGTGTGATGACGGTGCTCGATCAGATCAACGGGCGATGGGGTAGGGGAACGCTGCGCTCAGCCAGTGTACCTCTAGATCCTTCTTGGTGTATGCGTCGTGAGCTCATGAGTCAAAGCTACACTACAAAGCTTCATCAACTGTGGTCGATAGCTTGTAAGTAACGAGCGCTGCCGACCCAGGTCTGCCTATTACGGAGGGCGGAGTAGGCCAGTAGCAACTCATAAATGTGCATACAAAAATCGCGGCGACTCAAGTTTAGCTACGTGTACAGAGCCTTTCATAACCACTTAACAACTCAGGGTTAAAGGTGTCATATTGCCATCGTGGTAACTGCGATTGCGGACCCTTATAGTTCGATAGCAATTCAAAAAATTCTCGTTTATCAGCCACTCCAATAAGCGGCTTGATTGAGTCAAAGTATTTTTGAGATATTGATCTCGCGAAAATTTCGAAAGCTGTATATGAGCGGCTTGCATAAATTAATGTCTCAGGAAACCAGCGCTCCCCACTTCGCGTGCCCCTCAGGAAGAGAACGAAATCAGCCTGCATAAGCTGGTTAAAATCCACACCCGAAGTTTTTGAGCGGTCTTTCAATAAATCTGCTGTCAGTGAAAGTCTGCCTAGACTTAACCGGTGGTTTCGATGGTCGAATATTTTAGCGTATTCTCGGAATACTGAATATCCGAAAGCACCTTCTTGTCCATGAGAATTTTTTTCAGGAACGTAATAAGGGGTGGAAAGAAGCGTTTGTACTGTGTCAAATCGTTCGTTCTTTAGCGATATCGCCACTGCATATAGAAATAGCTCGTGAACTATAAATTTGAAGTTGTCGAAATCAGTTTCTTGATAATGTGTTAAGTGCTGGGGTCGGTCTAGGTATGGTAATAATGACTCTAGGAATCGGTGAGTTTTTAAATTGAGGTCAGATAATGGGTTGTACTGCGCAATTGTAATTAAAATTTGAACGATTTCATTTCGATGTGGAAGAAATGCTTCAATATTTTTAAGGATTTGCTCATCAAATTCTACCGTCGGTTTTTTTTGAATCCGTAACTTTTCGAAACCCTCAGATACTGCCTGAAAGTATTCATCGACTGCTCCAGCAGCGAAGGGTTTACCCTGCTTTAATGCTTCCAGCGCACGTCGGTGTATAGCGCCTGTGCCTAGTGAGACGGCAGAAGAATCAGTCAAAAAGGCTGGAGTCTTACCTATCTCAGGCTTCAAATATAAAGGCTGATCATAAATCCATCGGAGCAGCTGTTCGAAATTTTGTGCATAGTTTTCAGTTTCGCTGAGATCGATATATATGCGTTTGCCATAGAAAGTGGGTAGCCAGGCTTTGCCATCCTCTTTCTCGGGGACTACAGCTACAAATTTTTCTTGTTTGGAGTTTTCATATACTTTGCTTGAAATGATTTGACTTTCTGTGCCTACCCCACCCGCGCGGCCATCGGCTTTGGTTGCATATGTCTTATCTGAAACTATAATGACTTTTGTAACACTTTCATCGGTCACCATTGACTCCATAAATGCTATGGAATCATGTCCTTCTTTGAGGTCCCACTTGTCAAGTATGACGTCAACACCCGACTCTCTTAGCTCGCTTGCTAATGTCATCACCCACTGCTGGTGATCGTAGGAAGACCAGCTATAGGAGATAAATAGCTTAGGCGGGTTTTTTAGGTTGCTCATAAAATACTCCTAGTCGCGTCAGAAAATTTTTTGTTGCATTCTACAACTTAGTTCTGTCTGCCCACGTCTTTTGACAGCCACCTTAGGATTGTCAGTTGCGACCCCTAAAATGTTTAGTCTTAGCCGACACTCGGCCCTTTGAGCTTAGCCAATCCCTGCTTGATGTATCCCGCGTTCTCACCGATCGTGTCAAGCGCGCCACGAACGTTATTCCCGACGTCAGACGAGCCTTGCCGTTCAAGGTGCAGTGTCAGCTCCATTAAGGCTGCTTCCAAGGCGAGCTGGTTTGTGTAAATCCTCTCAAGTACATCGGACAGCGAATAATCACGATGCATAGCGTCGGCTCCTTCCAAAAAAAGTACAAGCATAGTACCGGTTGAACCCTTGTCAGGCAGTGATTTCAACTTGCTTAGAAAATGCTACACCGCGATAGGGGTACAGCGGTTACGCCCTTGATATTGGGTGTTGGGGAAGGCTCCATTCGATCCATCATAGGCGCGAGGGATAGGCTGTACCCGAGAGGTACCCCTAGGGCAACTGTACACTTATCCTTATCTATGCCATTGCCCACATGCCCTACACAGCTGGCGTGTGGTTAGGTGCTTGCGGGTGGGTTCGATGAATGGAAAGGGTGGTTGTGCGTAAGGGCGCTGGCTTAATGGAGAGCTAAAAGGAGAGGCAGTTTAAATGGGTGCGAAAATAAATTAAATTGTGGTATAACTTGAAAGCTTAAGGCTAGGTGCGATTAGGTTTGGGTCGGATAGCTTTTCGCGCTCAATTAAATAAAGTTAAGTCATGATCCAAGGAGTGTGCCGTGACATCAGTTTATAATAGTGCGTTACTTAAATTAAAGCTCCGGGCCGAGAGATATGATCGTGCACATATTATACAAACGTTCGTAGATGTTGATCCGCTATTAGCATTGTTGAAGACAGAAGATCATCAGGTGCTTTATGGGAGGCGCGGCACCGGTAAGACGCATGCCTTGGAATATTTGGCGGGTTCGGTGGAAGAGGTCGGAGACATTTCAATATCTATTGATATGCGAACAATTGGTTCTAACGGAGGGCTTTATGCGGACCATGGATTGCCCATATCGCAGAGAGCTACTAGGCTTTTAGTTGATACGCTCCAAGCTATACATGAGCAGATATTCAATATTGTAGTGAGTGACGAAGGAAGTTATGATCTTTCTAAATTGGGCCCAAAATTAGATGCTTTTTTGACATCGGCCTCTGAAGTTGTGGTCAACGGAACTGTAAGTTCCGAATTCGGAAGAGAGGATAAAACTGATGAGGTTTCAGGCCTTAACTTAGGCTTTAAGGCCGGGACAAAAGGGTTTGAGCTTGGTGGCGGGGGGGATAGTAAAGATCAAAATTCAGTGACTTTGACCTCAAAAAGAAGTACTTCTGGTGTTGAGTATAGTAGGGTTCATTTTGGTTCGCTTCATAAAGAGTTAAAGTCGCTCTGTGATGAATTGGAGAATAAGAGACTTTGGATTTTGATTGACGAATGGAGTGAAGTGCCACTTGATCTGCAGCCATATTTAGCTGATTTGATTCGAAAGTCTTTGCTGCCTGTGCGAATGATGACAGTCAAGATTGCAGCTATTGAGCAGAGAACAAATTTTAATCTTTCAAATGGCAGCGGTGGTTACATTGGTATCGAGGTTGGTGCAGATGTGACGGCGAATACAAATTTGGACGATTTTATGGTTTTTGAAAATGATCAAGAACGAGCAAAATCTTTTTTTGAGAATTTTCTGTTCAAGCATTTATCGCCAATTCTCCCTGAAGATTTAGTCAAAGAAATAGCCACTCCGCAGGAACTAGTGCGTCGAATGTTCACACAAGCAAACGCTTTTGGCGAATTTGTCAGGGCGTCAGAGGGTGTACCTAGAGATGCGATAAATATTCTAAATCATGCAGCACAGCAAGCTTTGGATGACCAGATTTCGATACCGGATATCCGAGTTGCGGCGAAGAAATGGTTTGCGAACGGGAAAGAAAAAGCAGTTCAAGACGCAAATGCACAGAAATTCCTACGCTGGCTTATTGACGAGGTTATTGCTCACAGACAAGCAAGAGCATTTTTGCTAAGAAGCGATGCGCGTTATCCTTTAGTGGATTACTTGTTTGATTCAAGGGTGCTCCATGTAGTGAAACATGGCGTTTCAGGTCAAGATAAACCTGGTGTTAGGTACGATGTTTATAGCATCGATTATGGATGTTATGTCGACCTAATGAATACGGCTAAGGCGCCCAAAGGCTTGTTTGACGTAAGTGCTGAAGACGGCGACAATGGCGGGGAGTTTGTAGACGTTCCAATTAACGATTATCGCTCAATTCGAAGGGCGATATTAGATATTGATAAATTTGAGGCTTTAAATAAGGCTGATGGTTAACAGCTCTTTATAGACCAAGGATAGCCACCTCTCAAGCACACCCTGACGATGTCATCCTATCGTGTCTGTGTGTGAAGGCTTGTCAAGGCGAGCCGGGGCTGGCTGACTGTCGCTGAAAGAGTAGAAAATCAATTCCGCAATTTGGAGTGAGCCGCCCGATTTCAGGGGCGTCCAGCGCCAGATAAAATTTGGGATTGCGGAATTTAGTTAGACCTAACTATCTGAAAAACAATAGCAAAAATTGCGGATTGCAAATCCGACTACGCGGGTTCCTTTTCGACCGTGGCCTCCCCGTAGAGTAGCGTCTACGAGGGGCTGAAAGGTGGTGGCAAAATTGGCAATGGTGGTCTGCCCGCTATTTACGCTCTGCCGTTATTAGGGAGGGGATGGATGTGCTCCTTGTTACACAATAATTTAATATACTCAGAGTCAGGCTTTCCTCCTGCTATACTTGCCAGTTCCTTGCCTATTTCGGTAAATGTGAATGCCTGCAGAAAAACCGGACTTTCCTTTTCTTTATTTGATTTGGGCGAGCTATAGAAGTCTTCTGAGAAATATTTAAGGCTGATGTTGCTGCTTTTATCTCTACCTCCATACCAAATTTTTTCATTACTAAGCAGGCCTATATTTTTAAGGTGCATTTCAGCATTTGTTGTTAGACCGTTAGAGCGTATGTATTTATAGAAGTCATTACCGAATATCGGAAAAATCCAGTCTTCGCTATCTATTAAAAAAGAGAACTCGCATAAGTTGGTAAATAGGTTTGCGTCCTCTACACTTAAAGATTTTACGGCCTGAACAGTTCGTGACTTGAATCTCCCCGGCTTTGCAACTTCTCCCGCTAGCAGTTTGGACCAAATTTTCTGCATTTCAGCATTGCCTATATCTTGTCCAAGGTCAAAAAAGTTGACCATCCAGTCTTCATCCACTTCTTTTTTTGCGACTGTATCTGGCAAGAACTCGACTGCCCCTTTAACTATTGAGTCAATATTGTTCTGGCGCCTGATCTCTCTGTGGTTTACCCGCTGCAGCGCTCTTATTGTTATAGTATCTACTTGCTCTTGCGCCTCAGCCAAAATGAGCATGGCTTTAGCTTCAGCTTTGGCATTTCTGATTTTACCTGCAGGTTCATATAGCGCACCTATCCCTTTAGACACCGAGTCTATTAGCTTCGTGAGCGGTTCTGAAGCGCCCTTCAGGTCTATAAGTGAAAATCCTTCAGTCATGATGCCTCCTATGCATATTAAAACAAATTAGCAGGTCCATAGCCGAGACTCATGCCCTAAGTCTGGCTAAGCCCTGTTTGATGCGGCCAGATATGCCCAAGAGCACCAAGCGCTCCACGAATAATATTGTTGCCTACCTCTGGCGAAGCACGCTGTTCCACCCACAATGTAAGCTCAATTACTGCCGCTTCCAAGACGAGCTGATTTTCATAGATCCTTTGCAAAACATCGGATAGTGAGTAATCGACTGACATGGGGTCGACTCCTAGCGATGAAGCCGAAATCATAGCATCGGCAGTGGTGAAAAGGTTTAATGCAAGATTAGGGCAGATTCGGTGCACAAGGACGCATGAAGGGGTTCGAATCCCTATCGTTGAGTTGGCTTCTCGGCTGACTCTTTGGGCTGAGCGTCCATTTTTGCTGAAAGGCGTCGTGATGTATTTCGTAAATTATTGGCAATTCTGTGGTTTTCGTTCATTCGGCAGGACGCCAGGGGAGGGTAAAAACAGTTCCCAAACTCAAAACGCACCCCCTGCAAAATGCGGCCTGTAGCTTGATCGGTTGCCTTGAGTAATGGAACGCCGACGGCTTTCAGGACGTCGGCCCGCTTGAATTTACAAAGCGGTCTTGAAAACCGGCGGACGTTAATAGCGTCTCCAGGGTTCGAATCCCTGGTTTCCCGCCAAGATTCAAACGAAAGCCCCGCACTAGCGGGGCTTTTGTGTTTCTGGGGTTTGGGGCGGCTACCCCGCCTCAATCCTGATCGTTTCCGCATCATTTCAAGCGGTTTGCGATTGGGGCAGGTGCAGTAGTCACGACCTCCTTCTTGTGCTCGTATCGCTGACGCTAGCGCGCTCGCGAACGTTTTTTCGACGAGTGACGTGTCTAGATCAATGGTTCCGTGAGTAT
>Ga0157371_10000831_pt1 | contig 35373 bp, 47 predicted proteins | sample C45metaG_FD_113462 | JGI IMG/M metagenome (GOLD analysis project Ga0157371, IMG submission 113462) | Corn rhizosphere microbial communities from Kellogg Biological Station, Michigan, USA - C4-5 metaG | ecosystem: Host-associated > Plants > Roots > Rhizosphere > Soil | place: USA: Michigan... | reverse complement strand
AGCTTCCCAAGCTGATAACGAGGGTTCGATTCCCTTCACCCGCTCCACTATTTTCAAGGGCTCCAGACGTGCCAGTTTGGGCCTCAGCGTGTTTGGTGACAGTTCCGGTGACAGTTTGCGTGTAAGCGTGCTGTTACAGGTGCGAGAACCTGCCGCCCCCTCCCCCTATAGCCCATTCCGTTTTTATGTTGACCCATGGGAAACCAGTATTTTTGGTAAGTTTTCCTCAGACCGCTCTGAAAGCCAGAGAACACAAGGCTTCTAGGCTATTGGATTAGGTAAGTTTTAAGTAATATCTAGAAATAACATTACCTTTTACCTAGGTCAGAAATCGCAAAAAAAATATCTATATAAATCATATAGTTATAGAAAAATTACTCCCCTCCTTACTCAAAAAAGCTACTGCAAAGTAAGTGCTCAAAACCGCATCGCACGCGGGCTGCAGCCGATTCCTCACCTGCTCATACCTAAATTACTTGTTTCCCATGGGTCACCTGAAAAAAGGGCCTTCGGATCGCGCTCCTGCCTGCTCGAAAAAACAGGGGTGCGTGCAGGGTTCTGTAGGGTTTTCTCAACCCCAGTTCGCTCAGGAGAGGCCCACCGGGCGCTGCGGCGGGTGGGGTTGCAGGTGTGCAGAAATTAAGACCGATTTAGCCCGCAGGCGTGGCGGGGGGACGACGGCGCGCGCCAGGTGAAGACCCACCCAGCCCGACCGGCGCCGCCCCAAAACGGTGCGTGCCTGCCGCCCCGGTCGAGGCTCGTCCAGGACGCCGACGCCCCGCGTTCGCTCCCCCCTCGCCGACCTCTGCGCCCCGTGTTTACTGGGCCGAAAGGCCCTGATCGATGGACAGGACTAGAGGCGAATGATATGTTGTGATGGGTTATTTTCGGCCGTACCGCGACACATCTTCAAGGCTTCAGGGTCAAGGATCTGCGCGAAGGGGGCACTGGCGATCCTGGAGATTTCTTCCCCAGGTTGCTGGCGACCTGCCCTACTGGGTTGCCGTGATTACGGCGTAAACAACGTACAGTGATATTAAATATTGTCCGGGGACTCTTGATCCCCGGACGTTGACGGGCGTAAAGTGCGGTCGTCGCTGCCAATTCAGCGAACGGGTTTGGCGACCCGGATAGAAAGGCGCACAAGCGCCCCATCACGACAGTAGGCGCTTTTTTTGTGCCCGCAGTTTCGTGTTATGGCGGCTGTGCGTGGGAGACCTTAGGGTCTGCCGGGTACCTTTCCCCGGTTCGCCAACCTGCGTACAGCTGCCACCCTCGTTTGGCGACGAGGTCGCAGCTCCAACCCAGAAAGGAACTGCACATGACTGCCCTCATTCCGTCCAAAATTCGCGCACTTGCCCACCGCCGCATGGCTCTCGCCGCGCTGCACGCCAACTCCTCCCTCTCCACTCGCCTCAAGCGCTACAACCATCACATGCACCAGGTGCGCGTTCTGGAAACGCACGGCGGTGCCCTATGAGAAAGCCCTACGGTCTCACCGATAACGATCTGTTTGATTTGGAACGGGTGCGGGATTCGCTGGCCCTGGTGCATGCGCTTGCACAGCAGGCCGATCATCCCGGGTTGTACCAGCCGCAGATGCTGGCCGGCTTCCTCGACCGGATCTGCGTTGACCTGGATAGCGTAATTCGCTCTGCCAACAGCTCCTATTCCCGTACCTAAATACTGAAAGGACTCACATCATGAATACCCAACTTATGCCCGTTCCGTTTCACGGCGACACCGTTGTGCTGGTTGGCAAAGACAACGAACCCTATGTCGCTATGCGGTCTATCGTCGAAAACATGGGGTTGGCCTGGCAGGTGCAGCACAGAAAGATCAACGAGCGGTTCTGTTCAGTCGTCACCGAAATGGTGACAACTGGCGCCGATGGCAAACAGTACGGAATGACCTGCCTTCCTCTGCGAAAACTTGCAGCCTGGCTCTACTCGATCAGCCCGAATAAGGTGGCGCCCGAGCTGCGGGACAAGATCATCCAGTACCAGGAAGAGTGCGACGAGGTGCTCTGGAACTACTGGACCAAGGGCGCGGCCACTCGGACTGGAGCCGTCCCAGCCGGTCAGATGGCAATCATGTCCAGAAGCCGATTGACCTTGATGAAAGAGCTGCAGCGAAGCCGAAACAAAGCGGTGCGCGATGCATTGGGTGAAGAAATTGCGCGTCTTTCTGAATCCATGGGCCTTCGCGTTCCTGATCTGGATGCCATAGGCACTGTCGAGCCTCCGCAAGCGGATGTCGTTGCCGAATTCTGGGCCGCGCTGCTGCAGCTGGACTCCAAGGGCATCGCTTACAACCACTCCAAGGATCCGCAACTGATCGGCCTGAACATGCCGCACCTGGGCGAACTGTTTGCCGCGAACGGCGTCCAGACCGTGATCGGTACCGAGGTCACTACCGCGTTGAAGCGCTGCACAGAGCCACAGTTCCTGGGGCAAAAGGCAGTGGACAGCACCATTCGCAGAACCACAACCAAGTGCTGGGTCTTCAAGAAGCCGGCACAAATCCAGGCCCAATAGTGAGCGCAGCCTTACCGTCTGGGTAAGCAGCCGGTAAGGTACCTCCGCCACCTGACTCATAACGAACCGAAAGGAACCCCGGCCATGACCACCACCCCCGAAGACGCTCCGGCGCCGCTGTCCCTCGGCGAGCCGATGGCCCGCTTGTTCTGTCAGTTGCTGGAGGGCTGCTTTAGTGAGGGCCAGTTGCCGGACACGGCCGAGGCCAACGAGCTGCTGGGCTGGATCGCGCGCAGCTATCCGCACCTGACCACCGAGCGCGAGTTTGCGCACCTGCCCTGGGCGGATGCTAAAGCCGCCCCGGGCCAGAACTGAAAGGAACCCCCGCAATGAGCAGTCAGCCCCTGACTAAAAAGCAGCATGCCCGCCAGTTCGCCGAGCTGATGGCCGAGGCAAGCGATAAAATGGCCGCTTGGAGTGCCCTGGTGGCGGAGGAAAGAGCGGCGCGGGATGCTGGGTCGAATGACATGCTTCTCGAGAACGCCAAGCTTGACGCTGATGAGGACTACAAGGTCGCGCTGTCTAACCTGCATACCTTTCTGTTGTTGACCAGCTATGTGCCAGCGCAGCGGCCCCGGTGATTCGTTACCCATAACGCCGCTTATGTAAAACGCGGGGGTACACCTAGCCAAGTGTGGTCTCCTGTTCGCCAAGGTAGACGAGTCGCCAGGGTGCTGGGATCATCACTTGTTTTTACGCACAACCATGGAGCCTGAAAACTTGTCTGATTTTGGTGGGAAGCAAATAGACGCTGGGAAGCTCGAGTCGGTATTGGACGATGCGCGACGAGCGATCACGAACACTAATCGAGGCTTCGGGGCATTTCACGCCGCAGGTTACGCGCGGGGAGCTATTGAAACTCTCCACCACCTGGGCCTGCTTAGCGCCAAGGAGTTCGGTCGCTTGGAGTCCGCCGTAATGGTCGCTGAGGCTGATGCCGATATGGAAGAGGCATATGGTGAGGATAATGGCTATGACGGTGATGATTAACGCGATCCAATCCAAGGAGGACTGCAATGCCTATATACACTGATGATGAGAAAATTGGAGCCTTGGCTGATGCTCTAATTCAGGTCGGGAATATCGACTCGGCTGAGAATGGATCATTGCTGGCCTTTTATCAGGGGCGTGCGCTCGGCTATGCAAGTGCACTAAATAAACAGTCAGCAATCACGCTTGCTGAACTGAACGAAGTTGTAGCGAGCATTACCTCAAAAGCCGATGCCCGCAAAAGTGTGCTACGCGCTGCAGGCCTGCTTACAACCCTAAGCACTGAGAAATCATCTGAATAACGATAGGGGCTCGGCCCCTATTGAAATCGACCCCGTCGATGTGTCCGTGTGATTCCAGTCACCCAAGCTCACCACACGGAAATTTACGCCCCCCAAAAGCCATACCCTCACAAAATATTAACCAAAAAACGGGAAACAATAGTGAGCACAGGGATGCAAGAGTACTGCGAGAACATCAAAGCTTTCATGGACCTCATGGTAACCAACGGAAGTTTATTTATTGGGTGGAGCTCCCAACGAATCAACTCCCTGCTGGAAATAAGTCAAGATTGGGTCAAGGAAAACGGCTTTTTTACCAACTACTCTTTTCATTATTCTCAGCCACCATTTTTTATATCACTTTCAATCTAATCCCCGAAAATAGAAAGCGCAAAAAACTTAGACCCATAGTAATTAGGGACCTGATACTCCTAAAACAAGAACTATTCCATCTTATTTGCACAACCATGAAAACCAGCAAATATGATGTCGCAGCCTCATATCAAAAACTAATACAAAGCGGTCAGCTTTCTGAGAAAAAACTTCAATTAGGAATGCAAAACAAGTGCTTCAGCGAACACTACCTGTACGACCGCAATATTTCACAGCACCTTATTCCCATCGGAAGTGATTTGCGAAACCATACAGATAAATCTGTATCGCTTATTGACAAAATATTCAACCTCAGCGAGTTTGCAACAGCAGAAGAAATATTATTAATTGAAGAGATTCGCACCTATTTAAACATGTACACAATTGAAATCGAACTGCATCCCGGTCCATTTAGACCTTTAGTTACTAGCTGCTCATACTTAGCACACGCATATTACCCACTGTACCTATGCTATATAAAACTACAGTCATCTCTGCTACCCAGAAACCCAAGAACAGAAAGTGACGCACTGCTGAAGGCGTCTTTTCTGTACTCGACTGGCGCGTACAAGGAGTGCAAAAAATTAGCATCCGCCTGGGTAAAAAAAGGGAAAGATCAAATATTCAGCTTCAAGTCATTTGAAATGGATTGCACGTACATGACAAACAACAAAGATAAAGCGTACGGATTACTACGAAACCTTTATAAGTCCCGAGGCCAGCACAAGCACTTGGTATCTACTCGTCATCACGTGAAAATGTTTCTAGATGACGAAATCGCAACACAAATCTTGATTGAGTGTTTCGATGCGGAAGACTATGAGCGCGCAAAGAGAGTGCTTGATGATGAGCGCTCTCTTCAACTCGCTTTTGAAGCAAACAGCCAAACACTATTTGAATATTTTGCGGCACTCACACAAAGCCATCGACAGGAAGTCTGACTAATATTAGAGGCAGGGATTCCCTATTGATCAACTATCAGCGCCTATCTCAAATGTTTTGAATTGAACAACCTCCTCGCCCAGCCATTCATTGACCTGTTGCAGGCGTGCCTGGATCGGCTCCAGTTCGTTCATCGCCCAAATCTGCGCCGCTTCCTTGATCGAGCCGAAGCCGCCGGCGTTCTGCGGAACGATGCCCATCAACTGAGGGGGGATACGCAGCGCAGCGAGCATGTCGTCGCGGCTGATGTTTTTGATCGAGCCGAATTCGTCCTTCGCTGCCACTTCACTGACGGGAATCAGCTGGATGCCGTCCTTCTTCCCGCCCGGGGCATACATGAACAGATTTCGGAAATTGCCAGGTCCCTTTGCGGACTTCAGCGCACTGCGCAACGCGGAAACGTCCGTCTCGTTCTGCGCGGTGTCGGTCATGTACATGATGAAACCGGCGTGGCTGCCGTTGTTGTAGTACTTGCGCCGGAATAAGGTGGCGGACTCATTGAGCAGCGCGCTTTGCAGCGCCGGTAGCCACTCCGGTAGGCCGTAGATTTCCTGGTTAATGTCGGCCTCGCGCTGGTGGTAGACGGTCCCCTTTTTGAATTCGTATTCATCCCGCCAGCCGCGCACCTGGTAGTAGGTTTCCAGATCAGCCCCGCGCCGCATGTATTTGCCCAGGGCGGGCTGCAGGCCCAGCGTGCTGCGCAGCATGTTTTCGCGCTTTTCCAGATAGCCGTTGCCGCACCACAGGAAATCCAGGGCGAATTGCTCGAAGGTCTGACGTGACAGCAACTTGTGGGGAATAAAGGTGCGGGCCAGCATGTTGCGTTTGAAATTCAGGCCCGATTGCAAAAACACGCTGGCCCGGGAGGACTTGGCCAACCCATCAAGGGACATCGGCGGCTCGTACCAGCGGCCGTTCAGCCAGCACTCCAAGTAATCGAGAATCCCCCGTTCATCGAGTACTGGCGTAGGATCGCCGAAGGTGAAGGCTTCCATCTTGCCGCCCGTTGCCGGCAGCACCTGTCCCTCGGCCGCAGCCGGGGCTGAAGTGGACGATTGCGTGGTTTCGCTGCGGCTGTTGCTCATCAGTAAATCTCCATGAAGCCGGTATTCGTTGAGGTTTGGCCCTCAAGCGGTTCGTTCTGTAATGCGTGGAAAAGCGCCCATGCGAGATCCGCGTGGCCGGTCTCGTCGGTGCGGCCTGCCGTGTAAGTGAACTGCCGGCCGCTGGCCGTGATGGTTTTGCGAATCGCCATCAGCGACTGGGCCATGTCGATCCAGCCGGCGTCGAACTCAAGGCGCCCTTTGTGAATCACGTCGTAGGCCTTGAGCACCAGGCGCGTCTTGACCTCGGGGGAATAGCTGAAGGTCGTCACATTGGGGAAAAACTGGCGCACCAGCTGCGCCACGCCAGAGCCCATGCCTGTGATGTCGATGCCGATGTAGGTCACCCAGTAGCGCATCGTGACCAGGCGGATCGCCTCGGCCTGCGCCGCGAAATCCATGCCGCGAAACTGGTGACGCTCGAGCACGCGGAATTTGCCACCCGGCACCAACGGCGGCGCCACGACAACCAGGCCAGAACTGTCCCCAGTTTCCGCCGGGTCGTAACCAATCCACACCTGCCGATCGGCAAACGGCCGCGCGGCGAAAGGTTTGTAGTCTTCGGACCACTCGACCCAGCTGTCGACCATGCAGGGCTGCAGGACGTTAAGCGGGAAGATGCTCGCCCCATCGTCGACGAACTGGCACATCAACAGATTCGCGAAGGCATCCGCGTTGTACTCGAGGCGCAGCTCTTCCAGGTCGAACAGGTCGCAGCCGCGCTGCTCGGCATCCAGGATGGTGACGATCTGGCGCCAGATCCGGTCCTCGCAAAGTCGGCCCTGCTGCAGCGCATCGTGCGAAACGTCGAGTTTCAGCCGCTGGGCCACCGGCTTACCCTTGTTGAAGCGCTCGCCGGTCCAGAACGTGTAGGCCTCGTGCGCCATGCTCGATGGCGTGGAAAAGTAGGTGCGACGGTATTGCTTCTGCATCGCCATGCCGCTGGCGACCTTGTTCAACTCGTTGAACTTGAAGGTCCAGAAGAATTCGTCGAAGTAGAAATTACCGTGGTAACCCTGCGCGGTTCGGGCGTTGGTACCGAGGAAATGCAGCTCGGCACCGTTGGCCAGAATGATCGGATCACCGGTGAGCTCAACACCGCAAACCTCGCGGGCGAAGCCTTGAATGTAAGCCTTGAAGATGTGCGCCTGGTTCTTCGACGCTGACAGGAATATCTGATTGCGTCCGGTGACCAGGGCATCTATGAACGCTTCCCGGGCAAAGTAGTAGGTGGCACCGATCTGCCGGCTTTTCAGGATTGCCCTGGTGCGCTGATTGCTCGCCCGGTACCAGTCCAACTGATAGCCAAAGCAGCCGTCTTTAAATGCCTCGGTCAGCAGCTCGATCTGGTCTTCGCTGAATTCGTTGCGAGCCGCTTTCTTCTTTGGACCTTCGTTGCGTTTGGCCAGGTTGGGGTTGAGGTCAGTGTCGGTACCGCCGGCCTTGTATCGCTCGATCCGCGCCTGCCGTTCCAACTGACGGTGCAGCAGATCAATTTCCTTGAAATCACCACCGGTCTTGCCGTCCTTGAGGATCAGTTGCACCAGGCGCGCTTCCAGGGCACCGCCTATGCGCTCGACGTTATCGGCCCGATCCCACTCATCGCGAGTTTTCCAGGCGTGAACCGTTTTTTCCTTTTCATCCAGCATTTCTGCGATCGCACAGATCCGCAGGCCGGTCCAGTAAAGGAACTTGGCCTGACGGCGGTTATCGCGGATGGGAGTGGCTTCGGTTGTCGTCATGGCGGCGATGCTGACGCCTCGCGCGCGTGAAGGCGTAGCGATGTGCCATGTAGCGCACAGGCCTACAACTGGCGCTGATTGCTCGTAATGACGCTACTGCCGACGATGCACCTCAACGCAACTGCATTCAGCAGCATCGCTTTGAGGATTTCCCGACATGAAGAAATTTCGCAGCAACTGGTTCCGTGTCGCCGTTGAGGGCGCTACCTCGGACAAGCGCACCATCAAACGCAGCTGGCTGGAACAGGCTGCAAAAAACTTCAACCCGACCACCTACGGCGCCCGGATCTGGCTGGAGCATTTCCGCAGCTTGTTGCCTGACAGCCCATTCAAAGCCTACGGCGACGTGACGGCAGTCAAGACCGAGGAAGTGGAGGTCAACGGTCAGACCAAGCTGGCCCTATTTGCCCAGATCGAGCCAACCGCTGATCTGATCGCCATGAACAAGGCGAAACAGAAGATTTACACGTCCATCGAAATCGATGACAGCTTTGCCGACACAGGCGAGGCCTACATCGTCGGTCTCGCTGTGACCGATTCCCCGGCGAGTCTCGGTACCGACGTACTCGCGTTTTCAGCTCAAAAACCTGAAGCGAGTCCGTTCAAAGACCGCCACTACTCCGCGAGCTCGATGTTTACCGAGGCCGTGGAAACCGAACTCACCTTCGAAGAAATCGAAGAAAAGCCCGGTCTCGGCGCCCAACTCTTCAGCAAGGTGCAAGCCCTGCTCTCTGGCAAACAGGCCAAGGATGACGGCGAGTTCGCCCAGATCAGCCAGGCCGTTGAAGCTGTCGCCGAGCATGTCAAGGATCTGCCCGATCAGCTGGCCGCTGAGAAAAAATTCTCCGCAGACCTGAAAACCAGCCTGGACAAGCTCAGCACCGACTTCAACGAACTGATCAAGCGCCTGGGCGAAACCCAGGACCACAGCCAAACCAAACGGCCAGCCGCGACCGGCGGCGACGGTGCTGTGCTGACCGCCTACTGATCACTTCGGCCCCCTAACGAGCTCCACAGGAGAACACCATGCGTAACGAAACACGGCTTGCCTTCAACGGCTTCACCAAACAGATCGCCACGATCAACTCCGTCGGATCCGTGGCGGAAAAATTCACCGTCACCCCTTCTGTGCAACAGAAGCTGGAAACGGCGATTCAGGAATCCAGCGCCTTCCTGAAAAAAATCAACGTGCTGGGCGTCGACGAGAAAGACGGTGAAGCCATTGTTCTGGGCGTCGGCTCGACCATCGCCGGCCGGACTGACACCAACCTGGCTGCCCGCAACCCTCGCGGCGTCAGCTCGCTCAAGAACGACACTTACAGCTGCAAAAAGACCGACTTCGACACCGCGATCCCTTACGCGCTGCTGGACGCCTGGGCGAAATTTCCGGATTTCCAGGCTCGCCTGTCCGGCGCAATCGTTGAGCGCCAGGCGCTCGACCGCATCATGATCGGCTTCAACGGCACCAGCGTTGCCGCGACTACAGATCGGGCCACCCACCCATTGCTGGAAGACGTGAACGTGGGCTGGCTGGAGAAATACCGCACCAAAGCCCCTGAACGCGTGCTGAGCAGCGGCAAGGTCGCTGGCAAAGTCACCATCGGCCCGACTGGCGACTACAAAACGCTCGACGGCCTGGTTTACGACGCCATCCAGCTGCTGGACCCATGGCACCGCAAGCGCCCCGATCTTGTCGTCCTGGTCGATCGCAACCTGCTGCACGCGAAATTCCTGGCCAATATCGAAGGCGCCGCCGACAACGAGAACGAGTTGGCAGCCGCGCGGATCCTTGCGAATGGCACGCTGGGTGGCTTGCCGATCGAAGACGCACCGTTCTTCATCGACGGCGGCATCATGATCACCACGCTGAAGAACCTGTCGATCTACTTCCAGATCAGCAGCCGTCGCCGCATGACCAAGGACGAACCGGAGCGCGATCGCATCGCCGACTATCAATCGTCGAACGAGGACTACGTGATCGAAGACTTCGGTCTCGGCGCCCTGGTCGAAAACATCGAAGAGGCCGCGTAACAATGGCCCTCTCCCTCGCTCAACGTCACCGGCTGAAGGCGCTTGCCTCACAGGAGGCTGCTGCCGCTTCGCCCGCCGTTTCGATGGCGGGCGGGACGGCCTACGAAATGCAGCTGGCCCAGCTGCTGCAGGATCGTCTGCGTCTGAAACAGATCCAGTCGAACGAAGGCAAAGCCGCGCTCAAGTTGCAGCTTCTGCCGGCTTACGTGCCTTACGTCGACGGTGTTCTGGCAACGGGCAACGGCGCCCAGGACGAAGTACTCACCACCATCATGATCTGGCGTGTAGATGCCGCCGACTACAACGGCGCGCTCGATATCGCAGCGTATGTATTGCGGCACAACCTACTGATGCCCGATCGCTTCGAACGTACCACCGGCTGCCTGGTCGCTGAAGAAGTCGCCGAAGCGGCGTTGAGCTCTCAGAAAACCGGTGGCGGATTCGACCTGGCTATCTTGCACCGGACGATGGAGTTGACCGCCGAACAGGACATGCCGGACGAAGCCAGGGCCAAGCTGTACCTGGCTACAGGACGCGCCACCGTGGCCGGTCTGAATGCCGATAACCCGGGCCAACCCGGTCAGGTAATGGCCGGTATTGAACTGCTGAAACGCGCCATCGAGCTGAACAACAGCTGCGGTGGCAAGAAGGATCTGGAAGGCGCTGAACGCCTCCTGAAAAAGATTGCTCCCCCACCAGGGAGCTGACCGAGCGTACCCCGCAACCCCGGCGGCCCGGGGCTGAACAGCAGGTTTCTCTCCTTTCCTTGCTGTGACGCCCCGGCCACCGCCGACTTATTCGAGCATGCGACATGGGCAGCAACGCGTTCGCCGACCAGTACCTCTGCCAGTTCACCGAAACGGACGGGGATCAAACACTGCGCAGAATTGCAGAAAATTACGTTCGGCAAACGGAAGCCTACGATCGTACCGTTTGCACCGGCCCGATTGGCCGAGACGGAATACTTCCAGCAACAGCTCAAGAGCGCAGTCTTTGTTCCAGAAATGCTACGCGCCTAATGCAGCAGCTGTGTGCGGAGTACTCGCATCTATTCAGCCGCTCTGAAATCAGCAAAGCCATCGGTCGTTGCAATATTCAAGTGGGCCACACATGAGCGGATTTATTGCCACCGGCAGCACCGACGAACCCTTTGTCATCACCAATGACGGGTTCTGGCCTGACATCGATGTCGTACACCTGCGCGAATCCATCCGTCTGGATGGCAGCATCACTGACGCACGAATTGAAGTCGTGACCGTCAACGCGTTGATCCAGGTGAACGGCGAACTGGCCAAGGTGAAGCTGAATCATGTGGAGAACGGATACACCACTATCGCGGCTGTGCCGGCGTTTGAAGTCAATGGCGAAAGCCACTTCATCCACCTTTACCGCCGTTCGATCTATTGCAGCGTTGGAGCTGAGCTCGCTGAGCGATATCGCAGCTACGACACCAGCGTCGACGGCAACAAGAACGCAGACGAACTGACACCTTCGGTCGATGAATACCGTCGTGACGCCCGCTTCGCCATTCGCGATCTGTTGGGCGTCGGCCATTCCACCGTGGAGTTGATCTGATGGCCACATACGAAACGATCGATTGGAACGAAATATCGCGGCGCGGGCTGCTTGTGCGGATCAACCGAGAAATCATGCATCCGTTGGGCTTGGCCATTTGTCGCGTTCCTGAAACAGGCATATCGCTTGGAGCAATTGTTTCGCCTGATGGCGCTTTTGTTTACGCCGAAGACGTCGGCCCCGTTCCAGCGTCGGAACACCAAAGCTGATGACGACCTCTGTTTATGCCGCCCAGGGGGACACCGTTGACGCCATTTGCTGGCGGGTTTACGGCCGCACTGCCGGCATCACAGAGGCGGTACTCGAGGCAAACCCAGGACTGTCGGATTTCGGCACGATCATTCCGCACGGCACCCTTGTGGCGCTGCCGGATATCGCGCCGCAAGCCCCGGAGCTGCAAATGGTGAACCTATGGGATTGAGTCATCCGAAATCGCAAGCACACACACCATCACCTTCAACCTTGGACAGCGGAATCACGCGCATGCCTGACAAACCGGATACATGGGCCTGGTTCGCTGCCTGGCTCGAACTGAATTGGCCTGCCTTCTACGCAGGCGGGCTCGCCTGTGTGATCGCGGCTCTGCGGATCATTTACGGCGGCGGCACTTGGCGCCGGGTTTTGCTTGAGGCTCCGCTGTGCGGCGCCCTTGCGCTCGCGGCCAGCCACGGACTCTTTTTGTTGGGCATTCCCGCGACCACCGGCCCTTTCTTCGGTGGAGTGATCGGACTCCTCGGAGTTGAGGGAACCCGCGCACTTGCCAAGCAATTCTTCAACCGCAAGGTGGATCAGCTATGAGTGTTTTGCGCCACGGCGATCGCGGGCAAGAGGTCCGCACACTGCAACAGCGCCTTAACCTGCACGGCGCCGGCTTAGATCCGGACGGCGATTTCGGTGACGCCACCGAGTCCGCAGTGCGTAATTACCAGCGTCAGGTTGGGTTGGTAATTGACGGTATTGCGGGCGCGAAAACCGCACTGGCGCTGGCCGGCGCCGATTGTTCGAACCTGCTGCAGCACGACCTATTGTTGAAGGCGGCTGCACGTCTTGGCGTTGAGCTCGCGACGGTTATGGCTGTCAACGAAGTCGAAAGCCAAGGCAGCGGTTTCCTGGACAACGGCAAGCCGAAGATTCTTTTCGAGCGGCACATCATGTATCGCCAGCTCAGCACTCCGCGCGCACCTGGTGATGATGCAGCCGATTTGAAGGCCCACGCTGACCTACTGGCTGTGGTCCAGCCCAACCTGATCAATCCAAAATCAGGTGGTTACGCCGGCGGAACGGCAGAACACCAGCGCCTGGCGAATGCCCGGCTGATTGACGATCTATGCGCGTTGGAGTCGGCCAGCTGGGGCGCGTTCCAGGTGATGGGTTATCACGCGGTGCGCCTTGGATACGCGAGCGTGACGGACTTTGCCGATCGTATGGCCCGGAACGAGAGCGAGCAATTCGAGGCCTTCGTGCGGTTTATCGAGGCTGACCCGGCGCTGCTTAAGGCGTTGAAGGGAAAAAAATGGGCAGCGTTCGCCAAGGCTTACAACGGCCCCAACTACGCCCGCAAGCTGTACGACACCAAGCTGGAGCGCGCCTATCAGCGTCACGCTGCGGGCGGCTCAATTCAGGAGGCCGCATGATTGACTACGAGCAGATCCGCAAACTCAGCCCTGCCCATGGCGATATTTTCGTGGTGCCGGAAGACACTCCAGTTGAGCTGGCAAAAGCGCTGGCCGAGGCGATTGCTGTCGCGAGTCCAGGCGTAAAAGCCATTGTGTTCCGAGGCGATGTGCGCCGGCTCACCATTGCGGAAATGAATACAGCCGGCTGGTACCGCGCGTGAGCACGCTTCGCCAGGCGCTGCTCGGGTTCGCCCTGCTCGCCTCGATCGCGCTGCTGATCTGGGCTCAGAGCCAGCGGATCGAGGTCGCAGATCAAAAGACAGGCCGGGCGCAAGATGCCGCTGATGCAGCGCTTGCACGAGCAACGCGCAGCGAGGCGACGGCCAACCAACTTCAGGCATCGCTGCAGGAAGAGCGGAACGCCCAAACCGTATTGCGCGGCGTTCAAAACCAACTGCGCCAAGGGCTCGCCACCCGTCAACGAACCATTGAGGACTTGAAACGTGAGAATGCCGAACTTCGCTTTTGGGCTGATCAGCCTCTCCCTGACGCTGCTCGCCGGATGCGCGAGCGCCCCGCCATCACCGGAGCCGCTGCTTATCGCGACTGGTTGTCCGGCCGTGGTGCCTTGCACCCTGTCGGCGACTAAACCGGACAAGAACGGCGCCCTGCTCAACGACCAGGACGTCACAGAGAACGACTGGGCGCAATGCGCTGCGCAGGTCGATATGGTTTACCAGCATCAGCAGACCCAGGCGGGTAAACCATGAACAAACCAGAATCGCTACGCGCTCACCTGCTCGCCTCGGTACCGGAGTTAAAGAAAAACCCCGACCGCCTGATGGTATTCATCGACAAAGGCACTATGCGCAGTACCGCTGCCGTTGGTCTGTCGTTCGAATACAGCTACACGCTGAACCTGATCTTCACGGATTACGCTGGCCATCCCGACGCCATCGCCATTCCCCTGTTCGCTTGGATCCTGGTGAATCAGCGCGAGCTGATGGAGAACGTCGACCGCAGCAAAACTGCCGTCGCCTTCGAAGCCGATCTCCTGGACAACAGCAAGGTCGACCTGTCGATCAAATTGCCGCTCACTGAACGTGTGATCGTCAAACGCCAGGACGACGGCAACCTGGTCGTCGATCATCCACCAGAGCCCGTGGTCGACGATGATCCGTTCACCATGCCTGGGCTTGAACTATGGACTGCCGGCGGCGAATTCATCGCACGGTGGGATCAACCATGAGCAATGATCTGCAGGCTCTGGAAACATGGGTTTCAGTGTTGTTGGCCAAACTGGACGAGGGTGAACGCCGCAAGCTGCTGGGCGCCGTCGCCCGGGATCTACGTCGAAGTCAGTCGAAACGCATCACCACGCAGCGCAATCCTGATGGTTCGGCGTTCGCACCACGCAAGCCCAAGGACCTGCGTGGAAAAAAAGGCCGGATCAAGGGCAAGATGTTCGGCAAGTTGAAAACGGCCCGTTACCTGCGCACCGAAAGCACAGCAAACGGCATTTCGGTCGGATTTGTTGGGCGTGTGAGCCGCATTGCCCGGGTTCACCAGTACGGCCTCAAGGATCGACCAGAACGCGGCCAAGCGGATGTGCAATACGAAGCACGGCAGCTGCTGGGATTCAGCGGCGACGAGCTGGAAAACATCCGAAATCTGTTCATCGATCACCTTGCCGGCTGACCTTCTCCTGTACGCACTCGCGCTACAGCCCACCGCCGATGCAGCTCGCACGCGCGACCTGCAACATCGGCGGCATGGACTCTCTTACTGAACTGACCCGACGCCTTGAAAATCTGATCCGAGCCGGCACCATTGCCGAACTCGATCCGGAGAAGCCGCGTTGCCGTGTGAAAACCGGCGGTCTGCTGACTGACTGGCTGCCATTCTTCGCCCTGCGTGCCGGCGAGGACAGTGACTGGGATCCGCCGAGTGTCGAAGAGCAGTGCCTGGTGCTCTCGCCTTCCGGCAACCCAGCCCATGGCTTCGTCATTTTCGGCCTGTACAGCGATCGCTTTCCTGCTCCGGACAACGTGCCGACGCGCCGCCGGCGCCGGTACCGCGATGGCGCCATTGTTGATTACGACACCGCGAGTCACACCCTGACCGCCACGCTGCCGGATGGCGGTAAAGCCGTGCTGATTACACCAGGTGGAACGCATATCACCGGCGACGTCGTGATAGATGGACTGGTGACCTCCACCAAGGACTTCGTCGCAGGCCCGCAAAACATCAGCCTGATCAATCACCGCACCTCCGGCGTTCAGGCAGGTAACGGGACGTCCCAAGGACCAATCCCATGATCGGCATGAACAGTAGCTCCGGCCGCAGCATCGTGGGGAATAATCACCTGGTGCAATCCATCGCCGACATCCTGACCACACCTATTGGAACCCGCGTAATGCGGCGCGAATACGGCAGCCAGCTCGCCGACCTGATTGATTGGCCGCTCAATAGCGCAACCCGGCTGCAGGCTTACGCGGCCACGGCCATCGCGCTGATGCGCTGGGAACCGCGGATTCGCCTGAGTCGCGTTCAGCTGACATTGGGTGATGTTGCTGGCCAGGCGATTCTCGACATCGAGGGCAGCCTGGTGGACACCAACGAGCCGTTGAGCCTGCGCGTGCCTCTCAGCTTGGGAGCAACTGCATGAAAACCTTTACCCCTATCGACTTGGCTCAGTTGCCGGATCCTGACGTCGTCGAGCAGATCGACTACGAGCAGATCCTCGCCGAACGCAAGGCCTATGCGATCAGCCTTTGGCCCGCCGACCAACAAGCTGCCGTCGCCGCGACCTTGGCCGTCGAGTCGGAGCCAATGACCAAGCTCCTGCAGGAGAATGCCTATCGCGAAATGCTGCTGCGTCAGCGCGTGAATGAGGCATCGCTAGCCAACATGCTGGCCAAGGCCAAAGGAAAGGACCTCGAGCAGCTCGCCGGCAACGTCAACGTCGAGCGCCTGGTCGTGACTCCAGGCAACAGCGCAGCCGTCCCGCCCATCGTCGCGGTAATGGAGTCGGACGACTCGCTGCGCGAGCGAGCGCAGATGGCATGGGAGGGCCTTTCCACCGCTGGGCCCCGTAATAGCTACATCCTGCACGCGCGCAGCGCAGACGGCCGCGTTGCCGATGCAACGGCTGAAAGCCCGTCGCCGGCGGTGGTCGTCGTCACTGTTCAGGGGTTGGTCGGAGACGGAAGCGTCGACCAGGCGTTGCTGGATGTCGTAAGTCGATACCTCAGCGACGATGACCGTCGTCCGGTTGCCGATCGGCTAACGGTGCAATCGGCGACCGTCCTGCCCTACCACGTCGATGCGGTTATCTATCTCGCCACAACGGGGCCGGAAGCGGAGCCCATCCGCGAAGCGGCGCAAGCCCGCCTCGTCACATTCATCACTCAGCGTCGGCGCCTCGGCGTAGAGATCTCCGAGTCGGCAATTCATGCCGCGCTGCATGTAGAGGGCGTGCGCAAGGTGGTGCTCAGCAACTGGACCGATATCACGCCGAGCGAAGCCGAGGCAGCGTATTGCACCGGATACAGCGTGGCCGTTGGTGCGCTGTCATGACGAACCTCTTGCCGCCGAACGCCAAGCAGCTGGAACGGCTGGCGGCCGAGGCACTCGCGCAAATAGAGCGTGTGCCGGTTCCGATCCGGGATTTGCTGAACCCTGATCGATGCCCGGTGCAGCTTCTGCCCTACCTCGCCTGGGCATTCTCCGTCGACCGCTGGGACAGCACCTGGTCGGAGGCCACCAAGCGCCAGGTCATTAAAGGGTCTTACTTCATCCACTCCCGCAAAGGAACGATCGGAGCGCTGAGGCGTGTGGTCGAGCCTTTGGGTTACCTGATCGAAATTGTCGAGTGGTTCAACACTGTGCCCGAAGGAGTACCTGGCACCTTCGCGCTGAAAGTTGGCGTGTTGGACACCGGCATCACCGAGGAAATGTATCAGGAGCTGGAGCGCTTGATCGACGACGCCAAGCCCGTCACCCGCCATCTGACCGGCTTGGCGATCAGCCTCGAATCAAACGGAAATTTAAATATCAGCGTCGCCTTATACGAAGGCGATGAAATCGACGTTTACCCGCCGGTGATGCGTGACATCGAGGTCAGCGGAACCATCGGCGTGGTTGGCCGCGAACACTCCATAGACACCTTGGACGTTTATTATGATTGATACGAATTCGCAGTTTTTTGCGATCCTCACAAATGTGGGGATGGCCAAGCAGGCGAACGCCGACGCGCTCGGCATTCCCTGGAAGCTCACGGAAATGGGTGTGGGTGATGCCAATGGCACCGACCCGATCCCCAGTGCGGCACAAACCAGCCTCATCAGTGAGTGGCGCCGCCGCCCGCTGAATCAGCTCAAGGTCGATCCGACCAACTCGGCGGTGATCATTGCCGAGCAGGTGATTCCGGCGGATGAGGGCGGTAAGTGGATTCGCGAAATCGGACTGTATGACGCAGACGGCGATCTGGTAGCGGTTGCCAACTGCGCGCCGAGCTTCAAGCCGGTGCTGTCGCAAGGGTCCGGGCGCACGCAAGTGGTGCGGATGAATTTCATTGTGTCCAGCACCGGCAACATCACGCTCAAGATTGACCCGTCGGTGGTGCTGGCGACGCGCGAATATGTCGATACGAAGATTCTCGAAGAGCTGTACAAGCTCGACAGTAAGCAATCGGTGTTGGTCGCGACCACGGCCAACATCGCGCTGGCAGGACTTCAGGTGATCGACGGTGTTTCGGTGCCGGCGGGCGCTCGGGTGCTGGTGAAAAACCAGACCGTGGCCAAGGACAATGGCATTTGGATCGCCGCTGCGCCGGTCTGGACGCGGGCGGCGGATGCAGACACCAATGCCGAAGTGACCTCGGCGCTGCTGGTGTCGGTTGAGCAAGGTGCTACGCTGGCCGACTCTCGTTGGCAGCTGGTCACGGATGGGGTGATTGTCCTGGGCACCACGGCCCTGAATTTTCAGGACGTCACTCAGGGCTATGCGCCGATCAACTCCCCGGCCTTGCTGGGTACTCCGACGGCGCCAACGCAGGCCCAGTTCGACCACTCGCTCAAGTTAGTGAATTCTGCGTTTCTCAAACGGGTGGGGGTTGAATATTCGGGCTTCGCGCCACTTACGGCCAGCACCGCGTTGGGCGCTTCAAGTGTTGGCGGGATGGTGTCCGCCGCATCCGCTACACCGATCAATATTACGTTACCGCCTACCGCCGGGGTGCCTGAGGGGGCTGCGGTCGAGGTGGTGAACGCTGGGGCCGGTGCAGTAACTGTTCTACCGTCCGGGTTGGACGTGCTGGCGTCTCCGGTCGCTGGGGTGATAACTGTTGTCTTGGGCATGGGGGATAACGCCGAGTTCGTTAAGGTGTCGGGCACCTGGCGCTTGCGTGGCGGGTCCATGGCCCTCAAGTATGCCGCCGTTATGTCTGGCCCAAACTGGATAACGCCACCGCTGTTCGACAGTACCCTGAAACTCTCTACGACGGAGTTTGTGCAGCGGGCATTAGGTAGCTTTTCTGGGATTGCTGGGTACACGGCGGCCGGGACTATTACCCTGACAGCGGCCGATATTGGCAAGCATATTGTCGTCAACAACGCGACCACCGTTGTCCTTCCTGCCGCCAGTTCTGTCGCCCCTGGTGCGACTTTGCATATCCTGATTTCAGGCGTGACCGACGCAACAGTCACTCGTGCTGGCGCCGATGTAATCACTCGAAATGATGGGCAGAACGTAAACGGCATCCTATTAAGGGCTAACACTGCGATCAGTCTTAGACAAGGTAATGGCGGAACGACTTGGATTGTTTGCGGGGGCGATGCGAGCCTACAGTTTTCGCCGGTTTTTTTTGCGTCGCTGGGTACCAATGGTTACATGAAGCAGCCGAACGGGCTGATTATTCAGTGGGGCGCAGTTTCATGCGCGGCAGGCACAACAAGCACAGGAACATTCCCGATAGCGTTTCCAAACGCAAGCTTCTCGGTTGTTATTAGCGGGTTGCAGGGCGCCGGAAACCAACAGGCTTACGCCGTTCTTAACAGCCACGGCCTGACATCTTTCGCCTGGAATGCTTTTCTTGCAGGGGGCGGCAGCGTGCCAGTCATAGCCCCGACGGCGGGATCAGTCCAAGGTCGCTACATCGCGTTCGGCTCTTAATCCAGACCATAGCGTCGTGATGCCACCCTCCGCTTAGTTTCCCAGCTAAGCGAACTTTCTACCCCTGGTCTATGTATTGCCAGGATGATCATTAGTTACTGCGGAGAAGATCTATGTTCGCTTCAAAATCTATGTGCGGATTCTACGATACCGAGATTCATGGGGCCCTCCTAACCACTATCCAAGACCCGGCGTGGGTCCGACCAAAGACGGATATCGTCGTACAGCCGGGCAAGTCTGTTCGAGTTGGCGACGAGCTGCTGACGAACACGAGTGATGCGCCAATAACCATCACCGATGTTCCCGACATGAACGCAATGCCGGACACGCTGGAGGTGGCTAACCCCGCCTGTTTGATTCCTGAGGATGCGGTAGAAATCACTGCTGCCTTCCATGCCGAGCTGCTGGCGGGGCAGTCGGAAGGAAAGGTTATTGCCTGGGGTGATGATGGTTATCCGGTACTGGTTGATCCTCCACTGCCATCCCCTGAGTTTTTCGTGGAGGTTGAGCGTGCATGGCGTGACGGGCAGCTTGCGGCTACTGACGGTGTTGTTTCGCGCCATCGGGACGAGCTGGAAGAGGGTCTGGAAACTACCTTGACTCCCGTGCAATACACCGAGCTTCAGGCGTACCGCCGCGCGCTGCGCAACTGGCCGGAAGCTGGCGAGTTCCCGCTGATTGATCACCGTCCGCTACCGCCGTCTTGGCTGACTGAACTGTTCCATTAACGTCCTCTCCAGGGCGTTTTTGTTCCTGCGCCCTGTAGCTCCTTTCCGTACAACCCCCCGCGCTCGTCCAACCAACGCGCGCGCGTCACCCTGCGTTTCATTGCCACCCACGCGCAGGTTCTCCCCATGCCAACTGATTATCACCACGGCGTCCGAGTTGTCGAAATCAACGAAGGCACCCGCCCGATCCGCACTGTCGCAACCGCCGTCGTCGGCATGGTCTGCACCGCTGAAGATGCCGACCCGATCGCGTTCCCTCTGAATCGTCCAGTACTGCTAACCGACGTGCTTACCGCCAGCGGTAAGGCCGGTGTCCAGGGCACGCTCGCAAAAAGTTTGGATGCCATCGCTGACCAGGCCAGCCCGATTACAGTCGTCGTTCGTGTCGCCGAAGGCGCGGACGCTGCGGCGACCACCACCAATGTGATCGGCGGCGTTTCTCCCAGCGGTCAGTACACCGGGCTCAAGGCTCTGCTGGCTGCGGAAGCGCAGCTGGGCGTGCGACCGCGCATCCTCGGCGTCCCCGGTCTCGACTCGCTGGCGGTGGCTACCGAACTTGTCCTCACCGCACAGAAGCTGCGTGGGTTCGCTTACGCCAGTGCCTGGGACTGCGAAACCGTCTCCGATGCCATCGCCTACCGTGAAAACTTCGGTGCCCGTGAGCTGATGACCATCTGGCCCGACTTCGTGAACTGGGACACCACGCTGAACGCCGATGCTCCGGCATCGGCGATCGCCCGTGCGTTGGGCCTGCGCGCCAAGCTCGATGAGCAGGTCGGCTGGCATAAAACCCTTTCCAACGTGGCAGTAAATGGCGTGTCCGGACTGAGCAGGGACATTTACTGGGATCTGCAGAACCCAGCCACCGACGCCGGCCTGCTGAACGCGGCGGATGTCACCACGCTGATTCGTCGCGAAGGCTTCCGCTTCTGGGGTTCGCGCACTTGCAGCGACGACCCACTGTTCGCCTTCGAAAACTACACCCGCACTGCCCAGGTATTGGCCGACACCATGGCTGAGGGCCAATTCTGGGCGATCGACAAGCCGATGCACCCAAGCCTGGTCCGCGACATCGTGGAGGGTATCAACGCCAAGTTCCGCGAACTGATTCGCCTTGGATACCTGATCGGTGGCGAGTGCTGGTACGACGAAGCAGCCAACGACAAGGACACCCTCAAGGCCGGCAAGTTGTACCTGGACTACGACTACACGCCGGTGCCGCCTCTGGAGAACCTGGGGCTTCGCCAGCGCATCACCGACCGCTACCTGGTCGACTTCGCCAGCCGCGTCAACGCCTGATATCCATTCATTCGCGCGGCGTTGGCCGCGCCTTTAGGAGAGCGCCCACATGGCTCTGCCCAAGAAACTCAAGAACATGAACTTGTACAACGACGGCGTCAGCTACGTCGGTGCGTGCAAGAGCGTCACCCTGCCCAAGCTCGCCCGCAAGCTCGAAGCCTTCCGGGGCGGCGGTATGGATGGAGCAGTGAAGGTCGACCTGGGACACGGCGACGACGGCATTCAGCTCGAATGGACGCTCGGTGGCTGGGACCTGACAGCGCTGCGCCAGTACGGCGCGGTGTCGGCCAGCGGCGTCATGCTGCGCTGGGCCGGCTCGATCCAACGCGACGACACCGGTGAGGTTTCAGCCGTGGAGGTGGTCGTGCGCGGCCGGCACGAAGAAATCGACATGGGCGACGCGGAAAGCGGTGAAGACACCGAGCACAAGTTCACCACCACCTGCAGCTATTACAAGCTGACGATCGACGGCAATGAAGAGATCGAGATCGACTTGCTCAACTTCATTTTCAAGGTTGATGGCAAAGACATGCTGGCAGAACACCGTAAGGCGATCGGCCTGTAATTCCAGCTTGCCCCGCCGGCTCGTCCGGCACCCTCTCTTTCAAAGGATTTCGACATGAGCACCTCCCAAAAAAACGAAGCTGCAGACGCACCAGTTGAGAAGAATCCAAACCGCCCTGTCATCACCCTGGACACACCGATTATTCGAGGCTCGACAGAAATCACCGAGGTGACGCTGCGCAAACCCGTCTCGGGCGAGTTGCGCGGCGTTTCTTTGACTGACCTGTTGCAGATGGACGTCCTCGCGCTGCGCAAGGTCCTTCCGCGCATCACCACGCCGACCCTCACCGATCACGACATTGGCCTGATGGATCCGGCCGACCTGGTGCAGATGGCCACCGAGGTTGCCGGTTTTTTGCTGCCGAAGTCGGCGAAGGTGGATGCATCCCTCGTTGCGTAGATGACGCGATGGCGGATATCGCCGTGATTTTTCACTGGGGGCCAGCGGAGATGGATCCGCTCCCTCTGACCGAACTGATGGAATGGCGCGAACGCGCTCGTAAACGAAGTGGGGCGAAGGATGACTGACAAGCTGCGGCTGGAATTTCTGCTGTCCGCGATCGACAAGGTCACCGCGCCCCTCAAACAGATCAGCGCGGGGAGCAATGCTACGTCTCGCGCCTTGAGAGCGGCGCGGGACCAGCTGAAGGAACTCAACGCCCAGCAGTCCAACATTTCCAGCTATACCCGCCAGAAGGAAGCCGTCCGCCAATCCTCCGAGGAACTGGCCCGGGCGCAGGACAAGCTACGCGGCCTGCGCGAGCAGCTGCAGAAGATGGACGCCCCCACTGCTGCTTTCCAGAAGGCATTCGTCAACGCCTCCGCCTCCGTGGAAAAGCTGACCAACAAACACACCGCTCAGCGATCTGAGCTGCAGCGCCTGATTCCCCTCATGAAGTCCACCGGCGCGGACACCCGAAACCTCGGCACCACCGAGCGCCGGTTAAAAACTGAGATCGAGGCGGCGAATAAAGCCATCCAGGCTCAGAGAGACCGCCTCTCTGCGCTCGCCAAACAGCAGGAGCGGGTGTCGAAGGCGCAGAGGAATTATTCCAAGGGCAAAGAGCTCGCCGGCAACGCCGCTGTCGCCGGCGCGAGCGCAGGTGCCGTGGGGGCTGCAACCGGTCTACCAATCATTGGGATGGTCAAAGATTACTCTCGCTTCGAAGATGCCATGGCGGGTGTCGCCAAACAGGTCGAAGGCGCCCGGGACGGAAACGGCCAGCTCACCCAGACCTATTACGAGATGGCCACCGCCATCAAGAAGATGTCTGAAACCATCCCCATGGCGACGACCGATATCGCCGCCCTGGTGGAAGGCGGCGCGCGAATGGGCATCCAGGGCAAAGACGATTTGCTGGAGTTTGCCCGCGTCGCAGCAACAGCCGCGACGGCCTTCGACCTGCCGGCACAGGAAGTAGGCGAGAACTTGGCGCGGATCGCGAACCTGTACAAATTGCCCATCAAGAACGTCAATCAGCTCGGCGACGCGATCAACTTCCTGGACGACAACGCCATGTCGAAAGGGGGGGACATCATTGACGTCATGCAGCGCACGGCAGGCATCACGGCGTCGGTCGGCATGTCGTTCAAGGACGCCGCAGCCTTGGGCTCGACCTTCCTGACGCTAGGCGCATCGGCGGAAATCGCGGGCTCCGCTACAAACGCCATGATCCGAGAATTGGCGATCGCCACCAAACAGCCGAAGCGGTTCGTCGAAGGGTTGAAAGCGATCGGCCTGGAAGCACAGTCCGTGCAGGACGGCATGGCCAAGGACGCGACGGGCACCATTCAAAAGGTGCTAGATGCAGTCAACAAGTTGCCGAAAAATCAGCAGCTCGGTGTGATGACTGAGCTGTTCGGTAAAGAATACGGCGACGACGCAGCAAAGCTTGCTGCCAACATGGGTGAATATCGGCGCCAGCTGGATTTGGTGAACGGGGCGGACAACGCCCCCAAGCGCGACGGATCAATGCAGCGCGAAGGGGATATCCGTGGGGACCAACTGTCAGCCCGATGGGAGATGTCTCAAAACCGCATGTTCAATCTAAGCAGCGCCTTGGGCGAGACCCTTAAGCCAGCACTGGTTCAACTGATTACTGGATTTAATGGCGTCCTCGAGCGCGTCAACGCGTGGGCGACCGCTAACCCAGGATTGGTGCTCGGAATCCTGAAGGTCGGCGCCGGCATCGCCGCTTTGTCGATCGGCTTTAGTACGGTCGCTCTCGCGCTGGCAACGACCCTCGGGCCATTCCTTGCGGTCCGTTACGGGCTATCACTGATCGGGATCCGCCTGCCTTCCTTGATCGGGTTATTGGTCAACCTCGGCTCGAAGGTACTGCCCTTTGTTGGCCAAGCGTTCATGTGGGTTGGCCGGCTGTTCATGGCGAACCCAATCGGTCTGGCCATCACTGCTATCGCTGCCGCCGCGTATTTGATCTATGCCAACTGGGACAAGGTGAAGGCTTACTTCGCGAGTGCCTGGGCCGAGATCAAGCTGGGTTTCAGCAGCGGCATCAGCGGCATCCTGCAGACGCTAGTCAATTTCAGCCCCATCGGGCTGATCTACCAGGCTTTCTCGGCGGTGATGAATTACATGGGCGTCGAACTGCCGACCCGATTCACAGAGTTCGGGGGAATGATCATCTCCGGCCTGGTTAACGGCATCACCAATGCTATGGGTTCGGTGAAGACGGCCATTTCCGACGCTGGCAGCAGCACTGTCGACTGGTTCAAGGAAAAACTCGGCATCCACAGCCCTTCCCGGGTTTTCGCCGAGCTCGGCGGCTTCACCATGGCCGGGTTGGCCCAGGGCGTTGCGGAAGGTCAGAACGGACCTATGGAAGCCGTCAAGGCCGTGGGCGAACTGATGACCCAGGCGGGGACCGTGACCATCGGTGCGATTGCTAATGCTGGAGCGTTGCTGAACCCAGCCTCTGCCGTACCTGGTGTGGCTGCAGCAGCTCTGACACCAGCCGCAGCCGTGCCCGGTGCAGCAGCTGCAGCACTGAAGCCCGCAGCATCCATCCCGGGAGCGAAAGCTGAAAACGGCGGCATGCTCGAATCAATCCTAGGAATGGGCAAAAAACTCGCCCAGGCAGGCGCGATGGCAGTGGGTATCGGCGGCGCTCAGCAAGCGATCGCAGTCGACAACCGTCCGCCGATTGGCCCTGTAGCAGCTCCAGCGGCGATGCAGATGGCGCCCGAACAGATCGTTATCAACATTCACCCTGCCCCGGGCCTGGACGCCGCCGCGATCGCGCGTGCCGTGTCTGCAGAGCTCGACAAGCGCCAACATGCGAAACAAGCCAAGGGCCGCAGTGCCCTTTTTGACCAGGAGTAAACGGACATGATGATGTCACTGGGCATGTTCATTTTCAGCCTCGAAACCTTGGCGTATCAGGAACTGCAGCGGCAGACAGAATGGCGTCACGGCTCGACTTCCCGTATCGGCACCAATCCATCACGCCAGTTTCTGGGCCGTGGCGACGACTCGATCAGCATGCCTGGCATTCTTCTGCCGGCACTCGCCGGCACCCCGCTCAGCCTCGACACACTTCGCGCTATGGCCGACACCGGCAAGGCATGGCCGTTAATCGAAGGCACCGGCAGGATCTTGGGTATCTGGGTGATCGACAACATCACTGAGAACAAAACCCTGTTTTTCCAAGACGGCGCAGCGCGTCGCATTGAGTTCACCATCGCGCTCAAACGGATCGATGACGGCCGCGTTGACCTGCTCGGTGCAGGCGTGAGTACAGCCGGCAACATCCTGAGAAAAATCCTGTGATCGACCAAGCACTGAGCCGGGTTGACGGCTATCTGAGCGACGCGCAGGCCTCCGTACGCGAAGCGAGGGCCTACCCCCGGCCGATTTGTCGACTGGAGGTCGACGGACGCGACATTACGGCGGCAATCGAGAAGCGCCTGATGAGCATCGATCTGACCGACAACCGCGGACTCACGGCGGACCAGCTCGATGTCACCCTTTCGGACCATGACGGACGACTGGTAATCCCGCCCAAAGGCGCGACCCTGCGCCTATGGCTCGGCTGGAGCGACACCGGGCTGGTCGACAAGGGCACATACACGGTCGACGAAACCGAGCACAGTGGCGCGCCAGATCAGCTGAACATCCGGGCACGCAGCGTGGACCTGAGCGCAGGACTGAAAGTAAAACGGGAGCGAAGCTGGCACGACGAAACGCTTGAAACAGTCGTGCAAGCCATTGCCGGTGCCTATGGCCTTGGACCCTTGGTCAGTGCCGCCCTGAGCGCCATCCAGGTGGTGCACCTGGATCAGGCCAACGAGTCAGATGCGAATCTGCTTTCACGCTTGGGACAAGAGCACGATGCGATCGCCACGGTGAAAGCGGGCAAACTGCTGTTCATGCCGATTGGCAACGCCACCAGTGCCAGCGGCCTGACATTGCCACACATCACCCTCACCCGCCGGGACGGCGATCAGCACCGATTCCTGCAAGCGGACCGAGACAGCTACACGGGCGTGCGGGCGTTCTATTACGACGTCAACAGTGCTGAGAAAAAGGAGGCAATCTCCGGGGGCGGCGACAACATCAAGGATCTGCGCCATTCCTACACGGATCAGAAAAGCGCTCTGGTGGCTGCCCGTGCCGAGTGGAACAAGCTGCAGCGGGGAAGTGCGACGCTCAGTTACTCACTGGCACGCGGCCGGCCGGAACTGACGCCTGAACTCACCTATTCGCTGACCGGCATCAAGCAAGAAATTGCGGATGTGATCTGGCTGGGCGGCAACGTGAAACACAGCTTCACAGCGGATTCGTTCACCACGAGCCTGGAGCTTGAGTCGATGTTGCCTGACGGAGACGAGGTAGCCGAGCTGGCGGACGACAGCGGCGACCACACAGGCATTTTGGCGTGGTACCGAGACGAGAAAAGCGGTCAGCAGCAGAAACTAAGCGAGGGTGATCAGAGCAAGCCTAAGCGACTGACGCACCTTTATGAGAGCAAGGCGTCGGCACAACGTGCAGTGGATAGGGAATACAAGCGACTGCAGGCCAGGAACGGGACAGCTACTACAGGCACCCCGACGTGATCGGCCAGGGTGCGGTGAGCTGGCCCCGGGTTAATCCTCTTGGGCCATCATTTCCGCTAAACGTCGTAGATGACTCTGGTCCGTCTCCGACATTTTTCGGTACATGCCCAGCAAAATGCACTCCAGCTGCGTCAGCTGAGGTGCGGAACACTCCCTGTCCCGAACGTCCTGTTCAAGTTGCTCAAAAACGCCTCGATCCAACATGCTCAATTCTCCTAAAAGCGGCAGAGCATCGTCTAAATCAAGGCTTTCTGAAGCACCTGGTGAGCATTCTTTCGTATGGTGGCATTAGGTGGGGCAAGGCAATTTCATTCCAGCGGAAGCGTACCCTGCGATTCTTTCGCCTCCATTTCGGCGAGGCCGGTTGCAATCCGGTGAACCACAATCTGATCACCAGGACTCAGCGAACGAAAGCAGTTCAGCACTTCATTTTCGACAGTGGTCTGCGTTCCCGCAGCCGTGTCCCGCCGGCCGAAAAGCACATACATCACGTCCACACCAATCTTCGAAATTGCCAACAGATAAGCCGTGTCCGGTCTCTGTCGATCGTTTTCGTAATTGCCTTGGGAGTTACGTTTCACACCGCCTATGTCAGCGAAATCATTCTGATTGATCCCAAGCCGGTCGCGCTCTTCCCGGAGCCGCTCGCCCAAAGTTTTTTCCAAGGATTCTCCAGTTACACAATTTTTTGGCATGCGCCGCTTTACACAGCCAAATTCTTGGGCATAATGATGGCACATACAACACGATTGAACACACATGAACACTATGCCCGTCCTCCTTACAGCCGAGCAAGCCCGCGCAGAACTTGACCGCAACGGGATCACCATTGCGCATTTCTGCCGTGAGCACGGCTTGAACAAAAATTTGGTCAGCGATTTGTTGAACGGTCGCAAGAAGGGCGTGCGAGGCGAGGCCCGACGAGCAGCTGTGCTCCTGAGAATCAAAGACGGTGTGATCTCAAACTAATGGCAGTTGGCCCGGCGAGAAACCAGAAGATGAAACGCACCGTTCTAGAAACCCGCAGGCAGGTCGTAAGCGCAGTGATTTGCGTGTATCCGGGTGGTCGCGATTGCGCCGCTCCGCGATTGGGAATGTCGGTGAAAAAGTTCGACAACCACGCCTATGAAAACGCTGGCAGCCGCCCGCTTACGGATGAGCAGATCTGTCTACTGGAGTCACAGACCGGGACCACTCACCTCCCCGACTTCGTCTGCAACCTGTACGGAGGGGTTTTCGTCCCGGTTGCTGAGGCTGGACAACTCGACAACCTCGACCTGTACGCCCGCTCGATCAATACGGCAGTAAAGCGTGGGCTCGTCGACGCCATCATTTCCAAAGCACTACAAGACGGCGTCATCCAGGACGACGAGGTGCAGGCCATTCTCGCAGCGCACCGTGCGCACGTCGCAGCCAGACATGAAGAGATCACTGCAGTGATCGTTCTGCACCGGGAAAACCCGGGCAGCTAGGAATCGACATAGGCGCTGGAAGCGTCGCCATTTTTCGGCGTCAGCCGAAGGCCGCGATTAGCGGCGGGGAGAAAAAGTGAGCACTTACAAGCTGGTATGTCCGCACTGCCGGGAGCGAATGCGCATCCGAACCAGTGAAGGCACGCATATCTTTTTGCGTATTGCCTACCTGCAATGCATCAACGAGGCCTGCGGTTGGTCAGTTCGGGCGCAGTTCGAAATGACACATGAAATGAGCCCTTCGGGGATGCCGAATCCGTCCGTTTGCTTGCCAGTGGCTCCGGTTGCAATTCGCCGGCAAGCGATGAAGAAGGAAGGTGAACACCAGATGGACCTACTTGGACTGGAGACGGCCTGATGAACATCATGATTAACGAGCAAAACCCCGAGCGCGAATACCGCGCCGCCGTGCAGAGTGCCGCGCTCTCCTACATGCAACGCCACCAGGCGGAACACCTGGGCAATGACCAACAGCTTTTCACCCGTACCGTCTCACACCTGCAGGCCACGCTGGAGGTGCCGGTTTACCTCGCCGAAATACTGACTGGCTTGGCGTACGTCGACCTGCGCTCAGGCGCTGGCCAGCGACGTCTCGATCTGAAAAACAGCAGTGAATCGGTCGCGGTTCTGACCGACCCAGCCAGCGGCAAGTCTTTCGCCATTCCCGTCGCGCTGATCTTTCAATACCTGGTCGACGCCTCCGGGCCACGCCAAAAAGCCCCTTTTAACTGACCGAACTGCTCCACCGCTCGCGTGTGGGTTTGGGCGAATTGCGCCCGAAATCAGGGAAAAAGCCATGAGTACAGCACTTTCCATCCGAATGAACCTGAGCGAAAGCCTCGCAGAAGCATTGCAGCAGGAGCTCCGTGAGCGCCTGCGCATAGGCATTCAGGAGCACTGGTACTCAGACGAATTCCGTCGGGTCCCTGATGGTATGCGCACCGGCGCGATTCTCTCGGCCTACCCCGCTCTGGCGGCCCAAAAGACAACTCTCGGCGCCCTCCAGGTCGCCATCAGAAAGCAGGCGTGAAGATGGAACAGCAAATCCGGGGCGACATACTTACCCGACTCGAATTCGACTACGGCCTGCGGCACCGCACAGGCACCGACTTCATGCGCGGAGGCACCTGCCCTGCCTGCAACAAAAAGGAGCTGTATTCCAGCTTCGAAAACCCGTGGTTCATCAAGTGCGGCCGCGAGAGCAAGTGCGGTCAGCAGTGGCACGTCAAAGAGCTTTATTCGGACCTGTTTGACGACTGGAGCAAACGTGCGCCGGCGACTGACGATCAACCGACCGCCAGCGCCCGTGCCTATATGGAATTCGCTCGCGGATTCAAAATCGAGCTGGTGGCGGGCCTGTTTACACAGGAGAACTATTTCGATCGCGTTCTGGATATCGGTTCGGCCACTGTCCGGTTTCCGCTCGAGCACGGCGGCTATTGGGAGCGCCTGATCGATCAGCCCCAGCGCTTCGGGAAAAAGAAGGCACGCTTCAAGCCGGGTGAGTCTTACAAAGGCTACTGGTGGTGCTCACCGTACGTTGACCTGCCGCAGACCTCGGAGCTTTGGATCGTTGAGGGGATCTTCGACGCGATCGCCCTGCAGCACAACGAGGTCGACGCTGTTGCAGCGATGTCGTCAAACGCCTTTCCCGAAGCCTCGCTGAAAGCGCTTGCCGCTGCTCGAGCGGGCAATTTGCCGAAACTGGTGTGGGCACTGGACAACGAGCCTGGCGCGCACCGATACACCCGCAAATGGGTCGCCATGGCCCGCGCGATGGGCTTCGAATGCACTGCTGCGCAGATTCCGCAGCGCGATGCGCGGAAAGTGGACTGGAACGACCTCCACCAGCGTTGGGCCTTTGTCAGTGATGAAGCCGATCGCCGGCGACGCACCGAAGCGGACCTCAACGAGGCGCGCCACCATGGCGCCCTGCTTATCGCCGAGAGCGCGTCAGAAAAAGCCTTGCTGATGTACGACTGGCGCGAGCGCGAGGAATTTCATTTCGGGTTCGAGTCCCGCCTGTATTGGTGGAAGCTGGACATCAGCAAATTCAACAACGCTATGCAGGCGCTGGAAACAAGCGAAAACCACGAAGAGCAGCAGCTGAACAATAAAGCGATGCGTGAAAAAGCGTTGCGCATGTCGGGCTGCGTGGTCGAGATCGCCAACTGCTATCCCCAGGCGCTGTACTTCCAGCGCAACGAGATTACCGACGAATCCTGGTATTTCTTCCGCGTCGACTTTCCGCACGACGGCGGTTCGGTGAAAAACACCTTCACCGGTGGCCAGGTCGCAGCTGCGAGCGAATTCAAGAAGCGTCTGCTCGGCATGGCAGCCGGTGCAGTGTTCACAGGCAGCGGCCAGCAGCTCGACAAGATCATGAAGGACCAGCTGTTCGCGATCAAAACCGTTCAGACGATCGACTTCGTCGGGTACAGCAAGGAATACGGCTGCTACGTGTACGGCGACGTAGCGATCAAAGATGGCCAGGTGGTCGACGTCAATGACGAGGAATTTTTCGAGTTCGGGAAGCTGCGTCTGAAAACACTGCAGCGCGCGGTACCGGTGCGAATTCAGCGCGACCCAAAGGAATACAACGACGAATGGGCGAAATTGCTGTGGACGTGCTTCGGCGCCCAAGGCGTTGTCGCACTGACTTTCTGGTTCGGATCGCTGTTCGCCGAGCAGATCCGCGCTCGTTACCAGTCCTTTCCCTTCCTGGAAGCCACCGGCGAGGCCGGTGCCGGTAAAACCACCCTGCTTAACCTGTTGTGGAAGCTGCTTGGTCGCGCCGGCTACGAAGGGTTCGACCCGTCAAAATCCACCAAGGCTGGCCGTAGTCGTCTGATGGGCCAGGTATCCGGCATGCCGGTGGTATTGCTTGAGTCCGATCGGAGCGGCGACGACAAATCCCACGCCAAAAACTTCGAATGGGACGAGCTGAAGGATTACTTCGGTGGCGGTACCTTGGCGACCAAGGGCGTGAAAACCGCCGGCAACGAAACCTACGAGCCACCGTTCCGAGGAACGATCGCCATCAGCCAGAACGCGCCTGTGATCGCCTCCGAAGCCATCATGACGCGGATTGTGAAGTTGCATTTCGTGCGACCCAACGTGACACCAGAGAGCCGAGCCGCGGCTGATCGGCTGACAGCCTTAGATGGGTCCAAGCTCAGCCACTTCCTGCTGCAGGCGGTGAAGCGTGAAGGCGACGTCATGGCAACGCTTGCCGACAAGATTCCGGCTCATGAGGCTCGCCTTCGTCGGCTGCACACTCATTGCATTAGCTGCGATACCGAGTACCCAGCCAACAACGAAAAGGCCGCATGCCAACACTGCGGCAATCAGCTGAGAGGGTATATCCGCGTCGAACGCATCGTTAAAAACCACGCCCAACTGCTCGGCCTGGTCGACTGCATTCGCTCACTGGTACCGCTGAGTGACGCCCAGATCAGCGCCACCCAGCGTTGCATCGTTTCAATGGCGATCGAGCGCCAAAGCTCGATCAGCGCAGACCACCCTGTCGTCGCTGAATTCTGGGAAGTCTACGACTACCTCCAAGGCCTCGACGCCGATGGCCCAGTGGTCAACCACAGCAAAAAAGACAACGTCATCGCCATCAACCTCAACGAGTTCGTCGAGCGCGCCGCAGAACACCGGCAGAAGCTGGCCGACGTCAGCGAGCTGCGCGATCGCCTGAAGGAATCCCGCTGCCGCAAATTCCTGGAATCGAACAAGGCTGTCGACAGCGCAGTTCGCGCCCATCAGGCCACACGCCATAACAACACGATCACCAAGTCACCCACCGTCAAGTGCTGGATGTTCCAGGCGTAGGGCTGCAACCCACGTCGAACAGCCCTGAAAGGAGAGAGCCATGCAGATTCAAGTTGTTGCCGGCACTGATCGCAGTGATGCCAAAAGCCTGCAGGAACGCGTCTCCCAGCTGCTCAGTGAGCTTGGAAACGATCACCGCAAAACTGTGCAGGCCGAGGCCTACGGGGCCAACGGCCTAGTCGATATTTTGGAGGTACGCGCCACGGACGGTCAGCGCGAGATCCTGGTGCTCAATTGCTCACGGCTGCAGATCCAGGCGGTTTTGGACTGGCAGTCATGCACCGAAGACACGAACGAATTTGAACAACTGGTGCTGCACCTGGTGCGACTGCCAGACAGCAACCTGTAACGCTGGCTGCAACCGGCACTTTTGAAAGGAGAGAACCATGCGTAACACAGAGCAACTTGAACAAACCGAACGTGGTGCCCTGCTTGGGCAATTGACCGGCGCAGTTGTGACGGTGGCGTTAATCGCCATCGTCGCGGTCCGGGTGCCGGATTTGATGATCTGGATCCTCAGCTGAGAATCCGAAAGAAGTTGGTGCCATGGGGCTGCAACCCCATGGCACCCGCCACCCCTGAAAGGAGAGAACCATGCAAGCTCAAACCAATAGCGGCAACGTCGCCGAGGCTACCACCCAGGCAAATCTGAAGCGATATCGCGTTGCGGAGTCCTGGAAAGACTACGAGGTTCAGCTTGAGGTGAATCTGGACGTGTTGACCCAGGAGCGCGCAGCCATGATCAACCAGTATTTCTCAGACGATAAGACGCGCCTGTTGGATGAGAGCGACGATGTAGTGCGCGTCGCGATCCGCCTGGCCGGCTCCACCATGATCAGGATCATGCTCGAGCAAGGCGGAGCAGGATTCACCCCAACCTTCAAAAACGTCTTCGGTGACAATCCGGGCACCAGCTGGACGCACGACCTGCACAGCTGCGAGGGATTTGGCGGCTGCGAAGCGGACGAGCAGCCGTATGGTTGGTGCGGTATGCGGGTGATCGGCGCCGACGTCGACGTACCCGGCTTTTTTGAAGTCGATCTGACTGAATTACCAGTCGCGGAGAAAGCCTGACTATGTCGCAGCTAGAACGAATTCGGCCCGCGATGGCCAGCAAGCGCCTTGATCTGCCCAGCGTTTGCGATATCTGTGGCTTTGCTCGCTCGACACGTCGACACCAGAGCTGCAGCAAGTTAAGGCAGAAACGAAAAACCGAAGAATGGGCGACATTGATGGCTGAAAAGCTTGCCGCGAGACTGACAAAAGGGCGTCGGTATGCGCGCTAAGACCTTGACCAGCGCTGCAGGGGAGATAGTTAAAGGTGAGTAAGCTGGATCGTTTTATGAGGGAACGGGACGTTATCGCCGTTACATCCCTGTCACACGCAACGCTGTGGCGGGCAATGAAAAGCGGGCGGTTCCCACGCCCGGTTTCGATTTCACCCGGCCGAGTCGGATGGCGAGAGTCTGCAATCGTCGCCTGGCAGCAAAACCCTGCAGCATGGAGACCAACCGAGGCCGCGTAAGCGGCCTTATTTATTTGTCAGCGTTGCCGTGATCACGTTCTTCTGCAACCAAACTGACCACCGCTGTAGACCGGACTTTTTCTCTTTGAAGTAGGTGTACCGGTCATAATGTTTAGATCCAACATCGCCGAACGCATGCCCTTGAATTCGGTCCTTCATTTCCTTATCGAGCCCCGCTACGCCCATCAACGTTTTGCACGTCCGGCGAATGTCGCGAAGTGTAAAAGGTCCGTTGAATTTCTTCGTGTGTCGGCCGTAGAGCTTTGTCACTGCTCGGGACAGCGACTGCGTGTGCAGCGACTTGCCGTCGGCCTTGCCCATAAAGGGATAAGCGCTGGACTCACTGACTTCATCCATCACCTTCAGGCTTTGGCGCATCAACTTGTTGAACGGGACGACGTGTAATGACCGCTCCCCCTCAATACCCTTGCCCCCGCTTTTCCCCTTCCTATTTCGGATTATCAAATGATCGTTCAGGTAGTGGCGCCGCTCAGTTGCCAGGACCTGCTCCGGTCGCTGGCCACCGGAGGCGATGAGAAATTTCAGCAGCTCGGATGTCACCAGACTCAAATGCTCAGGTAGTAGCTGCCAAAGTGTCGCCAGTTCCTCAGTTGAAAGGGCTCGATCACCAGGTTGTTCCCAGTCGTCCTGGACCGGCACACTTGCCACCGGGTTACTGACTAAGCCGAACCGCACTTGAACGTCCAGGTAACTGCGTGGGTTGTACTCCTGCTCCAGCCCGACCTGAAATGCTGCATGGAGCTGAGAACGGACGCGATTGCAATATGTGGTAATGCCGGCATCGATCATTTTGACAATGATGTTGCGAATCTGAACCGGGCCGATGAGCGAGGCGGGTTTGCTGACCAGGTCGGAGAATGGGTCACTGACGTAATGCTTGAGCGACCACTTAACATCGCCAGCCGATGCAGCCTCCTCGGTTTCGAGCTTCTTCACATACAGATCAAGCAGATCCTGAAATGTACCTGGTGAAGCTTGTACCCCCTTTTCGTTACGGCACTTGTCCCGGGCGATCGTGAGTTTCATCTCAGGCCATGTACCGAGCTTGGCCATCTTCTTTTTACCAGCGACATGCCGCTGAAAATAAAACTCTTTCGTCCCGCTAGGGCGGACTTTGAGAACGAGCACCCCTTCGCCTTTGGCGGTGCGGCCGTCGGACATGACGTAGTCCCTTTCGCGAGGCTTCAGCGCCTGAATCTGCTTTTCCGTGAGCATTGGTGACAGTTCCTGGTGACAGTCGGCCAGATCTAAGGTGATAGCGCGTGAAACAACACGATTGAACACCACCCTCTGTAAGCCGCGATTCTACTGGGCCACAGACAGAAATTGATATCCCCTGTGATGTACTGAGACTGCACTAGTAAAAGCTTCCCAAGCTGATAACGAGGGTTCGATTCCCTTCACCCGCTCCACTATTTTCAAGGGCTCCAGACGTGCCAGTTTGGGCCTCAGCGTGTTTGGTGACAGTTCCGGTGACAGTTTGCGTGT
>Ga0157371_10000830_pt1 | contig 35437 bp, 40 predicted proteins | sample C45metaG_FD_113462 | JGI IMG/M metagenome (GOLD analysis project Ga0157371, IMG submission 113462) | Corn rhizosphere microbial communities from Kellogg Biological Station, Michigan, USA - C4-5 metaG | ecosystem: Host-associated > Plants > Roots > Rhizosphere > Soil | place: USA: Michigan... | reverse complement strand
TTGTTGAAATGCCGGACAAAAAACTTCTTAACGTAGAATACTATTGCATTGATGATTCAGTTACCACAAAGGAAAAAGAAGCTTTTACGCAACTGTTCATCCAGCTCGATGATTGCATTTGCAAAATGAAAATCGAAAAATCAATTCTAAATAAGGATCACGAAATTGAAAGAATAGTGCATAACAAAGTGATCAATGAAAGAGGCCATTTGTGCTGAATCGGTGTGTCGACAAATTCAACTTGATAAGAATTGCAGTGATTTCTTCTTTTACTGCAATTAGACCTATTGTTATCTAAATTTCTTAATATATTTTATTAAATTTGAATTAAAAACCTTCACGACACTTTACAGCAGAGACTTTCTTCAATAAGTTACCATTATTAAACTTCGGCATTAAACATTTTTTACGTCATGAAAAAACCGGCCAAAGGTCACTCATTCTCAGTGCTGATTCCAGATGGGGAGAGTATTTTCGCTCTGAAAGTCCTTCGGTGTTTGGGCAAAATAAAAGGCCTTCGGGTTTATGTGCTCTCCAGCAACCCTTTAGCCCCTATTCGGTTTTCGCGTTATTGCAGTAGGATTATAACTTATATTGAAGTTAATGATACGGATCGGTTGAAAGCAATACGGAATGCAATTTCCAACACAAAAGCAGATGTTATTTTGCCTGTAGACGTGAAAACTATTCGCTTGCTTTCAAGTAATTTAAAGGACATTAATGAAATTACAGCTATCGGTCCACTTCCAGATGTTGACAGTATTGATATTGCGGATGATAAATGGTTAACCTTTAACTGGATGAAGGAACATAATGTCGCTTGCCCTGCAACACTATTATATGAGGAAAGTAAAGAGTTCCACGAACAACTTAAAGATTTCGATTTCCCGGTTCTTTGCAAACCAAGAAAGGGTTCTGGTGGAGAAGGAATTAAAAAGTTTGATGATAAGGAATCTTTATTAACTTATTGCAGTAGCAATGTGAATCAAGGCGATGTAATCATTCAATCTTTTATCAATGGTTCTGATATTGATTGCAGTGTATTATGCAAACAAGGTGAAATATTAGCATACACGATTCAAAAAAGATTTGTATTTGCACAGAAACCGGTTTTAGGGCAGGAAGGCGTAGATTTCGTCTATCATGAACAAACCTGGAATATTATAAAAGAACTGGTTAAAAAGTTCAACTGGTCCGGGATTGCCCACATAGATCTCCGTATTGATGAAAAAGATCAGGATGTGAAAATAATCGAAATAAATCCAAGATTCTGGGGAAGCGTGATGCAATCTCTCTTTGCAGGCGTAAATTTTCCTTACATTACTTGTCTTCAGGCTTTGGACTATAAAATACCTGACGCAGAATTTTCAACAAAAAGAACAATTCAGTTAAGAAGCGCAGTAAAAATAATTCTCCAGCGGTCAATTGATCCGAAAAGAAAAGATCTTTATTTTGATCACATTTACTTAAATGAAATGTCTCTTAAAGACCCACTTCCTTTTTTCATCTCCAAATATCCATGGCTGTCAGACAAGTTAATAAAAAAGAAGCCAGCCTAATTCTAGTTCGCAATTAATCAATAAATATTTCATCAACTTTTTTAAATCACTTTTGATTTTAAAAAACTAGTTAATACTTTGTTATGTAACATTTTAATGGGAAGACCTGCCCAACCAATGGAATAATTTTAGCTACTATATCCTTATAGACTAATTTAAAAATCGTACTATGATTAAACTTCTTCTTGCAGCAGGATTGTTTTTTACCACGTCTTTTGCGCCTTCCCCCTGGCTCACCCATCTTAATAATGCAGAACAATTAGCCAAAAACGAACACAGATTTATTCTCCTGAATTTTTCGGGATCTGATTGGTGTATACCATGTATGAAACTACGTAAAGACATTTTTGATTCTGATGCTTTTATGAAGTACGCAAAGGATAACCTGGTATTGGTAAATGCCGATTTTCCAAGAAAAAAGAAAGACCGACTTTCGAAAGAGCAGCAGGAAGAAAATGACGCTCTTGCAGCAAAATACAATCCTGACGGAAGGTTTCCCTTTACCATTTTATTGGATAGCAATGGAAATAAATTAAAAGTCTGGGACGGGTATTATAGTCAGGGTCCCGACAACTTTGTTGATGAAATAACAGCGGTAAAAGAATAAACTATGGCGCAACCTCAGGCATATAAACGTGCGATGAAACTAATGGGTAATCAGTTTGAGTTGACTGTCGTTGCGCATACGAAAGGCTGGGCTGATCAAATGATTGAAGAAGGTGTAAAGGAAATAAAAAGGATAGAAAAACTGCTCACAACTTTTAGTGACGACAGTGAAACAAATCTGATCAACCGCAATGCAGGAATACAACCGGTTACAGTAAGCGATGAAACTTTCCACATTATTGAACGAAGCATTAAAATCTCTTCCATAACCCAAGGTTCTTTTGATATTACGTACGGAAGCATTGATAAACGCTTGTGGAATTTTGACGAGACAATGACTTCGCTTCCTTCTGCAAAAAAAGCACAGAAAATGGTGCGGCTCATCAATTATAAAAACATTGAACTGGATGCTGAAAACAAAACTGTTTTTTTAAAGGAGAAAGCAATGAGAATTGGCTTTGGCGGAATAGGGAAAGGTTATGCGGCAGAAATGGCAAAACAAGTGATGAAAAAAAATGATGTAACCAGCGGCATTGTAAATGCTTCAGGGGATCTAACCACATGGGGAACACAACCAGATGGAAAACCATGGACCGTAGGCATTGTTCATCCGGATTACAAAGGTTATCCATTCTCTTATATGAATATCAGCGATATGGCTGTAGCCACTTCCGGCAATTATGAAAAATTTGTGATGATCGATGGGAAAAAATATTCTCACACCATTGATCCGCGTACAGGCCTTCCCGTTAGTGGCATTAAAAGTGTAACCATTTTTTCTCCCAACGCAGAAATATGCGATGCCATGGCAACGCCGGTAATGATCATGGGTATTGAACATGGCCTTTGTCTTATCAACCAGTTAAAACAGGTGGAATGCCTGATTATTGACGATAACAATAAAATTTATACATCTCACAACATTCAATGCAATTAGAATTCCAGTATGAAAAATAAAATAATATTAATCACAGCAATCGGACTTATTTCATTAGGCCTGACCACCGGATGCGCCGATGTTAAGGAGTATCAAAAGAATAAAATAAATGACGCGGAAATGCAACTGAATGCCCGGAAAGTCGAAAAGACTGAACTAAATTTTCAGAGTTATCGTGAAGGCGCAAGCGGTGCCAACGGCGGAAAAGTAGGCGGCGGTTGTGGCTGCAATTAAAAAAAAGAAGATCATCAGAAAAAAAATTGAAAAGAATTTAAAGTAAATCAATGAAGAAAATTTGTCTAACCGTTGTCGGTCTTTATTTCTCAGTTTTGTCCGCTTTTTCACAATATAACGTCGATACTTCTTCCTATAAAAATCAAAAGTTGAAGTTGGACGAGGTGAACCTGGTTTCCGGCTATTTCAATCAAAACGGAAATCACTCAGCGGTTACAGGTGGTATTGGAACCGAACAATTGAGTGACGTTTCAAACGTGATTGAACTAAAATTTGTAAAGCAGAACGAACTAAATAATAAATATACGTGGGATTTTGAAGTGGGCTTCGATCATCATACTGCTGCCTCACAAGCTTTTATTAATACTTCCGGCGCTTCAAGGCCTTATGGAAACAGGTTTTATCCTTCATTAAACTGGCAGGTAGAAAAAGCAAATGGCGTAAGTTTTGGACTCGGAACCTCCATATCAAGCGAAGTTAATTATCATTCCTTGGGACTGGATTTCTCGGTAGGCAAAACTTCTAAAAATAAAAACACAGACATCAACTTTAAAGGTCAGGCCTATCTGGATAAGGTGGTCTTAATCGAACCTGCAGAATTCGTTCCAAAACCTATTGAAAATTCTCCATCCACTTATACTACTGCAAGTGGAAACGTTATTTCATTTGGTGATGGAGAACATTCCAAAGTTCATATTCCAAGAACACCGCGAAATACCTTTGCAGGAACACTAACTCTTTCTCAGATCGTTAATAAAAATTTCCAAGTGGCTTTAATTGCCGAAGGAGTGGCCCAGAATGGATACCTTGGGCTTCCTTTCCATCGTGTTTATTTTACGGATGGGAGTGAAAAAATTGAAAATCTTCCAACCACAAGGTTTAAATTACCTCTTGGAATACGTATGAACTATTTCCTTGGAGATAAAATTATTTTCCGCAGTTATTATCGGTATTATAAGGACGATTGGGGTATTAAGGCTCACACAGCAAGCCTTGAAATTCCTTACAAGGTATCGCCCTTTGTATCTGTCAGTCCTTTCTATAGGTATTATGTTCAAACGGCCTCCCCTTACTTTGCTCCATATGCACAACATGCTCTTACTGATACTTATTACACGAGTAATTATAATTTGTCGGCCTTTACTTCACAGTTTTATGGGATCAATGTAAGGATAACGCCGGAAAAAGGGGTTTTCAATATTCCATTCTTTAATATGGTGGATTTGCGTTACGGACATTACACACAAACGACGGGATTGCAAGCAAACAATATCGGAATCAACTTAAGGTTTAAGTAAAATTTCCTACCTCGAAAGCACGGGGGCCGCTTTGTGTGGCCCTTTTATTTTTATGAGAAAATAAGATTTCCTGGTTTTTATAGGTTTACTCAACTTATCTTTAAACACTTTATTGGTGTATAAATAAGGCTCGAGCAACTGCCGGTGAACAAATAAAAAACTTTTGTATTTTAGTTTCTACTTCAACCAGGGAACCTGGATATCGAAGTGATCTTTCAAGGCTCTTCTTGCAGCATAATAACCGCAAATTCCATGAACACCACCACCGGGAGGCGTGGAAGATGAACAGATGTAAATATTGTTTGCGGAAGTGCGGTAAGGCGAGAATCTTAAAGCCGGTCTGGTAAAAAGTTGTGTAGGTATTGCTGCACCACCGTTTATATCGCCGCCGATATCGTTAGGATTATAATCCTGAATATCTTTTGTGTTCATTCCATGCCGGCCTATAATGCAATCCTTAAACCCAGGGGCAAAACGTTCTACCTGGGCTTCTATTGCATTGCTCATCTCAACCGTGGAACCCGAAGGAACATGGCAATAAGCCCAGGCGGTTTGTTTGCTACCGGGTGCTCTGGACGGATCAACAACGCCCGGCTGTACGAATAAAACAAATGGTTTTTCCGGGATTTTACCCTTTCCCACCAATGCTTCACTGTTGTAAATTTCGTCCATGGTTCCTCCAAGGTGTGCCGTTGAAGCGGATCTGCATTTCTTATTGGTAAAAGGAACCGGTTCCGATAATGCCCAATCAATCTTAAAAATTCCTTCGCCATATTTATAATTTTTGAGTTGCCATTTATAAATTGCCGATAAATCATCTGAAGCTATAGCAAGCAATTGAGCCGGTGTTACATCAAGCAAAACAAAACGCGAAGATGGTAATTGTTTTAAGGAAGTAATCATATTCCCCACTTGAATTTCACCTCCGGATTTTTTGAAATATTCTGCAAGGGCATTGGTAATTTGTTGAGCTCCGCCTTTAGGCAATGGCCATCCATTTACATGAGCCATAATGTTGAGAACAATTGCCATCGAAGTGGTAACGCGTGTATCAAGCGGAAGTAACGTGTGAGCACCCATACCTGCAAAAACAGCACGTGCTTCTTCCGTTTTAAATTGATTTTTGGCAAAATGTGCGGCAGAACTTAATGCATAATATGCGAACCTTGCTTTGGCGTTTGAATAGCCGCTGAGGTGAAGAGGTCCCAAGAAAGCCGATCGCAGTGATTGCCAGTTTTTTACCAGAGGTGAAAAAACTTTCTGATAATTATTGCCATCTTTACCCAACTGCCTTGCTGTTTCCTCAATTGATGCCCGTACCGCTATTGCGGATCCGTCGTCAAAAGGGTGAGCAATTGCATTTTCAGGCGTTAACCATTTAAGCCCGAATTGTTCAAGTTGCAAGGATTTAAAAACCGGTGAATCTTCTCCTAAAGGATACACAGCAGAACATATATCATGAATAAATCCCGGCAGAGTCAAGTCGGCTGAACGAACACCGCCCCCTAACATTTCTTTTCCCTCTATCAATAAAACAGAAAGGCCTGCACGCTGCATGGTAATAGCGGCAGCAAAACCATTAGGTCCCGAACCTACAACAACTGCATCATACTTATTTTTCACATTGAAAAAATTCTTGCTTTTATACAGCAAAAATCAATCTTATTTTTTTAGCGGCAAGGAGCGTATGATCATTAGCCTTTAAACTTTCTCGTTAAAAGCGGTATTGATATTGTGGCAAATTAAAATTATGGATAACAGGACGACAATTGAATCGAGGCTTCCTTTTCCAGTCATAAAAAGTACACGCTCCTACTGGCTCACCCGCTTCATGATTCTTCGTCTTCTCGGAGTAATTTATGCTATTGGGTTTCTGGTTGCGATCAATCAGATTCTTCCATTGATAGGTTCTCATGGCTTATTGCCTGCAGGAATTTTTTTGCGGCGTGTAAGCGATGCGCTGGGCTCAGCCACTTCTGGATTTTTCAGTCTTCCTTCCATATTCTGGTTCACGCATTCTGATAACGCTCTTCTAAACGCGGCGTGGATAGGGTTTATTCTGTCACTTGTCGTAGTTGCAGGATATGCCAATGTACCACTTCTAACGATACTTTGGTTTCTATATATGTCATTTGTTCATGTTGGACAGGAATGGTATGGATACGGATGGGAGATACAACTTACCGAAACAGGATTTCTTGCTATTTTTCTTTGTCCACTGATTGACATGCAGCCTTTCCCAAAACACGCGCCTCCCTTTCCTGTCATCATACTTTTCCGCTGGCTTATCTTTCGTATCATGCTGGGTGCGGGTCTGATAAAATTTAGAGGAGATGAAATCTGGCGAAATGGAACGGCTCTTTATTATCATTTTGAAACACAACCCTTGCCGGGGCCTCTGAGCCGGTGGTTTCATTTTCTTCCACGAATATGGCTTAAAACCGGAGTTTGGTTCAATTGGCTTGCTGAACTTGCTGCACCGTTCTTTGTATTCTGGCCAAGAATTGCAAGATTAATTGCCGGAGTGTTGATCGTATTATTTCAATTTACGATCATTCTCAGCGGCAATCTGTCTTTCTTAAACTGGCTCACTATCATTCCGGCACTTGCCTGTTTTGATGATGATTTATGGGCTGTCATGCTTCCCAGGAAATTGGTGAGAAAAGCAAAAGCTGCAGCGGAAAATTCAGTAGATTCGAAAGGAATGGTGACCACCTCATGGATAGTAACTTCTCTTGTAGCGCTTCTTAGTGTGCAACCTGTGTTTAATTTATTATCTCCTGGGCAGGTAATGAACACCTCTTATGATCCGTTGGAACTTGTAAATACTTATGGTGCTTTTGGATCAGTAGGCAAGGAAAGAATGAATATTGTATTTGAAGGAACAAATGATGAAACCCCCACCGATAGTGCCGACTGGCAACCGTACATCTATAAAGGCTTGCCTGTTAAATTGACTAAAATGCCTCCGCAAATTGCTCCATACCAGTTGCGGCTTGATTGGCAAATGTGGTTCGCCTCAATGTCAACCCCTGAAGAATATCCATGGGTTTACAATCTTATCTGGAAACTTCTCCATAATGAACAAAATGCAGTCGGTCTTTTTGCTTCCAATCCTTTTCACGGAAAATCACCACGATATATCCGCGCAGTATTATATAAATATTCTTTTGCGAGACCCGGTAATCCGCAACACTTATGGTGGCGACGTGAGCGGATCGGTCTCTGGATTCAACCTTTGTCAGCAAAAGATTCAAATCTTGTCAGCTTTCTTAAAAGTGAAAATTGGATTCACTGATTCTGAAAAGTCGAAAGCTGATTGCATAACGCCCATACGATTTTCACAGATCTTGGACGATTATTGAGAAGTTTTTATTTCAAATACCGCAGAACGTTTCAACCAGTTTAAATAGCCTCCAATCCCTTCCCTAAGAGTGCTGTAAACACTTTTATCGTATACTGCTTTCTCATAGACAGCAAACATCCCTGCTTTCCAAAAAAACTCTTCAGCAGACAAATATTTTGCATGGTTTTTCACACTATAGCCGGTGTACAAATATTGCATTGTATTACCAATAATATTCATTGACTGGATTGCCTTACCGGTTAAAATGTGATCAGGATGATCATTGGGATTTCTTGAAGCATCAGGATTAAGGTAATGCACTGATTTAGAAACTATCTGATCGCTTTCAATTAAAATAATTGACTCAAGGGTATCGCAAAGATCCTTCCAACTGATATAGACTGATAAATTATCTACTGTAGAAATGGCTTCCTCTTTGTGTAACTTAAAAAGTCCTTGATGAGAATATCGTTCAAATCCTTTGCTGTCAAGATTACCATCGGGTAGTCGAAGAAAGAAACAGTTGATTTCATTAATCGAACAATAGTTAATATTGTGACTATGAACAGTAGTAATTCCAATTACTTCATTTATAAGGCCAACGGGGGCGAGGCAAAAGCGTATAGAACTTTTCATTCCTTCCTCACGTGCCCTCCAAAAATTTTCTTGATACCCCGCATCTCCGGCAGTAGTAATTATAAATACAACTTTAATTGATGTATCCAAAAGTTCATGAAATACCACTGGCTGCATAAAAAGTTGCCAATCATCCGCATGCGCAATAATATAAAAGGATATGGAAGAAAACTTCTGTTGCTTCATTCAATTCATTTCAGGAGTTATCTCTTTGAACTAAATTCACTCACTAGTGCTCTTTTCTTATTCACATTTCCGCCTAGGACCCTAGGCGAAGCAATACTTCGCAGGATTTCGCCAGTGCAGAGCGTATTAGTTTTCACATTAAAATATGTTTCAACTCTCCTACGTGCTGCTGCCCCTATAATCGGTGACTTTTCAGGATGCGTTAATAATTGAACGATCTGATTTGCTACTTCTTCCCAATCTCCTGCTCCTGCAAGAAAGCCTGTACTTTTATGTTCAACGATTTCACGGATTCCCCCTACAGCCAATGCCGCCGAAGGACATTCGCACGCCATAGCTTCTAGTAAAACCAGTGAAGTTCCATCACTTCTTGAAGTATGAGCTAGTATGTCTAACTCCCGGTAAACTGCAACAGTATCCTTCGTCCAACCAAGAAAGTGAACGCAACTTTCTAACTGCAAATAAGAACGCATTTGTAGAAGTTCTTCCTGCATTTCTCCCTCACCAACGATTACAAAATGTGCAGAAGGGAAAAACCTATGTACATGATTGGCAACACGAAGGAAAACATCGGGTCCTTTTTCCCAGGCAAGTCGCCCAACAAATCCAATTAACGGAAAATCCCTGGGCAGCCCGAGTTCATTTCTGATCTCACCTCGACATTCTCCTGGACTAAATACATCAGTATCAACACTATTTCGAACAATACTTAATCGTTCTTTGGGAAAACCGAGCGCCAGTGCCTGGGTATACGCTTCCTGACAATTGGTAATAAGATGAGAACCTACTGCCCGAGCAATACCATACTCCTGTGCAGTTACATTCATTCCATGGACCGTCGCTACAACGGGTTTTTGAACCAGGCAAGAGGCTAAACCAGCCAGCACATGAGCTTTCGGCATGTGGGCATGCAAAATATCTATATGACGAATTCGTGATATTTCAACCGCCAATTGAATCGAACGCCATACGGGATCATCTTCAATGGGAGTTATGAACACATCAGTTACTCCTAACTTTCGCAAGTTATCTGTAAAGAGGCTTTCGTAAGGGCAAATGCAGGTAACATCAAACTCGCCGGGAGGCAAATTGGTGATAAAACTTTCCAGGTAATTTTCCATTCCGCCAATACTGGCATTACCAATAATTTCAAGAATTTTAATCCGGCAATCGCCGCGGTTTTGCAGGTTAACAGAGTGCATATTCAAATTTGCTTCCATATAGGGCAGGAATATTATAGACTGCCTTCTTGCATTTTTTTTCAGTCTTTCCTGGTTCGATTTAAGAAGTACAAAATATATACCAGTGTAGACATTCTAATCACTTTATAAATAACAGATACAGCAGGCAAAGCACATTAGATTTGTTTGAATATCGGTTTGATCGCCAATGATTCAAAATAGGAAAAGTTGAAGATAATAAAATGGCATACGGGTAATAAACAATAAAAAAATGTACCGAGAGGCGAACAATTTCTGATGGTAAAAAAAGCTATCGAAACTCATAAATAATCGGAGCTTCTTGATTCAGGCTTCTTGCAATTATTAATTCAAAATTCATTAAAAACTCATTTGGCCATCTAAGCCGGTTATTACAGGATGTGGCCTTTCTTTGCTTTTCACCTTTATAAAAAAATGATGTCCTGAAGTCGTCATTTGTCCCTGCAGAAATAAATATGTGTTGTTACTCCTGAAACCACCCGATCCTGCATATCTTCCAACGCCAACAGGACCGTATTGAAAACCAATAGGGCCATCAGAAATAATCGGATTGTCAAATTTCATAGCAATATTTACATCGAATGTTGGACGTGAAGAGCGGAAACCAAACGTAAAAGTAGTAGTGTAGACGCCGCTATCCTCAATTGTTTGGGCAAATCCGGTAAGATAAATTTTTGTGTGATTGGTTTTATCGATAACGATCTGCCCGGAGAAAGTTGAGTCAGGTGATGCTGGATTATTTTGTTGTTGTGCCTTTGTTGAGGTAAAAGATAAAAGAGCAATTACGACCAGAAATGCTTTCATTGTTTTCGATTTGATCATGACAAATTTAAAACTATAACTGTTCGTTTCGGTTTGAGAACTATTAAAGTAAATAAAAAAAATTATTCCCGACAGGCTTCATGGTTAGAGATAGAAGTCGTGCCGGGAATGAAATAGCGTCTTTCTTTTCATGGTTCACTTTTTTACATAAAATGAATTGATGAATAGATAAAAGAAGCGACAGTAGTACTGAAGATAAAAGCCAGACCATAAAAATCAGTCTTTGTAAGAATAATAATCTGTTTCATAATCGTAATTTTAATTGTGAGAATTACTTCTATGACACAGAACAAATCAAGAAGTTTAATTTAGAAAAGCATTTCTATCTTATTTTAATCTTTTAATGAAAAGATCCGTTGTCCACTTGAACTTCGAATATTATTCCAGGAAACATAATTAAATTTAAAATCGATTGAATTTAGCTGTTTACTGAATTTTCAAATTATAGACCGTTCAACTAATTTTTTCGTTTCTCCATCACCGTTACAACTATTTCTGTAAATTTAATTTCTCACAAAAAAATCCTGCTTTATCTTTATAAATAAAACGACTGCCGATGAATGGATATCCTGTAAAGATTTTGGAATGCAGTTATATCAATCATGATGTAAAGCGTTTTATCGTGGAAAAGCCTCCAGGATATACTTTTATTCCGGGGCAGGCGACAGTCGTTTCCATTGACCTGCCTGAATGGAAAAACGAATTGCGGCCTTTTACTTTTACTTCTCTGAACGAATGGCCTTATCTTGAATTCACCATAAAAATATATAACGACCGTCATGGGGTTACTGACCAATTAGGAAAAACAAATGCCGGAGCAACGCTTCTACTTCATGACATTTTTGGAACCATTCACTACAAAGGTGCCGGTGTTTTCATTGCCGCTGGAGCAGGAGTTACACCATTTATCGCTATTCTCCGTGATCTTTTTAACCGAAAAGCAATTGCAGGCAACAAACTTATACTATCCAATAAAACTTCCTCAGATATTATTTATGGTAAAGAAATATATCAAATGCTTGGCCCTGATTTTATCAATGTTTTCACCCGTGAAGGCGTGATTGGTTTCAGAGAAAGGAGGATTGACAGGAACTATCTTATAGAAATCGTGCGCGATTTCAGCACCAACTTTTATGTGTGCGGCCCGGATGGATTTGTAAATGATATTTCCCGTTATCTTCTGAGCCTTGGTGCAGTTGCAGGAAGTATTGTTTTCGAACAATGACCCGCAAGCATTTGAACTAAAAACTAAACTTTTTATTCATTTACTATTCGTTACATTCTATAATTCCTTCCACATATTTTTCAACTGGTGGATATGCCTTTGTGTGTGATACAACATAAAATAATACAATTCCAGTTTTGTCAGTTGACCCAAAAGATCTACGTTAAGCAACTTGGACACATCCTGTTTTGACCTCTCCTCCTTCAATTGTTGAATAGAATTTATTAGATCATCCAAAAGCGCTTGTTTGTCGTAATGTTTTGTTTCCGGAACTATGGATTCCGGTGCATTGTATTTTGCCTCGAAATCGAGAAAAATATTCTTAAGGTTTGGTTCGCCGTCTGCCAAACCCCGATTTGCAGTCTCGCCAGGCAATTGCAAAAGCTGTACCATTTGATGGTTTGATTTCGTAACATGCCTTGCCAGTTGTCCAACCGTCCAGCTTTCTTCAAAAGGAATTTTGTTGACTAACTTTTCATCAGTGAAGGAAATCAAATCCAAAAGTTCATTCCAGGTTTCATCAAGACAAGTAAATAATTCTTTTGCGTCTACGGAATCCGTTAGCATAGTTTTTGTTTTTAGTAAAAAGAAAAAATTACATCTCAAGAATTGCTAGAATGTTTCCTGCGGGATCTTTGAACCACGCAACCTTTGTTCCCTGTGGGTTTCTACTGATTCCTCTCGCATCGGTTTGCAGGTAATCGTATTGTTCAAATTTAATCCCTTTGGTTGACAGTTCGTCAACCGTTTTTTCAATATCTTGTACAGGAAAATTAAGAACTGTAAAAGTTGCAGGCTGGTGCTCTGACTTTGGATATATGAGTGTTTTATTATCATCTCCAAAGTGGAGTTCAATCAATCCCATCGGGTTGTCAGCAACATGAAGTCCGAGAAGGTCTCCATAAAAATTCTTTGCTTTATGAAGATCATCAACCGAAAAACTACCAAATGCTTTAGATTCTTTCAACATAATTTACAGTTTAAATATTACAAAATATAAAAGAGCGAAAGCAGCTTCTCCAAAAAAAGAGTTTTACAGAACTGCTTTCTTAACGGAACTAATATCAATTTTAAGAAACTTCAGCCACACTTTCCATTTGATAATTAAACATCCAGTTGATACCGAATTTATCGGTAAGATCGCCAAACAATGCATTCCAAAATGTCTTTTCCAATGGATGTGTTTTCTTTCCTCCTTTGGAAAGTAGTTCGTAAAAAGAACGAACCTGCTGCTCATTGTCGCAATCCAACAACAGCGAAATATTGTTGCCTTTTATGACTCCGCTTTCATCACACAAGTCAGAACCCATGATCGTAAAACCCTCATTTTTTAAAGATGCGTGCATGATCTTGTCCTGCATTTGTTGTGGCATGTTGTTAGCCATTGGCGATTCTCCCACCTTTTGCATGGCAAGTTCGCCACCGAGGCAATCCTTATAAAAGCTCATCGCCTCCTTACAATTACCATTGAATCTTAAATAGGAATTAATTGTTGACATAGTTTTAAGTTTTAAAGTTGATTTAATTTTTTCTTTAAATTATTCAGTGTTAATGTTTTTAAGAAATTCATTTGCGATAACAAATACATTATTGAACTCCTTACTGTTGATAATTGATTGTATCAATCTCGGTGGTGGGGGATTGTAAATGTGCTGCTGTATTTCAAACTGAAACCACTGTACATCGTGCCATTCTTCAAACTTGTAACCAATTTCTTTATAAACTCCGACCTCACTAAATCCAAACGAGCGATGAAAACCTACGCTTTTTTTATTAGGCAAAGTCACTCCTGCATATACATTAAAATACCCCTGCAAACGCAGCAACGAAAAAAGTGCCTGGTATAAAAGCCGCGCAATTCCCTTTCTATGAAATTCTGGTATAAGATATACGGTAGATTCACATGACCATTGATAAGCGGTGCGCTGCCTGTGAGAAGAAGCGTAAGCATATCCGATAATTTTACTTCCGGAAAGAAAAACCAGCCATGGATATTGTGCACTGATCGTTTTAATGCGCTGTAAAAAATCTTCTTGCGAAGGCACCACGTATTCAAAACTGATCACAGTTTCACGCACATAGTAACTGTAAATATTTAAAACATCTTCTGCATCGCTTTCAGTTATCAAACGCATTGAATATTGATTTCCCATCTTTTTTTAGTAAAATTATTGGCTCGTGGAATTGCTGAACTTACTCTTCCGCTGCCTTTTTTAATACTGCAATATCCAATTTTTTCATGGGCATAAAAGCAGCTATGACTTTTCCTGAAGTTAAAGGATTGCTCATCAATTGTCCCATTATGGAAGGAACAATCTGCCACGATAAACCAAACTTATCTTTTAACCAGCCGCACGGCCCTTCTTCTCCGCCTTGTGAAAGTCTTTCCCAGTAATAGTCTATTTCTTCCTGCGTTTCGCAAAAAACCTGGAAGGAAATTGCCTCAGAAAATTTGAACTGATCACCGCCGTTCATAGCAGTAAACTTTTGTCCGTTGATTTCGAATACAACCGTCATCACTGTTCCTTCTTTTTTATGATGTACTTCAAATCCTTCTTTTGGATAACGACTTATGGTTTCAATTTTAGAATTTTTAAAAACAGAAGTGTAAAAATTTGCGGCTTCTTCTGCCTCGTCGTTAAACCAAAGGCATGGCGTTAGTGGACCTTTCATTTTATATAATTTTAAAGGTTATTATTTTGATTCCGTATATTTTTTAAAATTGTCAAGTACGGATTGCCAGCCGGCTCGTTGCATTTCGACTGGATGCGTATTTTCTGTTTCAAATGTTTCTGTCACTTTTGTTCCTTCATTGGTAGCAGAAAAAAGAACTTTTACTTTCCGTCCATCGCTCATGGTATATTCTATTAATTCATTCGGAATTATCTTATCATATGAGCCGTTAAAATCAAACCCCATGCTTCCATCTTTAGCTTCCATCCGATACAAAAATCTTCCTCCTACATTCAAATCATTTTCTGCAGTTGGAGTATGCCAATCATCTGATGCATTGTTCCATTGAGTGATGTCTTCCGGATTCGTCCAGAATTTCCAAAGTTTTTGAACTGGCACTTTTATGTTTGTTTCTACAGTAATCGGACTTTTTAACTGCATTTTATTTTGTTTTTATGTATACAAATATAATTGACTTATTAAAAAAAATAACTGTACAAAAACGACAATTAAAAGGTGTATTACGACAGAATTTTTTTTATCTTTAACCAATGAAAAACGTTTCGATCCTGGTTCCTGAGACTGCGATAATAGAAGCGGTAGCGGACCCCCAATACATGTTTAGCGCAGTAAACAATTTTTTACAGACTTCAGGTAAAGAACCGTTATTTGATATACAATTAGTGTCTTTAACGAAAACAGTAAAATTGAATAACAGTTCGTTTACTGTTCATGCTGACAAACTATTGAATGAAGTTAAAAAGACAGACCTGGTTTTTATACCGGCGATTAGCGGCGACATTCCGACAGCCCTGGAATTGAACAAAGACTACATTCCATGGATAGTACAACAACATGAGAATGGTTCAGAAATAGCGTCACTTTGCATCGGTGCTTTTTTGCTGGCTGCCACCGGTTTATTAAACGGGAAAAAATGTTCTACCCATTGGAATGCAGCCGGTCTGTTTCGCAATATGTTTCCTGAAGTAGAACTGGTGGATGCGAAGGTAATCACCGAAGAAAATGGAATATATTCAAGTGGAGGTGCCAATTCTTATTGGAGTCTTCTTTTATATTTGGTTGAAAAATATACCGACCGCGAGACCGCTATACTTGCCTCGAAATATTTTCTTGTAGATATCGATAAAAGCAGCCAATCACCGTTTGCAATTTTTAAAGGGCAAAAAGAACACAATGATGAAGCTGTAAAAGATGTCCAGGATTATATTGAACAAAATATTGAACAAAAAATAACCGTAGATGTTTTGGCGGATAAGGTGGCCGTAGGAAGGCGTAGTTTTGAAAGAAGGTTTAAACGTGCCACTCACAATTCAGTACTTACTTACATCCAGCGGGTAAAAATAGAAGCGGCTAAAAGAAGTTTTGAAAGCAGCCGCAAGAATATTAATGAAGTGATGTACGACGTTGGATATACAGATACAAAAGCGTTTAGAACAACCTTCAAAAAAATTACCGGACTTACACCTATTGAATACCGTAACAAGTATAACAAACTATCAAAGAAAAATAGGTATGACTATAGTGTCAATTAAATAATTCTCTAAAAGAACATTAATGAAATCGTGATCAGAATCATAATGCTTTTGAAAAATAAATTGCTTATTTACAAAATAAAATAGCCTGGAAAGTGTTAAAGGAGGAAACCTGTGTTAAGAATGACCTACTACCACCAGTGCGAAATCAGAACGGGTGAAATTATGGGAAATGCCTTAAAAATCTTATATATCCATGAAGATGGCTGTGATATTTTGCAAATAAACGAAGCATTGCAAAAAGCACACTTTTCTTTCGAAGAAAAAATCATTGATTCAAAAGAAAATTTTAAAAAATACTTAAACGAATTTTTGCCTGACATTATCCTTTCTGACCAAAAATCTTTTTCTTTTTCTTCAACACATGCACTCGAAATTTTGAAGAAGGAAGGATTGAAAATTCCTTTTATACTTGTAAGCGATAATTTGCCAATTAATCAGATCGTTGACGTTATTAAAGCTGGTGCTTCAGGTTATGTAAATAAAGATGATCCTGAAAGATTGTTGGTGGCGATAGATTTAGCACTTGAAAAACAGCGATTAGAAATAGAACGCGAGGAATACGTTCATAAACTCGAGAGTGCTGAAACTCGTTTTCGCGCTTTGATTGAGCACGCTGTAGATGCTGTTGTAATTTTAAACACGGAAGGTAAACCCATTTATGCTTCTCCTTCTATCAAAAAGGTTTTAGGTTACACGCAACAGGAAACGCTTGATTTATCACTTTATACGGTGGTTCATCCGGACGACCGTCAATTGATAACTGAAAGGATGGCGGAATGTCTTACTAAGCCTGGCGTTTCATTACCCCTGATCCAATGCAGGTGTAAACATAAGAATGGAAACTGGGTTTGGTACGAAGGCACCATCACGAACATGCTTCACGATCCGGCAATAAATGGTATTGTAGATAATTTTCATGACATATCGGATAAAAAAGCGGCTGAATTAGAACTAAGAGAGAGTGAAGAAAAATACAGGTTTCTTTTTGAATACAGCGCTTCTCCTAAATGGATCTTTGATCTTGAAACACTGCAGATACTTGATGTGAATGAGACCGCCGTAAAAACATACGGTTATAGCCGGGAAGAATTTGTAGGGATGATAACAACGGATCTAAAACCACCGGAAGAATTGGAAAGGATGGCAAAGATCCATCAAAACTTAAAAGATCTGGAAGGACTAATTCATTTTGGAATATTTACCCAATTGAAAAAAGATGGATCAAGGATAAAAGCAGAAGTATCGGGGCATAAAGTGCATTTCAACAATAGGCTTTGCATGGTAATTGACTCTTTTGATGTAACTGAAAGAGAAAATACACTACAACAATTGAAAGACAGCGAGGAGAAACTTTCCTCTGCTCAAAAAATTGCAAAACTCGGTTATTGGAAATTTGATTTGAACGACTCTCAAATTTACTGGTCAGATCAGATCTATAAAATTTTTGGGGTAAGAAAAGAAACCTTTACACCTTCTCTTGAAAATTTGCTTGCGAGTATTCACCCCGATGACAAGGAAGACTTTTACAAAAACCGGCACGAAACTTTTAAGAAAGTACAGGATCATGAAGTCGAATATCGAATTATTCTTCCGGATGGAACGGTAAAATGGATACACGAAAATGGAAAATTTTTAAAAGACAAACAAGGTAGACCCCTTGTATTCGAGGGTACTGCCCAGGATATTACTTCGCAAAAACTTCTTGAATTGTCACTGGAAGAAAGTAGAGTCAGATATGAGATGATTTCAAACGCGACATCAGATGCAATTTGGGATTGGGACTTTAAAAAAAACAAAGCATACAGGGGCGATCGTTTTCAGACTATTTTCGGACATTCTGTGAAGGAAAATAATTTAGAGGATGATTTCTGGGAATCAAACATACACCCGGAAGACCGGGAAAGAGTTACCGCTAATGTTGAGGAAGCAATAAAAAGTACGCAATCCAACTGGTCATTGGAATATCGCTTCCGCAAAGCGGACAACAGTTATGCTCACGTGCTTGATAAGGGATTTTTTATCAGGGACGAAAATGGAAAAGCGATAAGGTTGGCAGGAGGAATGCAGGATATCACCGAAAGAAAAGAATTGGAAGACCTGTTAGAAAAAGCTACGAAACTCGCGCGAATTGGAAGCTATGAGTACAATATCGAAAATAATCATTCGATGTACTGGTCGGCAATTACAAAGCAAATTCATGAAGTAGAAACGGATTATGTTTTAACGGTTGAAAAAATAAGAGATTTTTATAAGGCAGGTGCCGATTTGGAATTAATTACCGATGCTTTTAATAATGCAGTGGAGAAAGGAATTCCTTTTGATGTTGAAGTACCGATAATTACAGGAAAAGGAAATAACCGCTGGATACGTGTTATAGGTGAAACCGAGTTTGTCAATGGAAAATGCGCAAGGGTTTATGGAAGTGTACAGGATATAGATCAACGAAAAAAGGCTGAAGAGGCTTTAAGAATCAGTAATAAGAGATACGCGATCGTTGCAAAAGCAACCAACGACTCAATATGGGATTGGGACTTTACAACTAATAGAGTAGAAAGACCGGATAAACCACTTGAAAGTCTTTTAGGCTACCAGCACATTTCTGCGCTTGAGGTTGATAGCTTTTGGCAGAGCCACGTTCATCCCGAGGATTGGAAAAGAATAACCAAAAGCAGGGATTTACTTTTTGAAAATCCAAATGAAAATTATTGGGAAGACGAATATCGGTTTTTGAAACCAGACGGCTCATATGCAACGATTTACGACCGGGGGTATATTATAAGAGACAATAATGGTAAGGCGATAAGAATGATAGGCGCTTCAAGAGACATTTCGAAACTGAAAGAAAGCGAGATACAACTTAAACTTCTGAACAATCAGTTGGAAGCCCGGGCAAAGGAACTAGTTGCCTCCAACCAGGAACTGGAACAATTTGCTTATGTTGCTTCCCATGATTTACAGGAACCGTTAAGAATGGTAAGCAATTTCCTTACTCAGATAGAAAAAAAGTACAACGACATCCTGGATGAAAAAGGAAAGACATATATACATTTTGCGGTTGATGGTGCAAAGAGGATGCGACAAATGATCCTTGACCTGCTTGAATTTTCAAGAGCTGGTAGAAATGTTGATCGACCGGAAGAAGTGGATTTGAATGTATTCGTAAAAGATCTCCTCAACCTGTATCAAAAACAGATCGAAGAAACTAAAGCAATAGTAAACATCAGTGATCTGCCTACACTGGCAGTTCCGAAAACCGGAATAAGACAGGTTTTTCAGAACCTTATAAGCAACAGTTTAAAATATAATCAACTAAAAAAAGGCGTTATTCCCGAGATTTCAATTTATACAAAGGATTTTGAGACCCATTGGCGGTTTGAAGTAAAAGATAACGGCATCGGAATTGATTCCCAATATTTTGAAAAGATTTTTATTATTTTCCAACGGTTGCACGACAGAAGCGAATATTCTGGAACCGGAATTGGATTGGCAATTACCAAAAAGATCGTTGAGAACTTTGGAGGAACTATTTGGATTGAATCAGAAATTGGAAAAGGGAGCAGTTTCTTTTTCACCATTCCAAAGGAAGTTATATTACCACCACTTGCATAGCCAAAAATGATTGTATTCTTCATATGATTGGCATCATATCGGTTTTTTACAGCATAAGTTATCTTTACCGCATCAGTATAATCATTTTTTTGCCAAATTCTTAATGTAATGAGAGATGAAAAGCATTGAAGAAGCTATACAACAATTACATGGATTTAGAAATCCTTATCATAAGGCTACGGTTAACCTCATCTACTCAGGCAGGTGGATCATAAATATGCATAATGAATTGTTCAATCAGTTCAGACTTACCATTCAGCAGTATAATGTTCTTAGAATCCTTAAGGGTCAATATCCCCATGCACTTACGGTAAAGCTTATCCAGATCCGTATGCTAGATAAAGCTTCCGATGCTTCGCGAGTGGTCGAAGGTCTGCGAAAAAAAGGATTAGTGGAAAGGGGATTAAACGCTAAAGATCGCCGAAGAGTGGATGTTATAATTACTCAAAAAGGAATATACCTTTTGAATTCTATTGAAGAAAGAAGCGCCGAAATGGACAGTTTTCTTTCCAATCTTAATAAGGTTGAAATTCAAACTCTCAATACGCTTCTGGACAAGATCCGCTCCTAAATACCCCAAATCATTTGCCTCACTTCCAATGGATTATGATTTTAATCATTTGTCCTTCTGATTTACATCATTTTTAATTAAATGCTCCTTTAAGAGTTTTGAAGAACGATTTAATGTTATAACATCAATTGGCATAACAATTAAATATAACAGTTCTTATAATTAACGATTATTAAATACCCATATCTAAAATTGTAATGATGTCCAATTTCAAACCTCTTCCAAACTTTTTCAGAGTTTCACTTCTTACGCTTTTTTTATCCCTTGGTACTAATATTACCAGAGCGCAATCGAATTCATGGCCTGTTCCTCAAGGAGCAGCAGATCTTAAAAGCCCTGTCCCAAGTAATTCTACTTCAATAAAAAACGGGAACACTTTATACCAATCGTATTGCGCTCCGTGCCATGGAAAAAGTGGAAGAGGTGATGGGCCGGCTGCTACTTCTTTGCATCCTAAACCCGCTGATCATACTTCTGCAGCTGTTCAAGCGGAATCAGACGGCACTTTGTTTTATAAAATATCTGAAGGCCATGCAAATACAGCCATGCCTCCTTTTAAAGCGGTTTTACAACCTGATCAAAGATGGGCGGTTATCAATTATATAAGAACGCTTGCTAAAAAACATTAAAACCAATCACCCTTATATTAAATTGTTATGCAACTCTTAAACAAATTAAAACAAAGATTTCCTGTGATCGTGCTGTTATTGCTTCTTTCAGCCGTTTCTAAAGCACAGGATTCCACAACTACGGTAGCTGAACCTTTGCAAACGGTTCAAATACCTAATTCTCCAAACCCCGGATCGCAAAGTTTCTTATTTACCGGCGAAGCCTCTTCTTTATTTCTCGCTTCTAAAGATGAAAACACTTTTGTTCCGTTAACCTTAATGCTCATGCCTTTGGCAAGAATTAATGACAGGTTATTTCTTGAAAGCGGTGTTAAGATGGAATTGCAGGATGATGGCAGTTTTGCTTTTGGTCTTGAAACGCTCAATTTACATTATCGCGTTAATTCATGGTTAACATTACATGCAGGAAAATTTGCGGCGCCTTGGGGAAATGTATTGGATATGTTTGGGGAAGGCTTCGTAAGCCGCTTTCCTGTTGGCCCCATCGGATTATCAGATGATGGCATGGCACCAACAGACCTGGTAGGTTTCGGTGCGCAAGGAGGCTTCCAGGCAGGAAATGCGAAAATGCTTTATGAACTTTACCTGGCAAATGGTCCACAATTAATTGTAAATGAAGATGGCACTGCGGATAATATGACCGGCCACATGAGCTATGATGCATTGACGGATAATAACAAGAACAAGGCGTTTGGTGGTAAATTAGGGATTCTTCCTTTTTCAAATTCTATGCTTCAGGTAGATGCATTTGCCCAGTATGCCGGCAAAACAGGCGATGCAGGATCTCTATATCAAAATATAAGCAGTTCATCTTATGGTGCAGACTTTAATTTCTACAAAACATTCAATATCATGATGGTGAGGCTAATGGGGCAATATGAAGAAACCAATACCGGCAACGCAACTTATAAAGTGATTGAAAATGCAGATACAAGCTATTACACTTTCAATAACAAAGGAAATTCATGGTATCTCGCAGGTACTTTACGACCTTCCGGTTCTTCAAATGATTTTGTACATGACCTGGAAATTGGTGCACGCTATGCTCAATATGATCCTCCGAAAAATGCGCTATGGGGCGGTACTGCTTCTAAACAACTCACTTTAGATCTCACTTATTGGTTTACGTGGAGCAGCCAAATAAATTTCGGATATAATATTCAAACCGATGCAGGAACCCGGTTGGGCAATGAGTTTATTATCCGCACCTTATATAAATTTTAAAACCAACAGTTATGAAAAATATATTAAAGCCAAAAACTATTACAATTTTAATAAGTATTGTTTTTATTACAACGGTCGCTATCCTCAGCAGTTGTAAAACACCTGCATTAATTGCCGCAAAACCAGGTGCGCAGCTGTGGGCAGAAAATTGTACACGCTGTCATAATACTCCGCCACCTTCGATCTATAGTGACGCTGAATGGGAAGCAGTGGGAGAGCATATGCGTTATAAAGCAAATCTTACTGACCAGGAAGTGACCAAAGTAGTAGCGTTTTTAAAATCTGCCAATTAGAATACTAATTTAGGAAAACCACCAACATTCTGAAAAGTTCTGAAAAGACCACGGAGTTTTAAAAATTACTCCTTTTAAAATGTTCGATATTATTTTTTTGATTAGTAAAGCAATCACATTTTAAATTTTGCATCTGCAAAGATTTTGAGTGATTGCTTTTTTGTTTGCTTCAATTTCATTACATATCACCGTCGACTACGAACAAACTGTGAAATTCCCGCGAACCAAAATAGAAAATCTTTTAAATAATTTGTTTACTGGACTTCAGTAAAACTAAAAGAACTATTATTATTCTTCCGATTGTAGGAAGGAAAGTTAATCGTTTAAATATCTTTTATAAAAGATTCTACAGCAAGTTCGTAACTTTTTAGGCCAAAACCTGAAATAGTGCCAACACATTTTGCGGAGATGTGAGATAACTTTCGGAATTCTTCCCGCGCTTCCACATTTGAAATATGTACTTCCACAACCGGCACTTTTACGGCGGCAATTGCATCACCGATGGCAACTGAAGTATGCGTGTAACCTCCTGCGTTAAGAATAATTCCATCCATATGTTTTGCGGATTCCTGGATTTCATTAATCAGTTCACCTTCCACATTGCTTTGGAAAAAATCAAAGTCGATAGTTTCATATTTCTTCCGAAGCTTTTGAAAAAAATGTTCAAAACTTTCTGAACCATAAATGTCAGTTTCTCTTTTGCCAAGAAGATTTAAGTTAGGGCCGTTGATAATTGATAATTTCATAATACAAAACTAAGAAAATTGCCAGCCAGTTTTAAAAGTGGTATAAAAAAGAAAATTATGACCGAATCATCTCAAAAAATTCATCGAATAAGTAGCGGCTGTCATGCGGACCTGGTGTAGATTCCGGATGATACTGCACAGAAAACGCTGGACGATCTTTCAACCTTATTCCTTCCACAGAATCATCATTTAAATTAATGTGAGTAACCTCAATGTTGTTATTTTTTCTCACAGCGTCTGCGTTTACACCAAAACCGTGGTTTTGTGTAGTGATCTCGCATTTCCCGCTAATAATATTTTTTACAGGATGGTTCAATCCGCGATGGCCATGGTGCATTTTAAAAGTCGGAATGTCATTCGCAAGCGCAAGCAATTGCTGGCCAAGACAAATACCGAACAACGGCTTCTCTGCCTTCAGAATTTGTTTGACGGTATCAATTGCATAGCCCATCGGTTCCGGATCACCAGGCCCGTTACTGATGAAATATCCATCAGGATTGAATTTTTCCAATTCAACGAAGCTTGTTTTAGCATTAAAAACCTTGACATAAGCACCTCTTTCAACAAGACAATTCAAGATATTTTTCTTAATGCCATAATCTAAAACAGCAATTCTTATTTTACTGTTTTCATCTCCTAAAGTGTATTCGGAGTTTGTAGAAACCGCTGAAGCCAATTCTAATCCTGCCATTGAAGGAACAGCCGCAAGCATTCTTCTAAGCTCATCTATATCTTTATTTTCAGAAGAAATGATGCAGTTCATCGCGCCCGCTTCACGAATGTGAATCACCAAAGCGCGGCTGTCAACTCCATCAATTGCAACGATATTTTGTTTTTCAAAATATTCCTGCAATGAATTATCCGCAGCAAATCGTGAATATTGTTCTTCCAGATTTCTACCGATAATTCCCTTCACTTTAATTGAGTCGCTTTCCACTTCGTTGTCGTGGATACCATAGTTTCCAATATGTACATTGTTCATAACTACTACCTGCCCATAATAGCTCGGATCAGTAAAAACTTCCTGGTAGCCGGTCATTCCTGTGTTGAAGCAGATTTCACCAGTGGTGGTCCCGATCTTACCAAAAGCTCTGCCATGGAAAATATTTCCATCTTCAAGAATCAAAATTGCGGAATTGGGAGATTGTGTATCAGACATGAATAAAGTTTTGCAAAGAAAAGAAAATGCGTTCAAATAATTATGGTAAAATTTGACTTATTTATTCGTTTACCGGATTTTGAATGCATAAAAAAGCCTGCGACTAAGGCAGGCTTTAAAATTTTACAATTATTTTTTTTCATCAGTATCAGGCTGACCAGTGTTTTCTTCGTCCACTCCTGTTTCAGCATTTTCAATTGCACTTTCAGATGTTGATGGCTCTTCGGTTTTAGCTTTTGCCTTCAATTCAGGCTTCGCTTCAGCAGATGGTATAGTTTCTGAGCTTACTTTTGCTTCTGAGGATTTTTTACTCCGACCGGCTCTTCTTGTTTTCTTAACTCCTGCAGTTTCTGTGGCTTCAACTCCTTTTCCATAGATTTCATTATAGTCTACCAATTCTATCAATGCCAATTCTGCATTATCCCCTACTCGTCTTCCCAACTTAATCACTCTTGTATAACCACCAGGACGTGAAGCAACTTTTGGACTGATTACATCAAATAATTCTTTTACTGCTGCTTTATCCTGCAGGCGACTGAAAACAAGACGACGCTGATGAGTCGTATTCTCTTTTGATTTTGTGATAATCGGTTCTACAAATGGACGCAACGCCTTCGCTTTTGCCAGTGTAGTTACAATCTTTTTGTGTTGAAAAAGCTGGCAGGTGAGGTTCACCAACAGCGCATTTCTATGACTCGCTGTTCTGCCTAAATTGTTGATTTTGTCTCCGTGACGCATGACTTTCGTTTTTAGGTTATACCGTGTCAGGAATTATAACCTTTGTGAATATTTATTTTTCTTTATTAACCAGGCGATTATTATTCTTCGTCCAGTTTAATTTTGCTAAGATCCAAGCCAAAACCGAGGCCTCTTTCATTCAATACCTGCTCAATTTCACTTAAAGATTTCTGTCCAAAGTTCCTGAACTTCATAAGATCTTCCTGCTCGTATTGAACAAGTTCGCTTAATGAATTGATCTTTGCAGCTTTTAAACAGTTGAACGCTCTTACAGAAAGATCAAGATCTTCCAATGGAGTTTTCAATACTTTTCTAAGTTGCAAAGTTTGTTCATCAACCAGATCTTCTTTCTTTTCTTCTTTATTATCGAAAGTGATATTTTCGTCGGTTATAATCATCAAATGTTGAATCAAAATCCTTGAAGCCTGTTTTACTGCTTCTTCAGGATGAATGGTTCCATCAGTAACTACATCCATGACCAGTTTTTCAAAATCGGTTCTTTGTTCAACCCTTGTATTTTCGATGCTGTATTTTACGTTCTTGATCGGTGTGTAAATTGCGTCAATAGGAATGTAACCGAAATGAGAACTTCGTTCTTTATTTTCTTCTGCCGGAACATACCCTCGGCCTTTAGCGATAGTAATTTCAATATCCAATTTAGCTGAAGTATCCATAGTGCATATCAATAACTCAGGATTCATTACTTCAAAAGCAGGAGAAGCTTCACCAATCATTCCCGCTGTAAATTCAGTTTTATTTTTTAATGACAAACTGATTTTTTCCGTACCGCTGTCCTGGTCAGTTTTCTTTTTGAACCGAACCTGCTTAAGGTTAAGAATAATTTCAGTTACATCTTCTGTAATACCTTTTATTGTTGCAAATTCATGGTCGGCACCTGCAATGCTGATTCCAACAATTGCATAACCTTCCAAAGAATTAAGTAATACCCTGCGAAGAGCATTACCAATGGTAACACCATAGCCCGGTTCTAATGGGCGGAACTCAAACTGCGCTTCGAAATCTGTACTTTTTTGAAGAACAATTTTGTCTGGTTTTACAAAATTTAAAATGGCCATTTTTTATTTTGTTTTAGATTTTTATCTTACTCTTCTTATGAGAAAGATTTTTTAATTGTTTGAACTTTTTATTTCCTTTCTAGCTAAACGTCGAGGATTATTTACTGTACAATTCGACGATAAGTGATTCCTTAATATTTTCAGGTACACTTTCTCTTTCAGGGTAAGCGATAAATGTTCCTTTCATTTCCCCTTCATTAAATTCGATCCAGTTGAACTTAGGATTCTTTGGACGGATGCCTGAAGTGATAGAAGAGTTGTGAGCCGCTTTATCTTTAAGGCCTACTACATCACCTGGCTTCAAAGAAAAGGAAGGGATATTTACAACTTCCCCATTTACAGTTACATGTTTGTGAGAAACCAACTGACGTGCCGCCTGGCGACTTGGAGCAATTCCCATACGAAATACGGTATTATCCAAACGCGCTTCAAGCAATTTTATCAATTGTTCACCAGTTACACCTTTACGACGTGAAGCTTCATTAAAAGTATTCCGGAATTGTTTTTCCAATAAGCCATAGGTGTATTTGGCTTTTTGTTTTTCGCGCAGCTGAAGAGCATATTCGCCAAGGCTTTTGCGCTTCCTTGCTGCTCCGTGCATTCCGGGAGGATTGCTGTTTTTTGTTAACCATTTACCATTCCCTGTAATAGGTTCTCCGAAGATCCTGGAGATTTTGGTTTTTGGTCCTGTGTAACGAGCCATAGTTTGTTTTTGATTTTTTAGTGTCGGTGCATCATCATTAAAAATCGAAAATCAATAATGCACCCTGGGTTATTAAATATTTTTTTGATTATACTCTTCTCTTTTTAGGAGGCCTGCAACCATTGTGAGGCAGAGGAGTAATATCTTTGATCATTACTACTTCAATACCTGATTGCGATAAAGAGCGGATTGCACCTTCACGACCTGAACCAGGACCTTTAACAAACACATCAACACGCTTTAATCCTGCATCAGAAGCTACTTTTGCAGCATCTGCGGCGGCCATTTGAGCTGCATAAGGAGTATTCTTTTTAGAACCCCTAAAGCCCATTTTTCCAGCTGAAGACCATGAAATAACCTGCCCTTGCTTGTTGGTTAAACTGATGATAATGTTGTTAAAACTTGCTACGATGTGAGCTTCTCCGTAAGGTTCAACTTTTACAACTCTTTTTTTTGAAGATGTTTTAGCATTTGTGGATTTTGCCATAATAATTCTAATAGGTAATCTTTAAATTGTTTTTCCGGAAACTCCGGGGATCGAACCAACCCTCTTTCCGGCTTTAAGATGTCTGGTATTGATTCAAAAAATATAAGCCTTTATTTCCTTCAGCGTTCAGCATAAAGCTTTCAGCCTTCAGTATTTTACTTCTTAGGTGCCTTTTTCTTTCCGGCAACAGTTTTACGTTTTCCTTTACGCGTGCGGCTGTTAGTGCGTGTACGTTGACCACGTAATGGTAACCCTTTACGATGCCTTAAGCCACGATAACAAGCAATATCAAGTAGGCGTTTAATATTAGTCTGGACTTCACTACGCAAAGCGCCTTCTGTTTTGAATTCACTGCTGATGATATTCCTGATTGATGTTTGCTCCTCATCATTCCACTCATTCACTTTTTTATCATAGTCAACGTTGGCTTTATCTAAGATATAACGGGCAGTAGATCTTCCGATACCATATATATAGGTAAGTCCAATTTCGCCTCTTTTGTTTTTGGGTAAATCTATACCGGCAATGCGCGCCATAAGAATTATAAGTTTTTAATTTTTATTTTAAATTTCTATTATCCCTGTCTTTGTTTGTAACGTGGATTTTTCTTGTTGATCACATATAATCTGCCTTTGCGCCTTACAATCTTGCAATCAACACTTCTTTTCTTAATTGAAGCCCTTACTTTCATGATTTCACTTTTTATTTTAACCTGTGAAAAGTTTGTTATTTATATCTGAAAATGATGCGTCCCCTCGATAAATCGTAAGGGCTCATCTCTACTCCTACTTTATCCCCCGGCAAAATCCTGATATAATGCATCCGCATCTTGCCGGAAATTGTCGCCAAAATTTCATGTCCATTCTCTAGTTTCACCCTGAACATCGCATTGGATAAGGCTTCCAGGATTGTACCGTCTTGTTTTATTAATGCTTGTTTGGCCATAACATTTTTGGAGGCGCAAAGATAAGTTTAATATTTTAATTTATAAAAAAATATGCGATGTTTATGCGAGAGATATTTGGACATGTTTGAGGTAGACCTGATTAAAAGAAATTCGCCTGAACCTCCGAAGTTAATAATCATTACAACTTTTTCTATATTTGTAAAACCGTAAAATAAAAATTATGAAAACAGTAGTATATGCTTTAGCCGTTACTCTTATTTTTTCAGCATGCAATAAAAATAATTCAGATTCTTCTGCTTCCACAGATGTTTATTTAAATACTACTCAAGGAAGTTCATGGTCTTATACACAAACTGACGAATCCGGCACCAATCCGCCTTCTAATTATACTGTAACGTCTTCTTCCAAAGACACAACTATTAATTCGCGAAAATACCATGTTTATGATTATTCCTATGGAGGAAGTGAATATTTGGGAGTTGATGGACATGATTATTACCAGTATGATTCAATTCCGGTGAGTGGAGGAATCAATATTGAAAGGCTATTCTTGAAAGATAATGCTTCGGCAGGAACCACCTGGAACCAGGATTTCTCTTTAACAATACCCGGTGTTCCACTTCCCGTCCCTTTAACGGTTAGCAACAGAATAGCCGAAAAAGGAATAGACAAAACAGTAAACGGAACAACTTATTCAAATGTTATTCATGTTTCAACTTCTCTTTCTTCAGGTCTCATTCCATCAAGTTCTTTTTCGTCAAGTATCGATAGTTATTATGCTCCAAAATATGGACTAATCGAAAACACAACGGTAATACATTTGGATTACCTTGGACTTACAGAAGACATCAACGTAAAAACCGAATTAACAAGCGCTACCTTGAAGTAACCTAAATAACGTCATCAGTAAGATGAACTTTAGTCATTGCATTATAATGATTCTGCAAATCGTGTACAGAAATAGGATGAGTCATGATTCGTTTCTCGTTTCTGTACCATATTTCAAATGTTGAAAAATCATCCTGTTTAGGCGTTTGTATTCTGAACGCTCCTTTCATATATTTGACAGAACCGTCGTCATTCACGTGCTTTGTAAACTTTAATTTAAGAAGTTGTTCCTCATCCAGAGGCAAGGGATATAAATCCTCGGTTTCGAACCACAAATCCTGAACGCCGGTATTTACGCATACCTGCTTTTCATCGTTATTAAAGTCAACCACCTCTCCACGCCACGCCTGGCCGTCACTTTCTGCAAGTACATAATCTCCGTTTTTTAATTCACTGAACTTTATCATACGTTACAATTTTTGCTCAATTTATGAAAAAAAATAATTGACTTTTAGCAAATTGTATATTACATAGTTATTCTGCCCAACTCATTACATAATTTTCGTCTTCTATTTCCAGTGCCTGTTTAGTAAGTTGCAAAGGATGGAAGGTATCAACCATCACAGCAAGTTCTCTTGTTTCCTTCATTCCAATACTTTTTTCAACCGCCCCCGGATGAGGACCATGAGGAATGCCACCGGGATGTAAAGTGATCATTCCTCGCGTAACATGCTTGCGGCTCATAAAATCGCCATCCACATAATAAAGAACTTCATCACTATCGATGTTACTGTGGTTATAAGGAGCGGGAATAGACAAAGGGTGATAATCAAACAATCGCGGAACAAAGGAACATACGACAAAATTATGTCCCTCAAAAGTGAGATGAACTGGTGGAGGCTGATGTACTCTGCCGGTAATAGGTTCAAAATCATGAATAGAAAATGCGAAAGGATAACAACATCCGTCCCAGCCAATAACGTCGAACGGATGATGCATATAACGGATTCCGTACATCGTTCCTTTCTTTTTTACCATCAACAAAAAATCTCCTTCTTCATCTATTGTTTGCAAATTTTGAGGAACCCGAATATCTCTTTCACAATATGGTGAATTTTCAAGCAACTGACCATAATTGCTGAGATATTTTTTCGGATAACGGACAGGACTAAACGATTCTACAATAAACAAACGATTTTCTTGTTTTTCGAATTCAATCTGGTAGATCGTTCCCCGCGGAATAACAAGGTAATCACCATAAGCAAAACGGAGTTCTCCATATTGTGTTTTCAATTTTCCATTACCCTCATGCACAAAAATAATTTCATCAGCGTCTGCATTTTTATAAAAATACCCCTTCATGCTTTCGATCGGTGCAGCAAGGGAAATATGACAATCATTATTTATTAGAACGGGTTTCCGGCTCTTTAAATAATCATTTTCAGCCTTTATGTTGAATCCCTGAAAGCTGCGATGTTTCAGCATTTTTTCTTCAGCTACTTCCGGAACAACACTATAAGGTTCGTCCGTTTTTATGATCTGAGTTGGAGGATGAGTATGATACAATAATGAAGAATCTGAAGAAAACCCTTCTGTAGAAAATAATTGTTCTGAATATAATTCCCCATCAGGTTTTCGAAACTGTGTGTGGCGTTTATGAGGAACAGAACCCGCTTTATGATAGTGAGGCATAATAAACTATTTTATGCAATACAGTTATTAGATAGTTCATAAAATTACAAAAGAATCCGCAGGAAGTAAGAAGGAGTTAGAAGGTTAAATACCAATACAGTAAAAGAACAAATAAATCAAAATCTTATTTCATTCAACTAATAAATGAATAAACCAATTACCGGTTAAACTAATTAACTTTCCTCAAATCATTAAATTCGCAAAAAAAAATTGACACGTATCGGCCTTATTTCTGACACTCACAATTACCTTGATCCAAATGTTTTTGAGCATTTTAAAAACTGCGATGAAATATGGCATGCCGGAGACTTTGGCACGGCAGCAGTTGCTGAAGAGCTAAGTTCTTACAAAAGTTTTCGTGGAGTGTATGGCAACATTGATGGATACGACATAAAAAGCGTTTATCCGGAACAGTTGGTTTTTATGTGTGAAGATGTAAAAGTTTTAATGCGACATATCGGAGGTTATCCTCCAAAATATAATGCGGAAACAAACAAAGAATTATTGATCCATAAACCGCAGCTTTTCATCAGTGGTCACTCGCACATTTTAAAAGTTGTGTATGACGAGAAACTAGATTGCCTGCACTTTAATCCTGGCGCAGCCGGTAAACAAGGTTGGCATAAAATGAGAACTTTAATTCGTTTTTCAATTGATGGGAAAAATATTTTGGATTGCGAAGTGGTGGAACTAGGGAAACGCGGCTAAAATCAATAAAGCACAATTGCGATATTACAATGTTCAACATTAAATTTGCAGAATGATCCGCTTAAAACCGTTTTGCATATTTGTGTTGGTAGTTTCTATTATTATAGGATGTAAATCTGCTGATAAGACCGTGAAGCCCCCAACTTCCGATCAAAGTACTATTCAATCAATAAAAGCGCAAATCAAGGAGCATCCGGATTCGTTAATGCTTAAAGAAGACTTAATTGAAGCTTACAGGAACGCACGCTACTATGATTCTGCAATTTATGTTGCCAACCAGGAGATTATGAAAGACAGTGGCAGCGCTTATTTATGGAATATTAAAGCGTCGCTGTATTTTGAAAATGGGGATACAATGGAAGCGATCAGTTCTTTGAAACGCGCAATTGACATCTACCCACTTCCTGATTATTTGGTGGCGCTTGGAACTGTATATGCTGAAATAAAAAATCCAACATCACTACATATTGCTGATGAACTTTTGAAAGCGAACAAAGTCAAATCAGGCAAAGATGCTTACTTTATCAAGGGACTCTATTATAATTATCTGAATGAACCGAAAAAAGCGATTCCTTTGTTAGATAGTTGCCTTGCTCTTGATTTTACTTATATGTATGCATATCGGGAAAAAGCCATAGCGTTATACACTGAAAAAAAATACGAAGATGCTATTAAAGTTTTAAACCGTGCGGTTACGATTCAGAATAATTTTGATGAAGGGTATTACTGGATGGGAAAATGCTATGAAAAATTAAACAAAAAAGATGAAGCTATACAAAGTTACCAGAATGCATTGCTCTATGATAAAGATTATATTGAAGCCCGACATGCGCTTACCCGCTTACAAACCACTCCCTAATGTTCATTATATTTATTAATTAAATAAACAAAATGCCAGTTATCGCTCCTTCACTTTTAGCTTCTGATTTTTTACATTTAGAAAAGGAATGTAAAATGCTTAACGAGAGCCAGGCAGATTGGTTCCACCTGGATGTAATGGATGGGCGGTTTGTACCCAACATAAGTTATGGTTTACCGGTGATCAAACAATTAAGAAAAACTACATCAAAGTTTTTTGATGTTCATTTAATGATCCTTGAACCAGAAAAATATGCAGAAGCATTTAAAGATGCAGGTGCCAATGGCTTAACGGTTCACCAGGAAGTGTGCCCGCACCTTCACCGGAGTATTCAGCAAATAAGATCTCTTGATATGAGTGCTGGTGTTGCAATCAATCCCGCAACTCCGGTTACTTTTTTGGAGGACATAATTACGGATGTTGATATGGTTTTGATAATGAGTGTAAATCCCGGTTTTGGAGGCCAGTCATTTATTGAACATTCTCTAAAAAAAATAAAGGAATTAAAAAGCCTTATCAATAAAACCGGTTCTTCTGCAAAAATCGAAGTTGATGGAGGAATCTCTTTGGAAAATGCGAGGGGAATTATTAATGCAGGAGCTGACATTCTTGTAGCCGGAAGTTCGATTTTTAAATCAGAAAACCCGGCTGAAACCATCAGGAAGATGAAAGAATTATAATAAGTTTTCAATTTTTTGTTGCAATACCCCAACAAATTCAGTAAAATTTCATTTTACAACTCCTCATATTTTATCATGGATCTGCTGAAGCACCGGCATGGTTTGTTTTATCCAGTTAGTTTCATTTACATCCCAATTGTATTTTTTTACAAGAGCGTCTTCCAGCATTTGCCTTCCTTTAAGCGCCTGCTCTTTTGAATAAAAACAACTCATCCATTTTTTATCAAGTTTATCTTCATTATCGATCGATATGCCCCCTGAATACCAATGCAGACAATTGGGCAAACCGCCGAAGTCGATTTGTTCAGCTTTGCCCATAATGAAACCATTGAAATAAAAGGTATAGAATTGCACACTTTCTTTTACACGATTCCTAATCTCTTCGTCAGTTTCCGGCCTTTTTGGTTTTTGAGCCCATTTATAATTTGCGTGTGTAAAAGGGTTTTTATTGACGTCAGCCCATCTTGTACTCGTTGCCTTATAAGTCAGGTGTGAAGTGTGTTTCTTTTCAGTTCTTGAAAGTAGAAGTTGTTCTTTGTTTAAACGGTCGATGACATAGGTGGCTTTCCTTCCATCATCAAATATCACATTAATGGTATTTCCTTTCAAGCTGAATTTACCATATGTCATTTCCCCCGCAGGGTTTTCCAGAACAGAAGAATCGGTCATGAAAATAATTCCGCATTGATTTTCAATTCCATCGCCGGTTTTAAAAGGTACATCTTTTGACACCGGATGATCAGCATCGGTCAATTCCCAATATTGAGTCAGCAAATTAAGGGTATCCGCTACTATAGAAGTATTATCAATGAGTTTTTCATTCCTTGTTTGAGAAGGAACAATACAATTTGAAAAAAGAAGAGATAAAAGCAGCGAGGTTGAAGTTAGTTTCCGCATATTCAAAAATATAAAATACAAACGAAAGTAAATTGTAAATAGTATAAACGCTGTATTAATTAAACACAGATATTTCTTAAAATATTATCTTCACTTTATGAGACTAACGGTTTTTATTTTTCTACTCTTTTCAGGCCTTGTTTCTTTTTCACAAAAGAAAACCGCTTATGTTTCCGGCAATGTGATAGATGAAAATGAAGATCCTGTTGCGGCAGTAACTGTCACCATTCTTGGAAAACAAAATGGTATTGTTTCTTCTGATTCGGGAAAATTTGAAATAGAAGTTCCGTCAGAAAAAGCTATTGCGCTTGTTTTCACACATACAGGCTTCCATGATCAGCAAAAAAACTTCTACCTGAACCCTGGTGAAAACGAACATATAACGGTTAAGCTTATACCCAGTAGTGAAACACTTCAAACAGTAGTTATTAATAATGAAAAAGAAAGAAAGGAAACCGGTCTCATAAAAATAAACCCTAAAAGTGCCGTTACTGCTCCGAGCGCTACAGGCGGAGTGGAAGGCCTGATAAAAACTCTCGTAGGAAGCAACAACGAACTTACATCGCAATATTCAGTTCGTGGCGGCAATTATGACGAGAATCTAATTTACATAAATGATTTTGAAATCTACAGGCCTTACCTGATTAGAAACGGCGATCAGGAAGGATTGAGTTTTATTAATCCTGAACTTGTAAAAAATATTGATTTTTATACAGGCGGTTTCCAGGCAAAATATGGCGACAAGATCAGCAGCGTTTTAGACATTCAATATAAAAAACCCGCTTCGTTTGGTGGGTCTGTTTATATAAGCCTTTTGGAGCAAGGATTACATTTGGAAGGACTTTCAAAAAACAAAAAACTTTCATATCTGTTTGGAGTAAGAAGCAAAACCAATCGAAATTTATTAAGCAGCCAGGAAACTAAAGGAAACTATATTCCTTCTGCTGCAGATTTACAGGCATATCTTACTTACCAACTTTCTCAAAAATTACAGTTGGAAGTTTTAGGAATTATTTCAGGTTCAAAGTTTACGCTAAATCCAGAATCTGCGCAAAAATCCACTGCCGTTTTTTCGCCACTGTTTACAGCAAATCTTGGCCTTGATATCTTTTTCGAGGGCCAGGAAAAAGATAGTTACAACAGTAACTTGGCCGGAATTACCCTTAATCAATTCATCAATAAAAGGACGAAATTAAAATGGATGTTCAGCCGATATGGGGATATCGAAAATGAAAACGTTGATATTACCGGTGCATATCTTTTTGGTGAAAGAAGCTTTGACAAAACCAAACCGGATTTTGGAAAAATAACCAATCCTCTTGGTGCCGGTATT
>Ga0157371_10000827_pt1 | contig 35450 bp, 25 predicted proteins | sample C45metaG_FD_113462 | JGI IMG/M metagenome (GOLD analysis project Ga0157371, IMG submission 113462) | Corn rhizosphere microbial communities from Kellogg Biological Station, Michigan, USA - C4-5 metaG | ecosystem: Host-associated > Plants > Roots > Rhizosphere > Soil | place: USA: Michigan... | reverse complement strand
TTGCTGGATGAACAGCGTGCCGTTGGTGGCCAGCGCCGAGAGGTTGCGCGCATGGCTGTCGAGGCGGGTGAGGGCGCCGTGGGTGCTTTCCCATTTGTGCTGGCGTTCGCTTTCGGCGCTGCAGGCCTTGAGGGTTTCGAGGCCGCCGAGGGTTTCGATCAGCAACGCTTGGCGTTCCGCGCCCAGGCTCAGGCTTTTCTGCACGGTGTCGCGCAGGCGCACCTGAATCACCATGGCGAAAATGATCGTGATCGGAAAGGCCAGCAGCGGAATCACCACCAGCCAGCCGCCGAGCAAGCCGATCACCACCAGCATCAGCACGGCGAAGGGCAGGTCGATCAGGCTGGTCAGCGTGACCGCAGTGAGAAACTCACGTAGCCCCTGGAAGTCATGAATGCTCTGGGCGAAACCGCCGATGGTCGCCGGCCGCGCTTTCATCGCCATGCCGGTGATGCGTTCGAACAAGGTTGCGGACAGAATCACATCGGTTTTCTTCCCGGCGGTGTCCAGCAAGTGCGCGCGGACCACCCGCAACACCAGCTCGAAACCGGTGCCGATCAGCAAGCCGATCGACAGCACCCACAAGGTCGACGTGGCTTGGTTCGGCACCACGCGATCGTAGGTCTGCATCACGAACAGCGGCACCATCAACCCCAGCAGGTTGATCAGGAAACTTGCCAGAATCGCATCGCTGTACAGCCATTTCGACAGCTTCAATGTGTCGCGAAACCACGCCTCTACGCGCGGCACCAGTGGCGAGCGCAAGTCTTCGAGTTCGTGACGTGGCCGGGCGAACAAGGCCTGGCCGCTGTAATTTTCGGCCAGTTCCTCACGGCTGACCCATTGTTCACCGCCATCGGCTTCGCTGGGCAGGATCAACAGCCGGCCGTCATCGCCAAAGCGTCGCAGGATGGCGGTGCGCCCGTTATTGAAAATCAGCATCACCGGCAGGTTGAGCGCGGAAATATCCGCCAGTTCACGGCGCAGCAACCGCGCCTGCAAGCTGGCCCGAGCCGCTGCACGCGGTAACAGGTCCAGGCTCAGACGCTGTTTGTTCAAGGGCAACCCGGCGCTCAGGCTGGCGCGACTGACTGTCGCGCCGTGGAGTTTGCAGAGGATCAACAGACCGTCCAGAAGCGGGTCATCGAAGCTCAGGCGCGGATCAACACCGATGTTGCCGGGTTCCATGCTGGTCACATTGATCGCTCCGGTTGAGCTATTTCAGTTCAGGCAAGCGCGCTTCGTTTTTCACTTCAGAAGAGGCGATCGCATCAGCGGGCAGCACCACGCGTTGTTTGCTCAGCAACTGGCCCATGTTCGCCAGCACGCGGTACATCGAGAATTCCTCGATGTAGCGCACTTCGGTGTAGCGGCGATTGGCGTTGTAGAGCTCGTTTTCACTGTCGAGCAAATCGAGCAGGGTGCGTTGGCCGAGGCCGAACTGATCCTGATACGCCACACGAACGCGCCGGCTGGTCTCGGCGTATTCGCGCGCGGTCGGGGTTTGTTTCTTGGCGTTGACCATGGCGTTCCAGGCCAGGTGGATGTTTTCGTTGAGTTGGCGCAGGGCATTGTTACGAATGTCCATTGCCTGGTTGATCTGGTGCGCGTCGGAGGCCAGGCGCGCCTTGTCGCTGCCACCGCGAAACAGGTTGTAGTTCATCACCACACCCGCGCGCCACTCGTTGTCGTGACCAATATCGCCTTGCACGTTGTTGTTGGCACCCACTGCCGCTTCGGCGTCGAAACGCGGGTAGAACGGCGACTTGGCGACTTCGTACTGGCTCTCGGCCGATTGCACGTCGGCCTGTGCGGATTTCAGGTACGGGTTGTTTTCCACCATGCTCTGCTGGGCTTCCGGCAGGGTAGCGGGCAGCTCGCCGCGGATCGATGGCGGTGCCTCGAGCTCATCAGGCAAGCGCCCCACGACGGAATAGAAATTCGACTCGGCGTCCGCCAGATCGACTTCAGCTGTTTCGAGGTTGTTTTGTGCCAGTGCCTTACGGGCTACCGATTGGTCGGAGTCGGCGTTACTGCCGACGCCGCGCTGGGTGCGCAGACCGATCTGGTCGTTGACCCGCAGGTGCGCCTGCAGGTTGTTCGTGGCCAGGGTCACCAGTTCACGACGCTTGAGCACTTCGAGGTAAACCTCGATGGTGCGCAATGCCAGATCCTGGGCGGTGCCTTGAGCGTAATAGGCCCGGGAATTGACCACGCCTTTGGTGCGTTCAACTTCGTTGGCGGTGTTGAAACCGTCGAAGAGCATTTGCCGCAGACGCAGCTCCGACTGGGTGTAGTTGAGGGTTTCGGTGTGGTGATTGCCCAACGCTCGAGTATTGGTGTTGTCGCTGTACCCGCGCCCGTAGGCGGCATTCAGATCAACTGATGGATAAAAGCCCCCCTTGGCAACTTTCACTTGCTCATCGGCCGAGAGACGGCTGTCAACGCGAGACGCCAGCTCCGGGTGGGTCGCAATGGTGCTCTGGATCGCCTCGGTCAATGACATGGCTTGAGCCTGGGATGTACAGGCCATGGCCAGCAGAATTGCGCTGCATAGGGGGGTTAAAACGCGCATGGGTACATCTCCCTGAGTCCTGATGGTGCTTTATCAATCGCCAATTATTTGACGACTTTTATAGGTGAAACCGTTTCACTCTTGTAACAACAGAGCTAAGAACATTCTAGAGAATAGCTAAGAAATTTTTTTCATAAGACTTATGCCAAAAAAAACTTATGCGCGCTGCCAAATCCAGCACATTGTTCACTCCGAAAGCCCTTGATTTAGGAGCCTTAGGGAGCTTCTCGGGACTTTGAAAAAGTTCCATCCACTTATCGATATAGGGCGGAGAAGTGCTGAAGGGGAGGGAGGCGAACGATTTTTTGGTGACGGTTTTTTGTCACTCTGTTGCTTCAAAATCGTTACGCATCGCTCACGGAGCAGGTTGACCCGGGACGGACCTTCAATGTCATTGATTGCATTGAGGTTTACAAAAAATCCGGACACCTCGCCCGTGAGCGACACGCTTGGCGAGACGATCGCCAGGGCGGCGGCTTACTCAGGTAAACGCGCCCGGCAGGCGATCCGCCAAGCCACCTGCTCGAACCATGAGCACATTCTTCGCAAACAACAGGATGCCGACAGCTGTTGGCAGCGGAGGAAATGCACATGGCAACGCTCATCGGTATCGTCAGTAAGGTCATTGGTGAAGTATTCGCGGTGGCGGGCGACGGCACTCGACGCGCGTTGGTCGAGGGCGATCGATTGTTCGCTGGCGATCAACTGGTCACCGGTGCCGAAGGCGCGGTGGCGGTGCATCTGCAAAATGGCCAGGAACTGACCCTTGGGCGTGGCAGCAGCCTGGACATGACGCCGCAGTTGCTGGCGCATCAGGCTCCCCATGTGGACACCGCCGAAGCAGTGACGCCGACACAAGCGCAACTGACCGATGTCGAGCAACTGCAAAAAGCCATCGCGGCCGGGGATGACCCGACCCAAAATGCTGAGGCGACGGCAGCCGGTCCGGCACCGACTGGCGCACCCGGTGGTGCCGCGGGTGGCGGCCACAGTTTTGTCATGCTCGAAGAAGTGGGCGGCCGGGTTGATCCAACCATTGGTTTTCCAACCGCAGGCTTCAACGGCATTCCCGAGTTTCCGCTGGAGCGTCTGGCCGCTGATCCGAACAACGGCGACAACGGTGCAGGCGGCACAGGCGTTGTGCCCCCCGTTCCAGACGTCCCGAACAACCCGGTCACCCTCACGGGCCTGTCGGTGGCGGGTGGCGAGCTGACCCTCAACGAAGCCAACCTCGCCGACGGTTCCGCCAGCAACCCGGGCGCGCTGATCCAGAACGGCACTTTCACCGTATCCGCACCTGACGGCCTGACCAGCCTGAGCATCGGTGGGATCAACGTGATCACGGGCGGAGTGGCTGTCGGCTTTCCGCAGTCGATCACCACGCAACTGGGCAACACCCTGACCGTCACCGGTTACAACCCGGCCACGGGCGTGTTGAGTTACAGCTACACCCTGGTCGGCAACGAAACCCATTCCGCTGGCGACGGCGCCAATAACCTCAGCGAACAGTTCACCGTGGTGGCCGGTGATTCTAACGGCGATACCGCCACCGGCACGCTGGACGTCAACATCACCGATGACGTGCCCAAAGCGGTCGATGACAGCAACGCCAGTACCGCCTCGGAAACCCTGCTGACCCTGACTGGCAACGTACTGCCCAATGACTCGCAGGGCGCTGACCGCATTCCCGTCGGACCCAACAGCGGGCCGATCATTGGTGGCACCTTTACCGGGACCTACGGCACGTTGGTGCTCAACCCCAACGGCACGTACACCTACACCCTCAACACCAGCGATGCCGATTTCAAAGCCTTGCACGGCGGCGGCAACGGCACCGAAACCTTCACTTACACCCTCACCGATGCCGACGGCGACACCAGCACCGCCAACCTGGTGCTGCAAATCCATAACAACGACGACCCGGTGACCCTCGGCGGCCTTAACGCTGAAGGTGGCGAACTCACCGTCTACGAGAAAAACCTCAGCGACGGCACCAGCCCCAACGCGCCGTCCCTGACCCAGAGCGGCACCTTCACGGTGGCTGCCCTCGATGGTCTGCAAACCCTCGATGTCGGCGGCATTCATGTGGTGGTCGGCGGTGTTGCGGCAGGCTTTCCACAATCGGTCGTTACGCCGCTCGGCAGTACGTTGACCGTCACCGGCTACAACGCCGCCACGGGCGTGGTCAGCTACACCTACACCTTGGTGGATACCGAAGCGCATCCAACCGCCAACGGCGCCAACAGCCTCACCGAAAACTTCAACGTGGTGGCGACGGACACCGACGGCAGTACCGCGTCGGGTCAGATCAACGTCAACATCGTCGACGACCTGCCCAAAGCGGTCGATGACAGCCACGCCAGCACTGCCTCCGAAACCCTGTTGACCCTCAACGGCAACGTGCTGACCAACGACGTGCAAGGCGCTGACCGCGTGACCGTCGGCGAAAATGCCGGGCCGATCACCCCCGGCACCTTCACCGGGGTTTACGGCACGCTGGTGTTGAATGCCAACGGCACGTACACCTACACCCTCAACACCAGCGATGCGGATTTCAAAGCGCTGCACGGCGGTGGCAACGGCACCGAAACCTTCACCTACACCCTCACCGATGCCGACGGCGACACCAGCACCGCCAACCTGGTGCTGAACGTCCACAACAACGATGATCCGGTCACCCTCAACGGCCTGAACGTTAGCGGCGGTGAACTGACCGTCTACGAGAAAAACCTCAGTGACGGCACCAGTCCCAATGCGCCAGCCCTGACCCAGAGCGGCACCTTCACGGTGGCTGCCCTCGATGGTCTGCAAACCCTCGATGTCGGCGGCATTCATGTGGTGGTCGGTGGCGTGGCGGCGGGCTTCCCGCAATCGATCGTCACGCCGCTCGGCAGTACGCTGACCGTCACCGGCTACAACGCTGCCACGGGCGTCGTCAGCTACACCTACACCTTGGTGGATACCGAAGCGCATCCAACCGCCAACGGCGCCAACAGCATCACCGAAAACTTCAACGTGGTGGCGACGGATACCGACGGCAGCACCGCGTCGGGCCAGATCAATGTCAACATCGTCGACGACCTGCCTACCGCCAACCCGGACCACACCTCGGTTGCCGAAGGCGCAACAGTCTCGGGCAACGTGCTGGACAACGACATCGGCGGCGCCGACGGTCCGGCGCTCAGTGGTGCGGTAGTCGGCGTACGAGCAGGCGCGGACACCTCGACATCCGCCATCGGTGGACTCGGTTCGAACATCAACGGCACGTATGGTTATCTGACCCTGGATGCCAACGGCAACGCGACGTACCACAGCAATCCCAACGCGGTGAACGGCCCCGGCGCGACCGATGTGTTCACCTATACCGTGCGCGATGCAGATGGCGATGAAAGCACCACCACCATCACCATCGACGTGTCGAACAGCGGCATCAAAGCGGTCAGCGACACCGACGTAACCGTTTACGAAAAAGCCCTGGACCTGAGCAAAGATGGCCAGGATCTGGCCGCCGGCACGGTCGTCGGCAGCGATCCGACCAGCACTGGCGAAACCGCCACGGGCACCCTGGTCGGCTCCGTCACCGGCGCGACCGGTGCAATCACTTACACCCTGGTTGGCAGCGCTACCGGGACGTACGGACAAATCCTGCTCAACCCCAACGGCACCTACACCTACACCCTGACATCGCCGGCGACCACCACGCCGCATGCCGACGATGGCAGCAATACGTTGACCGAAAGCTTCACCTACCAGGCCACCGACTCCCTGGGCAACACCACCACCAGCACCATCGTGGTCAACATCGTCGATGACGTGCCCAAAGCCTTCAACGACAGCAACGCCGGCACCGCAGCGGAAAACGTTCTGACCCTCAATGGCAACGTGCTGACCAACGATATCCAAGGTGCGGACCACGTCGCCACCGGGCCGAACGCCGGGCCTGTCACCCCGGGCACATTCACCGGCACCTACGGCACCCTGGTGCTCAATGCCAACGGCACCTACACCTACACGCTGAACACCAACGATGCAGATTTCAAAAACCTGCACGGCGGCGGCAATGGCACCGAAACCTTTACCTACACCCTCACCGATGCCGACGGCGACACCAGCACCGCCAACCTGGTGCTGAACGTCCACAACAACGATGATCCGGTCACCCTCAACGGCCTGAACGTTAGCGGCGGCGAGCTGACCGTCTACGAGAAAAACCTCAGCGATGGCACCAGCCCCAATGCGCCGGCCCTGACCCAGAGCGGCACCTTCACCGTGACCGCGCTCGATGGTCTGCAAACCCTCGATGTCGGCGGCATTCACGTGGTGGTCGGTGGCGTCGCGGCAGGCTTCCCGCAATCGATCGTCACACCGCTCGGCAGCACGCTGACCATCACCGGCTTCAATCCGGCCACCGGCGTGCTCAGCTACAGCTACACCCTGGTGGATAACGAAACCCATCCAACCGCCAACGGTGCCAATAGCCTCACCGAGAACATCAACGTGGTCGCCACGGACACTGACGGCAGCACCGCGTCGGGGCAGATCAACGTCAATATCGTCGATGATTTGCCGACCGCCAAAGCAGATACAGCGAGCGTGGTCGAAGGCGGCACAGTCAGCGGCAATGTGCTGGACAACGACATCGGCGGTGCCGACGGTCCTGCAGTCAGTGGTGCGGTGGTCGGCGTGCGCGCAGGCAGCGACACCTCGACCTCGGCCATCGGCGGCCTCGGTTCGAACATCAACGGCACCTACGGCTACCTGACCCTGGATGCCAACGGCAACGCGGTCTATCACAGCAATCCGGACGCCGTGAGCGGAGCGGGTGCCACTGACACGTTCACCTACACCGTGCGCGATGCCGATGGCGATGAAAGCACCACCACCATCACTATCGACGTCTACAACAGCTGCATCAAAGCGGTCAGCGACAATGACGTGACCGTCTACGAAAAAGCCTTGGACCTGAGTAAGGACGGCCAGGATCTGGCGGCCGGCACCGTCACCGGCAGCGATCCCGGCCATACCGGCGAAACCGCCTCGGGCACGTTGGTCGGCTCCGTCACCGGTGCGAGTGGCGCGATCACGTACACCCTGGTCGGCAGCGCTATCGGAACGTACGGACAAATCCTGCTCAACCCCAACGGCACCTACACCTACACCCTGACCTCGGCACCGAAAACCTCGCCGGACGCCAACGACGGCCCGAACACCCTGAGCGAAAGCTTCACCTACAAGGCCACCGATGCGCTGGGCAACAGCACCACCAGCACCATCGTGGTCAACATCGTCGATGACGTGCCAAAAGCAGTTGGCGCCGAGCGTTCGGTCGCGGCGGTGGAGATCGATTCCAACCTGCTGCTGGTGATCGACGTCTCCGGCAGCATGGTCGACCCCTCGGGTGTGCCGGGGTTTTCGCGCCTCGAACTGGCCAAGCAGGCGATCAGTGCCTTGCTCGACAAATACGACGACCTGGGCGATGTGAAAGTGCAGATCGTTACGTTCAGCAGCAATGCCACCGACAAAACTTCGATCTGGGTCGATGTGGCGACGGCCAAGTCGATTATTTCCGGCCTGACTGCCGGCGGTGGCACCAATTACGATGCGGCGGTCGCGACGATGCAAACCGCGTTCGACACCGCGGGCAAACTGACCGGGGCGCAGAACGTCGGCTACTTCTTCTCCGACGGCAAACCCAACGAAGGCGACATCGGCAGCGCGGATGAGGCCGCGCTCAAAGCTTTCCTCGATGCCAACGGCATCAAGAACTATGCGATCGGCCTGGGCAGTGGCGTGAGCAACACCTACCTCGATCCGCTGGCCTATGACGGCAGCAACCACACCAACACCAACGCGGTGGTGGTGACTGACCTCAACCAACTCAACTCGGTGCTCTCGGGCACGGTGATGGGGGCGCCAGTCACGGGCTCCTTGCTGGAGGGCGGAACATTCGGTGCCGATGGCGGCTTCATCAAAACCCTTGTTGTCGACGGCACGACGTACACCTACGACCCTAAAGGCAACAGCAACCAGGGCGCACTGAACTTCAGTGGCGGCGCCAACCACGGCACGTTCAACACGGTGAACAACACCCTCAGCATCGCCACCAACAATGGCGGCACCCTGGTGGTGAACCTCGACACCGGCGAGTACAACTACACCTCGCAAAAAACCACATCGGTGGTGATCACCGAAAACATCGGCTTCACGCTCAGCGACAACGATGGCGACCTGGCCAGCTCGACGCTGACGGTCAAAGTCATTCCGAATACGGTGCCGGTGGCGGTCGATGACCACATCATCACCAACGTACTGTCGGGCAACATCGTGGTGCCAGGCGAATTGCTGTTGGCCAACGACACTGATGCGGACAAGGATCCGATGACCGCATCGCCGACCACCTTCAACACCGGTTGGGTGGCGAAGGGCGCAGACTTCATCGGCACCAATCAGAACTTCAACTTCACCGGCAGCAACGCCCAGGCGGTGACCATCGCCCGCAGCGCCTTCGTCGCCAACACCGCAGCCATGACCGCGGTCTTGGTGGTCAGCGGTGCGCTAGGCTCGGTCAGCAACAACAGTACCAACGATGAGGACCGCATCACCGTCAGTCTCAAACAGGGCGAAACGCTCAACCTGGACCACAACCTGGCGGCCGGTCACGTCACGATGGAGTACTCGCTCAACGGCGGCGCATGGATCTCTCTCGCCGACGGCCAGACCATCACGGCTGCGGCGGACGGCACTTATCAGATCCACATCACCAACATCGCCAATGGTCCGGGCAACAGCGGGTCGGGGGCAGAAAACTATCAGCTGACGATGACCGTCAACTACGCTGGCGCCCACGACATCACCCCGGATGCCCACGGCACCTACACCGCCAACGACAACCACGGCGGCAGTGACAGTGCAGGCGTGAGCATCAGCTATCAGGACGGCCACACCCTCACTGGCACCGCGGGCGACGACGTGTTGGTGGCAGGCGCCGGCAACAACGTGATCAATGCCGGCGACGGCAACGATGTGCTGACCGCCGGTTCCGGCAACAACGAGCTGCACGGCGGTGCCGGCAATGACTTGCTGTTCAGCGGCCCTGGTAACGACCTGCTCGACGGCGGCCCCGGCATCGACACCGTGAGCTACGCACATGCTACGGCGGGCGTCACGGTCGACCTGAGTCTGGCGACCGCGCAAAATACCGGAGGCGCTGGCACCGATACCCTGACCGGGATCGAAAACCTCGTCGGCTCAAACTTCAACGACTCCCTCACGGGCGATAGCCATAACAACGTCATCAACGGCGGTTTGGGTGACGACATCCTCAACGGTGGCGGTGGCGATGACATCCTGATTGGCGGTCTCGGCAACAACACCCTCACCGGCGGACCAGGGGCCGATACCTTCCAGTGGCTCAAAGGCAACACCGGCCACGACGTCGTCACCGACTTCACCCCGGGCACCGACAAACTCGACTTGTCACAACTGCTGCAAGGTGAAAACGGCACGGCGGCATCGCTGGATGACTACCTGCACTTCAAAGTTGTCGGCAGCGGCGCTTCGGTCGTCACCAGCATTGACGTCAGCGCCATGGCCGGCGCGGCCCCGAACCAGACCATCGACCTGGCCGGCGTCAACCTGGCCAGCCACTACGGCGTCACGCCGGGGGCGGGCGGCGTGATTGCAGGAGGACATGACACCGCGACCATCATCAACGGCATGTTGAACGACCATTCGCTGAAGGTGGATACCGTCTGACCTGAAACGACAAAACCCGCCATTCCTGTTGAAGGAATGGCGGGTTTTTTGTTGTCTTCGATCGTTCCCACGCTCTGCGTGGGAACGATCAATCAACTCTTCAATGGCCGCAATTACTGCGGATCAATCCTGTCCAGCATCCGATTCACCGCCAGTTCACCCAGCATCACCACCTGCTGAATCCCCAACAAGGTGTTGCGATGCGTGCCCTCCATCAACCCGGCGAAATCGCTCAGCATCACACTCGCGGACGCCAAGGACTCACACGCATTGACCAGCAGTGTTTCGTCGTTTGCGTCGGGGGCGATGAGGTAGAGGGTGCTGGGTTTGCGGGGCAGGTCTTGGGAGATGACCGGTTTGAGGTAGTAATCGAGGGCGCGGTCGGCGGCTTCGTTGAGCTTTTTGGGATCGTTGGATTCGTAGGGGGAAACGTCGTCGGTTTCGGGTGGGTTGGGGGTGATTTTGGGCATGGTGAAACTCCTACAAGAAATGGAGCCACCAAGACATGTCGCTAAACAAGTAAAGGTGGCGGCTGCACGCAGGTTAGCGAACCGGGTGTAGGCGCCCGGCAGACCCGAAGGTCTCCCGCGCACAGCCGCCATAACATCAATCGCAGATATCAATAATCTGCGAGAGAGTTGGGAGCGCTGTTGCGCCTACATAGGTTCGGGTCGCTAAACCCGATCGCTGATTTGTCAGCGACCGGGAAACAATAGAGACCCGGCACAAGGCGCACAAGCCGGCGGATTCTGGCGCAGTCGTAGGCAACGACGCAAGGATGTGTAGGGTGAGAGTGTGTTTGGGGATGTCTATTAAACATCGCTGTTTAATCAGACTTCGCCATCAGGATCGGACGGAAAATAGATACGTCCTTTTTGGTCCGTTGAGCGTTGCCCAAAAAACGGCCTGGAGAGGCCGTTTTGTTGGAGTAATATTTCAGCCTTTAAATTATCTGTAAGCCATCTGGAAATAATCAATAGAAATTAAATCCATCTGCGACGTTTGGACTTCTACACCCCAAATATCGATACTGGGATGCGAGTAACTAACAAGTTGCGCATCGAAATTAAGTGGGAGCGTATATTGATGGATTATGTTGTTGTTTATGTCTAAAAATCTGATCCATAGATTAGGGGTTTGTGCGAACCGGACAAAAAAACTGACGCTGGAATAGCCCCAATTGAATCGAATACGCATATGTTGTGACGTCCCAAGGCCTTTCCAATGCATCTCCAGAGTCTGTCCATAACTTCTACCCGGTATCTGAGGATAGGGACCAGTGAACAAGTCAGCCAGTGGAGCAATCCCGATAAAGCCGGTGCCCCCTAAATAGTAAATAGTCATGCTGTTTAGTGGGATGTTGAGACCTGGCGATACGTGTCTCGTTGAGTAGTGATCGAAATTTTCAGACGTGATTGGCACTACTCTGGTGAAACTCCGTGAGTTGGAATTCAACCCGGTCGCTACTGCTTTGGCGTATACCGTGTTTGGGCCAGCGACGATGGACAGGGGAGTAGTCCAGAAGCCGCTTGCATTGCTCTGCACGATATTTTTGGCACTGTTGTTGTGATAGATCTGCACGCGATACAAAGGCGTCACCTGTCCTTCCAGTGTGACAGAGACACTCGCGGTACTGCCTCCCTCGCTCAGCTCTCCTCGCGAATGCTTGACCGACGTCAAGGTCACTGCCAAGTGGGCTTTGCGTGTAAAGATGCGCACGGAGGATTCCAGCTGATTTCCATAAACGGCTCTGGCAGTGAGGGAAAAAACCTTCTGCTCCAGAGCCGATAACGTCGTAGTCCCACTCCCTTTGCTATCAAGTGGAATAGGCGCCCCAATGGCCTTGGCTCCATCGTAGAGTTGGATACTCTGGTTCGGATCGGCAGTGACGGTCACCGTGACCTCGGTGTCGTAAGTCGTTCCGTTATGGGCGACCTGACCTATGGAGTCCGTTATTACGGGGATGCTTGGTTTGGTGGCCACCACCGTCAAGTTGCGTACGTTGGAGTAAACAGGGGAGGGGTGATACAGCGACTTGGCACACAAGCGGCGAATGCCCACCGGTACGGTGATCGTGAGCTCCCAGATTCCGGTGGTCTTGTTGGCGGTCGCCATGCCCTTGGATACCGCGCTCGAACCGCTACCGTCGAGGATTTCGACCTGTCGGCCGTTGCTTGCCTCACCCTTGAGTTTCAACATGATGCTGGTGGTGCTGGTGCCTTCCTGCACTTCGACGTTGTTGGCATCCAGCACATTGACCAGCGTCGGCACGATAACGGCCACCACCGTCAAGTTGCGCACGTTGGAGTAAACAGGGGAGGAGTGATACAGCGACTTGGCACACAAGCGGCGAATGCCCACCGGTACGGTGATCGTGTGCTCCCAGATTCCCGTGGTCTTGTCGGCGGTCGCGATGCCCTTGGACACTGCGCTCGAACCGCTGCCGTCGAGGATTTCGACCTGTTGGCCGTTGCTTGCCTTGCCCTTGAGTTTCAACACGGTACTGGTGGTGCTGGTGCCTTCCTGCACTTCGACGTTGTTGGCATCCAGCACATTGACCAGCGTCGGCACGATCACGGCCACCACCGTCAAGTTGCGCACGTTGGAGTAAACAGAGGAGGGGTGATACAGCGACTTGGCATACAAGCGGCGAATGCCCACCGGCACGGTGATAGTGCGCTCCCAGATTCCCGTGGTCATGTCAGCGGTTGCTATGCCCTTGGACACCGCGCTCGAACCGCTGCCGTCGAAGATTTCGACATTTAGACTGTTACTTGCCTTGCCCTTGAGTTTCAAGACGTCACTAGTGGTGCTGGTACCTTCCTGTACTTCGACGTTGTTGGCATTCAGCACATTGACCAGCGTCGGCACCACCAGCGCCACCGCCTTGATGCTATAGGGCCGATCCGGAAACACCGTGGCCGTGGCCGGGTTGTTGCTCTTGTCCAGCGATACCTTGAACTTGATGGTCAGCGTGGTGCCGTGTCCGAGTTGCTTGAGGTAGCTGCTGACCAGCGCGACGGGCCAGAATCCCTGACTGATCCAGGTGTCATTGACCTGCTCTGGGAGGCCGTTCCACAGGGGCAGGTTGTGCGCCGTGCCGTCCGCCTTCTTGCCTTCCAGGCTCAGCCAGCATGGCTGGCCGGCTTCGATCAGCGTGTGGAGCAGAGCGTGAATGGTCGCGTTTTTGCTGCCCAGTGCAATCACGTCTAGAAAGTTGTTGGCGTCGGCCTCGACGATCTTCGGTGTGATGAGCGCCGACGTCGGCAGCGGCAGGATGTTCAGCGGCAAAGGCAATGAGGTGGTGGTTTTGCCGTTGCGTTCGACGACGTAAGTGACAGTCACCTGCTTTCCCAGGCTGTAGGCCAGCACCGAGCGCGGCACAGCGATCTCCAGGCCGGCGCTGACCAGCCGCTGCGGGCTGGTGTAGGAGCCCGCCAGCGGTGTGCCGGCCGCGCCCCGCCAGATGACGCTCAGCTTGTCGGAGGGCAGCAGCGAGCCCTGCGGCACCAGCACCCGGACTTCAGGCTGGGTCGGACTGAAATTGGTGCCGGTCTGGCCCTTGACGGTCGGGGCCGGGAGATCGAGTCGGTCGAGATGAATGTCCAGCCGCTTCTCCGGGGATTTGATCCGGTTGCCCAACTGGTCGACGACATAGAACTCGGCCACCGCACTCGGGTTGTCGCCTGCCTTCTGGAACGTGTCGGTGAACAGTTTGTAGGTGATCGGTGCCGTGCCGTCGGGGACATCGAACCGGACCTGGGTGTCGCCCAACAGAAATTCGATGCGGTCATGGTTGCGCCGGTTGGCATAGGTAAACCGGAACTCCACCCCTTGCTCCGCCCGTGCGGCGCTGACGCCGTCCTTGAGCACATCGGGTGGGATAACCAGATCCAGGGTGTCCGCAAGCCGCAGGTGGTAGAGCACCAGCAGATCCCGAGAGGGTTCGGAGTTACCCCCGACACGGGTAACCACGTAATGCAGACGGTTGACGCCATGCAGCAAATTGCCGTGTGGCAAGTACAGACGCTGGCGCAACGTTTCCTCCCCCGGCTTGACGGTCTTGCCTGCTCCCGGCACGAGATTGCCGTTGCAATACAAATCCACGCGATCATCGACCGCCATGATCCAGGAGTGCAGCTGCAGCTCGGTCCAGGGATCGACCAGACATTCAAGGCCTTGGGCCTGGCCGTCGTAAATGGCTTTGGGAATACCGCCGTGGGCGATGCCGTCCGGTTTTACCGGGGTGACCCAGCCCAGGATGCTCAAGGGGTAAAGCACAAACAGTTCAATCAACGCGGCGGACTGGATATCCATCATTTTCTCCTGGAAGGTGTCAAGCCCTGAGTCCTCTGGGACGCGGGGTTATCACACACCAGGCTGGGACGACTGACTACTGTCAGATCTGACAGTTAAACCCTGCTTTAAGACAAGCGGTCACTCCCTCACATCGGCTCCGGCGGCCCGATCAACCTCCCCATCACTCCAAACAATCCCAGCTCTCGAATCACCTCCAGTTCCCCTTTGGTCTCGACCATCTCCGCAATCAATGGCAAATCGATGCTGTTGGTTGCCCTATAGATCGCATCGATGAACAGCCGCTTGTCAGGCTGCTCGTCGATGTGACGGATGTACGCCCCATCGATTTTCAAATATGCCAGGCCCAATTGCGTCAGATTGCCGATCTGGCTGAAGCTGCCACCGAAATGCTGCAATCCGATGCGATACCCGGTGTTGAGCAGGCTATGGCTCAGGCGCTGCAATTCTTCCGGCGGCGGCAGTTGGCGTTCGTCAATTTCCAGGATCAGCAGGGGCGCCAGTTCGGGCAGTGATTCGAGCATGTCGATGATGTGTTTGAGTTGCGTTTGATCATGCAGGGTGTTGCCCGACAGGCTTAGCGCCAGCGGCCAACGATTGACGACGAGGTATTCGAGGGTGGCTTCGAGCATCGCCAGATCGAAGCGTGCCGACCAGCCAAGACGCTCGATCCACGGCAGAAAATGCCCGGCGGGTATCGCCTCGCCGTGTGAGTCGAGCAGGCGCGCAAGGACTTTGTGGTGCAGCACCTGGCTGGTGTCGGCGCATTGCACGACTGGTTGAAAATACAACTGCATCTTGCCTTCGGTCAGCGCGTCGTCGATCCAGGTGCGCCAGTCGTGTTGAGCGTGGTTTGGCGTGGTATCTGTGTGAGCCAGGTGTATCCATGGGCGTTCTGGATGTTGCTGGGCCTGGGTCAGTGCCTGATCGAGGCGCAGGAACACGTCGCTGGCCGGTTCGCCGGGGTGATAGGCGACCACGCCCAGATGCGCCACGGGCATGCAGTCGCTGGCGCCGGTCAGGCGCAGGTTTTCCAGGGTGGCGCTGATTTCCGAGGCCAGGCGAGCTGCGTCCGTGCTGTCCAGACCGGGTGCCAGCACGCAGAATTCACCGCCCCGATTGCGCGCTGCCAGCCAGGTGCGCCGGGCTGGAACCTGAGTCAGACGCTTGAGCAATTCGCCGACGGTCCTGATCAGCGCATCGGTGCGCTGACCACCGAGGCGTTGGTTGAGTCCGATCAGATCGTTGATCCGCAGCATCAGCAGATGGCCGTCGCTGCTTTGTTCGCCGACCAGTAAATGATCGGCCAGTTGCTCATCCAGCAAGCGCCGGTTGGCCAGTCCCGTGAGGCCGTCCTGATAGGACTCGGCACGCAGTTTTTCACTGCGCGCGGCCTCTTCGGCGAACAGCGCCTTGAGCTTTTCGACCATCTGGTTCATCGCCAGCACCACGCGTTTCAATTCGGGTGTGCGTGGCAATTTGGGCAGGCTCAGGAACTCGCGTTTGCTGATGGCTTGGGCTTGTTTGACCATTTTGTCCAGCGGGCGTAATTGCCGACGTAGCAGCCAGCCACCGAACACGGCGCTGAGCAATCCGCAGATCAGCAACCAGATCAGGCTACCGAGTGTGCTGTCCCAGAGTTTGGCCAAGGCAAACTGCGGATTGCTCAGCACTTCGACTCGCGCCACCTGTTCCCAGCCACGCATGACCAGTGCATCGCCGCCTTCCGGGCGCAGGTTGACCAGGCTCACGAACCAACCGGGGACGCCCTCGATGTGCGTCGCTGCGTTGCGCTCGACCAGCACCTCTCCATCGACGATGTTGACGACGCGGATGCTGCGGAAATAGCCACTGTCGAAGATCGAGCTGACCATCAATTCGGTCATTGCCGGATCGTCGATCTGCTCCGTCAGCGACAAGCCCAGTGCGGTGGCCGCGTCCTGGGCGTGGGAGCGCAACTGGCCGAGCATTTGTTCGCGCGAGCTTTCCAGACTGACAAAAAAACTGCCGCTGAACGCTACCAGCAGAAACAGGCAAATGGCGATAAACAACTGTTTGCGCAGTGACATACAACGCTCCTTGCGATGGCCGCTAGCCTTCGCCCACGGCGAACCCTTCAGCCTGCATCTTTTTCAACACGTCTTGCCAGCGCGACAGCTTTTTCGAGTCGCTGCTGCGCTTGCCGCCATTGGCCCCCGGTAAATACAGGCCTTCTGCATTGAAGGCGTACACCGGCAACAGGTCTTTGCGTTGGGAAGCGGGGCGGATGTCGCCGATCAGGTTGTCCAGCACCAGCGGTTCGGCCGCGGGGGTGCTGTAGAAGGTCAGCACCATGTGCGCCTGGTTCTGGGTCAGGGCCTTGACGTAGGTGATGCGCAGCTTTTCGCTGGGAATCCCGAGTTGGCGCAAACTGAAATATTTCGCCAGGGCATAGTCTTCGCAGTCGCCTGCACCCTTGATCAGTGATTCTTCCGGCGTGGCCCAGTAATCGGTCTGACGCCAGATGCGGGTGTCGTCCTGGAAACTCAGTTGTTGATTGAAAAAGCGATTGACCGCGTCCAGTTGCTCGCGCTCGGGCTGGTTGGCTTCGCTTTTGAGCATTTGACTCCAGGCCTCGATTCTTCCTTGGGCAGCGCCGAGCGGGCCGTAGCGCTTTTCGGCGGTCTGCAGAATCTGTGAAAACTCCCAGTTGGCCCAGACACTGCCCAGTCCCGTCAGTAGAAAACCCGCCAGCAGCAGCCATCCGCCGAGCCGAAATCGGAGCGCTGGCCATCCTGGACTACGCCGGCGACGGGACATGTCTGGCTGCTGCTCGGGTGCAGATGACTGAAGTCTAGGCGCAGTTCTTTAAAAAGGTGGGGTGATCGTCGGGTCAGTCCGCGGATCAGGGCTCAGGATTTGCGCAGGGTTTTCTGTCTGAGGATATAGATCGTGACCAGCACCGCGCTGGTCAGCATGAATCCACGGGCCCACGGCAGTGGCACCAGATAGCAGGAAAACAGGATGCTCACCCACATCAGCCCGATGGCGTAGACCTTGCCCTTGAGCGGGATGCCGTTGCCGTCGAGGTAGTCGCGAATCCATGGGCCAAGCTGCGGGTGCTCGACCAGCCACTGATAAAAACGTGGCGAACTGCGGGCGAAGCAGGCGGCCGCCAGCAGCAGGAACGGGGTGGTGGGCAACACCGGCAGGAAAATCCCGATCACCCCCAACGCTACGCTCAGCCAGCCGATGGCCAGCAGCACGTAACGCAACATCAGGGAGCGGTTGCCTATGGGGTTGTCCATAGGCAAAACCTTAGTGGTGACGTGGCTTGAGGATCGCCGGTTTTTCGTCTGGCGCCTGGCACAGCAGGTACAGCGCGGTCAGGGCTTCCGGGATCTGCACGATCATGTCGTCCATCAGGTTGGGGTCTTTGGCGATGTCTTCGAACTCAGGCTGTTCGTCGAACAGACCCGAACCGACCATGATCGGCAGCAGCATTTCGCTGACTTCGTCTTCGGCGGTTTCGAACCAGGCCGCTTCGCGCAGGAACACGCCTTCCATGAAGCCGATGCACCAGCCGCGCAGGTCGGAATCGTCCGGATCCTCGCCCAGGTCCAGCTCGCACGGCAGCTCGAATTCTTCATCGGAGGCCAGCTGGCGCGCGATGTGCGCCTTGAGCGCGAGCAGGGTGGATTCGATGGCTTCACGCTCGGTGTCGTCGGCGTAATGCGGCTCTTCGGCGAAAAGGGCGTCGATCCATTCACGATCCGGAACCACTTCGGAGCAGATCGACAGCGCGGTGAGGTAGCCGTGGGCGGCCACATAGTCCAGCGCCTCGTCATGCAGTTCGTCGGCGTCGAGGAAGACTTGCAAACGGGTTAGTTGCTCAGCGAAGGACATTAAAGGGCTACCTTGGGAATTAACAGATGCGGGAATTCTAGGCCTTCTTGAGCACACAGGCCAGCCGCGCGGCATATTTGCGCCTCAGGTCCCTCGCAAACACCGCAATCCCTGTGGGAGCGAGCCTGCTCGCGATGGCGGTTATACATTCAGCATCTTGTTGCGTGACACCCCCTCATCGCGAGCAAGCTCGCTCCCACAGGGTTTCGCACGGTTTTGACCTTGTGTGTCTTCTCAGCGGCACCCTTTGAGGATGAGGCCTCGGGTATACTCGCGCGTTTTGTGATGCCCTGCTGGCGTCGCGGCTGAAATGTGAAGCGTCATGCAACGCGCACTTACGATTTGTCGGTGCAGCTTTCGTGGTTCTGAACCAGCCTTGCAGGGATGTTTCGGTGATTTTTGGAGTTTTTATGCTCGAGCAGGCTCAACGCGTCCTCAAGGACATCTTCGGCTACGACAGTTTCCGTGGCCGTCAGGGTGCAATCATTGAGCGCGTGGCCAGTGGCGGCGACGCCTTGGTACTGATGCCTACCGGTGGCGGCAAATCCCTGTGTTTCCAGGTGCCCGCGCTGCTGCGCGAAGGCCTGGCCGTGGTGGTGTCGCCGTTGATCGCATTGATGGACGATCAGGTTGCCACCCTCGAAGAACTGGGTGTCGCTGCCGCCGCACTGAACTCAACGCTCAGCGCCGAGCAGCAGCGCGACCTCGCCGCGCGGATCAAGCGCGGCGAAGTGAAGATGCTGTATCTGGCGCCCGAACGACTGGTCCAGCCACGGATGCTGGCCTTCCTGCAAAGTCTTGAAATCTCCCTGTTCGCCATCGACGAAGCGCACTGCGTGTCCCAATGGGGCCACGATTTCCGTCGCGAATACCTGCAACTGGGCCAGTTGGCGGAGTTGTTCCCCAACGTTCCGCGCATAGCCCTGACGGCGACTGCGGACAAACGCACCCGTGAAGAAATCGTCGACCGGCTGCATCTGCACAATGCCGAGCGCTTTCTGTCGAGCTTTGACCGTCCCAACATTTTCTACCGCATTGTGCCCAAGGAGCAGCCGCGCAAGCAGTTGCTGGCGTTCCTCGCCGAGCGCCGCAGCGATGCCGGCATCGTCTATTGCCTGTCGCGCAAGAAAGTCGACGAAGTGGCAGTGTTTCTCAGTGAACAAGGCTTCCCGGCGCTGCCGTATCACGCCGGTTTGCCCAACGACACCCGCGCCCATCACCAGAAGCGCTTCCTCAACGAGGAAGGCCTGATCATGGTCGCCACCGTGGCGTTTGGCATGGGCATCGACAAGCCCAACGTGCGCTTTGTCGCTCACCTCGACTTGCCGAAATCCCTTGAGGCGTACTACCAGGAAACCGGTCGCGGCGGCCGTGATGGCCTACCGGCGGATGCCTGGATGGCCTACGGCCTGCAAGACGTGGTGATGCTCAAGCAGATGCTGCAAAACTCCGAAGGCGATGAGCGTCACAAGCGTCTGGAGCAGCACAAGCTCGACGCCATGCTCTCGCTGTGCGAAGAAACCCGCTGCCGTCGCCAGACCCTGCTGGCCTACTTCGACGAAGACATGCCCGAGCCGTGCGGCCATTGCGACAACTGCGTCGACGGCGTGCAGACCTGGGACGCCACCGAGCCGGCCCGACAGGCGCTTTCGGCGATCTACCGCACAGGTCAGCGTTACGGCGTCGGGCATCTGGTGGATGTATTGCTGGGCAAGGACAACGAAAAGATCCGCAGCTTCGGCCATCAGCATCTGTCGGTTTATGGTGTCGGCAAAGCGCTGGGCGAGAGCGAATGGCGCTCCCTGTTCCGCCAACTGGTGGCCCGTGGCCTGGCCGATATCGACCTTGAAGGCTACGGCGGCCTGCGTCTGAGCGACACCTGCCGACCGTTGCTCAAGGGCGAAGTGACCCTGGAATTGCGCCGCGACCTCAAACCGCAAACCACTGCCAAAAGCAGCAAGAGCCAGGCAAGCCAACTGGTGCGCGGCGAAGAGCGCGAACAGTGGGAAGCCTTGCGCGCCCTGCGTCGCAAGCTCGCCGAAGAACATGGCGTGCCGCCCTACGTCATTTTTCCCGACTCGACCTTGCTGGAAATGCTCCGCAGCCAGCCGACCTCGCTGGCGGAAATGGCCACGGTCAGCGGCGTCGGCGCGCGCAAGCTGGAGCGTTACGGCGAAGCCTTCCTCGAAGTGTTGGGTGGACAGGTCGAGGCGCCGAAAGTGGTGGCCGACGTACGCCACGAGCTGATTACTCTGGCTCGGGCCGGCATGACGCCGCTGCAGATCGCTGGTCAGCTGCAATGCTCGGAAAAGAATGTCTACACCATGCTCGCCGAGGCCATCGGCAAACAGCAGTTATCGCTGGAACAAGCGCTGGACCTGCCGGAAGAGTTGATGGGCGAAGTCCAGGACGCATTCCTCGACGGCGAGGGCGAGTTGCCGCCGGTCTCGGAGATCGCTGCGTTGTTTGCGGGGAGAGTGCCGGAAGGGGTTTTGTACTGCGTACGGGCGGCGCTGCAATCTGAATTTGAGGTTTAAGTGACCGGTCAGGGTGGTGTAACGATTCACTACAGACCAGTCCTTGCCTCGAGCCAATGGTCATGCTTAGCTGACTAATAATTAGTTTTTCTCTATTTCAGTCTGATCATGAGTGTTTTATGCCGTTAACCGATCAACACCGTTTTGGCATGCAACTGGCCCAGATGTCGCGTGGCTGGCGTGCCGAACTGGACCGCCGTCTGGCAGGCCTCGGATTGTCCCAGGCTCGCTGGCTGGTGCTGCTGCACCTGGCGCGTTTCGACGAAGCGCCAACCCAACGTGAACTGGCGCAAAGCGTCGGCGTCGAAGGGCCGACCCTGGCCCGATTACTTGATAGCCTGGAAAGCCAGGGACTGGTCCAGCGCCAATCGGTACTGGAAGACCGTCGGGCGAAGAAGATCGTCCTGTGTGCCCCGGCCCGTCCCCTGATCGAACAAATTGAAACCATTGCCAATCAACTGCGCCGCGAACTGTTCGAAGGCGTGGATGAGGCGGAGTTGAAGATCTGCATGCGCGTTCACGGGCACATTCTGGCGAACCTGGAAAAGTCTTGAGGCATAACCGCGTGTCAGCTTTTTGAGATACCCCGTTGAGCGGACTATAAAGAACTACTAGGCAATATCGTGTTCGTACCGGATGTGCGAACACGTACAGGTTGGTTCTGGTTATCTAAGGGATGCACATGCTCGAGAGTTGGCACGTTGTTTTGCGGTGTTGCGCCAGGCTGCTTCTGGTCGGTGGTGCTGTCACTTACTCGGCATTGGCCCCTGCGCTGGGATTGGGTGAGATCACCCTTCATTCCGCGTTGAATCAGCCGTTGCGTGCCGACATTGCCTTGGTGGATGTCGGCAGTCTGGAGGAGGGCGAGCTCTCCGTCAGCCTGGCGACGGCGGATGAGTTCAGCCGCGCCGGCGTCGACCGGGTGTTCTTCCTCAACGATTTGAAGTTCACACCGGTGTTGCGGGGCAACCGCAGCCTGATCCGGGTGACCTCCAGCAAACCGGTCAACGAACCCTTCCTGAATTTCGTGGTGCAGCTTAATCAGCCCAACGGGCGTTTGCTGCGCGAGTACACGGTACTGATCGATCCACCGGGTTCACCCGGGATCGTGCCGGACGACGATGTACCCGTCGCCAATCAACCAAACTCTCCCTTCCCGAGCGTCAAACCGGCCACTGCGTCAGCACCGGCGGCGAAGAAGTCCGCGACGGCGCCCAAGGTCGATCCGCTTGTCGCGGCCCCTGTGAGCGATCCCGTTGCCGAACAACTGGCCGCCAGCATTTTGCAAAACCAGCAACTGCAAAAGACCGTCGATGAGTTGAGCGCGAAGCTCAAGGCTCAGGACGAGCAGGCCGCTGGCCAGAAAAAACAGGTGTCCGAACTGCAAACCCAACTGGCTGAGATCAAGCAGGCTTCGCCTGTAGCACCAGTTGCGATAGCGCCTGCTGCCCCGGTCGTTGTTGAAGAGACCGACAGCCAGTGGCCGCTGATCATCGGCTTGCTGGGGTTGATAGCGTTGGTGTTGCTGGGGCTGTTCGTTCGCCGCCGACAACAGCGCGGTCAGGTATTGGCGCCGGATCCAGCGGTTTTACCGCCACGCCAGGAGCCGGTGCTCGATCGAGCGGCTGCTGCGGTGGAAAACGCTCCACCGCCCGCAACATCTCCCGAACCTCATGAAGAAACGGCGGCGGGTGATGTGCTGGAAGGCGTTGGCATCTACCTGGCCTATGGCCGATATTCCGAAGCCGCCGGTTTGTTGCGAGACGCCTTGGCCAAGCAACCACAGCGCACGGACCTGGCGGTGCAACTGTTGGAGGTCCTCGGCAAGCAAGGTGATGTTCGCGCCTATGAGGTGCAGGAAAATAGCTTGCGTGACGCCGGGTTCGACCCTCAGGAACTTCAGGACATGCGCGCCCGTCATCCGAAACTGAGTGCGATGCCGGTGCCGGTGCTCGTGCCTGCGGTGGCGGCAAGCATCGTTGCGGTGAAACCCGAAAGCGCGCCCGCCGACGAATTCCGGTTGAACCTGGATGATCTGTCGATGGATGCGAATTGGGATCTGGTCAGCCCCTTCGAAACAACCAAACCTGCCAATGCACCGCCCAAGGAAGCAGAGCCTGCGTTCGCTTCAAATCTGCACGTATTGCCCGATGTGTTCGAGATGCCCGACGAGATCACCCTGGACGAACCCGAACTCGAATGGGTGCCCGAACCTGACTCGCAGTCACTGGATGACGACTTTCTCGACACGTTCAGCGATAGCGGACAATCGCTGGAGCTGGAACCCCTCAACCTTGAACCCCTGAACCTTGAACCGCCCAGTCCGACCAGCGCCGGCAAGCTGGAACAAGCCCAGAACTGCATCGACGATGGTGATCTGGACAGCGCCATCGAACTGCTCAACGAGTTGCTTAAAGACGGTGATGAGCCGCTCAGGCAGACCGCCCGGAGTCTGTTGGCCGGAATCCGCTGAGCCACTACACTGGCGGCGCACTCAGGTTCAGGAATTCGGCCCATCATGACCACGCAAAAACCGGAAATCGTCATCACCTACTGCACGCAATGCCAATGGCTGTTGCGCGCTGCCTGGCTGGCGCAAGAACTGCTCAGCACCTTTGGCGATGACTTGGGCAAGGTCTCGCTGGTGCCCGGCACTGGCGGTGTCTTCCACATTTTCTGTGACGAAGTGCAGCTCTGGGAGCGCAAGGCCGACGGAGGTTTCCCGGAAGCCAAGGTGCTCAAGCAGCGAGTCCGCGATCAGATCGATCCTGACCGCGACCTCGGCCACAACGACCGGACTCAGTGAGAGGCGGCTTCGGCCGCCACGGTTTTTTTGCTTGAGCCGCCCGACAACCTGCTGGAAACCACAATCGCGACGATGATCAATGCACCGCCGATGAGCATGCGCGGCGTCGGGTTTTCGTCGAACAACAGCCACGCCACGGTGATCCCGTAGACCGGCTCCAGGGCGAACACCACGGCGGCGGTGCGCGCCTTGATGACCGCCAGGCTGGCGACGAACAAACTGTGGGCAACCCCGGTGCAGAACACGCCGAGCAGACCGATCCACAGCCAGTCGATAGCGCGCACTTCGCTCAATTGCGGTGCTGCCACTGGCAGCAGGCACAGCGCAACCACCACGTTCTGACACAGCGCTGCCTGCACCGCCGGGATTCGCCCCGAGCTGGCGCGGTTGGTCAGTGACAGCAGGGCGAACAGCAGGCCTGAACCGACTGCCCAGAGCAGGCCTACGGTGGCGCCGCTCGCCAGATCGAAGTCAGGCGTGACCAGCACCAGTCCGACACTCACCAGCACGACCAGGAGGATTTCGTTGGCGCGAATCCGCTCACGGAAAATCAGCCCTTCGAGGATCACGGTAAACGCCGGGAAGCTGGCGAACCCCAGAGTCGCGATCGCGACGCCCGCGACTTTCACCGCAATGAAAAAACTCACCCAATGCCCCGCCAGGAGCAAGCCGCTGAGGAGCAGGCGGCGCCAGTCCTGCGCTTCGAGTTTCTGCCAGCGTGTGTTGCTGGCGAACCGTGCGAAGAATGCCAATGCCAGTACGGCAAACGCGGCCCGACCAAAAACGATGACCGAGGGGGAGGCGGCAGCGAGTTTGCCGAACACACCAGTCAGGCCAAACATCAGTGCGCCGATATGCAGGGCGCCGAGGGCGGTACGCGGAGTCATTGCAATCCTTGATAACGGTAGTGAGCCAAGCCGACAGACATCGGCAGCTGCTCATTATTTAATCGTGCAATGCCGGCCATGTCTGTCGCCAGACTATCGTCCTTTGTTGCCAGACTCGCGGCGCAGTTCGCCCGGCGTCGCACCGAACTCGCGCAATACCGCCGCAGCGAATGCGCTCTGGGAACTGTAACCGACCCGACTGGCGATCTCGCCGACAGGCAACGGCGAGTCACGCAGCAATCCCACCGCTATATGCAGCCGTCGACTGCGAATGTAGTCCATCGGCGTCTGCCCGCATTCCGCGACAAACCGTGCATGCAACCGAGCGCTCGACAAGCCGGCGATGCGCGCCAGATCGGCGACCTGCAGCGGATAAGCCGCGTACTGATCGATGTGCGCATTCAGGGCGGCATACGGCAAGCGTCGACCGCCCACGACGTCAGGCTTGGCGTTGTTGAGGCTGGCCAATAACAGCACCGCGCCTTGCTGGGCAATCAACGGATCATTGACCTGACTGGCCGCAAGCCAACTCACCAACTGGCTTTGCCCAGCGTCCAGGGGCAGGCGACCGGCATTGTCGAACAGGCGCCGACTGGCCTCGGCGTGATCGCCCAGGGACTGCGAAATCCATTGATCGCTCGGCACATCCAGCACCAGGCAGCGGCTGCCATTGCTGCTGCCGCAGGCGTGGTGAAAGCCGGACGGCACCACCACGAAACTTTGTTGCACCACCTGACTGCCACGCCCGCCGACTTCAAAGTCCAGCGCGCCCGAGAGCCCGAACACCAGTTGTGCGTGGTCGTGGCTGTGGACGATCAGGTCTTCGGTGTACTGGCGTAGCGTGAGGATCGGTCTCATCGCAGGTCTTCCGGGCAAGATGCGGTCAGTCTACACCGCCAGGGTGCTGTCACAGGACTGACTCGTCACTGTCATGGGCCATTAACCCGACCGGCGCAAGCTTGCCAAAACCTGTCCTGAGGGTTACCCATGACCAGCGCCGAGCTCGCCAAACCCAGCCGTAAGCAACGTGTGCGGACCTTGTGGATTTCCGATGTGCACCTGGGCACCCGGGATTGCCAGGCCGAACACCTGTCGCAGTTTCTCAAGGGCTATCACGCGGACAAGATCTACCTGGTCGGCGACATCATCGACGGCTGGAAACTGCGCAGTGGCATGTACTGGCCACAGGCGCACACCAATGTGATCCGCCGGCTGCTGACCATGAGCAAGCGGGGCACCGAGGTGATTTACGTCACCGGCAACCACGACGAATTCCTGCGTCGTTATTCGAAGCTGATGCTGGGCAACATCCAGCTGGTGGACGAGGCGGTGCACGTGACCGCCGATGGCCGCCATCTGCTGGTGATCCACGGTGATCAGTTTGACGTCATCACCCGCTACCACCGCTGGCTGGCCTTTCTTGGCGACTCGGCCTACGAATTCACCCTGACACTCAACCGCTGGCTGAATCACTGGCGCGCCCGTTATGGTTATGGCTACTGGTCACTGTCGGCCTACCTCAAGCACAAGGTGAAAACGGCGGTCAGTTTCATCAGCGATTTTGAAGAGGCCATTGCCCACGAATGCGTGAAGCGCGAATTGCACGGCGTGGTGTGCGGGCACATTCACCATGCCGAGATCCGAAAGGTGGGCGGGGTGGACTACCTCAATTGCGGGGATTGGGTGGAGTCGTGCACGGCGTTGATCGAGCATTGGGACGGGTCGATCGAGTTGTATCGGTTGGCGGATGCGCAGGCGCGGGAGGCTGAATTGAAGGCGCTGAAGATTGCCGAACCGGCTTGAAATTTGCGGTGACCGGGCTGGCCCCATCGCGAGCAGGCTCACTCCCACATTTGAACTGAGGTGGTCACAAATAGTGTGTCCACTGGAACTCCACTGTGGGAGCGGGCATGCCCGCGATTGGACCGCGCAGCGGTCCCGCTGGATCCATCAGGCCGGCGCGTGTTCTTCCATCGCCGCCTTGTAGATCGAATGTTTAGGCTGCGCAAACAAGCGCTCCATCATCGGTTCGAAGAAACTCAGCGGTAACGTCTCATACGCCGGATCAAACGCGGCCGCATCGTACTTGGCGCAGAACTCAATGGTTGCCTGATACTGCGGATGTTCGCTGAATTGCTCGCGCAGGTGCCGGTCCATCCCCAGGTGATGGAAGAAGTAATAGCCCTGGAAGATTCCATGCTTCTCCACCATCCACAGGTTCTCGGCGCTGACGAATGGCTTGAGGATCGCCGCGGCGATGTCCGGATGGTTGTAGGAACCCAGCGTGTCGCCGATGTCGTGCAGCAGCGCACAGACCACATATTCTTCATCACGGCCATCGCGCCAGGCACGGCTGGCGGTTTGCAGTGAATGGGTCAGGCGATCCACCGGGAAGCCGCCGAAATCACCCTCCAGTAATTTCAGGTGCGCCACGATCCGTGTCGGCAGCTGCCTCGCATAGGCGCTGAAGTCCGCGGCGATGATCGCCCAGTCTTCCTGCGTGCCATCTTGCATGTGGGTGAAACGAGCACTGGCATTCATCAGCTATCCTCTTGTTCTATGCGAAAGGGACATTTTGAGTGTAGGACTTGGATCCAATATTGCACTGGCTATGCAGGACGCTTTTGTGACTCGGGGAGCCTAGAACGGCACGCGACCCAGCACCATGTCGCGGTACATGACGAAGTCGCCGAGCAGGCTGTAAAGAGGGTGCTGAAAGGTTGCCGGGCGGTTCTTCTCGAAGAAGAAATGGCCGACCCAGGCGAAGCTGTAACCCGCCAACGGCAGGGCGAGCAACATCAGCCATGCGCCTTTGCCGATGGCCAACGCCAAAATGAAAATGACCAGGCTGGTACCGACAAAATGCAATCGTCGACAGGTACTGTTGCTGTGTTCACTGAGGTAGTACGGGTAAAACTCAGCGAAACTGTTGAAACGTCTGATGTTTTCCACGACTGCGATCTCTGTGGTTGTTGTTCTGATTGCAAGTTGTTCTGCGGGTAGCTTATTTGAGTCTAGAGTGATCAATGGCGTCAGCCAGTGACAATAGGCGCCACTTTAGTATCCTTCGAAAACTTGCCGCGTTAGACGGCTCACCATTCAGTAAGTAAACGCCATGAGCGAACGAACGACTTCTGCAAGCTGGGCGATGGGGATTGTCAAAGCACTGGAGATGGACGGCCTGGATTGCCGGGTTCTGTTCAAGCAGCTGGGGCTCGACTACGCGGCACTGGATGATCCGGATGCGCGCTTCCCGCAAGACTCCATGACACGACTGTGGCAGCGCGCCGTCGAGCTGTCCGGCAACCCCGCAATCGGTCTGAACATGGGCAAAGTGGTGCGCCCGGCCTCCTTTCATGTCGCCGGTTACGCGCTGATGTCCAGTCAGACCTTGGCCGAAGGCTTTCAACGGCTGGTGCGCTATCAGCGGATCATTGCCGAAAGTGCTGACCTGAGTTTCCGGTTGCTGGATGAAGGGTATGCGCTGATTCTGACGGTCCATGGCGACCATCTGCCGCCAACCCGACAAAGTGCCGAAGCTTCGCTGGCCTGTGCGCTGGCGCTGTGCGGCTGGTTGACCGGGCGCACGCTGCAACCGCGCAAAGTGCTGGTGCAGGGCGATCAGCCAAGTAATCTCGAACCCTACAAACAAGCATTCCATGCGCCGTTGGTGTTCAACGCGCCTTATGACGCGTTGATCTTCGAACGCGCCGACATGGAGGCGCCGCTACCGACCGCCAACGAGGCGATGGCGCTGCTGCATGACCGGTTTGCCGGTGAGTACCTGGCGCGGTTTTCCGAGAGTCGGGTGACCCACAAGGCGCGGCAGGTGTTGTGCCGTTTGCTGCCTCAGGGCGAACCCAAGCGCGATACCGTGGCGCAGACGCTGCACTTGTCGCAACGGACCCTGCAGCGACGCTTGCAGGAAGAAGGCACGAGTTTTCAGACGCTGCTGGACGACACGCGACGCGAACTGGCCGAGCAATACCTGGCGCAGCCAACCATGACCCTATTGGAAATTGCCTACCTGTTGGGGTTTGCCGATCCGAGCAATTTCTTCCGCGCCTTCCGCCGCTGGTTCGACGCTACACCCGGCGAGTACCGGGCGCGGCTGATGGAAGCGCCCGCGCCTGTCAGTGGCGCCAGAACGCAGGAATACACAGAACAAACACCGTAATGATCTCCAGTCGTCCCAGCAGCATGCCGAACGAGAGAATCCACTTGGCGGCGTCCGGCAGGGTGGCGAAGTTGCCCGCCGGGCCGATGGTTTCGCCCAGGCCCGGACCGACGCCGGAGACGGTACTGGCCGCACCGGTCAGGGCGGTCATCCAGTCCACGCCGAGCAGCGACAGCAGCAATGCGATCACGCAAATGGTGATGGCGAAGAAGAACGAAAACGTCAGGATCGAACGCACGATTTCTTCGTCGAGACGGTGACCGTTGTACTTCTGCTTGATCACCGCGCGCGGGTGAATCAGCTGATTTAGGTTGGCCTTGAGCAGGATATAGGCGACCTGGAAGCGGAAAATCTTGATCCCGCCGGCTGTCGAGCCCGAGCAGCCGCCGACAAAACCCAGATAGAAAAACAGCATCAGCGAGAAATTGCCCCAGAGGCTGTAGTCCCCCAGTGCAAAACCGGTGGTCGTCACCACCGACGTCACGTTCAGGGCCACATGGCGCAGGGCCTCGAGCCAGTGCAGTTTGGTGGTCCACCAATACCAGGTGCCGAGCACCAGCCAGGTCACCAGCAACATGCCGAGCAAACCTTGAACTTGCTGGTCCTTGATCAGTGCCCGACGGTTACCGCGCAAGGTCGCCACGTACAGGGTGAACGGCAGGCTGCCGAGGATCATGATGACGATCGCGACCCAGTGCACCGCCGGTTGTGTCCACTTTGCCAGTGACTGGTCGGACGTGGAGAATCCGCCGGTTGAAATGGCTGACATGGCGTGGTTGATCGCATCGAACAGGCTCATCCCGGCCCACCAGAACGCCAGGCTGCCGACAATGGTAATGCCGACGTAGGCCGCCACGATCAGACGCGCCACCATGTGCGAACGGGGCATGATTTTTTCGGAACGGTCCGATGACTCTGTCTGGAACAGCCGCATGCCACCGATACGCAGCAACGGCAGAATCGCGACCGCCATGCCGATGAAGCCGATGCCGCCGATCCAGTGCAGCAGCGAGCGCCACATCAGAATGCCGGGGGACATGGTGTCCAGGCCGGTCAATACCGTGGAACCCGTGGCGGTGATGCCGGACATGCTTTCAAAGAATGAGTCGGTGTAGCTGATGTGCTGGGTCAGCAGGAACGGCAGCGCGGCGAAAATGCACACCACCAGCCAGCTGCTGACGGTCAGCAAGTACATGTCGCGCGGGCGCAGGTGTACGTGTTCGGGGCGACCGGGGATGACCAGCGCGAGGCCGGCGACAAAGGTGATCATGCTTGCCCAAAGGAAAGATGGCAGGTCGCTGGTACGTTCGAAAATCACCAGTGTGGCCATGGGCACGACCATGGCGATGGCCAGCGTGATCAGGAAGATGCCGATGATGAAACCAATAGTCCGTAAGGTCGGCAACGCCATGAGGTCCGCTCGGGCTGATAATGGGAAGGGCGCCATTCTACCCGTGGGGCCTGCTATGTAAACCGGCACTCCTGAGGTGGTTACCGCTAGAATAGCCAAACATTTTTTACAGGAGGTGGCCGATGCAGGCTCTCGACGCTTTGCTCAACCGTGTTTCCGTTCCACGACTGATCGACCCGGCACCCACCGCAGAACAACGCGAAGTGCTGTTCGCCGCCGCGATGCGCGCACCCGACCACGGTCACTTGCAGCCTTGGCGCTTCCTGACAGTCGAAGGCGCGGCGCGTGAGCAGATGGGCGAGTTGCTGGCTGAGGCGGCGAAGCTGCAGGACAGCGACGTGTCGGAAGCGGCGCTGGACAAGGCGCGTAACGGTCCATTGCGCGCACCGTTGGTGGTCGTGGTGATCGCGCGGTTGCAGGATCACATCAAGTATCCGAAGTCCGAGCAATTGCTGGCAGCTGGATGCGCGGCTCACGGGATTTTGCTGGCCGCGTATGCGCAAGGCATTGGTGCGGTGTGGCGCACGGGTGATCTGGCCTATTCGGCGCATGTGGCCAAAGGGTTGGGGCTGGCGGAAGGTGAACAGGTCATCGCGTTTCTCTACCTCGGAACGCCGCAGAAAGAACCGCGCGTAGCGGAGAAGGTTGATCTGGCCGAATTCGTCAGCGCCTGGCCTGGTCAGTAAAGATCGTTCCCCACGCTCTGCGTGGGAATGCAGTCAGGGACGCTCTGCGTCCCATTGGAACGCGGAGCGTCCCTTGAGGCATTCCCACGCGGAGCGTGGGAACGATCAGTTAGGGAGCTACTCCCGGCACCAATGGTAATTCCAGGCTGGCGATAAACCCGCCATCCGGGTGGTTGGCCAGCACCAGGCTCCCGCCATGGCGTTCTGCCGCCCGGCGCGCAATCGCCAATCCCAGGCCATGTCCGGGCGCTGTTTGCCCGGGCGCCCGGTAGAACGGTTCGCCCAACTGACTCAAGTGCCCGGCATCGACACCCGGCCCATGGTCACGCACGCTGACCACGATCCGCTCGCCCTGACGCACGGCCTGCATTTCAATCGCCTGACCCACCGGGTTGAATCGCTGGGCGTTGCGCAACAGGTTATCCACGGCGCGTTCGATCATCGTCGGCCAACCCTTGAGGTTCAGCTGCGGTTCGGCCTCGAGGTGTACGTTCTGCTCCGGCGAACCCAATTGAGCATCCTTTTGCAGGGTATTGAGCAGGGCATTGAGATCAACGTCTTCGGCGCTGGCGTTGTCGGCATCGACTCGCGCCAACACCAGGATTTCACTGATCAACGCTTCCAGTCGATCGCACTCGCGCGTCAGGCGCGGCGCAAGTTTTTCCCGTTCCTCGGGCGTTGCCCGTTCGGCCAGCGCCAACGCAATGCGCAGTCGGGCGAGGGGGGAGCGCAATTCGTGGGACACGTCGCGCAGTAATTGCCGCTGGCTGCTGATCAGACTTTGCAAACGCGCCCCCATGCGGTTGAAGTCGTTGGCCAGCACGCCGAATTCATCGCGGCGGTTGGCCAGCTTCACCAGGCTGTTCTGCTGATAGGTGGTTTGCCCCAGATCATGCACCGCGCCGCGCAAGCGACTAAGCGGACGCGTGATGGACAGGGTGACGAACAGACTGAAAAGGGTCAGCACCACCAGGGCAATACCCAATGCGCTCAACGGCCAGAGCAGGCTTTCGCGGTGCCAGGCGTCCAGTTCCGGGTGTGGAATGCGGTAGATCAGCAGGTAGGTGTCGCCGGTCTTTTCGCTGGTGTATTCGGCGGTCAGACGCCGCCACGGTAGACGCCGGTCGTCATTGTTCTGCCGTGCTTCGAAGGCTGCGGCGCGACGGGGGAACGTGCCGCGAACAACGGGATCACCGCTCTCGTTGAGCACTTGAACGTCGATGTGATATTGGCGTTTGCGCTGTTCCAGAATGTCCTGGGCCGCTTCCTCGCCTTGGGACTCGTAGGTTTGCGTCCACTGTTCGGCCAGGTTGTTAAGGCCCGGGTGGCGACTGAGTATCCACGCGTCCTGGTTAAGCATGTGCCCCAGCAGAATGGACAGCCCCGCAACCAGGGCGATGGCCAGCCAGAAGCTGGCCAGAATACGCCAGAACAATGAGCGCACAGGAAATCCTCGAACAATCACAAACCATTGTGGGAGTGAGCCTGCTCGCGATGGCGGTGTATCAGTCAACAAATATTTGCCTGACACACCGCCATCGCGAGCAGGCTCGCTCCCACATTAAATTGAGTGGCAAAAGACCCGACGGGTTTAGCCGTCGGGTCCGGGGTTAGCGCATTATTGCGCTTTTGGCTGTTGCTGCTGTTGCTGCTGTTGCTGCTGTTGCTGCGCTTTCCAGGCCTTGAACTCAGCCCATTCGGCGCGACGCTCAGCCTGTTTTTTCTGGATTTCGTCGAATTTCTTCTGTTGATCCGGTTTCAGCAGGGCACGCACATCGGCTTCGGCTTTCTTGTGGTTGGCGGCCATTTCGTCTTTCATGGCTTTCTGGTCGGCTGGCGAGAGTTTTTCCAGGTATTTTTCGACCAGTTGCTTACGCTCGTGCATCTGCTCGCCCATGATCTTGCGGATCTGGTCGCGCTGTTCGCGGCTCAGGTCGAGCTGGCTGTACGGGCCTTTGCCGTGCATGCCGTGCATCTGACCGCCGTGGTGCGAACCGTCCATCGGGCCACCCATCGGGCCGGCACCTTCAGGCGCAGCCATGGCAATGGTCGGCAGGGCGGCAGCGAACATCAGAGCGATAAGAGTCTTGCGCATGGTGTATCTCCTTGTCTCGTTCCCGGTACGTTCCGGATGAGTACAGATTACGAGGATCAAGGTAAGCGGCGGTCAGCGCAGCGTAAAGCTTGGGTAAAGATGATTTTGTACTGACCTGACAAATCTTACAGGCTGTAGTAATAACCGCGACTACGCAGGGCAACGATGCGCGGACGGCCGTCGGGGTGCGGGCCGATCTTTTTGCGCAGGTTGCTGACGTGCATGTCCAGGCTGCGGTCGTACAGGGTCAGTTTGCGACCGAGGGCGATTTGCGCCAGTTCCTGTTTGTCCAGCGGCTCGCCAGGTTGCTTGAGCAGGGCTTCGAGCAGGCGGCTTTCGGAAACGGTGAGGGTGAATTCCTGTTCGTCGATGCTGACTACACCGCGCACCGGGCTGAAACACAGGTCGCCCAGTTCGAGCTGGCTCGACGCGGCCGCCGGATGGCTGCGGCGCAATACGGCGCGAAGACGGGCTGTCAGTTCCCGCGGGTCGCACGGCTTGGCCAGGTAATCGTCGGCGCCCAGTTCCAGGCCGAGGATGCGATCCAGTGGCTCGCCTCGGGCCGAGAGCATCAGCACCGGCAAGTCGGGATGGTCGCTGCGCAATTGCTTGAGCAGCTCCAGGCCGCTGCCATCGGGCAGCATCACGTCCAGCACCACGGCTGCCGGAGACGTTTCGGCCAGCGCCCGGCGGGCACTCTGGCCGTCGTGACAGGCACGGACCTGAAAGCCTTCCTGGCTCAGCCAACTGCTCAGGAGCTCACACAGCTCCTGATCATCATCAATTAATAACAGCTCGCTCATGACTCACTCAATTTAGCCATTGCCTACGTTTTCTCGTGGCACCGCTGGCGAAGATACCGCAGAGCAGTGCCAAAAGCGCAACTGCGGCGCCAATGACGAACCACTGCTGTTGATCGGTCAGCAGGCGTGGCAGCGGATTGCTGGCCTGGGTTTCCTTGAGTTGCAGCTTGAGGCGCTGGTTCTCTTGGCGCAACCGGGTCAGTTGAGCGCTTTCACGCTCGGTATCGGTACTTTGCAGTTGTTTGCTCAGTTCTTCTCGTTGCTGTTCGCTAGCTTTCAAGCGTTGTTGCAACTCGGCGATCTGGCTGCCGGCGCTCAATGACAACGGCGTCGAACCGGCGCCCTCGGCGCGTTCCTCACCGTGGACAGGGGCCACAATCGACAGCGTCACCAACATCAGACACAACGGACCTTTGCGCATCGCCACTCCTGATTCCAATACGAGTATTGGGCAGGTTGTCGGCAGTCAGACGAGAATAATGAGCGTTGAGAGCGCGATGAACCGTCAAGGTTCACCGCGAGACAGGACTTTATGGCAGGACTTGCTTGAACGGCTTGACCGAAACGTTGGCGTAGACGCCTGCGGCGATGTACGGATCGGCATCGGCCCAGGCTTGTGCCGCGCTCAGGGAATCGAATTCGGCGACGATCAGGCTGCCGGTGAAACCCGCGGCACCCGGATCATTGCTGTCGACCGCCGGGTTTGGACCGGCCAGTACGATACGACCTTCGCCCTTGAGCACTTGCAAGCGCTCAAGGTGTGCAGGCCGCGCAGCCAGGCGGGCTTCCAGGGAGTTGGCGACGTCTGTGGCAACGATTGCGTAAAGCATGTCAGTCCTCGGTTTTTGGCGTGGTGGTATCGGCGTCGTGCAGGTGACGGGACAGGTAAATGCCCTGGGCGACCAGGAACAGAAGCGTCATGCCCAGACTGCCGAAGACCTTGAAGTCGACCCAGTACTCCTGGAACGTGAACGCGACGAACAGGTTGGCGGCACCGCAGAACAGGAAGAATGCGATCCAGGCGACGTTCAGTCTGGTCCAGACCTGATCCGGCAGGGTCAAGGCGTGGCCCATGATGCGCTTGATCAGCAGCTGGTCGCCGATGAAGTGGCTGCCAATGAAGGCCAGGGCGAACAGCCAGTTGACCACCGGAGCTTTCCATTTAAGGAAGGTTTCGCTGTGGAACGCCAAGGTCAGGCTACCGAACACCAGGCAGGCGATGAGGGTCAGCCACTGGCTCTTCTCCAGCTTGCGCTGTTTGATGAACAGCGCGCCGTAAACCACCAGGGAACTGATGATCAGCATCGCGGTGGCGCTGTAAATACCGCCTACAGTCACTTCATGGCCGGCGACGTCGACGACCCGTGGATCGATCTTGAAGACGATGAAAAACAGCAGAAGCGGGATGAAATCGATGAATTGTTTCACAGTGGCAGCCAGAAGCAGGATGTGGCGGCATAATAACAAACATATGGGCGCGCGATAGCGCCAGCTGATTTGAGGTAACACATCCTCG
>Ga0157371_10000826_pt1 | contig 35456 bp, 35 predicted proteins | sample C45metaG_FD_113462 | JGI IMG/M metagenome (GOLD analysis project Ga0157371, IMG submission 113462) | Corn rhizosphere microbial communities from Kellogg Biological Station, Michigan, USA - C4-5 metaG | ecosystem: Host-associated > Plants > Roots > Rhizosphere > Soil | place: USA: Michigan... | reverse complement strand
CTGGTGCTGGTGCTGGTGCTGGTGCTGGTGCTGGTGCTGGTGCTGGTGCTGGTGCTGGTGCTGGTGCTGGTGCTGGGAGCTTGATCCCTGCGAGTGATGCATTCAAGCCACGACTCTCTGTTATTGAGCTTAAAGCTTGAATCAGTGAGTCAGTTCTTTCCGCGACGTTCTCTTTTGATTTTTCTGTACCGAATAGATCTGGTAAATCAATCTGCACAGCCGGTTCGTTAAAGTTTAATTCATTCATGTTTTACACAGTTGTTTTTGTCATTATAGCAAATGCGATTAGCTCAAATGGTATAATACATTAAATAAATAAATCCCTGCACATGCCGAATTCAAACCTTCACGTATTAAAGCCAGCCACGAGACTCACATTTCAAGACTTCACAGTAAACGGAAAGCCTTTAATCAATCAGAATCTTATCCAGGCACTGGCAGATCTGCACAAAGCGAATACTAGTGAGCTGATGATTTACACGGCTCAAAGAAAAAGCTTCGCTACAAAGATTCAGGTGGATTTCACAAGAGACTTGCTACTAGAACGACACATCAGTATTACAGCACCAGATGCTATACGCATCGAACACGAACACCACTGCTGCTTTGAATTCGACATTAGCCATAATGGTAAATCCGAAACAGCTAATGAAGATTATTTGAAGCTACACCTTTGCCGTTTTTTCAAAGTAGTAGTGAATTACGACAACTGGGAATCCTTCACTAACGAAGACTACAGCGAAGCGTATAGGAAATTAATGCCGTACAGGAGCAGATCAGAAACGCCAATTAGAGTAAGCAAAACAGACCTTTTAGAAGGTTTACGCTCAATAACAAAAGACCTTGAAAACCCAGTAATCAAATACATCCCAAATGGAGAGGAAGCATTTGTAGAATTAATGCAAGATATGGAAACAAGAACACATAAGCTATTCGTCGCAATTGAAAACCCATTAGGAGAATTGCATTGCATGGTCGCAGTGGATGCGATCACTTGCCAGGTGTTTGCACACTACCCCAAATCAAATCTCAAAGACCTCGCATATTTCAGTAACGTCTTCTTAAAAGAATCCTCCTAAAAAAATGGTATAATCTATAAAAACAAACTTAACAATTATGCAAAATTCAAAACCATCTACAATCCAAGCTTATGCCAAATACTATAAAATTGAACGCTTCATAAAATTTGCAATCCTTGCGTTTGCTACATTGATAGCTTGCTCAATTTTCATGAGCTATTCCATGGGCAATTTTAGTTTCATAAATTGGTTAGAGGTTGTTTCTCAAAAAACAAATTTAACTCTAATTATTTGCGGCTCAATTGCTTACATCGCAGTACCAATTACCCTCTCCTACCTAATCATTTACAGAAATAAAAAACATCAGGCTTAATGCCTGATATTCTTTATCCTATATGTAAAGTTTCGGCGCTCTCAAATGGTATAATTAGAGAAGAAAAAACAAACAATGACATTATGTTTAAAGCTAGCCTCACAAAAGGGCGAGAGATACCTATCAATGACTTGGATGAATTGCTTTACAGCAAGACTTTCGACTTTGATCCGAAACCCAACACTCTCGATGAAATTATCAACGCTGAAAACTACACAGAGCTGACTAATCCTTTCATTCTCTACAAGTACAACAAAGAAATTGAATTTCTACTTTTCTTTTCGAATTGCCCAACGCGCAACGATTTAATCAACGCGCTTATCTTTGACGATTACTCACAGCGCTTGGCTAACAAACCTTTCACTTTTCGTTTGAAGTGGTTCTATGAGAAAGACCTGAAAGGCTTCCTAAAGTCTCTATATGCTTTTCCTACGGATGCTTTGAACGTCAGTGGGTATAGAGCTAATAGCCGTTGTACGGATCATAGATTCCGAATCAGACATGACTGGGCACAGATTCCAAACGAAGAGTCTTTAAATAACTTCACAACGAATGAAGAAAATTGGTTGGCATTCGACGCTTTTCAATTATGCCAATTTGACGAGTGGGCCGAAAATGCCAGGCCCAATAGTATCAATGAATACATCGTTTTTTTGCTAAAGAAAAACTATGCAAGATACTTTACACATTACGTGAACAAGCAGGAATGGCTGAGATACCCAACAGACTACATGACAGCACACCCCTCGCTTCATAAAGACTTGCTAATCACTTATGAACCATTTCTGAAAAAATACGGCCATTTATTCCAAAGGTACAATGAAACGTATCTGAATAAGAAAGCCAAGTCATACAGGGCTTTTCTGAAGGCTACAAAACCTCAACAAATAATTAAGAAAATACTTTCAATACCAACAAATATAGCGAGACTATTATGACAGACGAATATGACGAAGACGCGATAAATCAAATGATGGAGAATTTAGATTCAGGGATAAACGGGGATGACGAAAAAGATATACCCAATCCAAACTCAGACATTCTTGATCAGATTTTCAACTCTGACCCACCACCAGAGGACAAATCTTATTCAGGAATTAAGAAGAAACTAGGCGCCCCGCTTGATAAATACTGCACTGCATTTGATCAAATCATCACAAGCAATTTTCTAAAACAACCAATCGAAACATGTGCATCCCTAATGTTTGTCACGAGCATGATTAGAACTTACACAAAAATCAAACCCGGCTCCCCTGAATGGAAGACATGCTTTGAGGAAGTAAAGGCTTTTGTGAAACATATGGACGACTACTATAGTATTTTTAAGTACACCCATTTCGAAAACAACAAGGTGAACACTCACTTTGTAGAAAATCTATTCGAGCTGGATAGAATTATTTTCAAGCTGGGTTATTCAAAGGTCAAATGGGAATACAGACAGCCCATGGAAATCTTAACAATCTGCCTAAAATTTCCAACGAACAAATCTGCCCTATCTGAGATATTCACAGATTTGCAAGGCGACCTTTAATCGCCCTTTCTGTAGGTGCTTGTCGTATCAAAGGTGTAAAGGTCATCGAATAGAACATCTGCATTCTTCTGTAGCTTTTTATCCAAAAAGCTCTTCAAGTCTTCAACATCCACCATCATGTGAGGTGCCTTCAAGGCTTCATGGCGCGCTACAGAAAGCGGGATGCGCTGATTGTCAGCGAAGTACTGCCCAAGAGTCGAAGCCAGCTTACGCGCAATCACAGCTTGAACTTGTCCCTCCACGGAATCACGCCCAGCTTCCAGGACCGAATCTGGCAGATCTAGGCACGCATTGTGAATTACGTCAGTGATGAGCCTTACAAGGCCCCCTTCTGGCATTACAGCTTCATCAGCTACCAGGGAGAGAATGATCTGGCCTTCGTTCGTGGCTCCCACTGAAAACTCATGATGCACATCCCGTATGAGGGAAAGCACAAGCTCCGCAGACTGGGTACGCACGTCCTGGACGCAGAAGCCCTTGCCCATCATAAGAACAGAAGCCAAGCCATTGGCCGGGGCTACAATCTCTTCCCCTAAATGAGGCACTACAAGCCGCAAAGAACGGGCCGCACGAATCATGGTGCTGATCAATCGCTCTCGACTTCTGTTGAGGAATTCAGGCTTCGACACCAGCTCATCAGCAGCTTTGGAAGCCTCCTTGCTTCTTGGCTTTTGAGCTTGGTTAGCAACGAAGAAGGAGAACAGCCCCTTCACAGAAATCATGGCTTGTACCCCCTTTTAACTGCATCGCGCACCGTGTTGTCGTCTTGCTCATTCTTTTCAAGCTTGTGCATTTCTGAAAGAATTTTACCTCCATTAATGCTATTTAGCTCTAGGGATACTTTGTGTAGGTTTCCTTCCTTCGTTTTTTCACCAACGATATTTTTTGAATCATGCGAGATTGCAATATCAATACTTAAATCTTTTGAAGCCTTTCCTGCTAAATCTTCAAATGTGGATAGATTGCCTTTAGAATTCATAACAATACTACGAATCGAATTGCTTATCTCTCTCGCGCTCAATTCTTGAATATACCTCTCTCCTTTTTCTACGGTTTTTGTAAGAAAGGTTGCAGATAGCTTTTTATCAACAGTCGAACCTGTGACATGCTGACCATCATCGCTGAACGTAATTTCTAAATTGTGTTCACTTGCGAGGACTGGTCTTTTGCTATCCAAGAAATCCAAATCACCACCGAAAACCTTCAGCATTCTTAACGTGCGTTGTTCTAATGCTTCTTGTGCAGTTATGGTTTTAACACCACCAGTCAGGGGCGGGGCTTGCGAATTCACTGGCTTTGCGTTGTTAGTTGATTCCGCACCAACCTTGACGGGCTCGATTTTAGGCTTTAACTCATCCATAAGGTATCTGAAATCTTTATCAAGAATGACAATTCTCTTATGATCGATACCTGCAGCATGAAGCGTTTTATAACATGACACGAAATATTTTTTACGTTCTTCATGGCTTACTAAATCTGGATCTGTTGAAAGCTCAATGCTTTTTCTGTTCCCCGAGTAATTATGCCTTGCTTCAAAGTCAACAACCTCTTGAACCCACGGCCCATTAATATTCACATAAAACCTAACCCCACCTGTTCTATTGAGATCGAATTGCGTCCTATTCCTTTCATCAGCTATCTTAATTTTAGAGTTTGAAAATTCCATAATTGACATATTGTACTTTTCTAGAATTACCTTCAACTCAGCTAGATAATCTTTTGCCTCGACCATCGAATTTTCCGGGTTTTTATCCCGTTCAGACTCCGGCACTCGCTTAATATTTATACTAGCAATAACTTTGTCACGGAATGATCCATCTGTGTCAGTCAAATAATCATATTTTGTTTGACTATTGCTTCCCATTCCAGATGCCTTTGATTCTTCTGCGAAAGCCTTTAATATATCATCGCTATATTGTTCTTGATTTTCAGGCAAATCATTTATGACACTAGGTGTAGAATCTGCATCTTGAAAAGACTGAATTACATCTACTGTATTTTCTGAGAATCCCGTGTCTTTTTTTCCGCCAAAAACCTCTTTGAGGTTATCTTTAATTTTGTCTATAAACTTCATTTTAGATTTGTTTGTTATTGCTTTAATTATACCATTTCGAAGTCATCAAATTATGCGCAAAAAAAGAACCCGTAGGTTCTCTTATTCTTTTTACATCGAAGGTTTGTTTCTTCGACTTGTTTGCCTCTCTTCCACATCCACAGGTTTTGGCTCAAACAAAGCATCCGCATTTGCTGCTTTGGCTGCATTGCTTGGCTTTATTTCTTTAAACTGATTATCTGCGCTTGAAATATTATTCAGTGCGTTGAACAACCCCGCCCCTAATTTTGAAGTCCCAACCACGATGCTACTTAGAGGAAATGTCTCCCTCTCTTTTGTATTACCATTTACTTTCGAAACAACCACGTCTTGGTAATCATCTGAAAATGACAAATCAATCCCATTTTTCTTCAGATAAGATTTTTGCTTAACAAAATTTTCGAGATTCATACCTGATCTTATGATTGCCAACTGACCTTGACCTTCAAGCGAATTGAAGACCCTTCTGTATTCTTCAGCATCAGGCATCTTTGAAGTATCAAATTGAAAATTTCGATCTGGAATGCTCGCATCACCCCCAATCTTTGTGACATTAAAGGTACTGCCATCTTGTGATATTTTAATCTTTAGCCCTTCTGTTTTATCTAATTCTACCCCTCTATTTATCATATCTAATATAGAATCCCCCCTTCTGAACAACCCTTCGCCCATAAAGATCTCTTCAATTCTATTTTTCACCACATCGGCGCTCTGCTCCGCAGGAATTTCTTCTTTTGGTTGAACGACCTTTTGAGAGGATTCAGCCACTGATGCAGCAGGTTCAACGGGCTTTTCAACAGGCTTGTTTTGACTCACGACATTAACACCAGCTACAGCGGGCTCTTCTGGATTAGCTGCTTGTGCGTCTGTTTTGTACTTTTCAAGAATTGAGTTGAATTGCTCGTTTTTTAAAACAATTCTGTCCAGGCTTACACCAGACTCTAACAATGTGCCTATTGTGTTCTTAATGAATTCCTCTTGCGCAGCAATTGATTCTGGAGTCTTTTTTGAATCATCTACCCACACCTCAAGCACGGTGTCAGGCTGATGAAACTTAAATGGGGCTACTGCTCTCACTATGTCTTGGTTCATTTGGGAATTCAAATCGCCTTCATTGAAACGAATATCCCCGATGTGTTTAACACTCACGTCAATAGCGCGTTCTTGCCCTACTTTGATGAAGAAAAGGTCTACGCCGTCATGAATGTCGTCTTTCTTCTGCATTACTTTTCTGTCATATTTTTTACCTATTTTCAGTAGAGCAGAAATGAATTCATCCACTGGTAGCTGTTCTTCGTTCTCTTCATTAGACAGCTTTGTTAAAGGAACTGCGCGTTTAACATTCACCCCCCCGCTTATTATCCCTTGCTGTGTAACTTGTTCAGGTAATTTCTTTAAAACACCTTTTTTTGCAAGCATGTCATCAATATCTTTTGTTTGCTGTGCATCATCTATTTCGGATGCTTGATCCCTTTTTGCCTGTGCTTGTCTTTCTTCTTCTTTTGTATACTTCATATTAGACTTGTTAGTTATATGAACAATTATATCATTTTCTTTTTGCAAACCGCGCCAAACAAATTGACAATAGGTTTTCCATCAATTATCTTCAGGCAATTCTTATTAAAAACACCAACACGCACGCAAGGAACGAGTGAATGACTGACAAAGCCTCTCAAACTGAATATGAAACCGCCATTTCTGCTGATCTCCATGCAGCTCCTGCGAAAGAGCTGGGCGCAAAGGTTTTGAAGCAAATGCTGTCTGTCACGACTTCATCAGCCTTGACTGACATCCACGCTCAAATCTCCGCTGCAGCAACGTCGGGCGATGACGAAAAGCTGGTTAAGCTTTTTGAAGAATTGAAAAAGCTAAAAGATGCGGAAAAAGCCAACCTCAAGTCGCTGGCCGAATTGAAGAAAAGCACGTCTTTCGAACGCGTTTTGCTGGCGTTCCAAGACGAATTCAAAGCCTTGGCCTATCAGATTTCCCTTGAAGTCATCAAAGGCACACACGTAGCGTTGAAGAACGCCGGTGGCAAAACAAAGGGCACTCGCAAAACTAGCGAGAAAGACCCGTCCGGCGAGCCGACATTCCACACAGTGACGCACAATGGTAAGTCTGAAAAGCTGTTCTCCCGCCGTGGCCGTGCTGCTGCGAACCTGACCCAAGACGAACCAGCTTTCACCTTCCTGGGCTTTAAGATCGTCAAGGATGGAGACGGAAAAGAAACGCTCAACCCGGCCACTATCAAGCTTGCAGACGGCTCCGAGGTTCCAGCTACCCGACCAAACATCATCAGGGCTATCACTGAGAAAACCGCTTTCGATGGTTACACCATCGCTTGATGGTTCCAAACTGCTAGCATGAAGCCCCGGCCTGTCGGGGCTTTTTTTCGTCTGTCATTAGGGACTGAACATGGAAGAGGATTTCCCAGAGTATGAGGATTACCAGCACCACCAACGGCCCACACTGGTAGACGACAAGAGCCATCAAAATCATTGGCGGAATCGTGCCAATGACCTTCATGCCTCTGCTGGTGCCATTTGGCTTTCCATGTCAAACGGGCGTGGACATGACGCCGCTAGGGAGCTTGGATTAGGTGAAGGGTTCGACATGCACCTAGCTTGTTCCCACGTTTACCACATGCTGTGTGGGCTATCGTTGGAAGTCGCGATGAAGGCCGCGCTTGTTAGCCAGGGAGTAACCCCACCAGAGCATCACGATTTGAATCTGCTGGCTCACCTACTCGGCGTGAAGAGGAATCCTGCGCAGAAGAAGATCCTCAATTTCTATCAGCACAGCGTTGTATGGGCTGGGCGATACCCTGTACCCGTAAACGCCACTGACGAAAAGCTCATCGACTATTACGACATGGCCAACACCATCTTATTCAAAGGCAAGACGGTGATTAAGGGCTCGACCATCAACATAAAGACCTACTCACCGACCGGGGCAACGTCTTGGGAACGGTATGACGCTCTCTACAAGAGCTACACCGCCCTCTTCGATCATCGTTACCCAGTCAAGGCCAAATAAAATGAGCGAGTGGGAAGAATTCTGTGAGTCCCGTGGCTTCTCCACGGGGGAAGACGACTATGAAAAAATCATCGACAGTCTTGAGAAAACTCCGCGCCAAAAATCTTTGAGCCAACCGCCTCCCTGTGATCTTAACCAGGAGGAAGTGAACGCTTTGATCAAGCTTGATGCACACGGCATCCCCAAGCATTCCGAAATATCTCTAATGGTTTGGACGGGCCAAACGGCTGAAATCGGTCAGTGGTCATTGGATGGCATGATCGCGGGTAAAGATGAAGGGCTGATTGTTCGCTTCCGAGAAAAGGACGGTGATTATTTCGCGCCTTTGCACATCCTCATCGAGGCACTCCGCTCAACGTGCTTACCTCTGCAATTGGAGGACCAGCTTGTTATCTGGGATTCCAAAAACGAGTGCTTGGATAGCTGGCAGGGCATTTTTAAAGAGTCATTCTTGGTCCAACGTACCGATAGGGTTCCCTCGGGACAGGACGATCTGAACATGCTGCACCTTCTGGATCGTGCAAAAGCCGCTGACCATTCTTTAAAACCACTACTGGTAGCAGCCACTGACCTTGAACGGGCGTTGGCCGGTGGAGTTGTTGAGTTCATTGATGGTAGCTCGCTGTCATCAGAAACCCTGTCTGATGCTTTCCTTGTTTACATCACGAGCAAGGGCATACCTGTCAGCAAGCCGCTTCGGTCGATGGATGAGTTCGTGATGGAGCTTCACACTCGAAATGGCACCTACAAACTCTCAGATGGCAAGGTTCGCACGGTAAACGGCCCCGCTCGACTCACTGCCGGTGCAATCCTTCTCGACAAGGAAACGAAGTACCCAACGTACTACCTGCGTGCCGACCATGGGACGATCTACCAGCCTGTGTACAGAAAGGTTTCCGAGGACGATATCCAGGACCACGACCCAAGTAACATTTTCGCAACTGATGGTGCCCACCCTCTTGAGCTTAACGGAACGCATATCACTGATCGGTACGTTACAACACTGCTCTATGCAGAGCGTTACCAAGGCAGTTTATTCAACGGCATAATGGACGAGGATATTTTTCGATAGCGCGAAAAGCATACCACTTACAAACAAGTAAAATACGCCGCACTACATGGATCTATAAGAGGTTTTCAATGGAATATTTGATCGGTGCAATCGTGGCCGGAATTATCATTTTTGTTGTCTTGGTAAAATCCAAAACAGACAAATTTAATAAGCTCACACGGATGCACTTTCCGAATTGGTTTGCATTATTTTCCAACAGTCAGATGCCTGAAAATCACGGGATGGCGCGTGCGTTGATCCTTCAAACCTTCCACCTTGCAGAAGAATTCGGAGCCATCACCCCGACCGAGAAACGCGAACTCGACGCCGGATGCATGAAGGAAGATCCTATAGAGATTCTGAATGGGTGGTTGGAGCATGCTTTGCCGGTCGTAAGGAGAGAATTTGGGGATGCTGAAATCGCCACTTCGGAGGCTCGATTAATCGGAGTTTTGATGTTGGTTAGCGTCAAAGGTGTACGTCCAGAACGTGACCTTAACGAATTTCTAAAACGGTTCAATTAGGAACGTCAGCATGGATGAAATTGACCCTCAAGCCCTCCAATTTAAAGAGGTCTGCGCCTACTACGGTGCAGCCATGCACATGGCGCAGGTGCTTGAGCATGGGATCGTGAACGCCCTCTTCTTCCTCGACTTCTTGCCTCGCAAAAAATCAGAATGGACTGACACAGAGTATGAGGAATTTTTTGACGGAAATTTCTCCAAGACGTTTGGCACTTTGGTTAACTCGTTGAGGAAAGTGACGACCGTACCGCACGCCTTTGATGACTTGATTCGCAGATCCAACAAGCGCCGGAATTACCTCGCCCATACCTTTTTCCGTGAAAATATGGACGTTCTTTACGCAGGTGGTTTTGATGAAATCGTCACCAGATTAAACGATGACATTGAGCTGTTTCGAGAGGCAGATGCTGCTCTCACAGTCATCCTCGAACCCTTGTGGTTAGAGAACGGTTGGACCATAGAACGGATCGAAGCAGAGGCTGAAAAATACCAAGCTGAATTGCGTAGGTCCAAACCGGACGGGGTGGTCTGATGTTCAGAAGCAATAGTCATAGAACGCCGGTGGCAAAACAAAGGGTACTGGCAAAACCGGCGAGAAAGACCCAACCGGCGAGCCGAAATTTCTCACCGTGACGCACAATAGTAAGTCAGAAAAGCTCTCCTCCCGCCGTGGCCGTGATGCTGCTAACCTGACCCAAGACGAACCAGCATTCACCTTCTTGGGCTTTAAGATCGTCAAGGATGAAGACGGAAAGGAAACGCTCAACCCGGCCATTATCAAGCTTACAGACGGCTCCGAAGTTCCAGCTACTCGACCAGACATCATCAAGGCAATCACTGAGAAAACCGCTTTAGATGGGTATCATCATCGCATGATGGTTCGAAACTGCTAGGATGAATCCCCGGCCTAACGGGGCTTTATAAACATACACTCAGGATGAGTTACCAATGCAATATCATTCAATTAATCCAGGTGATCGCAATCTGGAACTCCTACGAGCTATTCAAAAAGCCACTTCGCTCGCAGACCATGTACTACTAGTATCACCTAGCTCGATTAAAGGTTTGAACGATCAGCTAGAAAAAATATTTGGAAAAAAATTCATAAGTGCATTGTTCAAAGAACGCAGAGTACCTGTTAGTCTAGATGATGGACGAACTTGTACATATTATCTTTCCACGACTGATACAAAATGTTCTTTTCCCGGCGGCGCGGTTGTCCTTCCATGGGCTTCTTTACAATCTGTTTATTGGGCAGTTAAAAACTTTCCAAGCTCACACACCGTTTTTGTACCTAACGAAGATGCACAAAGCTCTATCAGGGGCGAGGGTAAAGATGAGTTAACCCTTTACTTACTAGATTATCCAAAATCAATTAATTATTAGTAGAGCGTAAAAAATAGCTTCACGCTTAAAAAAGCCTCATTTCTGAGGCTTTTTTTCAGAGTCTTATTTAACGCACTCTTTAACTGCCTTTCCAATTGAGTCAACATAAAAGGGTTTAGGCTGATTCCCTTTAATTCGCCATACGGTATAACCTTCTTTATTGGTAGTTTTACCTCCAATAACGTCCTGCTTACCCTTCACAATGAATCTGACATGCATCCTTATTGTCTTACCCTCGTAAATATCGAACATTTTACGAGCAAGGGCATCGGTAAGAAGGTGTTTTCCTTTGGTGTCCAGAGCGTAAACAATTCCTTTATTCCATACAAGGAAATCGGGATAAAAGTTAGCTGTGTCACCAGAGGTTAAGAGTGGGATGAAATAACCACCTGTAGATGGGTTTCGGTGCCATAGCATACTCGACTCATCTAGAGCATTTGCAAAAGCCAGTTCCTCAGAATTCATTTTCCCGTATTGAGGATAGAGACTGTTAAGAAATGTATGACTTCCTTCTTTAACAACCCTAATAGGACTGAATTTAAAAGAATCTTGATCCTCATATATCAGTTCGGAGTGATTAAAATAAGCATCGGCTATTTTTTCCGCTAGAATCTTGACCTGAAATTCCGCGTTGCTTCGTACCTGTACACGCACATCGAATTTAGGATGTTTTGAATCAAGAATCTTGTTGGCTTGAGGGGCTGATGATCGCACAGCCAAAGACAAAAGCCAGCGCAGTCTCACTGGATTTGTCTGGCCACCTTCTAGCCATTCCACTCCTGCAGTATTTCCGTCTTTAGATCCTAGCTTAATGGTTAAGCTAGCTGATTCAGCTTTACCAGTAGTATCTTCAGACCCTTCAGAATAGGTTGGAAAAACTGACAATAGCTCGTTGACAGTTTCCATCGCCTCTTCTTTTTGAACATAAATATTGTGGAGGTCGGGAAGAGCTTCCTCTCTTGGGTATACCTCGATTGCTCCAGGCGCGTTACCCGTTACAAAAGATGAAGAAATCGCAATTGGAGCCCCTTCCTGGTCAAGCTTCGCTTTGACAAGCTCAAGAGCTTCGTTGAAAACGCTTTTCTTATCTACACGAATGAAGAAATGGGCAGCGTTCAATGCTTCACTATCGTAATGTGTGGCGTGTGGTTGACGAAGCACACGCCCAATCAATTGCTGTACTTGCAATGATGACCCCATAGATTTATCTATGTATGCAAGATAGCATTCAGGATCATCCCAACCTTCCTGTAAGGATAGGTTGAAAATAATGTGTTCGTAATTTCCCTCTTGGAAATTATCGAAGTCATCATCGCCTTGCGAATAATGAATTACCGCGTCTGGCTTACTACCATCCGAAAATTTCAAATTAGCGTAAATAGCAATGGTCGACGGATCTATCCCTTTTTCCTCTACCAAGTATCTCCAGATCTTGATTGGTGGCGCTTGACGTAGATTGAAAGGTCGTGTCGGGTCGTCGGTTTGCCCGTCATCATTTATATTAGTTTTGCAAACATAAATGGCTTTAGGCTTAATTGGAAGATCTCTTAAATAGACTTCCCTTTTTATAAGTTTCCACCGATCAATCAATTCATCGAGGCTGCGTTCCATAGGAGCAGTCGAGCCATCAAAATTAATTGCATTTTTGACCAGCTCAGCATTCACGACCTCTTTACTGTCAACAGCAGTCGTCATAAAGGTGTCTGAATCAGGCACTCCATCTTTAAGAGCATTAAGCTCTCTAAATTCAGAAACCTCATGTTCACAACGAAGAACCCAGCCGCGTATCTGCTGAATAACCATTGTTTGAAATTTTGCTGGCAACTTTACAGTTGCACTCGCTAAAAGCCATGCTTCAGGCTCTAATTCCCGCAGTATGTCGGTTTGCTGCTCTGAAAGATTGTGGGCTTCATCATAAACAATAATCAGAGGCCTTCTAGCTGAACCGTCATTACGCTGAATGAGCCTCTGCCACATAGAGAGACTCCCAAGCTTATCTTCGCCTGGCCGGTAAACCTTTAAATCACCTTCAGCTTGATCTTTATTGTTAAATAGACCTGTAGTGGTCAAAATCAATAGGGGCGAACCGCTATCTTGAATCATTGAAGGTGACAAGTCTTTAATCAAGCAAACCTGAAAACCCTCAATCAACGGTGCGTATTTACCACCATTGAAATTGTTATATGTCTGTCCTACAACAGATCTAGCCTTGGACATCCATAATACAATTGGCTCCCCCTGAAGCTCATTACGAATTAGGGTGACAGCCTCTGCAAGAATAGGAGTTTTACCAGCTCCAGTTAAAGCTGAAAGAGCTTGAAAGAAAGGATCAGCGGTTTTTCTCGTTCCAGGGCGGGCATCATGGTTCGCAAAATACGCATAACGCTGTGCAATTTGTTGCGCAGCATCATTCTGAAATTTAATCTCTTTCATCCCTGTTCAACCTCAACATCCACTTCTACATCATTATTATAAGCATCAGCACGGGAATTAAATCCTATGTGTTCCAATACTCGATCTGGAATTTTATAAAACTCGACTGTCCTGCCAGAGTAAGGCGCTAGTGCTGCATACACATGATAACGCTCAGCAAGGGAGTGAACTTTTGCCTCTTGAATGATATTTTTAAATGTCTCACGATTAAGAACTGATGGTTTATCCGCACCATCCCAAATCAAAAAGAAACCTTCATTGCGTGAGTTCACAGCAAACAAATATCTACTATCACCCGGCAACAATCGCGTGAGGGAAGTTTTAGATCGTTCAGATTTATCCCAGTGGCTAGTGAGAAGTAAATCAATCATTTCCTCTCGCTGAAGAGCGCTTACTGCTGCAGCATCGACTTGTTGCCTTTTCAATTCTTGAAATTGGAATCCGCCTCCTAATGGTGAACATTTTCCAGCCTTCCAGTCACCAGTGATTACGCGTCGAATTCGATCAGCAGTAAGGGTTTTGGCGTATAGATCGCCTTTTACGTCATTCCCCTGTTCTATGAGAATAAACCGTCTGTTGGCGCCTGCCTTATGATTTACATCAAGTACAGCATGTCCGGTTGTTCCAGAGCCAGCAAAAGGGTCTAAAACTATCCCATCCGGCTTGCACCAAATTTGAATGATTTTCGACATTAAACGTAAAGGTTTAACAGTCTTGAAATCGTGACCTTTACCAACCACAGCATTGAGTTCGTTGATGCCGGTCTGGCTGTGACCTGATTCTTCATGATCCCACGACTGGGACTCAATGTTTAGAGGTATTGTGTAATCCTCATTGGCCCAATAGGTCATCGCGACCTTGCCTTTTTTAACGTCTTTTAAGTACCGCTTTTGCTGTGGGCCTGTTTCGCCAGTCAAACCAAAAAACAAAGGAGGCCAAGTACCTTCCTTCATTTTCTTTAAAGCTAGGGTACGAGCGTCTTTTATAATTTTTTGACCAGCAACTTGTTCGCCATTTACGAAAGTTGTGCCTTTCAACACCAAGGCCTTAACCTTCCATAGCTTGCCGTTTTTATCAGTATATTGATTATCGTCATCAATCCACTTATCTTGATACTCGCTGCCCCATCCTTCCAGCCAAGCCTTCATTGTTGGCTTTTCATTAGCCCAGCACCGACCCTCTGGAGGATAAAATAGTTTTCCTGTAAAAGGACTTTGGATCGCATAAACCATCTTCCGATGGGTAGACGCATTCGGGCCAGAGCAATCACCGGATTTCCATTCGTCAGGATCTCCGTCAACCGTTGATTGATAGCGGGCATCCATTTCTTCTGTGCGGTCTAAAAGAGTGGTCTTAGCCTTATCTATATCCTTGGCATACACCAATACATACTCGGTGGCAGTTGATAACCCACCCTTTTTGCCACCGGTATCACTTTTAGGGGAATACGCTTTCTGCCAGTTGATGATGCCAATGCGGTTTTCCTCACGGAAAATCTCATCCATTAGCATACCCAAACGGTAAAGTTCCCTATGGTCAATGCAGATCGCAATCACACCGCCCGGCTTTAACATTTCCCTCATCATCCAAAGACGAGGTGTCATAAAGCGCAGCCATTTCGAGTGTCTCGACCCGTCTTCCTTCGGAACGAGATCTCCTAGGTCGGGATCATTGGGGTCTTGATCCCACTTGTCGTTATATCTGAAATCCTCGCCTGTATTGTATGGAGGGTCAGTTAAAACCAAATCTACCTGGCCCCTGTATTTATACAGAGTCACCATGGCCGAAAGGTTCTCTCCCTCCATGACAATATTTTCAGCTTGCTCATGCACTGCGCCAGTAGAAACCCGCTGGTTGATTTTCGTCATTTTTGGTTTGACCTGACGAATAATCTGCCAAGGAGCAGTACGGCCCGTGTATGACATGACGATGCCGTCTTTACCTGCTTCAGAGCGGGCCTGATCGTGCTGCTCCAGCAATCTGATCAGATCACTGCGAGTCATTTGCTCGTAGCTCATTCGGTGGTCTCTACTCAAGGAGATGAGGATTCACGTCGCAAATCGCTCACCTCTGTACAAAAATTGTTCGCTAGGGTGTTGCGACCTAGCTGAATGATGTGAACTATAATACTGTAATTTTATACAGCTTTCGATAACGTAATGATCTCACGAATCGGGGGTGTGATCCTATACCGTAGAGCATGGATATGGCCGCAGATGCCATCGTTAAAGAGATCTATCGGGAAGAACGCCCATGAGCCTGCTCAAGCCCACGATGCCTCTGAATAACCACACAGATGAGCACACCATCTGTAGGCCTGCACTGCTTCACTGGAAGGCCAAACCCTGACGTGTTCCTTCGCGCTCTGCAGGAAGTCGCCAAGGCTCGTGGCATGAGCCAGCTTGCCAAGGATGCTGGTATCAATCGTGAGAGCCTGTACAAAGCATTGGCACCGGGCGCAAAGCCCCGTTATGACACAGTGTTGAGGCTTGTGAATGCGCTAGGTGTGAAGCTGACAGCCCAGCACGTTTAGGCCCGATCCCTCCCGGACTGGGAGCATGAGTAAATATAAAACCTCCTAAAAGGAGGCTTATTTTTTAATATAAGATTGTTATTTATACCTGATTTTACAATCCTCGTATATTTTATTATTTAGCCTCTCATAACTTAAAAGAGAAACTTCAGCAACATCTAGAGTACGAATGGATTCCTCATCGCACTTTATCAAATTATTGTTACACGAATTATCATTATACAGACCCTCTATGAATGCCGGAAACCTCCATGGGAGGTGCCCATAGCTTATAGAAATATCTAAAAAGTTTTTCAGCGACCTTCTAAAGCAGCAAGCAAAAACAAACGAACCATCCTTTCTTGATAAAATCAGATCTTTACGAAACCTAATAACATCCGAAGTGACATTTTTATCAGGCTCTTTGATTTCCAGCTCTGAAACTTCTGCTTCAAATCCATATTCTTCAAGCAGCCTCAAAATAAAACAAGGAACATAAAAGGACTTAGCACATATATTTTCAGAGTACCCTAAAACCCGATCCTTCTTAACCTCAAATTGATAACCATAATTTTCAGCTTTGATCTTTCGGATACTAGCAATTACCTCTACCAATTCTTCTCTTACTGATTCAGAATATGAGCTAAAAAATTCTATTTTCAATTTAGTATATTCTTTAACTGAATTTTCTAACCAGTCATATTCAAGACCATTTATAGTAAAATCATCATTCGGATCAACGTATTCATCCTTACTATTCTTCGCGCCTATTGGGCCTTCTTCAATAAGGAATGAAAAATCCAGACCGTCATTTTGAATTTCAGCAACTGGCTGAGTACTTTCAGGCAACACACCTTTATTTTTTGTAGCTTTTCTTTTAGTCATAGATGGATAATTTGTTATACAGACAATTATACCATTTTATAAAACCAAACCTCCATCTAGGAGGCTTGTAATTCGATTTCTTTTAAATATTTTATCTGCTTATGAGTTATTACTGTCTCGCCACGGAAAAGCAATACCTCTTTGTTCTTGAATCTTCGAACAGCAACCCCTACTTCTTTGACCAGATCCCAGCTCACCATCGAATCTAGTTTTACATCATAGTAGTCCAGAGAAATTACAGTTTTCCCTGAATAGTCTTTGTAAGATAAGCCAAATGCGCAATAACCGTAATCACGGGCTATATGCCTTAAAGAGTCAATCAACCCTTCGAAATGCGTTAGATATTCGTCATCAGATTTGAATTTAATTTTACTCATAGTAAATGTAGGTTTGTTTATGAGTCAAATTATACCAAACCGAATTAGCAAAATTTACCCGTAAGGCAAATTAATTTCAGAAACTTAAATCTTGGCCTATCAGACTTATTTTGCTCAACCGGGGCTGGCGCAGAAAAAACGTCCATCACTCGTTTAGCAAAAGAGTTTTCAAAATCAGCAAACCTGTTGGGAACAATGAATTCGTTTTTAAAGCCTTTGACGTATGGATTGAGGGCTATCCAGGTATTGGGCATGTCTAGTTCACGCCATTTAGTGAAATCGTCGCCAGAAAGCTTTTGGAGGTCATCAAGCTTCTTGATAGCAATGCCCTTCTCAGTGATGTTCTTCACCAACTGCGCTTCAGGGTCTTTCAACGTCATGCCCTTCACCTTCTCGTACCACTGCTTGAAGGTGTTATCGAGATCAAGCATAGGCTCACCTTGGCTGACACTGTGATTCCTCAAGGTGACGTAATTATCCACAGTCTTGGTTAGGGCGTTTATGGTCATTGGTGCATGGTCTTTCTGCGTATAGACATTGCACATGTCAAAGCCATAGTAGTCTTCTCCATCCTTCTGAATCACGGTGTTGGTGAAAACAGGGCTACCAAAATTAAGTACGTTCGGGGCTTTCTCGCCTTGCGCACGAACCTCTTCTGCAACCAAAGCTGTTAACCAGCGCGGTAGAAACGCTTCATCTTTGATTTTCGATATTTTGTAATCAACGTCAGGGCTGACGTTGTTGGAGTAATCCAAAGCTTTTATGAAGCTTTGAACCTGCTTGCGGTATTCAGATTTTAGATTTGGCATGGACATTAATAATTGTTATGAACGAATCATAACATTTCTTACTGTTCACATCGAAACTTCTTAACCCTCTTAAACTTTTCAAACCCTCTCGGCCTTTTCATTGAAATCAGGATTTGCTTTTCATTTATTGATAATGGGCTCTCTGAACATCTTTCCCAATATATTTCGTCTGCGATAGTGCCGCCGCACCATGTGACTTGCTTTCTCATTTGATCAACCTGTTCATTTGAGAAAATTTGATCTGGCGAGTATTTATTATCTGATATTTCAGTCATGGAAACTTAATATTCTGTTATATCCAAATTATACCATTTAGGTTATCGATTTTATGAGATAAGCCCCTTTGTTCTTCACGTTTCCCACGTCCTTGCTGACCGGATACCACTCAAAGTCTTCTGCAGGTTCGCCAAGGTCGCGGGCAATTTCCTTTGCTCTATCCTTCGTCAGATCAGGAGAAAGCCACTCCCGTGCAAGCTCGGGAGAAAGAACCACGGGCCTACGGTCATGTACGTCTACCATCCCCCCAGCAGCATCAGCAGTGATGATTAAAAAGCCCGGTGGCTCATCAGGCGATGGACCTGGCTCTACCTGGGCCAGTCCAGCAAAGAACATCGGCTTTCGAGTCTTCAACCTAATGAAGAAAGGCTGCTTCTTCTCATCACCCGGTTCTTTGACCCATTCGTACCAGCCGTCAGCCATTACCAAGGCCCTATGGTCAGGGAAAAGATCCTTGTAGAACCTACCCTTCGCAATGGTCTCTATGCGTGCGTTGATAGGCTGCACAACCTTCGGCTTCGGCCAAGACACCTCCCTCTTCCAACCCCAATGCACTGGTGAGATCTGCGGGCCGTCAGGCTCGGCATGGATGATTGGCACATCAGTTGAAGGGGCGATGTTGTATCGCTCAACAGGCGTGGTGTCAGCGCTTGAGAAGAGGTCGCGTTGAGGGTCCAGCTCATGCACATACTCATCAAGACTTCTGAACATCACGAATCGACCACACATGGCTTTCTCCAACGAATAGCGTATGTACGTGTGAGCGTAGCGAATCTTGGGAGTTCAGTAAAAAACCGAAAGAGCAGAATCACGCCTTACTCTATGAAAAAAGATAAAGTCTTGAATTCATCCGCATACTCCAGCTCATATCTTTTACTAGCCACATTCCACTGCTTTATTCCATCCGATCTCAAATTAGAAACCTGCCCAAAAACCCAATCAACATAAACATATTCAATAGTATCTACATAAATGAAGACACAGGTTTCATCTGTTAAATAGATTTGTACACATTCACTATCGATCACATCAACCCGCGTAACCTTTCGCTCAAATCTTCCATTATCAACCATCAACCGAAATTTGTTCTTTTCGACAAACAGGCAAAACGCTTGAAATTTATCTTCAGCAGTTTTAACACTCATAGTGAATACCTCATTACCACCAGCCGAATTACTGATGGGCGTTTCTCATCAATTCTTATGCAAGACGTGAAGATATTCAGTCACGTAAATTTCATTGGCAGCATCTTTACGTGATTTGAATTTCTTGTACTGCATTTCTTTTCTTTCGTATGTGCCAAAGCAACTCATCACATCGGCAATCAGCTCAACAGGCATGATGCTTTCGTTTGAATAGCTCATGACCAGGTATTCAAAATTGGCAGTCTCAACAAGACGCCTAAACTCACCCTCGACCTTCGGCCTACTAGCCCATGGAGAGACGTTCCGGCCTTCAGGCCGACCGCTGATTCCGTGGATCGTGGGTCGCTCGTTCTGCGCAATGGTGTTCAGAACGTGATATGCGTTGCTGTACTGCATCGACGTGTAAGGTGGGTCGAGGTAGAGAACATCACCACTAACGCGCTTCAACAGCTCGTTAGCGTCTCCCAGGTACACCTCATTGCTTGCCACGGGCTCCTTAAGGTCAAACCCTCTGAACTCGATAGGCTTGAGCGAAGCACCAGTGAATTTCTTTAGGAACGATGAGTACAACCCAGTGGTGTTGCTCACCCTGTCTGCAGCTTCTAGGACAGAGCAGAGGCAGTAGTAGAACTGCCCTTCAGTCAGCTCTCCATTTCCATATAGCTCGTACACCAGAGACACCCCAGCGTCGATCCTCATAGCGTTTGCATTGGTAAAGAAGGTGCGGCCCCCGGCTTCACTGTAATTCTGAAAAATGAAGCCTTCCACACCATCCATGCAGTGGTTCATGTAATCAAGAATCGGCTGACATTCGTAGACCGTAGAGGCGTCATTGTTCAGCAGATTTTCAAGCGTCACATAGGAGTAGTACTCCAGGTCATTACATACGACCTTGAAACGATTTTTGAAGTGATTCGCTACCCTGCCTGACCCTGCAAAAAGGTCACACAGAACAATCTCATTAGATGGCTTTGAGATAGCTGAAACACATTCATTAACAACAGAATCGATGAAGCCCAACAGCTTTGTTTTAGACCCAAGGTATTTCAAAAGCGCACAGAGCGGCGCACTGATTCAAAATGAAAGCAGTGGAAAAGACTTTAACTTTTCTGGTTCGCACTGCTGAAATAAATCAGCGATTAGAAATGGGCTATTTCAGATAGTGCGATTGGTACAATGAACTTACAAGAAGATTCGATGAACCGAACTTTAATGATTTTAAAAACATTGTCAAACAGCCAGAATCTAGAAAAAACAGACTTTTATTTACACGAAAAATCTTAAATCCAAAATGATGATTTTGATAAATAACACATAGAGGCTCACACATCGCTGTAGCTCTTAGTTTCTCGGGGCTAAAGGTCATTTAGAAAAAGGAAATGACTTTTTTGGAAAAATATAAAAATCGGATTTTTAGGGAAACCCTGTTAATACCTACCGTTTCTGATAGTCAAACTCGATCAGGTGCACAGAAGGCGATTAAAAAGATTTTGAAAAAAGATATGCCTTTGTACCCTTGCTCACCGTGATTCAACCCAACAAAAGCAGTTTGATGATCCATCACTGCTCAGAACGAGCATGCGTGTGTCGATGGATACGCACTGTGTGCAATGAAGGCAATCTGCTTATCAGCCGAAATCACGAAGCCAAATGGTATAATTTAGAAAACCAAACCTATTACTAATGCGTCAATTAGCTCTCGCCTTTCTTCTATTGCCATTCCTATATCTGTCACAAGCATCTGCAGCAGAGTGTGGATTCAAATCAGATAACAAAACAGTAGATCCAAATTCAGCAACGCTTTGCCCTGAAAACATAGCCATGAAGCTAATGAGCAGTTCAGTGGGCGAAGGGGTTCTTCTTCTGAGCAATGATCAAGACGCCCAATACGCAAAGATTCAAGAAACTAAAACGGATTCACAGTTACGTTTTGATGAAGCGAATCAAGATCATTTTATTAGAGACAAGCAATACACAAGGGATTTAGCATCCTACCTAATAATTGCCATATTTATTATAATATGGTTAATCATGGCGCTCAAAGCTTGGAAAACGGGTGAATTTCATGACTCAAAAAATGATCACGGAGAACAGGTAAAAGCCAGATATAGCTTCTTGAATAACCTATTCATAGCAATAGCGGCGGTTGGAATAATTGGGCTAGGAATGGTCGGACAGAAAAACTCTTTATCCATAGCAGATGCAGTAATCATAAGGCTTGACGTAACATCCGAAATCGCAAAGCAGAAATTCATACAAATGGTAAGTTGGGTTAGACAGAAGGGATATTTGGAAACAACGGTTAAAGACTCTGAAACAGGCGTAGTAGATGATGTGACAAAGGGACAAGCCGCTTTTACGGCTTCGGCATTGTCGAACCAATTAATTTCAAAAGCCATTGTCGCGAGGCTTTCAAGTCAACTTTACAACGACATTTACAATAAGAGTGATTCTTCGAATTGGGTTGTATCGAATTCGCTATCTGACATCTCAAAACAGGAAAACAATACCTTCACCTTTAAGAAGTTTAGCGAAAACGGAGAGCTACTGTTTAAGCTTGACCCTGTTACGGTATTCAAATCAGAGCTTGATGCAGGTACAGCAACACCTTATTTGAAGGAAATCAGATACAACGAAAGGTTTAGGGACGAAGCTGACATTCGCACAGTAGAAGCAACTGCAAACCAGTTAAGAAATGAACTGCGTAACGGCCCTTTTGAAAACAAGAAAGCTGAATACGAAGACATAAAAAACAACGTAATGGTGATGTTCTATAAGGATACGAGAGCAAACACTTACCTCAAAGAATTACCAAACGATTTTAAGCTAGCAGACGATGTTGCTGTGACAGTCTTGAATCTGGTATGTGCAGAAAATAAACAACTGCGTCTTTCAGCAAAAACCTACATAGATGCTCATAAAGGCATTGGGGCAAGAGGTACGGGCTCAATTGAATGCGTGGGAAACGACTGGCAAGTGATGGGCGAAGACCCAATAGCGAGTTACAAAAAAAAGCTCTACGAAACAAGAAAGAAGCTGGAAGACACTTATCGTGACAGAATTTTAGCCTTCAACGATGCGTTCAGCACAGCTTTGGAAAGTCCTTCGATCCTGGACCAGTTGAAAAAAATGATTAAAGAGGGGGAGCTAAATTTCTATTTCAATTACCAGAATCTTGTTGAAGAGACTACTTTCACGAGTATCAATCAAAACCTATTCAACACCAAAGTCTTGCAAATTTCAGAAAGGAAGGCAGTGGATTTCTTCATAGATGACGAATGGGCACGAGCGCACGGATATGAAGCTGACTACAATAATCGAGTCAACATTAGCCAATACGTCAGAAATTACTTCTTAAAGACTGACCGTGCAACGTTGCCAACTATCACTGATGCAGAAGCTATTACTCAGAAGCTGATCTTCGATAATGGTACGTCTGCTGGAATGCACAATGACTTTGAACAGGGCGCAGGAATAGGCTTTGAATTGCCTTCTACTGCCTTAAAACGCTGCAAGCTTTCAGTTACCCACCCGATCAAATGTTATCAATTGTACGCAACCAGCTTAAGCAATACAGCTAGCGATTTGAGAGCCTTCGGACTGACCCTAGCTATTACAGGGCAAATTGCTAACGATTATGCCAAGTCAAAAATTGAAATGCCTAAAACCGATAGCGCAGCTAACATTGGAAAGCCGAATAAAATCCAAGCTGGAAGCTCATTAGCACAGACAGTAACTTTCATAGCAGCAGGTATTGGCTCAAGCATAGTGTCTTTGAGTCTGACACTTGACATGATTAGTAATGGTTACAGATTTCTGCTTATCTCAGTAACTATATTGCCGTTCTACACAATGGCGGTCACTCAAAAATATTTTGTAATAGCACTCATCAAATTCTCACCATTTTTCCTATTCGCGTTCGTGAGACTGAATGATGGTGACAATTTCGCCGCAATGCGCAGGAATATTTTTGCGTTTGCAGTGAGCATTACAGTTTTCCCAATGCTACCTCTAATTGGATATACGATTAATTGGGAGGTAATCAGGGTCGTTTTAGTATTCACAGATGCATCATTCTATTACGAAAGAGGCGGTATCTTTGACAAAATTGTTGGATTCTTTATTGAGTGCATAAGACCATTCATTGTGACATTGGTTTCGACAAGCATTTGTCTACACTTTATGCAAAACACCCTTAAATTACTCAAAGGACACATGATGTTTGCAGAAGCGGGAATCAAGGTTATAGGTTGGATGATGACTATCGTAAACGTTTTATCGATGGGCTCAATTGGTATGATTAGAAGTTTAAGCACAGGCTTTATTTCTTCTTTAACATCTTACAAACGAAGGTAATTACGCATCATTAAGAAGGGCTTGAAATGGTATAATACTTTAAAACAAGCCCACCTTTAATGAAATTCTCAACTTATGCATTTCTGTTTCTACTAATCCTATTCCCACAATTTGCTAATGCAGAGTCTATTGGCTCTAAAGCAACGGCATACATCCAATCTCAAACAGATGAAGAAAGAAGGTCAGGATTCACAGAGCCAGTATTAGACTCATTGTATGGCTGTGAAATGACACAGAGCATTGCTGAAGGGACAGAAACTGGTAAATATAACTGCATTGGAAAGAACAACAAATTTAATAGCGGCGTATCCAAGATAGTAAATCTGTCTATCTGGAAAATGCTCACAGTGATTACCACTCTTGCGTTTTTAATACTTAGCAGGTGGTTTTATATTAAAGTATTTGCCGCAGCCTCTCAAAAAATGAACGAGAAAAATTCTGCATTAACGGCCACATTAATCACCTTACTATTTTATGCTTTTGCTTTTCCCGTTTTCGTGAATGAACAGGGTATTAGATACAACCTATTTACAAAGTTAGCGATAGGGACGTTTTACAAAGCTCACTCCATAGCGGAATATTATTTATTCAACGATGCTCAACAAACCAAGATTGAATACCCAAAGCGCTTTATCCCCGCTGTGAATTCAGGTGGACCAGCTAACGAGTACAACGCGATTAGCTTTCAATTGTGTACGTCGAGTATGTCAGAGCAAGAAGCCTCAAAAAAACAAAAAATCGTCTTCAACTTTAACGAGTCTACAGGTGAATTTTCAGCCTTTCACCAAGTGGGGAGCTGCATACTAGATGTCAGCTTCACTATCGACATGAATACTGAAAGCATTGCCAAACGTTATGGCTTATCCAGCTATGTGGATAATTCGATTGAGACAATGAAACGAATCATTGAGGAAGAATATATTCAGAAGGCACAAGGAATCGCTGAGAACGTAATCAAGGCAGGTAAACCTAGATTGGGAGTACCTGACACATACACACAAGGTCAGCTCGTTTGCAGTGACGAAGAGAATTTCAATCTCAGCGGTATGAGCCCCAATAGCATTAAAGACTACGCCTACGATGCCGCAAAATGCATGCACGGGCGCGTGATTGACGACCTTAATAGGGTTCCAGGATACACAGAAGCGTTGATGCCCAAGGACCGAATGGTACGAGTTTGCTCAACTGTAGACCACAGCGCCGGGTCAGATACCAGTTTAGATCGTGATGCCAACTCAACCACCTTCATCAGCAATTCGACTCTTGAATCAACGTTGAGAGCGTGTGCAGAAAGGGCTTGTGCAAATGACTCAAGCCCAAAGAACTGTGCTGATTCACTAAATTTTTACAACCTTTATTTCAAAAACAGATACATGACCAATCCAAACATCGTTACTTTTTTTGCAAAGATATTGAATACCGATTTCAAAAACACCCTATTCTCTGGCCCAGGTGAGCAGTTAGCATCAACGCTAAAATTAGACATGTATCAATCATCAAGCATACTCACGTCTGAAATTAAGGATAAAGAAGCCTTTACTGTTGAATACGAAAGGATTCAGTCGAATATTAATTTACAGTACTTCATAAACAACAGCCTTGATGCAAGTCAGTTATCACCAGTTGCAAAGGATTGGGACACAGCATTTTTGAAATCCATTACAATCGGAAATGACGGTCCTTTAAGTATAGATAGAGTGGTTGACTGCTTGCAGTACTCTAGCTCTACGTCGCCTAGCGGCAGAGAATGTGGTTCTGTGTTTTTAGAAATTGAAGGGTTTGGGCAAAACCTTCTTGCAGTAGGTATGATTATAAAAGCAGAACTCAGAGTAAATGATGCGATCAGAAAGAACACGTTTAGCAGAACTAAAGAGGCAGCAGGTTTAAACGCTAGCAAGAACATAATCGACCTTGCATCAAGCTTCTTTGGATCATTCACAGGTAAGATTGCAATCCTTGCAACAGGTATAACAGCCACAACAGGCTTCAATGAGATCTACAACCCCGTAGGATTAAGCGTTGGCCCTGAAGCACTCATAGCGCTAGCTATAATTGTCAAGGTTCCGCAAATGGCTGCCTTCCTGGACACTTTTGCAAACTCCCTGATTTTGGGTGGAAACGCTTTGATTTGGGCAATTCCTCTTGCAATTGTACTGAGTGGTTTGAGCGTAATATATACGTCTATAAAATCTACGATAGGTTTTTCTGTCACGGCCCCGACTACAATTCTTCAAAATATCAATGGAACTACAGTTGACAAGCATACGGATATATTCAAATTCATCCAAGAATTGGTTTTACTATTTCTCTCAATAACCTGTTATGCAGTGATGCTTTACCACTCCTTATGGTACATAAAAGCGTTATTTATCTATAAAGTTATCGACATAGAAAAAATAACCGGCAGTTTAAATATCGGATACAGAATTACCGGAATTGGCGACATTTATTCAACCCTAATGGGAATCAGCATCTACCTTTGTATTGTCTTAATGTTATGCATTCACATAATTCGAAGATCAACCCAAATCAAAGATTTCATAGGAGTGATACTGTATTCAACAGAAAGCAATCTCCCCGAACACGCCCAAGGAATAGAATTCTCTTCAAACAAATTCGGAAAAAACAATATATAAGTTGGCCTTATGGCCAATTTGAGATTGTGCAGATGCTATAATTAGGAAAACAACCTAACACTATAATGTCAATCAAATTATCAAAAAATGAATCTCAGTATTCAGATGCAGAGAAAAACGCTATTCAGCAACAATTCGATTATGCAATGAGCCAATATTGTGAAGTAGACAACCTCTACAAAATAGCTAAATTGACGGCGCTATTTTTCCCATATGGATTATTAGCGACTTTCTTTCCAATACGAAGGCTAATGCAAGCAGATCACAGTCTTTTTAGGTATTGGATGATTCTGCCAACCTTATTGGTTATCACGTTCATTTCAGCAAACATCTATGTTTGGTATGCTTATTTTTCTGTTCGCAGCACACCAATCTCCGACATGTTCCCCTTCCACCTAGTAATTATCTGTTCGATTTGTTTGTGGACAATAGGATTATTCGCACAGAAGATTTCAAAAGTAGCGTGGCTAATCAGAGAACTCATCTATTACAAACAAGTCAATCGTTACAATCACTATAAACGAATCGTAGCTAGCCGCTTCACCACGTCAGGAATAAAAGGGCTGTTCAATAAATTTGCAGGTAGGATTAAATAAAGCTCAATGCCTGCGGCAAATGGCAAGCACTAAAGCTCAACCCATTTGCCATTGACTTCTATCAGACTGAATAGCCCGTGAATAAAATCCAAAAAGCCTTTTGCTTTGTACCGCCGAACCATTCAACGAGAATCTACTTATCCAATCATATAAGCCAAACAAGGTGCTTCTCGCGTCAGCGGATGCTCAACCAGGTACTCAACCTTCCCTAGAACGTTCCTAGGCCATTCCGAACAGAATCCGAATGCCTCTATCAACTCGATAGAATCTGTCCAACTCCAAGCAACGACAGAGCCGGTTATACTCACCCATACCGCAGGTTCAGGGAGTTGACCAGATGGACAAGGAATTCAGCTACAACCCTCAAATTCCGTGCATTGTGCTACACAACGGCCAAGACGTTGGGGCAATGGTGGATGGCAAGCTCTACAGGTTCGATTCCAGCCTCACTGCGCATAACCAGCATGCAGAGGCCGGAATCCTTGTTGATAACGTTCTGTTCCAGTACGGAGAGCCCATAGGGCACCTTGAAGGCAGAAGGCTCATCATCGACAGCGTTAGCGAAATCCTAGAGCTTGTGGAAGCCTAAACGCCCTTCTCTGCTCTACCGGCAAGCTGACTACGTGCAGCATCGAGGGATTCCAGCAGGCTCTGTGAGTAGCTGACGGCATCAGCTAGAGCTACTTCTGCAAAGCCCGTATCAACGTCTACGAATTTCTCCACAAACGCCCTGCAGTACTCCTGCCATTCCCCATCATCACCCAAGCCATAAAGCCCGAGCCAGCAGGCAATGATCTGGTGTACGTGCATGGCGTTCCTCACCGTCTCCCCTTGTGTCCGTAGAAAGGCTTCGCGGTCATCAGAGATCGAGAATTCACGGAAAGCTTGTAGGTGCTGATTCAGGGTCAGGACACACGCAGCAACGTCAAAATCTAGCTGAATGCGCTCCCTAGGGTTGTACCTGTTGCGGATCGGTCGAGACATGTCAGTGTAGCCCAGGAGGTAGTCGATCTGATCCTACCTCCAGATCTCGCAGCAAAGCCACTTAGAAATCAGAGAAAGCAAAAAGCCCGCATGATTGCGGGCCTCTCTAAAAACAAACCTAACTAACAAGCAGCGGACTTTACTAAAAGATGAACAACTTGCTGCTTGCTTCTACAGTTTAACATTTTATATTGACAAAAACCCCATTAACAATCTTTTCTTTACATTAATTAGATTTTCTTTTTTTAAATGCTATTATTTAAAAACAACAAACCTTTACTAAAATGAAAATCAGATTTTTTACCTTTGCAGCTTTAGCATTACTTTCGAGCTTATCCCATGCGGATGACTTAACTCAAAACAAATCAGGAAAACAGAATATATATGAACAAAACCTGATTGAAACAACAAGACAAATTGTTGACTCAGTGGGTTTCGTTGATATGGATGCACAGGCACGTTCTTTTTTAAGCACAGACTTCAAAGGAATTACTATTGAAGATTATGAAGACACAAACGATTACGACGCCCATATAGACGCTTCATGATTAACCATTTATCAATTAGAGCCTCAACAGAGGCTTTTATTTTGCCCACATGAAAAATATGGAATCGGCAAAATGGTATAATTAAGCTAATAAACAAACCTTTAAATCATGCAAAAATCACTACTAGCCATATCAACAATTTCTGCTTTGTTGATAGCAAACACAGCATCAGCAGAAATCACATGGCCTGCTGAACAAACATACGAAGAATCATTAGGCGCAGAAACATGGTCAACAAGCGGGGGATGCAAGTCGGGGCAACAAATCAGTATGAGAAGAGTCTTTTTTATGAATAAAGATGGTAGTAAAAACTATGTAAATAAAGGAAATGGAGTCTTTGTTAAGGGTAGTGAATCGTATGGCGACGGATTTGAAATATTGTCAGAATGCTATGAATCGAAAAACACAGCGATAGAAGAAGCCAAAATATCGAAAGTCGAATCAGAAGCAATTTTTCAGAAATGCGAAAACCCTTTTGATACAGGTAGAATTTCTAAAAGTCGTCAATTCACGGCGTGGAGTTCAGATAGAGTAAGCAGCAATTTTAGAACAAGTTTTCTTGTGACCATTTCTAACACTTGCGGGCTGAATGAAACGAAGGTTTTTGATAATCCTGTTTGTGCAACAAAAAACCCGACATATCCACTTGGCACAATTTACGGAACGTGGTCTAGAACAACGAAAGACGGCGTAATGGGCGAATGGACTTTAAACCCTTTTTATACAAACACGAACAAATGCTATAAGACAGTAACAGAAACTAAAAATCCGACCTGTCCAACAGGCTATTCAGGACAAATGACCCAATCGAGAACATACGATTTATGGAAAACAGGCAGCACAAAAAATGATACTGGCTTTATCACAACGCAAGACACATGTTTAAAAAACGAAAGCCATAATGACGAATGCACAATAGATACTTCATCAATTCAGAATGGCGCATACACTCTCAAAGGCTCAAATAACACCGGTTTTTACTGGGGAAAATATGGAATACATGCCGTTATGGTTCCGGTTCCGGGCACTAGTTTTACTCAAAACGGTTATACATATTATGTGGGAGCGCATAGCGGCGCGGATGTTTATGGCATATGCAGAAAGCCTGATTTAGCTTTTAGCCATTATTATTATGACAATTCAAAATCTTTATGCCCTACCGACAAACCGTTAGGCGTAATCAATATCCAACAGAAATACGAGGTTTGGACTGATGGTTCAATCAGAAACAAATCAGAATGGTATGAAACATCAAACACTTGTGAAGCGATTAAAGCGCAAACAGTTGAAGTCAAACCGGGCAGCGAAACCGTAAGCTGTGATTCCTATTATGGAGTACAACCCGGAACATATACGGGGATTGTGACAAAAACCGGTGACAACATCACAATTTTTGACCCAGCATCAGGAACGACTAACACAACGTTTCAAACGAAAAGCGAAGACACAACATCATGTGTGAAAGAAATCACAGCGACTACAAAAGAAATCATTGAAGAAAATTGCCCTGCTGGCTTTTCAGGAAAAATCACATCGTATTTAATAAAAGCCGAAGGCGCGAATGGCAGCGTTTATCCGTATGGAACAACCCCGATTTTAGAATCTAATACATGCATTGCTGCATCTACCGACGCTGAAAAGACTATCGAAGCAGCTAAACAACAAGACACGGTATTATCAAATTTAAGCTTTACCACCACGTCAATTTCCAAAAGCGATTTGATAATAAACGAGCTTAATAAGATCAATACTTCAAGCCTTGAAAGCAAAGGTTACATCATGAATATCAATGCTGATGATTTGAGCGCTAATGCTTTCGATAAAAACAAAATCACCAACCTTGTAAAGACTTTTAAAACAAAGCTTGGCAGTCAATCATCAAACGTAAAATTAGCATCTGTACCAAATTCGCTTGAAAAATTTATCGGCCAAAACGGCTTGACGTTGGACAGAATCAAGAACGAAAAACTCACTATGACTGGCTCAACAATTGACGGCGGCACAGTCACTGTTAAGTACCTTTCTCTTACCAACACAAAGCCCGTGCAATCGAGCTTCACAGTCAAAGTATTTGATTGAATCCAATCACCAACAGAAGCCCTACGGGGCTTTTTTTGTGGCTCAGAATCGCGTCTGTGAGCCGTCCTAACCTTACCCAGCACAAAGCCACACCCCAACCTTTGAAAGCTCTCAAATCAATCGACAGCAAACCTAAATAGGAATTCTACAATTTTCTTTGCTTACGGGCTAGTTTGCAAAACCAAAATGGTATAATTCGATTAACAAACAACCCTTTACTAAAAATGAGAACAACATTAGTCCAGACCATAAAAAGATTAAACTTAAGAGCTGACACCAACCCAATCTATTTGACATTCAACCTATGCATTTGCATATACTTATCAGCCCTTACACTTCCACTCATAAAAGAAGCTTTGAAATTAGGAGATAGAAACTCTATATATTTACTCATCCTTCATTACTTATTCATGTGGAGCTTCTTAACGGCGTTTTTTTACCTTTCCCTCTGCATAGCCTATTTATTTAATTTATGTAAGCTATTTCTAAAGACCCGAATGCATGAAAATAATATTTTAAGACGAATAGCGTTATCAGGAAAAAATCTTAAAGACCAAAGATTAATAATGAAAATCTCGATGGATTTTATAAAGCACAACACCAAAATCGATGCTTTGTATCTAGCAAACAAAAAATCTGAACATAAGAAACAATTTAAAAATCAAATAGAAGGCAGAGAAGGCTTGAATAAGCTTCATGAAGATTTAAGAGAGCAAGAGTACCTAAATAGCCTTGAAGTAAAAAGGATTCATGATGAGCATAATGCCTCAAAAAACAAATAAACCTTCGCAACCACTGAATAAATCATAACGCCATAAGGCGTTATTTTTGTTCTCACTATCCGTTCTTAACTCTGAATCCACGCCTTGCCAAATGGTATAATTCGATTAACAAACAACCCTTTACTAAAATGGACCAAACCAACCAGAAACAAACAAAAAAAAGCAAGCTGCATATATTCTTAATTCTTACCTTGACCTTTATAGGTGGTAGTGCCTTTTTTCTATCTGTTTCATATTTAATTCTTCTGAATAAAAGCCTTGATCGACAAGGATACTATGTTCATCCTTTCATAATAGAAGAACACCTAGCACCAATGTTCTACACCTCTGTTGCTGTGGGTTTTCTTTTTTTTATATGGCGATGCATCAAAATCACCATTAACACTAAAAAAGAAAAGCTTATTATTGAAGGTATTCAGCTAGCTTGCATGTCGGCGTTTTTAATATCCACTATTACTTTTATGACTTTCGTTAACACACAGATTAGATTTGAGCTTTTGAAAACCCAAGATATCAATGTGATACTGGAAGATGCAACCTTGGATAAATATGGAGCATACAGCGCGTCACGCGCTCCATATTATGAATACAAAAATGCCCAGTTCAGCTTCATAAAAGAACAAGGAGCTAGCTTACTAAAAACGCGGCACATTAGTGATTTATATGCCACCAGCATGCTCATCAAACCAATCGAACCGCCTTACTATGATTTACAAAACTTATCTAGGGTTGAACTGGAAGCAGGTTTATCGCCACTATTTGCTTTCTATTACTTGGTAACTTTTCAATTTTTCTTGGCAACATTATTAAATCTGTGCGTTTATTTAACATCTAAAATGTTACCTACTACCAATCAACAAGAGAGGTAACGATTTTCTGTGTTATTTAAGATTGATGCTTGCTTACAAAAAAATGCCTCTTATGAGGCTTTTTCTTTTGTGGTCAGTCATTAGAAGGTCATGAGCTTCACAGCATGCTCAAATGCATTTTCCCTCGCTTTGACGTGGCCCTGGCTCAACAGGAAGGCCAACACGTCATCACCGCTGTAATGCTCTGCAAATGCCTGCCTAGCGACCTTCCTGTCGATCACATCATCAACCACAGCGTCACCATGCAGCATTGATCTGTAGACCAGCGTTTCACGTAAAGCCTTTAGGTAGAAAGCAGTATCACTAGCGCTTCCAGCAGCCAATGGTGCTGTAAGGCTCATTCCTTTTACCTTCTGTATCTGAGCCACACATTCAGAGCAGGAACGCTGTAGAGAGCGATTGCAGGTCACGAATGACCCTGTGCCATGGTGCTTGAATCCAGCAGCGTGGATAGGTACTTCAAGGCTCTTGGGGCGCGGTACGCGCAATGTGCTGACACTCTTGTTCAGAGCCCACACAAACATCTGTGCGTTGAATGCGTACTGGTCATCGTCCTTATGCTTGTCGATCCTACACACCAGGTCATAGAGCTTGCTGTGCAGGCTTCCCTTGACCGTATTAACCATTGTTGGGGCAAAGCCAAGGCTAGCCAGGTCTTTGAGCTTTACGGACGTGACAGAGCTGATAGCAAGGTAGTGGTAGGTCTTTGACTTCGGGACAATCGTTACGTCATACCCTTCAATATTCTTGGCGCTCATCAGCTTGAAAAGCTTGTCGGTCAGCAGGTCATCAGCAGTAAAGAACTGATCCTTCACCCCCTGCGCGTTGTACGCTTTCAGGCAGAAAGCCGCCTTCTCTTTGGCAATCAAGGTTTCTGTAGCAGGGTGGAATATAACTTGGAATTTGTCAGCTTCAAAGGAAGCTAACTGGTTTGAAAAATGGTCGATTCTAGCTATTTTTGTTTTTGTCATTCTTTTTCTCGTTTATTGTTATTTTCTCTCCTTTCGGAATATTATTGCCAATTAGAATGGGATGAGCCCATCTACACCCTCTTGCTTCATATCATTATTAAATTGCTTATATTTCTTGAATTTCTCTTTACAAATCTGCCCATTTACCAACGCAGCAGATCTAAACGATTTGTTCAATGCGCTAGCCATTTTCATCTTCTCTTCAATACTACCTTTACAAGCAAACTGGACATTCACCTTAAAAGTCGTTTCACCACCTGTCCTATTACTATTTTTAGTTTCAATGAAATTCATATACCTCAAAACATTTAGGGATTTCTTACGAGTATTTTCAGAAACGTCCAAGTACTTATCAAGGTCATGAAGGTTAACTTTGCATTCATTAAATCTATCCATATTTTCGACTGCAGCCATCAGGATTTGCCCCGCCACTTTATCAAAACCAACCACCGCAATATAATAAGGCATTGCGCTCGTAAGAATCTGCGCGTAAAAATTCTTTTCTAATTTATTAAATGTTATACTATTAAAAGGGTTCTTCATCTCAACCTCAACTCATTAATTAGACTGTTTGCCGCAGTCTTTTTATTTTTCTATCAATTAAAGGTTAAGGAACTTAACTTCAACCCACATCATTCCATGGGCTTTATCATGCTCAACAGCAATTAATTTTTGCTCAATTAAAACGTTCATGCATCTGCGTACATTTTCGCTTGTGCAATCCATCCACTTCATAATCTCTGCTTTGTCCGTATAAACGACATGCAAGCCAGTTTCTGTTTTATCAGCAGCAGTGCAGAGTTTTATCAATAGCGTATGCGCGGAGTGTTTTGTCAAAGCCACTTTACAAAGAGCTTCTAAGGCTTTGTCAGAAGTAGGCAGTTTTATATATCTTCTATTCTCAATGTTCATGTTGATTATTATTTGGTTTGTTTTAATACAATAGCATTTGAAAAACACAAAATTGTGGTTTAAGCACAAATTTGTTGGAAAATATTTTAGTATGCGAAAATAAAGCAAACTTTGGAGTACAATTTTTTGTACTCCAAAAAGAAAAATTCCACAAATATGTTGAAAAAAACTGCTTTAGAGTACAGTTTTTTGTACTCTAAAATACCTTTACAGTACAATTTTTTGTACTCTAAAGTCTCTACAGGCCACGGAAATCAAGGACTGAAATCCTATAGCGCGCGCGTATAATTTAAGATCTCATTAAAAACATTCAGGCGTCAGCAAATACAGCTATCCATAACTGGGTATTGGATCATCCATCAACCTTGAAAATGCATTAGGGGCATAGCAATGACTTTGATTGATCCTTGAAGCTCATTCCTTTTTAGAGGTTTGGGCACTCGCTGCGCGAAATTGTTCAGCACTGCAAGCCCCAAACAGTTAGATCATACGTTTTTCGCTCAAGTATCCGCCAGGATACTTTTTTAATTAAAGCTATTCCTGCAAAGTCTTTCTCATAGCCATAGATTAATCGACTCAATTCTCAGACTTGTCTTTTACAGATGGAAATCTAGAAGACGAAAATCTAACCACCAGAATTGCAAATGCCAATAGAAGCACACCGCCACACACATAGATAATGCCAAGGTCTGGTGCGTTATGGTGCGAAACATCGCTAATCAAAAGCCTAATCAGTGCCGTCACGCCTATATAGAGCAAAAACCGCAGAGGCATATGATTTGTTTTAAAATAAATCCCGCTCATTGCTAACAATTCTAAATAAATGAATAGCAACAGAATGTCATCAACGCTTATTTTCTCTTGGCCAAGCATTCCGATGAATGCGCTAATCGCTGCCCAAATCGTAATCAGAGCTATGCCAAAAAGAGCGAGGTAGTGGAAAGCCTCGACCACTAAATTCCCAAGCGAATCTGCACCACCATGAAGGCTTTTGCGCAGCTTCTCTACTCCACGTATTTCGCTCATCACTCACACCCCTACCATCAAAGAAAATACTGCCTAGCTGGCCTTAAGCGCGCCAAAGACCAGCAATCATAGGGGTTTCGCCCTTTTTTTGCCCATAAGAAAAAATGTTAGATTCAGGAGGGTTCGTCTTGAAGTAAATCCCGACCATCGCCCCCAGTTCCAGGTAGATGAACAGCAGCAAGATGTCATCGATCTTGATGTGCCCCGCCTCGATCATCTGCAAAAACTCCATCACCGCCGCCCACGCG
>Ga0157371_10000825_pt1 | contig 35495 bp, 38 predicted proteins | sample C45metaG_FD_113462 | JGI IMG/M metagenome (GOLD analysis project Ga0157371, IMG submission 113462) | Corn rhizosphere microbial communities from Kellogg Biological Station, Michigan, USA - C4-5 metaG | ecosystem: Host-associated > Plants > Roots > Rhizosphere > Soil | place: USA: Michigan... | reverse complement strand
GGCGATGTACACCCGTCCAGTCTGCCGCCCCGCGATGACACCGCTGCACGCCGACTCCCCCGCGTGCCCGGGTTTCGGAAACGCCGGAATAGCGGATACCGCTGGTGCGCTAGTGGTGCAGCAACCCGCCCGCCTTGTTGAGCGGGTTCTTCTCGCCCGCCTCGATCGGCACCGAGAAACGGTTCTGCTTCGGCGGCATCGGGCAGTTGAATGCGTAAGAGAAGCCGCAGGGGGGCACGACGGCCCGGTTGAAGTCGAGGGTTATCGTGCCGTCCGTGTTCGGCGCGACGAAGAGGAAGCGCCCCACGCTGTAGGTGGTGTCGCCGTTGGTACTGTCGGCAAAGACGAGTTGGAGCGCACGGCCGGACTTGAATGCGGCGAGGTTGTAGTCGACACCGTCCTTGCTGAAGGTGATCTCGCCGGGTACGGCCATCTCACGGGTCTTGCCGTCGTCCTTGAGGTGCTCGAAGCCGACCGTCGCGCCGCCGGGGATCTCGGTGAACGTCGCCGTGATCACCCACTCCGGGTTGTACGGAAACACATCGATCCCGCCGAAGTCGCGAATCCCCTCCGACTGGGCGTCCCACACCCGCAGGGCGTAGTTGCCGTCCTCGCTCGCGATGACGAAGCCGGTCACGGTGTCACTGAAAGTGATCTCTCCCGGAGTTGCCGAATCCTTCCCCGCGACCGTCGCAGACCCGTCCACGAGTTCACCGTTCACCCGGATGCCGTCGGCGGCCACCGCAACCACCTTGAGTCCCGACTCCCCCTTCGGCAACGGCGACCACACCCCGGGAACCCCGTAGATGGTCTGTTCCGAGTCCACCCATTGGGTGTTCACGAGTGCGAGGTTGCCCTTTGGCTGCACCACGGCGAGTTCGCGTCGCTCGCGATAGACGGCGAGCAACTGCTCCGGAGTGGCCTGGTCGGTGTTTGCGGGCGCAGCGTCAGTCATGGGTTCCATCCTTGTCGAGTCTCCGGGTGCAACGACTGGGAGCATCAAAAAATTGCCTCGGCGTGCGGACGGCTATGGTTTCCAGACCATCAGGACCACGACAAGGAGCAGCAAGAGCGAGACGATCCCGGAGCCGGCGGCGATCTGAGGGTACCGCGCCGCCTTCCCGCTCCCGTCCTTGCTCACCTCGGCGCCCGCCTTCCGCAGCGCAGGCACGACGAGGAACAGGTTGAGCGCAAGCGCGATGAGGTAGGCGACGGTGGAGATCCAGATCCAGGGGGTTCCGAACGACAGGTGATACTTGGGGTCGCTCATGCCGAGGACGCCGAATCCGAGCACCACCACGACGAGCGAAGCCAGGCTGAAGACGAACACGGACTTGGCGAGGGTTGCGACCTGGGCGGAGTTGCCGGAGCGGATCGCCCGCAGCCCGGTCATGGGCAGAATGGCCATCGGGCCGACGATGAAGACGGCGGTGGCAACGTGCAAGATGCTGAAGAGAGTATCCATTGCTACAGGCTAGGTCAGAAGCATCCATTTGCAGGGAAGACAGGCGCGAAAAAGCCGGCCCCCGCAGTGCGGAGGCCGGCTTTCTATCCAGCTAACGAATTAGAGCGGGCGGATGTTCTCTGCCTGCGGACCCTTGGGGCCCTGCGCCAGGTCGAATTCGACCTTCTGGTTCTCGTCCAGGGACTTGTATCCGCTGGTCGCGATAGCCGAGTAGTGTGCGAACACATCGGGGCTACCGTCTTCGGGGGCGATGAATCCAAAGCCCTTTTCTGCGTTAAACCACTTTACGGTTCCAACTGCCATTTCATTTCTCCTTCAGGAGGTCTTCGCGTAACCCCGACTGCCGAGGCCACTCGTCGCGGTGTTCATCGTCCGCTCCCGAAAGAAACATGCGCCGTAAGGCGACAAGCATTCAAGATCTGCGAGGTACAGCAACTGCACGTGCAAGCGTAGCTCATTGCCACGCATTTGGGGGATATTTCCCAAGATGACCGCGGGGACACCTCACATCGCCGTGAAAACGCCCCCCGGCGTGCGGCGACTCGACTTAGTTTCTCCTGCATGGGGGCTGAAAGGATCGTGAGCGTCGAGGATGAACCGTGGCCCCCGTTGTAGGGTCAAAAAGCGGGTTCGTTTTGAACTCTCACGATCGAAGGTTGAAAGCCAGAGACCAAGGAGGAACCACATCATGGGTGCATTTGACAGCGCGAAAGATGCCGCAGAAGCCACCGGTAAGAAAATCGGCGAATGGGTTGACGACACCAAGGAGCGCATCGGCGACAAAGTCGATGAAGCAAAGGCGGAAGCCGATGTGAAGAAGGCCGAAGCCAATCGCGATGCGACCAAGGCCAAGAACGACTACAAGGAAGACCTGCGCGAGTCATAAAGCGCGCGGTACGCCTGCCCCGGACAACGGGGAGCGAACATCGGGGAATCGGCCTGGCCGGTTCCCCCCTGTTTTGTCCGCCGCGGGCTCAACTGTCGAGCAGAAGAGTGCGGAGTGCCGACTCCGCCGAAGACAGCCGCCCCGGGTCGATCGTGTCCCCCGCACCGTAGCGATCGACCAAGCGCGGGTCGACATAACTCTTCCTGGCAACGGCAGCCGTGTTGCCGAGCACGGATGCCGCATCCTCCATAGCCTGCGCGATCGCTCGGACGCGTCCACGCTTGCTCTTCGCCGGGCCGGATCGAGCAAGGCTGATCGCAGCCGCGACCGTACCGCTGAGGGTGCGGAAGTCTTTCGCGCTGAAATCCGATCCGGTTCTCTCCTTCACATAGGCGTTGATCTCTGCCGCAGACAACGGGCACCATCCGTCGTCCGCGATCCAGCCAAGAAGCTGGTCGTCATCCGCCCCCTCACGATGGCGCACGAAATTCGCGAGGTCGGGGTCGGTGATCTCGCTCTCCCACAGCTGCCCGCCCTTCTCCGGAAAGCAGAGGGTCACGGTGCTGCCGCTCACAGTCGCGTGTGAGCAGAGCAGGGTGGAGAGCCCATGGCTGCCGTTCACATCGGCGTAGTGTTCGCTTCCGATCCGCAGCGAACCGGTGTCGAGCATTCTGAAGGCGGCGGCCAGGCCGCGCTCCCTGGTGAAGCCCTCGGTGCGAAGCGCACGCGTGACCTGTCGCCTCGCCGTCGGCAGCCGTTCGGCCAGCTCGAGCGCCCGGTCGAATTTGATGCGGTCTTTCTTCTCGCGCCAGGTCGGATGGTAGATGTACTGTCGGCGGCCGGCGGCATCGATCCCGGTCGCCTGGATGTGGCCATTGGCGTATGGGCAGATCCAGACCTCGGTCCAGGCGGGCGGAATAGCAAGAGAATCGAAGCGCCGCCGCAACTCCGGGTCATTCATCGCCTCGCCCGAGGAGTCGCGGTAGGCAAATCCCCGACCGGCGCGATGCCTGGAGTAGCCGTCCGCCGTCACGTCGCTTCGGCGCAGCCGAGGCATCAGCCGCCCGCCACGGTCTGCCACACGCCGATGACACCGGCCACACACATCACGCCGGTGGTCGCCCATCCAAGAGTCGCCGCGAGCTTGCCGTTGCGATACCTCCCCATCAGTGTGCGGTCACGCGAGATGAGCATCGTCACGATGAGGAAAGGTGCGGCCGCCACACCGTTCACGATGGCGCTGAATACCAGGAGTTTGATCGGGTCGAGCTCGGCGAGGCTGAGGGCTGTGCCCGCAATGGTCCCTACCGCAATCAGGCCATAGAACACCGGGGCCTTCCGCGGGCTCCGCTCCAGGCCCCAGGGCTTATCGAGAAGACCGGCCAGCCCGGCGGATCCGGAGGCAGCCAGAACCGGCACCGCGAGGATGCCCGAGCCGATGAATCCGGCGGCGAAGAGAAAAGTGGATGCGGGGCCGGCTACCGGCTCGAGGGCTTTCGCAGCATCTGCAGCACTGCCGATCGCCGTCCCCTTGTCACCGAGTGTGGCGGCCGTCGCGGCGATGATCGCGAACATCACCAGCACGGAGAAGAACATGCCGGTGAACACATCGATACGGCTGTCGCGAATCTTGCGCTTGGCCTCGTCATCGGTGCGGTCTGAAAGCGCCGGGGCTCGGTCGCCTTTGAACGCTTCGTCGCGCAATTCCTCGATGCGGTGGGCGCTCTGCCAGAAGAACAGGTACGGCGAGATCGAGGTGCCGAGGATGGCGACGATGATGCCGAGATACTCCAACTTGAAGGAGAACTGGAGGCCGAGCAGCCCCGCACCGACGCCGGCCCAATCGACGTGGGTTGCGAAGAGCACTCCGACATAGGCCAACAGGCTCAGGCACAGCCACTTGAAGATATCGGTGATGACCGTGAAGGATCCGAAAATCAGGGCCATGCAGATCGCGACGCCCGCGAGAGCGCTCCACAGGGCCGCGGGACCCGCGTGCAGAAGTTTCATTCCCTGCCCGATGGCCATGAGGTCGGCGGCGAGGTTGAGGCAGTTCGCCGCCATGAGCGCCACCAGGAGAATTGCGATGGTGACGCGCACTCGCTGACCGAATTTCTCGCGGGCAAGCGCGCCGAGGCTCTTGCCCGTGGCGATCGCGGTGCGGTCGCAGATCTCCTGCACAGCCATCATCATCGGCAGCGTGATGGGCACGGTCCACAGCGTCGAGTATGTGAATGAGGCTCCGGCCTGCGCGTAGGTCGCTATCCCGGAGGGGTCGTCATCCGATGCACCCGTGACAAGACCGGGACCGAGCACACCGAAGAAGCGACGCAGCGGCGATCGGTGCTTCTCCTCCTTCTTCGACTCCGCGGAATCTGGTTGCGTTGCGGCGTTGCGTGGCATCCGGTCCTCCAGACGAGCTGTGACCCGTGAAACGCTACGCCGACGTCGGCAGGAATCGATGGATTTCCTCCGCAGGAACTCTCACGCCGAGGTGGAAGGGGAGCCCTTTCGCGCCCTCCAGGGCAACACCACGAGCATCACGACGAGAACGACACCGGTCGCGATGCCGGCAATGACTCCGACCGTGCGCCCGATCACGACGTCGAAGATGAGCAGCACGACTCCAGAGGCGAGGATCGAAACCACCCAGAGGGTCGCGACCAGCAATCTGCTGCCGATGATGACCATCCGGGACTTCTCGTGTCGATGGAACAGGGTGCGGTGGAGGCTGACCGGCGCGAGTCCGAGCGCGGTGCTGGTGGCGGCAAGGAAGACCAGCACGAGGTACACCGCAATCTGGTAGCCGTCGAGTTCCGTAAAGCGTTGTTGGAAGGCGATGGTCAGCAAGAAGCCGCTGATGATCTGTGTGCCTGTCTGGGTGACACGCAACTCCTGCAGGATCTCGGTCCAGTTACGGTCGGCTCGCTCGTCCGCGGACTCGTCCCTCCCGTCGCCCGCCGCCGCGTTTCCGTCCGACGCCACAGCCGATGGCCCGTCGTCTTCCGATGATGCGCTGCTAACGGTCATCGTCGTTCGCCTCACCGCGAACCACGCGCGCGGGCGTACCGTGCGTGATTCGAACGAGCTCATCGAATTTCGTGGGGAATACCGCGCGCGGATGACCGGCAGAAGCCCACACCTCGTCGTAGTCGGCCAGGGTCACATCAACGACCGTGCGAATAGTCTCGGGATGCCCGAGCGGAGCGACGCCCCCGATGGACTGCCCGGTCGACTGCTTGACGGCGCTCGCGGATGCGCGCGACAGGGTTCCACCGAGCTCCTCTCCCAGCAGTTCCGTGTCGACCCGGTGCGCGCCGGAGGCGAGGATGAGGATGAGCTCGTCATCGAGCATGAAGAGCAGCGACTTGACGATCGCCCCGAGCTGGACCCCGAGCGCACCCGCGGCCTCTACCGCTGTCGAGGTCGATTCGTCGAACCACCTGGTCCTGGGCGTCACCCCGTTGGCCGTGAGGGACCTTTCGACTGCGGTGACGGCGGCGTGGACGGGATCGCTCATGCCCCGATTCTATGAGCGTCTCCAGCGCCGCCGGAGTTTGTTCGGTGCGATCTTGCCTCGATCGGAGGCCCCGCCTATCGTTGTCGTTTACACGCACCGTCGCATCGCCGATCCCGGGAAGAGGTTTGAACCATGCCAACCTTGATCTTCGTCAATCTCCCCGTCTCGGATCTGGAGCGTTCGAAGTCGTTCTACACGGCTCTCGGATTCGAGATCAACCCGCAGTTCACCGATGAGAATGCGGCCTGCATCGTCATCAGCGACACCATCTTCGTCATGCTGCTCGTCAAGCCGTTCTTCTCCAACTTCACCTCGAAACAGCTCGCCGACACCTCGACGACCGCCGCCGCCATCAACGCTCTGTCGGCGGACAGCCGAGAAGAGGTGGATGCCCTGGCCGACAAGGCGATCGCCGCCGGCGGAGCCCAGAGCAACGACCCGCAGGACATGGACTTCATGTACAGCCGAAGCTTCGAGGACCCGGACGGCAATCTCTGGGAGATCGTCTGGATGGATCCCGCCAGCATCGAGTAGCGGAGTGGGGCGGATGGGACTTGAACCCATGACCGACGGATTATGAGTCCGCTGCTCTAACCAGCTGAGCTACCGCCCCGGGCCGCGCGAGAGTCAGGAAGCCTGCTCGTCGAGCGACACGTCGGTGACCGGATCGGTCACCGGCTCACCACGATACAGGCTCTCGAAGATGCTGATCGTGCGCTGGATGTCGTGTGCCGCAATGTACTTGAGGCTCCACTTCTTCATCAGCCTGAACGCGTCGTCCGACAGGGTCAGGACGTCCGTCAGCTTCGCGGCCAGGTCGGTCACGCTGCCCGGCTCGAACAGGTAGCCGTTCTCGCCATTGTGCACCAGGTGCGGCAGCGCCATGGCGTTCGCGGCGACGATCGGAAGCGCGGATGCCATGGCCTCCATCGTCGCAATGCTCTGCAGCTCCGCAATCGACGGCATCGCGAACACGGTCGCGCGGGTGAGGGCGGCGCGCAACTCCTCGTCGGTCACGTAGCCGAGGAAATTGACCCGATCGGTCACGCCGAGGTCCTTCGCCAGCTGCTTGAGCTGGTTCATCAGGTCACCGCCGCCGACGATGTCGAGCTTCGCGTGGAGTGCCGGGTCGAGGGCCGCGAAAGCCTTCAACAGGACGTCGAGGTGCTTCTCCCCCGTCACCCGGCCGACGAAGACCACGCGGTTCTCGGTGCGCTTGTCGAAATTGGGGGTGTAGAGACCCGCGTCGATACCGCAGGAGATGGCATGAACGCCGTGGAGATTCGTCTCCGCTTCGAGGAACTCCGCGGCCTTGCGGCTCGGCGAGGTCACGGCCTCGCACAGAGCGAAGGTCTTGGCCGCGTCGTTCCAGGCGATCTCGATCGCCTTGCGCCGCAGGAACTTCGGCAACAGGGTGTGCTCGATCATGTTCTCGGGCATGAAGTGGTTGGTCCCGATGACCCGGATGCCGCGCAGCGCGGCCTGGCGTGCGAGGCCGCGGCCGACCACGATGTGGGACTGGATGTGCACGACATCCGGCTTGATCGCATCCAGCAAGCGGGCCGCGTGTGCCTGGCTGCGCCACGGCAGCACGAACCTCAGCCAGTCGTGCGGGAACCAGCGCCAGGAATAGATGCGGTGCACCATGAAGGTCGCACCATCGTGCTCCTCCTGGAAGTCACCGTGCCTGCGGTTGAACGCGGGCGCTTCGACGTGGACGTCATGACCGCGCTCGACCAGGCCGGCCGCGAGGCGGGAGGCGAAGTTCGCCGCCCCGTTCACATCCGGCGGGAAAGTATCGGCACCGATCAGAATGCGCAGGGGCTCCGGCGATGCCGAAGCTGCACTATGCGGGGCGTCAGACAAATTCTCGGAGTTTCCTTGAAGTGATGGTTATGCGAACTTCTGCAAGCTTAGCCGCGCACCTGCGGATGATGTTTCGCCAATTGGAACACCCCGTAAACGGCGACCACCCCTGAAACGATGAAGGCCAGGGTCGCCCAGAGCGGGGCATCCGCCGCCTCTTGCAGCACGACGATGCCGATGCACACCGCCACGATCGGGTCGATGACCGTGAGTCCGGCGATCACGAGGTCGGGCGGGCCGGACGAATATGCGCTCTGGACGAAGTATCCGCCGAGCGCGGTCGCGGCCAGCAGTGCGACGACGCAGAGCGTGGTGAGCCACTCGAAGCCGCCGGTATCCGAGCCGAACAGGACCAGCGTCTTGATGCGGTCGATGACCACCTTGGCCAGGGTCGCCACGAATCCGTACAGCACCCCGGCGCCGACGATGTAGATGATCGCCTTGAAGCGCTTGCGGAGGAACGCGAAGGATGCGGCGAATGCCGCAGTGACGACGGCGAGGATGATCAGGATGACGACCAGTTGGCCCTCGCGGATCGGGCTCGACGTCGCAGTGAAGGCAGCGATCGTCACGAACAGCGCGACGCCGACGACGCAGAAGACGATGGCCCGGATGGCGCCCCAGGTCAGCGGAATCTTCGAAACCCGCGAGTTGACGATGGCGGTGATGACGAGGGCGACGGCCCCCAAGGGCTGCACCACGATGAGGGGTGCGAAGTAGAGGCTCGTGAGCTGGAACACGATTGCGAGGCCGAGCAGGAGCGTGCCGATCACCCACGATGGTCGACTCAGCAATTGCATCATCTGACCGACGCTCAGGGCGGACGAACCCCGGGACAACGTCGTAGCGCTGACCTTGCCGACCCCACGGTGCTGGAACTGCGCTCCGAGCGAGAGGAAGACCGCCCCGACCAGCGCGATCGGGATGCCCACTGCCTGGTTCGGTGTGAGTGAGACGAAATGAGTCAACTCAAAGAGGTCAGGCGGCACGCCACGACCCTACCCGCTAGCGCCACGATAATCTTGGCGAATGGCCGTTCTTCCCATCCTCATCTCAGGCGATCCGGTGCTGCATTCGCCCGCCAGCCCGGTCACCCGCTTCGACAGGGACCTCGTCACCCTCGTCTCGGACATGTACCAGACGATGGCCGCCGCGCCGGGCGTCGGACTGGCCGCGCCACAGGTCGGAGTGCCGCTGCGCCTGTTCGTCTACGACTGGGTCGACGAGCAGGATACGGAGTGGCGCGGGGTCGCCGTCAACCCGGAACTCTGGGTGAACCCGCCCACGATCGGGGAGGCGGATGAGGAGAGCGAGTCCGAGGGCTGCCTCTCGATCCCCGGTGAGCGCTTCCCGCTCCGGCGCTCCGAACTCGCCATCCTCCGCGCCGTCGACCTGGACCAGAATCCCTTCGAAATCCAGGCCAGCGGATGGCTGGCGCGGATCTTCCAACACGAGTTCGATCATCTCGACGGGTTGCTCTACGCCGATCGGCTCGAGCCGGTGCACGCGAAAGCCGTCACGAAGGTGATCCGCAAGAGCGGCTGGGGCGTTCCCGGACTGAGTTGGATGCCCGGGGTCGACCACCCGGAAGGCTAGCCCCGTACGGCTCCCGTCAGAAGAACGCCCTGATCAGTGCCGCCGTCGCCGCCGCCGCGATCACGACCAGGATGAACGGCACTCGGAGGGCGAACAGCCCCGCCGCGACCAGCAGCGCCGGAACCCGGGCGTCGAACTCGATCTGCTGACCCTGGCCGAAGGTCTGCACCCCGATCAGGGCGGCAAGCAGCGCCACCGTCAGGAGGTTGGCGACGCGGGACGTTGCCGGCTTGTCGAGCACCGTCTTGGGCACCAGATACCCGCTGACCTTCAGCGCCAGGCAGGCCAGCGAGGCGATGATCACGATCTCCCACAGCGTCATAGCGTGTCCTCCCCGTGGGCATGGCTTGCCGGCGCGGGCGACACGTGCGGCGGGTCCGCCTGCACGTTCGGACGCCCGAACCAGTTGAACAGCCCGACCACGATCGCCACGCCGCCCGCGACGAGGACCGGCAGGCCCGGCATCATCACGGGTGTGAGGGCGACGGCCACGACGGCAGCGGCAGCGGCAACCGCGATCGGTTGAAGCTGCTTGAGCCGCGGCCAGAGCAAGCCGAGGAACGCAGCCGCGGCAGCGGCATCCAGGCCGTACTGCCGGACATCGCCGAGCGCGTCGCCGATCAGTCCGCCGATGAGCGAGGTGATGTTCCAGCCGATGAAGGTCGCGGCCGCCGTGACCCAGAACCCGACGCGCTGGCTGCGCAGCGTGCTCTGCGTGCTCGCCACCGCCGTGGTCTCGTCGATCGTGACCCAGGCCGCCGCGAGCCTGCGCCACCAGCGGCCGCCGATGATCGGAGAGATCCGGATGCCGTAGATGCCGTTCCGGATGCCCAGGATCGCTGCGCTCGCTATCGCCGCAGGCCCGGCCGCGACCCCTCCGGTCGCGATCACCCCGACGAGCGCGAACTGCGAACCGCCGGTGAACATGAGCAGACTCATCACGCAGGTCTGCCAGATGTCGAGGCCGGCCGCGACCGCCAGCGCGCCATAGGAGACCCCGTATGCGGCAGCGGCCAGTCCGACGGCGAGGCCGGCCCGGATCGCGGCAGCCTCTTCCGTGCTCCGCGCTTGTTTGCTCCGCGCCACTCAGCGCTCCAGCTTGACGCCGTGAACACCGTTGTCGTACCGCAGCGCGGGGAAGACGGCCGAGACGGAGAACCCCACCCCGGGAACCGGGTACGCGTTGAAGATGCCGCCGAACAGTTCTGCGCGTTCCTTCATCTCCGTCATCCCGGGCCCGGTGACGACACCGGTGAGCGCGTTCAGGTCTTCTTCGAAGGTGTAACTGCGCTGCTGGGCCACGGCGTTCGGGTCGAGTCCCTGGCGTCGAGCTTCCGCACGGACACCATCGTCGTCGACGAGCAGCTGCAGGCCCTCTTCCGTCCAGGTGAACGAGACCTTGACCTCCGTGCCCTCTCCCCCGTACTTGAGGGCGTTCGAGAGCGCCTCCTGCAGGATGCTGTACACGGCCATCTCCGCACCCGGCTGAAGGTCGAACCGGCCGCCGCTCTCCACGAACGTGAGGACGAGCCCGGCATCGCGCATGGCCCTGAACAGCTCACGAGCCGACTTCAGCCGGGGTTGGGGCGAGGCATCCGCCTCCCCCTCGCGGACCACGGTCATCACCCGGCGAAGGTCGGCCAGGGTGCCGCGCGCGGTCTCGGCGATGACGGCGGCCGAACGCGCTACGGCGCTCGGATCGGCGGCAGCCGCATAGCGGGCACCGTCGGCCTGGCTGATGATCACCGAGACGGAATGCACCGCGATCTCGTGCAGCTCGCGCACGATCCGCAGACGGCTGAGCTGTTGCTGGAGGGCGATCTCGAGATCGGTGACCTCGTCCTCGGCATCGATCCGATCGAAGTCGATGTTCCTGCGCTTGCGGCTGGAGCGCAGCCACAGCACCAGGAACAGCACGGCGAGCACCAGGAACACGGCGGAGACCGCGGCCAGGGCTGTCGCCAGGAACAGCGAGTTGTCGTGCAGCCAGATGTCCACGCGCGTCCCCTTTCTCGGCCGCCGGCCGGAGTGGCGACGTGCAGGATCGAGGCTATCGCGAAACGGTGGCGCTGGAACATCCAGCGCCACCGCCCCGCTCGCCGCCGTCAGGGCTGTGTCGGCTGCTGCGGGTTGTTGGCCCTCAGCACCTCCAGGCGAGCGCGGTATTCCTTCTCATCGATGTCGCCCTGCGCGAATCGCTCCGCGAGGGTCGCCTCGGCCGAGCGGGACGGAGCGCTCCAGCCGCCGGAGTAGCCATAGCCGTAGCCGTGCCCCATCGTGTTCCACCGCGCACGGCGCCAACGGCGTCCGAACAGACTGAAGACGAGGATGAAGACTCCGATCCAGAACAGAGGCACGAGCAGCCAGAGAAAGCCGAAGCCACCGCCCCACGGGCCGCCCCAGTGGGCCGCCAAGGAGGGAAGAACAATTGTCGAAAGCACGATGATTCCATTCCTGAGTTGTCGTTCGTGCGGGCCCCGGCGGAACCCGTGGGAACAGCCTCCCTGCCGGGGTTCGTCGGCGAATCTGCCGGCCGGATGCTTCCCGGTACTGCGGCGGGAGCATCCGTCCGCCTGCGTTCTACTCCCGGTACGCCCTATTCCTGATAGCCCGCGCGGACCAGCCCGGTCTCGTAGGCGACGACCACCAGTTGCACCCGGTCTCTTGCGGCGAGCTTCGACATGATCCTGGAGACGTGGGTCTTCGCGGTGAGAGGACTCAGGAACAGCGTGCGGCCGATCTCCTCGTTGGTGAGCCCACGGCCCACGAGACCGAGCACCTCGCGCTCGCGCTCCGTCAGGACGCCCAACTGGCTGGTGTCCGGCGCCTCCTTGAGCGTTCCGGCGACCCGCTCGAGCAGCCGTCTGGTCACGCCCGGCGAGAGCAAGGCGTCCCCCGCAGCGACGACGCGGACGGCACGGATCAACTCGACCGGTTCCGTGTCTTTGACCAGGAAGCCGCTCGCCCCGGCCCGGATGGCCTGGCCGACGTACTCGTCGAGCTCGAAGGTGGTGACGATCACGATGTGGGTGTTCGCGAGGGCCGGGTTCGCGACGATCTGACCGGTCGCCCACAGCCCGTCGCCCTCGGGCATGCGGATGTCCATGAGCACGACATCCGGCCTCTCGCGCGTCACGAGCGCGACGGCCTCGGCACCCGTGCCCGCCTCGCCGACGACTTCGAAGTCGGGCTCCGCCTCGAGCAGCGAGCGAAAGCCGCCGCGGATCAGCTGCTGATCGTCCGCGATCGCGATCCGGATCATCCCGCCGCCCCCTTCGTCACCGTCTTCGTCGACAAGGGGATGCGTGCCGTGACCAGGAATCCGCCGCCGTCGGCAGCCCCCGCCTCGAGTTTGCCGCCGAGCAGTTCGGCCCGTTCCCGCATCCCGAGCAGCCCCCGCCCGCCCGAATCGTGCTTCGGCGCACCGGAGCCAGAACCGTTGTCGCGGATCGACAGCACATAGAAGCCGCCATCCTCGACCAGTCTGAGCGTCGCGGTCGTTGCCGCAGCATGCCTGAGCACATTGGTGAGCGACTCCTGCGCTATACGGTACAGGGCGAGTTGGGTCGCCGCGGACGGGGTGGACTCCAGCTCGTTGCTCAGCTGGACCCTCAGTCCGCGTGCCGTCACGGATGCGACGAGCCCGGGAAGCCTGGACAGGTCGGGCTCCGGGACCAGCGGAGCGCTCGGGTCGACCCCGCCCTCCGCCCGCAGCACGCCGAGCACGGAGCGGACCTCGTCGAGCGCGGTCTTGCTCGTCTCCTTGATGCTGGCCAGCGCCTCCGCCGCCGTGCCCGGTTGCTTGTCCAGGAGGTGCAGGCCGACGCTGGCCTGCACGTTGATCTGGCTCAGCGAATGCGCGAGCACGTCGTGCAGCTCCCTCGCGATGCGGACCCGCTCCGCCTGCACCTCGGACTGCTGGCGCTCGGCGAAGCGGCGGGAGATCTCGTCGAAACGCTCCCGCCTGGTGCGAACTCCCTCGCCGATGCCCACCACCAGGAGGATGCCGAGCGTGATTCCCACCAACCGGATCGGCTGCCAGCTCAGGCCGACGGCGATTCCGACGACGAGGGTGACCACCCAGGCCGCGGAGATCGACGCCCACGCCCAGACCCTCGCGCCACGCACGATGGCGGAGACGATGGCGAAGGCGAGCGCGATATATGGCGGGCCATCGTTGCCGCTGTGCAGGAGGAGGTCGGCGGATGCCGCCACCGTGACGATCGCGACGACCGGCCCCGGGAACCGGCGAGCCGCAATCAGCGCGAGCGGTCCGACCAGGGCCACGCCGAGGCCGAGCACGAGCGCCCCCGGGGACAGCGCGGCGTGCATCACCTGCCGAGTCGCCGGATGCCAGACCAGGAACACCGCGGGAACCTGTACCAGGAATGAGACGATGACGGGCAGCCACAGCCGTGCAATCCGCGCGAAACGGCCGGGCGGCGGACGGTTCGCCAGATAGTGCTCGATCCACTGCTCGTGCCAGTCGCGGCCGTACCCCGCCGGGCCCCAGCCGGGGTCGCGACCAGCAGCGCCGTGCCGCTGGGGGCCTCGCCAGCCGGCACCGGGATGCTCTGCTGGGGATGGCATGAGTCGATCGTAACCGCGGGGGTCCGGCACGGCATCCGCCGGGCAGCGCCCCGTTCCTACTCCCGCGGGAGTAGCGGGATTGCCGCGGGCGCGACTTTGCTCAGTCCGACTCTGCTCAGGCCGCCTCGGCGGCTTTCTTGATCGCGGCCAGGGTGTCGTGGATGCCGCTGCGTGCGGTCTCGGCCCGCTTTGCGATCTCGGCCTCGGCATCCGCTCCGAACCGCTCACTGAAATACAGCTCGCCCGCGGGCAATATCTCCCATGACTCGGTCATCTCGGTGCCCGAACCGACGGACCGGAAGCTGTAACCCCATCGCGTGCGGTCACCGCCGACGACGAACGCGAACTCCCGTCCGGGCTCGTTCGCCACCACCTGGGAGCGGGTCTCCCACGTCTTCTCCGGGGTCTCATTGCGGCCGGTGAACCAGGCCCCGACGCCGCGGCTCTCGTCATCCCACCAGCCGCCGGTGCACACCGGGCTCCACTCGCCCATGCGGGTCACGTCGGAGACCATGGCGTGGAGCTCCTCAGGTGTTCGGGAGACGATGATCGATTCGGAGAGCGTCCATGTTGCCATGGCCGAAGTCTACCGGCCGGGCCTATCCGGCTGCAGATCGCCGGGACTGGACCTCGGGGGTTTCCCCGCCCGACGAGCACGCACGGCGGAAGCCGCACGGCCCGGCTATTTGTAAAAGCCCTCGCGCAGGGTGATTCCGTGTTCCAGCCAGACCTTCATGGCGGCAAGCATCCCCGTCCAGCCCTCGCAATTGCCGAACGCGGCCTTCGCCCCCTCCGCGGTGGGTTTCCACGAGGACTCGGTGATGGTCACGAGGGTGCGGGTGTCGCCGTCCACGGGCTCGAACTCGAAGGTCACGGTGTTCAGGCCATCTTCGCTGGCGGCCGCTGTCCCGCCCCACCGGATGACGATCCGCCGGGGCGGGACCGCCTCGACCACCGTGACGGGGAACTCCCCCGGGAAATCGTGGAAGTCCCAGACGACCTCCGTGCCGGCCTCCATCCTGCCGCGGGCGCCGCCCGTGGTGAAGTACCGGGAAAGCTGCTCCGGGTCGGCGACGGCCTCGTACACCTCGGCACAGGGCCGCGCGATGCGGCCGGAAACGGTGAAACTCAGCGCTGCAAGCGAGTCATCTATAGTCATGTGGTAATTTTACAACATGTCGATCGATGAGGACAAGACTTCGGCTGACGACCGGGTCTTCAAGGCACTCGCCTCGAGGACCCGGCGCCGGATGCTCGACGTGCTCAAGGAGACCCCCTGCTCCACGGGAGCGCTGTGCGCACGCTTCCCCGAGCTCGACCGCACGACGGTGCTGCAGCATCTGAGAGTGCTCGAGGACGCGAACCTCGTGACGGGCCGCAAGCTCGGACGGGAGCGGCAGCTCACACTCGCGCCGCTGCCGATCAAGCGCATCCACGACCGGTGGATCGACGGCTACATGCACGCCGCCGTCGAACTGCTCGATCGCCTCGACCGCGGCGGCACAGGCCGCGGAGGTTCCGCCAACCCCCGTCACACGGCGGGTCCGGCTGAAACAAACATCGCCCGGGAGGGTGGAGCCCCCACAGGCGACGAGCTCCCCGACTTGGACTCGAACCAAGAACCTGCCGGTTAACAGCCGGCTGCTCTGCCAATTGAGCTATCGAGGATTGCGCTTTAACAGCTTTGCTACTTTACCAAAGGAAAGCGGTGCGCCAAACCGCCACGCAGAGCTCTCAGTCCGCGGGCAGCAGATACGTCGGGGTCGGCACCGGTTCCGGCATACCCACCGCGGCGGGTATTCCCGTCCGGGGATCGACGCGGAAGCTCGTGACCGTGCTCGAACGCTCGTTTGCGACGTAGAGCATCCCGCCGGACAGGCACAGGTTGCGCGGCCAGTCGCCGCCGCACGGAATCGCGGCCACCGGGCTCAGCGTGCGCGCATCCACGACGGCGATGCGGTTGGAACCGCGCAGCCCCGTATACAGGAACTCCCCCGCGTCGTCGATGACGAGCCCGGCCCAGTGATCCCCGTCGACCGCATCGATGACGGACGCACCCGAGCGGAGGATCCGCCCTTCCCGATCGAGCTCGAACACCTCGCCGCTCAGTTCGCCGAGGAGGAAGATCCTGCCGTCCGCCCCGGCCGCGAAGTCACGTGGCCCGGTACCCGGCGGAAAGGCGACGGATGACACCCTCTGCAGTTGCCCGTCGGCCCAACGCTGCACATACACCCGGTCGGCGCCGAGGTCGGCGCTGAACACGCGCTCGCCGACGGCCAGCGTCGAATGCGCGTGAGGGCCGTCCTGCGCGGGATGCGGTCCGCTGCCGGTGCCGGACAGGCTCGCCCGGAGCGGCCCGATGGCACCGTCCGCCGACAGGGGGAACGCATCCACCGTTCCGCTGAAGTAGTTGGCGACGTAGAGCCATTCCGCCGTCACGCCGATGTGGCAGGGCAGGGCGCCGCCGGTCGGCCGGCCGCCGAGGGAAACGAGCGCGTCGCCGTCCCTGCGGAAGGCCTCCACCCGCGCGGACGCCTCATCCGTCGCGTAGACGATGCCCGGGAGCGTCCCTGCCGCGAGGAACGACGGGCACGAGGTCGCCGCCGCGAGACCGAGATACTCGAGGCTCCCATCGCCGCGCGGCCGGAGCTTGCCGATGCCTTCGCTGGTGCCGTCCATCGATGCGGTGTAGGAGCCGGCCCAGAACAGGCCGGGGAGTGCCGGCGCCATCAGTAGCCCGCGGCGGGATCGACGACGCCGACGAAGCGGCCGTCGCCGAGGAACGCCTCGACGTTGATGCGGATGCGCTCGGCCAGGAGCGGGGCCGTCATCGCCGGCGTGTCCGCGCTGTGCGGGGTGATGATCGCCCGCGGCTCGTTCCAGAGCGGATGGCCGTCGTTCAGGGGCTCCGGATCGGTGACATCGAGGCCGGCGCCCGCGATCGTGCCGCTCGCGAGGGCGTCGGTGAGGGCATCCGTGTCGACCAGCCCGCCCCGGGCGATGTTCACCAGCACCGCCGTCGGCTTCATGGCCGCGAGCTGCCGGGCTCCGATGAGCTTGCTGGTGCCCTCGGTGAACGCGGCGGCGACCACCACCACGTCCGCCTCGGGGAGAAGCTGATCGAGATGGTCCACCGTGAACGTGCGCTCGGCGCCGGGCATCGGCTCCGCGCTGCGGCGCACGACCGTGATGTGCACGGCGAACGGCTCGAGAATCCGGATCAGCTCGATGGCGATCCCGCCGGCGCCGATGATGAGGACGTTGAGCCCGAACAACGAGGTCCCCTCCTTGGTGGTCGCCCAGCTGGTGGCCACGACCCGTTTCGGGAACTCCCTGAGCAGCGCCAGGGTGAGCGCCAGCGCGTGTTCCGCGACCGGCTGCGAATATGCGCCCTTCGCGCTCGTCCACAACGGCAGCGACTTCCCCGCATAGGCCGGGAGCACGCCGGAGAAGCCGTCCACGCCCGCCCAGGGCAGCTGCACCCACTCGATCTGCGGGTTCTCGGCCAACACCGTCGTCAGCTCTGCAGCATCCCTCGAGGAGAGCCAGACGACACCGCGGGTCTCGGACGACAGCTCTGCGACCGTGCCCCCGCCGGCACGCACGGCGTCCACGAAGACATCCTTCGGCTTCGGCAGCACGGCGATCGGTCCCGGCGTCGGCCTGCGGTCGGCGGGCAGCTGCTCCACGGGTGCACTGAGGACTGCATGATGCTGCGGACTAGTCGGCACTGGAGTCTCCCTGGTTCGAATCGGGTGTGCGCTGGGCAGCCAAACCCTTGAGGTACGGATGATAGGGCCCGTCGAGCACCTCATCCGCAGTCCCCAGACCCACGATAACGCCAGCCTGCATGACGGCGAGGCGCGAGGAGACCCTGACGGCGTCGCCGAGGAAGTTGCTCACGATCACCGCGGTCATCCCGCGCTCCCTGCGCCACCAGTCGAGGGCATCGAGGACGCCGTCGCGCACGATGGCATCGACCCCGCGGGTGGGTTCGTCGGCGACCAGGAGCTGGGGTTCCAGGACGAGGGCTCGGGCCAGGGCGACGCGCTGGCGCTGTCCGCTGCTGAGCTCGTACGGCATCCGCTGCATCACGCCGAGCGGCAGCCGCAGCGAATCGATCACCGAGGCGACAGCGGCCGAGGCTTCCCGGCTCGGGAAGCGCCGATCCCGCGAGTAGATCGGCTCCGCGACGTTCTCGGCGACGGTGAGCTGCGGGTTCAGCCGCTCCGCGCCATCCTGGGCGAGATAGCCGATCCCGATCGTGAGCCGGTCGCGGCTGCGCTTGCCCGCCCGGCGCAACGAGGTCCCGAGCACCGATAGGGAACCTCCGCTGATCTCCGGGACGCCCTCGTGCGAGCTCCCATGAACCGCAAGGCCCGCCATCGCCATCGCCAGGGTCGACTTCCCCGACCCCGATTCTCCGATCAGGCCGAGGAACTCACCGCGCGCGACCTCCAGGGTCACGCCGCGCACCGCCACGAACGACGACGGCATGCCGTTGGAGCGATAGTGGATCGACAAGTCGCGCGCCCTGATCACTGGAGCCGAGTCCGCGGCCCCCGAATCCACCACCGCGGTCATGGCTAGTCGGCATCCCGCAACCGCTGTAGCTCCACCCGGCGCGTCGCCTGCTCACGGGGGTTCGGCACCGGGAGCGAGGCGAGCAGACGCTTCGTGTACGGATGCTGCGGCGCACCCAGGACCTCGGCCCCGGTCCCCTCCTCCACCAGCACACCACGGTGCAGCACCGCGATGCGATCGGCGAGCAGATCGACCACGGCGAGGTCGTGGCTGATGAACAGGGCGGCGAAGCCGAACTCCTTCTGGAGTTCCGCGAAGAGCTCGAGCACCTTCGCCTGGACGGACACGTCGAGCGCGCTCGTCGGCTCGTCGGCGATGAGCAGCTTCGGCTGCAGGGCCAGCGCGCGGGCCAGGGATGCGCGCTGCCGCTGCCCGCCGCTCAGTTCGTGCGGGAAGCGGTCGCCGTAGCTCTTCGGCAGCTGGACGGCCTCGAGCAGCTCGTCGACGCGATTCCGCGCGGCGCGGGCATCCTCCGCCACGCGGTGCACGATGAGCGGTTCGGCGACGCATTCCGCGATCGTCAGCAAGGGGTTGAAGCTCGTCGCCGGATCCTGGAACACGAAGCCGATGTCCCTGCGCAGCGGACGGAAGTTGCGCTCGCGCACCCCGAGCATCTGCTGCCCGAGCACGACGAGGGATCCGCCGGTGATCTTCGTCAGTCCGCCGATGGCACGGCCGATGGTGGTCTTGCCGGACCCGGACTCGCCCACCAGGCCGAGCACCTCGCGCGCGCCGATCTGGAAGCTCACCCCGTCGACGGCGCGGAATCCGCCGCGGCCGAGCCGTCCCGGATACTCGATGACGAGATCCTTGGCGACCACGAGCGGCTCGCCTCCGGCCAGCGCGCGCTCGGCCGCCCGCTCCTTCGTCCTCGCCGTGCCGGCACCGAGGTAGGGAACGGCGGCGAGCAGGCGCTTGGTGTATTCGTGCTGCGGGTTCTCGAACAGGCTGTCGGCATCCGCCTCTTCGACGAGCTTGCCCTGGTACATGACGGCGACCCGGTCGGCGAGGTCGGCGACGACGCCCATGTTGTGGGTGATCAGCACGATCGCCGTGTCGAACTCGTCGCGGCATCGCCGCAGCAGGTCGAGGATCTCGGCCTGCACGGTCACGTCGAGCGCCGTCGTCGGCTCGTCGGCGACGATCAGCTCCGGGTCGAGCACGAGCGCCATGGCGATCACGATGCGCTGCTTCTGGCCGCCCGAGAACTGGTGCGGGTAGTAGTCGACACGGTGGATGGCATCCGGGATGCCCACCTTGTCGAGGATCTCGATGGCCTTCGCCCTCGCCGCGGCGCGGCTGTACCTGCCGTGCGCGCGAAGGCCCTCGGCGATCTGCCAGCCCACGGTGAACACCGGGTTCAGCGCCGTCGACGGCTCCTGGAACACCATGGCGGCACCGGTGCCCCGGATCTCGCGCAGGCGGGTGTGCGAGACCTCGATGACATTGTCCTTGCCGATCAGGACGATCCCGGATGTCGTGGCCGTCTCCGGCAGCAGGCCCAGGATGGTCTTGGCGGTCACGGTCTTGCCGCTGCCGCTCTCGCCCACGATGGCGAGCACTTCCCCCGCCTTCACGGACAGGCTGACCCCGTCGACGGCACGCACGTCGCCGCCGTCCGTGGCGAAGGTCACATTGAGGTCGGAGATCCGAACCGCTTCGTCTCCCTTGGCGAGACTGCTCATGATCGTCCTTCCGACTCGCTGTGTCCCTGCGCCGATTGTTGCTGCAGCGACTGTTCCTGTGCCGACTCGAGGTCCACCCCGGTGATCTCCGCATCCGGGGTAACCGGCACCGAGCCGACCGCGCGGTGGCGGGTGCGCAGCCTCGGGTCGGCGAGGTCGTTCAGGCTTTCGCCGACGAGGGTGATGCCGAGCACGACGAGGACGATGGCCGCCCCGGGGAACACGGAGGTCCACCAGATGCCGGCCGCGACATCCGAAATCGACTTGTTGAGGTCGAAGCCCCACTCCGCTGCCGAGGTCGGCTCGATCCCGAAGCCGAGGAAGCCGAGGCCCGCAAGCGTGAGAATCGCCTCCGATGCGTTCAGGGTGAAGATGAGCGGCAGGGTGCGAACGGAGTTGCGCAGAACATGCCGGAACATGATGCGCGCGTTGCTCGTGCCGATGACCTTGGCCGACTCGACGAACGCCTCCGCCTTGATCCGCACCGTCTCGGAGCGGACCACCCGGAAGTATTGCGGGATGAAGACGACCGTGATCGAGATGGATGCCGCGAGGATGCCGCCGAAGACGTTGGACTGGCCGCCCGAGATCACGATCGTCATGACGATCGCCAACAGGAGGGACGGGAACGCGTAGACGGCGTCGCAGACGACCACCAGGACGCGGTCGATCCAGCCGCCGAAGTAGCCGGAGACGAGCCCGATGAGCACCCCGGCGAAGATGGAGAGGATGACCGCGACGACGATCACCATGACGGCCGTCTGCGAACCCCAGATCACCCGGGACAGGACGTCGTAACCGCCGACCGTCGTGCCGAGCAGGTGCGTGGAGTTCGGTGCCACCTGGGCTCCGAACGATCCCTGGGCATCCCGCAGTTGCGAGAACCCGTACGGGGCGATGAGCGGAGCGAGGGCCGCCGTGAGCAGGAATATGCCGACGATGACGAGGCCTGCGACGAGCATGCCCCGCTGCAGGCCGACGCTCTGCTTGAGGTGGTGGACGATGGGCAGCCTCGACCAGAGGCTGCGGCGGGGTACCAGAGTCGATGTCATCGTCAATACCTCACCCTCGGGTCGATCAACGCGGCTATCACGTCGACGATGAAGTTGGTCACCGCGACGATCACCGCCAGCAGGGCGACGATGCCCTGCACCGCGACGAAGTCACGGGCGTTCAGGTATTGCACGAGCATGAAGCCGAGGCCTTTCCATTCGAAGGTGGTCTCGGTGAGCACCGCGCCTCCGAGGAGCAGCGCGACCTGCAGGCCGATGACCGTGATGATCGGCACGAGAGCCGGTCGGTAGGCGTGTTTTCGCACGAGCCTCAGCTCGCCCACCCCGCGGGATCGGGCCGCGTCCACGTATTCGGCACCGAGCGTCCCGATCACGTTCAACCGCACCAGGCGCAGGAATACGCCTGCGGTGAGCAGGCCGAGTGCGATTCCGGGAAGGACGGCATGGGACAGCACGTTGCCGATGTCATCGGGGACTCCGGTTCGGAACGCGTCGATCAGGTAGATGCCCGTCGGATGATCGAGAAGCTGAAGATTCAACTCGGTGCCGGTGGACGCGCGCCCCGACACCGGCAGCCAGTGCAACCAGACCGCGAACACGAGTTTGAGCAGCAACCCGGCGAAGAATACCGGGGTGGCGTAGAACAGGATGGCGAGGACCCGCAGCACGGCATCCGGCCACTTGTCCCGCAGGTAGGCGGCCAGCATCCCGAGCGGGATCCCGACGATGAACGCCACGATGAGGGCGTAGAACGCGAGCTCGAGCGTCGCGCCGCCGTAGGTGAGAAGGATCTCGGAGACCGGGCGGTTGTCGCTCAGCGTCGAGCCGAAGTTGCCGGTGAAGATATGACCGAGATATTCGAAGTACTGCACGAGGATGGGGCGGTCATACCCGGCGGCGTGGATGCGCACCTGCAGCTGGTCCGCGCTGAGCCGGCCACCGAGCGCCGCAGTGATCGGATCGCCGATGGTGTGCATCAGCATGAACACCATCGATACCAGGATGAACACGGTCGGGATGATCAGCAGGAATCGCACCACGATGTAGCGGCCGAGAGCGCTGCCGTCGCGCTTTCGCTTCTTCTGTCCCGATGGTGCACCTGGCGGTGCCGTGTCAGGGATCACGGTTGTAGTCATCATTGCCAATCTTCACGCCAAAACAGGCCGCACTCGCCCACGGCCACGAGAGAACTGATTCCAGTAAGAAGGGGGCGACCCGCACTCAATGCGGACCGCCCCCTCTACGGCTCAACCGATTTTAGCCGGGCGAGCCCATCCCATCGTGGAACCTACTTGCTGAGCACACCGAAGCGGAACTTGAAGGATGCGTCGAGTGTTGAGTCGACACCCTTCACGTTCTTGCCGGAGACCGCGACCTGCGCGCCCTGCAGCATGGGCAGGGTCGACAGCTGTGCGGCGACCTTCGCCTGGATGTCCTCGATCTCAGACTTGCGCTTCGCGGCGTCCGTCTCGACGGCCTGCTGCTGGATGAGCGCGGTGACTGCCGGGTCGTCGTAGTGGTTCTTCAGGAAGTTGTCCTTCTGGAAGAACGGCGACAGGTAGTTGTCCGCATCCGAGTAGTCCGGGAACCAGCCGAGCTGGTATGCCGGGTACACGTCAGCCGAGCGGTCCTTCGAGTACTGGACCCACTCGGTCGACTGCAGGTTGACCGTGAACAGGCCGGACGACTCCAGCTGCGACTTGATCAACGCGTACTCGTCACCCGAGCTGGCACCGTAGTGGTCCGGGTTGTACTGCAGGTTCAGCGCGACCGGAACGGTCACCCCGGCAGCGGCGAGCACGGACTTGGCCTTCGCGGCATCCGGTGCGCCGTTTCCGTCGCCGTAGAGGCCCTTGAGGACATCCGTGGCGCCGGTCAGGCCGGCCGGAACGTAGGAGAACAGGGGCAGGTAGGTGCCCTTGTAGACCTGGTCCGCGAGTGCGCTGCGGTCGATCAGGTCCGCGGCCGCCTGGCGGACGGCGAGCGCCTTGGCCGCGTCAGCGTCAGCGGTCTTAGCACCGTACGGCATCGTGTCGAAGTTGAACACGATATAACGGATCTCGCCGCCCGGGCCCTTGTGGACGGTGACGTCCTTGTTCTTGGACAGGCTCTCGATGTCGGTCGCAGACAGGCTGCGGGTCGCGACGTCGATGTCACCCTGCTGCACGCTGAGCTTCATGTTCGACTGGTCGGCGAAGTACTTCAGGTTGACCGTGGCCGTCTTCGGGGTGCCGAGCAGACCCTTGTAGCCGTCGAAGGCCTTGAACTGCACGAGCTCGTTGAACTTGTAGCTCGAGATCGTGTACGGGCCGGCGAAGGCCTTGTCCTTGACGATCTCTGCGTCGGTCGTGACCTTGTCGGGCGAGAAGCTCTGCTCGTCGACGATCGGGCCGGCCGGGCTGGACAGGATTTGAGGCCAGATCTGGTCGTTGGCCTGCTTGAGGTGGAACACGACCGTGGTCGGGTCCTTCGCCTCGGTGCTGTCCAGGTTGTAGAGCAGCGTCGACGGGCCATTGTCGGCGGCGATCTTCAGCTGGCGGTCGAAGGAGAACTTGACGTCGGACGAGGTCAGGGCGTGGCCGTTGGCGAACTTCAGCCCCTTCTTGAGCACGACGGTGTACTCGGTCGGCGTGGTGAACTTGGCCGAGACCGCGATGTCGGGCTTCACGTCCGCGCTGCCGGGGGTCGAGTTCATGAGGAACGGGAACACGTTGTTCATGACGAAGAACGAACCGTTGTCGTAGGAGCCGGCCGGGTCGAGGGTCGTGACCTTGTCGGTGGTGCCGAGCGTGATCGAACCCGACGGGGCGTTGCTACCCGAGTTGCCGCCGGTGTTGTTGGCGGAGCAACCGGACAGGACGAGCGCCGCGACTGCGAAGCCTCCCAAGACGGTTAGCGACCGCTTTCGGATAGTGGATGCGGATGTCATATCTGCCTCTCTCATGAATGCGAAGAACATCGCGGCTCGCGAATTTTCGCGAGCCGGGTCTTGCTGTATGAGTCCTTGGTAACACACAACGGGCACTGCCCGCGAATCTCACACGAACTTGTGTCCCAATGTTTATGAGCGTCGGCTCGCATGAAAACGCCGAATTGGTGCAGTAGCACGCATTTTTACGCGATAAACCGCCACCACCGTCCGCCAATATCCGAGCGCTATTCGGCTCTCAGCGCGCGGCGTTCCGTCTCGATGCGCACCAGCTCGTTCTGGATCTCGCGGTATTTATCGTGCTCGGCCACGGCATCCGTGCGCTGCAGGCGCCCGAGGAGCTCCGCCTTGCCGCGCAGGAGATCCCGGCCGATCAGGTCGATCGTGACGCCCTGGCAGTAGATGCCCAGCTCGCGCCCCTCCTTCTCCGGCAACGGGGCGACCCCGAGTTCCTGCACGAGCTTCGTGAACGGGCCGGGAACCTCGGCTATCACCCGCGCGAGCCAGTCCGGCGAGTCGAAGGCGTCCATGCTCGCCGCGATGCCGTCCCGCACGACCGCGAGCGAGGCGTTCGAGTAGGCCACGAGGTTGGCCCGTTCGACCAGCTCGCGGCCGACCGCAGCGGGTTGCTGCAAGATCGCCATGACCGCGTCACGCTCCAGCCGTGTCGCCGGATCCGTGGGCAGATGCACGAGCGACGGACCGGTTTCGGCAACCCCGGCGGAAGCGCCCGGCGCGGCGCCGCTCCCCTGCTCGGCACCGGGCTGCCGCCCCGTCGGTTGCGCGGCCTGCTGTGCGGCCGGCTTCGACGCCGCCGCACTGCGAGCGGACGCGACCGCCCTGCCCACCTCCTGCGGGTCCATGCCCAGCCACTTCGCGAGGTCGCGCACGTAGCCCACGTTGAGGGCCTGGTCCCGGATGCCGGCGACCACGGGAGCCGCCGCTCGGAGCGCCGCGACCCTGCCCTCCACCGTCTCGAGGTCGAACCCGCCGAGCACCCGGCGCACCATGAACTCGAACATCGGCTTCCTGCCCCGCACGAGCCGCCGCACCGCGTCGTCGCCCCGTTCGAGCCGAAGGTCGCACGGGTCCAGTCCGCCCGGGGCCACCGCCACGAAGGTCTGCGCGGCGAAACGCTGCTCCTCGCTGAACGCGCGGCTGGCCGCCTTCTGGCCCGCCTCGTCCGGGTCGAAGGTGAAGATCACCTCGCCCGTGCCCGTCGTGTCGCGGTTGTCGACGTCACCGAGCATGCGGCGGATGACCTTGATGTGGTCCACCCCGAACGCGGTGCCGCAGGTCGCCACCGCGGTCGTGACGCCCGCGAGATGGCAGGCCATGACATCCGTATACCCCTCGACCACGACGACCTGGCGCCCGCGGGAGATGTCGCGCTTGGCGAGGTCCAGGCCGTAGAGCACCTGCGACTTGTGGTAGACCGCCGTCTCGGGGGTGTTCAGGTATTTGGGGCCCTGGTCGTCATCCAGCAGCTTGCGCGCTCCGAAGCCGAGGGTCTGGCCCGTGACGTCCCGGATCGGCCAGACCAGGCGCCCGCGGAACCGATCGTACGGTCCGCGGTCGCCCTCGCCGGTGAGACCCGCAGCGAGCAACTCCGCGTCGGTGAAGCCGAGGGCTCTGAGGTGCTTGCTCAGGGCGTCATAGCTCTTCGGCGCGAAGCCGATCCCGAAGCGCTCTGCGGCGGACGGGTCGAAACCGCGTTTGCCCAGGAACACCCGGCCCGGCTCCGCCTCCGGCGTGCTCAGCCGGGAGACGAAGAACTCGGCCGCGGCCTGGTTCGCCGCAAGAAGCCTGGCCCGGTTGCCGTGGTCCGCGTTCGCCTGGCCGCCGTCCTCGTAGTGGAGCTCGTACCCGATCCGGGCCGCCATCCGCTCCACCGACTCGGTGAACGTCGTGTGATCCATCTTCTGCAGGAACGTGAAGACGTCGCCGTCCTCGCCGCAGCCGAAGCAGTGGTAGCGCCCCACCTGCGGGCGCACATGGAAGCTCGGGCTGCGCTCGTCGTGAAAGGGGCAAAGCCCCTTGAGCGAGCCCACCCCTGCGCCCTTGAGCGTCACGTAGTCGCCCACGATGTCGACGATGTTGACGCGGGCCCGCACCTCGTCGATGTCGCTTCGTCTGATCAGGCCGGGCATGATCCGATTCTAGGTTGCCCGGGCGGTCGGGCTCTCCGCCCGCCCCGCACGCTCGCCGCCGGTGGCGTGGTTTCGGAAATTCAGGACTTCGGTCACCCCGGAGAGAAGGCAGAGCCGGAATCCGAGGGCGTGAAGAGAGGGGCCTGTACCAAAGTCCTGAATTTCCGAAAGCACCAGCGCGCGAGTGCTAGCCGACAGCTTGGAACTAGCCCAGCAGCCGGGTGTGCCAGGCGATCGCGGACTGGTCGGTGAGGCTCGCGACCTGGTCGACGACCGCCCGCTTGCGTCCGGCATCCGCCGCCGCATCGCGCCAGTCCTCGGCGAAGCCGGGATCGAGGGCGTCGGCCCCGCGTTCGAGCAGCACGTCGGCGAGCTCGGTGAGGATGTCACGCTGGTTCGCGTAGATCGGTTGGCGCGTGTTCTTCGACATCACGAAGGCGGCGACGATCCCCTTGAGCACCGCGATCTCGGCCCGGATCTCCTGCGGCACCACGATGTCAGCGCCGAAACGGATGAACGGGCCACCATCGTAAGCCGCGCGCGTCGCCTGCACCGCCGCGCCCGCGAACCGGCCGATGAGCTGGCTGGTCAGGTTCTTCAGCCTGCCCTGGGACTGACGGGTGCCATCCCACTCGTCGATCCACACCTTCAGCGAGTCCAGCCGGTCGAAGGCCGCGATGAGCTCGTCGTGGGTCAGCTCCCCGCCGATCCAGTCGAACATCGAGTCGACCAGCTCGCCATGGTCGACCCTCGCGCCGAGCGACGCTACGTCGATGTAGCCGGTGGCGATCGCGTCCTCGAAGTCGTGCACCGAGTACGCGATGTCGTCGGAGAGATCCATCACCTGGGCCTCGATGCAGAGCTTCCGCTCGGGAGCCCCCTCGCGCAGCCATCGGAATGCGTCGATGTCGTCCTCGTAGAAGCCGAACTTGGCGCGCCCGCTCGGATCGGACACGGACGCGCTCGACGGCCAGGGATACTTGCAACTCGCGTCGAGGCAGGCGCGGGTCAGGTTGAGCCCGTAGGGACGACCGTCCGGGCCGAACACCTTCGGCTCGATCCTGGTCAGCAGGCGCAGGGTCTGCGCGTTTCCCTCGAAGCCGCCGATGTCCGCCGACCAGGCGCTCAGCGCGCGCTCCCCGTTGTGTCCGAACGGCGGATGCCCGAGGTCGTGGGCGAGGCAGGCGGTGTCCACGACATCCGGGTCCAGCCCCAGGCTCGTCGCCAGTTCACGACCCACCTGAGCCACCTCGAGCGAATGCGTGAGGCGATTGCGGGCGAAGTCGAGGCCCACCGCGGGACTCAGCACCTGCGTCTTCGCCGCGAGCCTGCGCAGCGCGCTCGAGTGCAGCAGCCGCGCCCGATCTCGGGCGAAGTCGCTGCGCCTGCTGGAATGCTCTTCGGGGAACCAGCGGGCGAGATCGCGGTCACCGTACCCCGCGCCGTCCCGCTCAGTTCCGCCCGACCCTCGCTGGTCAACCACCGGTGGTGTCCGACTCCCCCTCGGTGAGCCCGGCGCGGTGAGCCTCGCCCAACTCATGGCTCAGCAGCCAATTCTCCGGAAGCGCCGGGCGCTTCGGCGTACCCGCCCGCCCGCGCGGCCCCTCCGCGGCCTCGCCCGGATATTCTGCCGACCAGTCCAGCTGGCCGAGCAGGTCGTCCATCTGCTGCAGGCTCTCCACCCTCGCAAGACTTGCACGCAGTTCGCCCCCCACCGGATACCCCTTGAAGTACCAGGAGACGTGTTTGCGGATGTCGCGGCAGGCCCGGTCCTCATCGCCCTCGAAGAACTCCACCAGAAGCTCCGTGTGCCGTCTGAGCGTCGCCGCAACCGTGCCGAGGCTCGGCTGCGCGATGTTCGTCTGTCCGCGGAACGCCGCCGCGAGATCGCCGAACAACCACGGGCGGCCCAGGCAGCCGCGGCCGACGACGACCCCGTCGCATCCGGTCTCCTGCACCATGCGGACCCCGTCGGCGCCGGACCAGATGTCGCCGTTGCCGAGAACCGGGACGCTCGTGATCGTCTCCTTGAGCTTCGCGATCGCCGACCAGTCGGAGTGGCCGCTGTAGAACTCGGCCGCGGTGCGCGCGTGCAGGGCGATGCTCGCAACACCGGCGCCCTCGGCGATCCTGCCCGCCTCCAGGTAGGTGAGGTGGTCGGAATCGATGCCCTTGCGCATCTTGATGGTGAGCGGAAGATCGCCTGCGGCCTTCACCGCCCTCTCCACGATCTCGCGGAACAGCCCGAGCTTCCACGGCAGGGCCGCTCCCCCACCCTTGCGGGTGACTTTCGGCACCGGGCATCCGAAGTTCAAGTCGATGTGGTCTGCACGGTCCTCGGCGACGAGCATGGTGACCGCCTCGGCGAGCGTCGCCGGGTCGACCCCATAAAGCTGGATGCTGCGCGGCTTCTCGGACTCGTGATGGCCGATCAGGCGCATCGACTTCTCCGTGCGCTCCACCAGAGCGCGGCTCGTGATCATCTCCGACACGTACAACCCGGCGCCGAACTCGCGGCACAGGCGACGGAAAGCGGTGTTCGTGATGCCGGCCATGGGGGCGAGGACCACCGGCATATCGAGCGCGATAGGCCCGATCTGTAGTCTGGTGTCGGTGTCTGCCAAGGTGGTCACCGGTCAATTCTCCCAGAAAGCGATCGTGTCCCGTGTCCGAAGCCCTCAATCGCACTGAACCGTCCGGCCGCCAACGCGTCGCGGCGGATGCTGCGGCGCGGGGCATTCCCATCGAGATCGTGCCGCGACCCGACGCCGACTCCTTGGAGGAGGCAGCCTCGCTCCTCGGAATCTCTCCCGCAGACGTCGTGAAGTCGCTCGTCGTGAAACGGCATGACGGCACCTTCCTCTTCGCCCTCGTGCCGGGAGACAGGCAGATCTCCTGGCCGAAGTTGCGCGCCATCGTCGGCGTCAACAAGCTGCAGATGCCCTCGGTCGAACTCGCACTCGACGCCACCGGCTACGCAAGAGGAACCATCACGCCGCTCGGAAGCAGCACCGCGTGGCCGGTCTTCGCCGACTCCCGGATCGCGGGCCTGGTTGCGATGGGCGCCGGTGAGCAGGGTCTCAGCGCGTTCGTCGATGCTCACGCTCTCATCATCGGGCTGGACGCCGTCGTCGCAGACATCAGCGACTGACTCCCGCCCCGCTGTGCCACCCGCCCGAGTCGCACCGGTGTTGCTTTCGGAAATTCAGGACTTTGGTCATCGGAGTTCTGCGAAAGCCCGCCAACGCCGCGCACTCAGGAGAGGGTTTGTCCAAAGTCCTGAATTTCCGAAAGCACGCGCCGCAGAATGACTAGGCGGACTGATTTTCCGCCGATGAATCGGACACACCGGGGATCAGGCAGACGTCGCCGTCGCACACTGGCACGGCCGCGTCGCCGATCATCGTGAACGGGGTGAGTGCAGCATCCGTCATCGCGCCGCCGCCCTCTCGTCGCGCACCTGGGCGAGCACGTTCGCGAACGTTTCCGCCTCTTGAGCGCCGGAGACTCCGTACTTGCCGTCGATGACGAAGAACGGCACCCCCTGGATGCCGTACTCGCTTGCCTGCGCGACATCCGCCTTCACGTCCGCCAGATATTCGTTCGCCTCGAGGGCACGGACCACGTCGGCCCGGTCGAAACCAACCTCGGCTGCGAGGTCGGCAAGATCCTCGATACGGCCAACGTGCCGGCCTTCAACGAAATAGGCCTTGAGCAGGCGTTCCTTCATGTCGAGCTGGCGGCCGCGCGCCTTCGCATAATGGATGAGCTCATGCGCCTTGACCGTGTTGGTCTGGTGCACATCCTCGTAGTGGTAATCGAGACCCACGCTCGCGGCAATGCCGGTCACACGTGCGAGCATCCGCTCCACCTGAGCGATCGGCATGCCCTTGCGCTGGCTCAAGTAGTCGATGGGCGTCCCGTCGAAGTCGACCGGGGTGTCCGGGGCCAGCTCGTAAGAGTGGTACTCCACCTCGACGTCGCCGCCGAACTGTGCCGCACCCGCCTCGAACTTGCGTTTGCCGATATAGCACCAGGGGCACTGCACGTCTGACCAGATGTCTACTTTGATGGGTTCGCTCACCCTAGGGACAACGCCTGCTTGCCTGAGCTATTCCCCGTTTTCCCGCGTTGTGGCCCGTTGTGTTTCGGAAACTCAGGACTTTGGCGCAGCCATCGCCGCCTGCGTAGCGCCGACCCGGGAATTTTCGGCGGATGAGACGTGTCATGTCCTGAATTTCCATTCACCGGAGCACGCACGTGCATCGAGATCGCCGTCTCGATAGCCAGAAGGACGGTCTCCCATTCGTCGAAGACCATTCGCGCGCTCGGTCTGAACGAATAGAACTTCTCGATGGTGATAGTCGCATCCTTGTGTCTGTCCTTCTCGAAGCGGGCGAGGTGGAACTCTTCGCCATCCACCTCCACCCCGACACAATCGTCGACCAGGAGATCGATCTGCTCTCGACTGTCGAGCCACACCTGCGACACCACCGTATGTCCGCAGAGTCTCAGCCTCGTGCGAGAAAGACTTTCGGGCAGGGAGTCGCAGGCCTCATCGACCCAGTGACGGATGTGCCGGTAGTCGGCGGGAAGCGCGAGGATGAGCGCCTCGAAGTCGAACACATCCAGCGCTCCTGTTCTCAAAGCCCAGTCGAGTGCGGCGACCGCCGTCTCGAGGTTCTCGTCCAGGACGACTCGGAACAGGGCATCTCTGAGCCCGACGGATGCTGCCGTGCCGCGTTCGCTCAGCTCTTGGGCATCCCAATGAAGCACGACACCGCCGCGCGCATTCGTGTCGAAACGGACCCGTCGATTGTGCTGAGACCGCAACCGCGCAGCGTTATCGCGAACTGAGACATGCAGAGGATGAACTCCCAGCACCCATCCACCCGCCTGGACTATCGCCGATATTCCCGTCAACCTCCCGCCCACGCGAACAGCTCGAACCCGCAGGTCTGTATCCGGAAAGATCGTGTACCACCCTTGCCGAGCTCTGCTGACGTCCCCTCGACGCACTGCGCGGGTGAGATCCAGATCCCGCGCACCACGAGCGACCAGTTGTTGTTTTTGGGCTATGCCGCCCAGAGAGTGCACGATCGCGGCGATGTCTGGCATGAGGACAGCGTCGTAGATCGGCGCCCTGCCGTTGCCTGGCCTGCGGAAATTGTGGACCTGGCCACGGCATCCGCAACTGTGGAGGACTCGCCGGGGCGGTCGGGTTACGGAAATTCAGGACAATGGCACGCTCGATAGCCGAACCCGCTCGGAACCTCGGAACTCGCGAATGCCGCTGGCGACCGGAATCCTGAATTTCCGAAAGCAGTGCGTGGAACCAGGTGGTGCTGTTGCCGGGGAGACGCAGCGCAGCTGTTGCCGCCGGCCGTCAGGCGCCGAGGAGCCGCTCGGCCAGGTAGCCGCGGACGCGGTCGAGGGAGACTCGTTCCTGCGCCATCGAATCACGCTCGCGCACGGTCACGGCGTTGTCTTCGAGGGTGTCGAAGTCGACGGTGATCGCGAAGGGTGTGCCGATCTCGTCCTGGCGACGGTAGCGGCGCCCGATGGCTCCGGCATCGTCGAAGTCGATGTTCCAGTATCTGCGCAGATCCGCCGCGAGCGAGCGGGCAGCCGGCGACAGTTGTTCGTTGCGCGACAGTGGGAGCACCGCCACCTTGACCGGGGCGAGCCGGCGGTCAAGCCGCAGCACCGTGCGCTTGTCGACTCCGCCTTTCGTGTTGGGCGCCTCATCCTCGTGGTAGGCGTCGACCAGAAAGGCCATGAGCGCGCGGGTAAGCCCGAACGCGGGCTCTATCACGTACGGCACCCAGCGCTCGTTCTTGGTCTGATCGAAGTAGGACAGGTCGGTTCCGGATGCCGCGGAGTGCGTCTTCAGGTCGAAGTCGGTGCGGTTCGCGATGCCCATCAACTCGCCCCACTCGCTGCCCTGGAACCCGAAGCGGTACTCGACATCCACGGTGCGGGTCGAGTAGTGCGACAGCTTCTCCTGCGGGTGCTCGTACAGGCGCAGGTTCTCCGGGTTGATCCCAAGGTCCGTGTACCACGCGAACGACGCGTCGATCCAGTACTGATGCCACTCGGCATCCGTCCCCGGCTCGACGAAGAACTCCATCTCCATCTGCTCGAACTCACGCGTACGGAAGATGAAGTTGCCGGGTGTGATCTCGTTGCGGAAGCTCTTGCCGATCTGGGCGATGCCAAAGGGCGGCTTCATGCGCGAGGCGCCGAGCACGTTGGCGAAGTTGACGAAGATGCCTTGAGCGGTCTCCGGCCGCAGGTAGTGCATCCCCTCCTCGTTGTCGACGGGACCGAGGAAGGTTTTCAGCAGTCCGGAGAAGTTCTGCGGCTCGGTCCACGAGCCGGGCTGGCCGGTATCCGGATCCTTGATGTCTGCGAGCCCGTTGACCGGCGGATGCCCATGCTTTTGCTCGTAGGCCTCGATGAGGTGGTCGGCGCGGTAGCGCTTGTGAGTTTGCAGCGATTCGACGAGCGGGTCGCTGAAGACCTCGACGTGGCCGGACGCCTCCCACACCTTGCGGGGAAGGATGACCGCGGAATCGATGCCCACGATATCGTCACGGCCCTGCACCATGAACTGCCACCACTGGCGCTTGATGTTCTCTTTCAGCGCCGTGCCGAGGGGGCCGTAGTCCCAGGCCGAACGCGAGCCGCCGTAGATCTCACCCGCTTGGAAGACGAAACCCCGGCGCTTGGCCAGGTTGATGACGGGATCGAGCGATGACGGTGTGCCGGCCACAGAAACTCCAAAAGTCAGCCGCGCTGGGTGTGCGGTCGATGCGTTGACCTCAAGCCTATCGGCGCGACGCCTTTCGGAAATTCAGGACGACGGCCACGCTCAAGGACCCCTCGGACCAGTTTTCGCAAGATTCGGCACCAAAGTCCTGAATTTCCGAAAGGGACGAGGCGCGGCGGACCGCGTATGCCACCCCAGCCGAGTCAGCGCAGGGCGGCGACGACCGCTTCGACGTCGGACTCGTCGTTCCAGAGGTGGAACGACGCACGCAGGCGGCCGGCGCGACCGGAGACGCGGATGTCGGCGGCGATCAGCTTCTGCAGGTCGCTGCCGTCGGCATCCGGCCAGGTCACGATCGCCTGGTGCTGCTGAGGAACGCCGAGGGCGTCGCAGAGCATGTCGCCCAGGCCGCTGGTGCGCGCCCAGATCTCGGCGATGTCGAGCTCGGAGAACATCTTGATCGCGGGCTCGGCGCCCACCCAGGCGGGCCAGGCCGGGGACACGTCGAAGCGACGAGCGCTGGCCGCCAGGTGCATCTCCGGTGCGTAGCAGGACCCCCACACGTCCTCTCCCGCGTACCACCCGGCCTGAAGGGGTGTGAGGAGCGGCTGGAACCTTTCGCTCACGGTGAGGAAGGCCACCCCACGCGGGCTGCAGAGCCACTTGTACGCGTGGCAGACGGTGACATCGAACAACGACGCATCCACCGGATGGACGCCCGCCGATTGGGTGAAGTCGCAGAAGGTGTGGGTGCCGTGAGCGGCAGCGGCGGCGGCGATGCCCTCGAGATCGGCGATGATCCCCGAGGATGACTGCGCGTGCGAGAAGGCGACCAGCCAGGTGTCATCCGTGATCGACTCCGCCAGCTCCGCGACCTCGACGTAGCGGACGCGGATGCCGGGCCGCTGCAGGAAGGGAAAGACGATCGAGCTGAACTCGCCCTTCACGCACAGCACCTCCACGCCATCCGGAACCGCCGCGGCGACGAGGCTCGCCATGACGGAGGTCTGCGATCCCGCGGCGACGCGGTCGCGGTCGATGCCGACCAGCTTCGCATAGTACCCGCGGGTGCGTTCGAGGACTCCGTCGTAGTCCATCGGGTCACGACGGGCCGAAGACCAGAGGTCGAGGTCGTGCTTCTGTGCGGCGATGGTTGCCGCGATGGGCAGGCCGATGGATGCGACGGCCAAGAAGCCTCGCGGGGCCTCGAAACTGTCGATGGCGCGCTGCAGCGCCGGGGAGATGGTGCGGCTTGTGGCCGCGAGTACGGTGTTCATCCCTCCAGCATGACTCCACCCCAAACATGCGACAAGGGCATCATTCGGATGCAATCCATAACTAGCGGTTATCCTTCCACCATGGGCACCGACACCGACACCGCGCTCGACCTGCACTCCATCCGCATCGTCCGGGCGATCGCCGAGACCGGAACGATCACGGGGGCGGCCCGCGCGCTCGGGTACAGCCAGCCCGCGATCAGCCAGCACCTCCAGCGGGCGGAAGCGAGGCTCTCACTCCCGCTCGTCACCCGGGTCGGCAGGTCCATCCGGCTCACCGAGGCGGGGCAGGTGCTCGCGCGACACGCGCTGACCATCACCTCGGCGCTGGATGCGGCATCCGGCGATCTCGCGGACCTCGCGGGCCTGCGCACCGGCACCGTACGGCTCGCGGCGTTCCCCACCGCATCCTCCACCATCGTTCCCCGCCTCTTCGCCACCATGGCCGTGACCCATCCCGGCGTGCAGATCGGCTACGTCGAGACCGAGCCGCCGGAGGCCGTCGCGCTGTTGCGCGAGGGCAGCATCGACCTCGCCGTGACCTTCAGCTACGTGAACGACCATGCGGACCCGCACCGCGAGAGCGCGAACGGGCTCGGAGTCGAGACCCTCTTCACCGAGGAGATGGTGGTCGTGATCCCCGCCAGCCATCCGCTGGCGGATCAGCCCGTGATCGATGTCGCGCTGCTCGCCGGGGAGCGCTGGATCGCCGGATGCCCGCGCTGCCGCGGCCACCTCATGGCCGTCTGCGAGGTGGCCGGATTCGAACCGGTCATCACCTTCGAGACGGACAACGCGAGCGCGGTGCTCAACATCGTCGCGAACGGGCTCGGCGTCGCGATGCTCCCCCGACTCGCCCTGGCCACCACGGCCATACCGCCGGGGGCGGTGACGCGTCCGCACACCCCGAAAAGCGTGCGCAGCGTTCACCTGCTCGCGAACCATGGGGCGGAGCGGGTACCGAGCCTCGCGGCGACCATGAAGCTGCTGCGCGGGCTCGACGGCGCGGATTGGGGGCTCGTCGCCGCCGGACCGGAGGCGCACTGAGGTCTGAGCCTGCGCGCGGACATCTCTCCCACGACGCTCGCCTCCGCCGAGGGGCGTCGATTCCCCGCAGGGGGGGCGTCCCGGCGAACGTCCACCGGACCCGCCGTCAGAGCCG
>Ga0157371_10000822_pt1 | contig 35591 bp, 32 predicted proteins | sample C45metaG_FD_113462 | JGI IMG/M metagenome (GOLD analysis project Ga0157371, IMG submission 113462) | Corn rhizosphere microbial communities from Kellogg Biological Station, Michigan, USA - C4-5 metaG | ecosystem: Host-associated > Plants > Roots > Rhizosphere > Soil | place: USA: Michigan... | reverse complement strand
GGTGAAGCCGGACGTGGTTTTGCCGTGGTGGCTGACGAAGTGCGCAACCTGGCGCGGCGCACTCAGGAGTCGGTCGAAGAAACCCGACTGGTGATCGAGCAATTGCAGAGCGGCACCCAGGACGTGGTCGGCTCAATGAACAACAGCCATCGCCAGGCCCAAGGCAGCGTCGAACAAGTGGGTCAGGCGGTCACGGCGTTGCGCCAGATTGGCGAGGCCGTGACGGTGATCACCGACATGAACCTGCAGATCGCCTCGGCGGCCGAAGAGCAAAGTGCGGTGGCCGAGGAGATCAACAACAACGTGGCAACGATCCGCGACGTGACCGAATCGCTGTCGGGGCAGGCGAACGAGTCGGCGCGGGTGAGTCAGTCGCTCAACAGCCTGGCGAATCAGCAGCAGGGCTTGATGGATCAGTTCCGCGTGTAACCCGGATAAATGATCGTTCCCACGCTCCGCGTGGGAATGCATCCCGTGACGCTCTGCGTCACATCCCAAAGCGGAACGCGGAGCGTCCCTGGCGGCATTCCCACGCAGAGCGTGGGAACGATCATCGGTGTCAGCGTTTGGGGAGTTGGATGAGGACCTTCAGCCCGCCCCACTCACTCTCCTCCAGCCTCAACACCCCGCCCCACGAATCGACAATGTCGCGCACGATGCCCAATCCCAATCCGTGGCCGTCGGTCTGTTCATCCAGCCGCGTGCCCCGGCTGAACACCTGATCACGCTGCTCCACGGGAATGCCCGGGCCATCGTCTTCCACACTCAACAAAAACCCTTCAGCCGTCTCTACCACGCTCAAGCGAACCTCGGCATCCGCCCATTTGCAGGCGTTATCCAACAGGTTGCCCAGCAACTCCAGCAAATCCTCTCGATCCCACGGCAACTGCAAACCACTGGGTGCCCGGTAGCTGAGGTCCAGGTGTTCGCCGTGAATCATGCGCAACGTCGCCAGCAAACCGGGCAACTGCGCATCGCAATCAAACAACGCCCCCGGCAACGCATCGCCGGACAACCGCGCGCGATTGAGCTCGCGATTGAGTCGCTGCTGAACCTGTTCCAGTTGCGCCTTGAGGGTCTTGCGCAACTCGGGATGAGCGTCGAGTTTTTCGCTCGACGCCAGGCTCAGCAGCACCGCCAACGGGGTTTTCAACGCGTGCCCCAGATTGCCCAGGGCGTTGCGCGAACGCTTGAGACTGTCCTCGGTGTGCGCAAGCAAATGGTTGATCTGCGCCACCAGCGGTTCGAGTTCCACCGGCACCTGATCATCGAGTTGCGAGCGCTGGCCCTGTTGCAGCTGGGCGATTTGCTCGCGGGCCTTTTCCAGCGGACGCAAGGCGCGACGCACCGTGATCCGTTGCAACAGCAGAATCAGCAGCAGCCCCGCCAATCCCAAGCCAATGCCAATCTGTTGCATACGCCGAAAACTCTCGCGCACCGGGGTGTAATCCTGCGCCACGCTGATCGAAATCGATTGGCCGAGCCGCCGATAATCCGAACGCAGCACCAGCAACTGCTGGCCTTCGGGCCCCAGTTGCAGGTTGCTGTGCAGGCCCGGGTGGTCAAGGCTTGGCATCTCCTGGTCCCACAACGAACGGGAGCGCCAGTGTTTGTCGGCGAAATCGATACGGAAGTAATGCCCGGAAAACGGTCGTTGATAGGCCGGCGACAGGTGCCGCTCGTCCAGCTGCAAGCCTTGCGGCCCGCGCACCAGCGCCACAAGCAGGTTTTCACTGTCGTCACGCAGACCGGCTTCGAGGTAACGCTGCAAGCCCATTTCAAACAACCACAGGCTGGTCTGCGCCAGCACCAGGCCGACGACCACCATCACGCTGATCAGGCCCAGACTCAAGCGGCGCTGGATCGACCTCACCGGGCTTGTCCGCCGAACAGGTAACCCTGGCCGCGCCGGGTTTCGATAACGCTGCGCCCCAGCTTGCGTCGCAGGTGGTTGACGTGCACTTCGAGCACGTTGGAATCGCGCTCGGTTTCACCGTCGTAGAGGTGTTCGGCGAGGTGGCTTTTGGAGAGGATTTGTTCGGGGCGCAACATGAAATAACGCAGCAGACGGAATTCGGCGGCAGTCAGCTGGATATCCGCACCGTCGCGGGTCACGCATTGACGGCCTTCGTCCAGATGCCAACCGGCGGCCTTGAGTGTTGGCTGATTGGCCTGGCCGTGGGAGCGGCGCAACAGCGCCTGGACCCGCAGGTGCAGCTCTTCGGGGTGGAACGGCTTGGTCAGGTAATCGTCGGCGCCGGCCTTGAGGCCTTCGATGCGTTCGGCCCAGGAATCGCGTGCGGTGAGGATCAGCACCGGCGTCATCAGGCCGCCGGCGCGCCATTGCGCCAGCACCTCGAGCCCCGGCAAACCCGGCAGGCCGAGGTCGAGGATGATCAGGTCATACGGTTCACTGCTGCCCTGATACACCGCGTCGCGGCCATCGGCCAGCCAGTCCACGGCGTAGCCCTGGCGGTTGAGCCCGGCCATCAATTCGTCAGCCAGGAGCACGTGGTCTTCCACCAGCAACAATCGCATCGATCAGTCTTCCTTGTCTTTGAGCAAGCGGCCAGTAGCGGCTTCGATGTCCAGTTCGCGAACCACGCCCTGGGCGGTCAGCAACTCGACTTCATAAATGTAGACGTCATGTTTTTCTTCCAGCTCGGCTTCCAGCAATTTGGACCCCGGATAGCGGTCAAGCGCCTGTTGCAACAGTTGCTCCAGCGGCAGGATGACCCCGCGCTGACGCAGGCGCAGGGCTTCGTCCTGATCCAGGTCGCGCGCCATGGCCACCGAGCAAAACGCCAGCAACAGCAGCGCCATGCGTGAAAATGAAAGCACCTTCATTACGTATCCTGATGATCCTTGAGCAACTGGCCGCTGACCGCGTCTAATTCCAGGTCCCACTCGATGCCTTGTGGGTCGCGCAGCTCAATCTGATAGATGTACTTGCCGTACTCTTCTTCCAGCTCGGTTTGCGTGATCTTGGCGCCGGGGTGTTTGGCCAGAGCGGTGGCGTTGAGCTTCTCGAAAGACACAATGGTACCAGCGTCGCGCAAACGCAGGGCTTCATCGGGGCCCAGGTCACGAGCGTGGGCGAGGCTGACGGTCATGGCGATGAGGGATGCGGTGAACAGGGCAGTCAGGATTTTCATGGGGGGGTGTCTCCGTATTTTCTTATGTGTTGCCTATGCGGGGCACCTTAGCGATCTGAACTTAACTGAAACTGAATTGCCATCATTGAAGTGGCACCTCGATATCAAAGACCTGCACAAAAACCTGTGGGAGCGAGCCTGCTCGCGATGGGGGCGGCACATCCAGCGTTGATGTTGGCTGACAGACCGCCATCGCGAGCAGGCTCGCTCCCACAGTTAATTTGTGGCGTTGCCTGACCTGTTTATAATCCGCCCGCTTGCCAACAATTGAGACCGGTATGACCGCCATCCACATCAAGTTCCCTGCCCTGACCCTCAAGGCCGGCCCTCGCGCTTTTGCGCGCATCCGTAAAAACGGTTTGAGCGCCGCCGATGTCGGCACGCTGCCCGGAGCCGCTGGTGGGCCGAAAGCGTTGGGGATTCAAGGTCTGGACCTGGCGTTGTTCGGTGAATGGTTGCCGGCCGCGCCGCGAGAGCGCTCGCTGATTGGCGCCTCGGTGGGTTCCTGGCGGTTCGCCAGTGCCTGCCTGCCGGATGCCGCCGAAGGCATTCGGCGCCTCGGTCACCTCTACACCGGGCAGGACTTCGCCAAAGGCGTGACCATGGCGCAAATCAGCCAAAGCTCGCGGCGCATGCTCGATGAACTGTTGGACGGTCGCGATGCGTCGATCCTGAGCAACGCCCATTACCGACTGAACATCATGGTGGTCAAAAGCCACGGCCGGCTCGCGGACGATCATCGCGGCCGGCTCGGGCTGGCGCTGGGATCGGTGATCGCCGACAACTTGCGCGGTCGTGCGCGGCTGTCGCGGCATTTCGAGCGGTTGATCATCCACGACCCGCGCCTGATGCCTCCGGTCAATGCGCTGAACGATTTCCCGTCGCGCTTCATCGCGCTCACTGCCGGCAACCTGCGCCAGGCCCTGCTCGCCTCGGGCTCAATCCCGATGGTCATGGAAGGCGTGCGTGATCTGCCGGGTGCCGGCGCCGGGACGTTCCGTGACGGCGGTCTGCTGGACTATCACCTCGACCTGCCCTACAGCGGCAAAGACATCGTGCTGTACCCGCACTTCACCGACCGGGTGATTCCCGGCTGGTTCGACAAGACGCTACCGTGGCGCCACGCCTGCCCTGCGCGTTTGCAGGATGTTCTGCTGCTGGCGCCGTCGAAGGACTACCTGGCGCGCCTGCCCTACGGCAAGCTGCCGGACCGCAACGATTTCAAACGCTTCATGGGCGATGCATCGAGCCGGCAGAAATACTGGCGAGCGGCGATGGATGAAAGCCGTCGTCTGGGCGACGAGTTCCTCGAACTGGCTGCCAACGGTCGCCTCGGCGAGCGCTTGCTGACCCTTTAGTCAGTGTTTTGCCCAGAGCTCTGGTAAACTCGCCGCCTGCCCACATCGCCGCGGCGATCGCCACCTGACAGAGCTGAAAATCACTGTGGAAATCTTCAAAGAGTTTACGTTCGAATCCGCCCACCGCCTGCCTCACGTGCCGGAAGGCCACAAGTGCGGTCGTTTGCATGGTCACTCGTTCAAAGTGGCGATCCACTTGAGCGGCGACCTCGATCCGCACACCGGCTGGATCCGCGATTTCTCGGAAATCAAGGCGATCTTCAAACCGCTCTACGAGCGCCTGGACCACAACTACCTGAACGACATTCCCGGCCTGGAAAACCCGACCAGCGAAGTGCTGGCCAAATTCATCTGGAAAGAACTGAAGCCCCTGCTGCCGGAACTCAGCGCGATCCGAATCCATGAGACATGCACCAGCGGCTGCATCTATCACGGCGAGTAAACCGACCTAAGGACAACACATCCCCCTGTGGGAGCGGGCTTGCCCGCGATGGCGGTGTATCAGTCACATCACACTGGATGTCAGACCGCTATCGCGAGCAGGCTCTCTTCCACAAACGGGCGAATGCGTTTCGTCAGTGATACAGAAAACAGCCTTGGTGGCTGTTTTTTTTATGCCTATGCTTTTTGGCTTGCACCTGCCAAAAGGACACGCACATGACTGACTGGCCACTGCCCCAGACCTATCGCTTCAACGGACACTGCGCTCGCTACGCCGTACGGGGCGACGGCCCGCCGCTAGTGTTCGTACATGGCACGCCATTCTCTTCCTATGTGTGGCACCGGATCGCACCGCATTTCATCGCCACGCACAGGGTGTATTACTTCGACCTGCTGGGCTATGGCCAATCCGCAAAAATCGATGGCGATGTATCGCTGGGCGTTCAGAACGTCTTGCTGGCGCAGTTGCTCGATCACTGGGGGCTTGAGCGGCCGGATGTGGTGGCCCACGATTTCGGCGGCGCCACTGTGCTTCGCGCGCACCTGCTCAACGGCAAGAACTATCGCAGCCTGACGCTGATCGACCCGGTGGCGTTGACGCCGTGGGGTTCGCCGTTCGTCCAGCATGTGCGCCAGCATGAGGCGGCGTTCAGCGGACTGCCCGATTACATCCAGCGCGCCATTGTGCCGGCCTATATTCGTGGGGCGATCAAGCGCGACATCAGCGATGAAGAACTTGCGCCCTATGTGCAGCCATGGCTAGGCGATCCGGGACAAGCGGCGTTCTATCGGCAGATTGCGCAGATGGATGAGCGTTATACCCGTGAGGCCGAAGGGCTGTATCCGACAATTCGCTGCCCGGTGCAGATCCTGTGGGGCGAAGACGATCAGTGGATTCCCATCGAGCGTGGTCGGGCGCTGCAACAGATGATTGCCGGAGCGCAATTTCACCCGGTTGCCAATGCCGGGCATTTGGTACAGGAAGATGCGCCCGAGGCGATTGTCGCGGCGTTGCTGAAGTTTTTGCCCCTGATCCAGTCTCCCTGAAGAAACCGAATCCCTGTGGGAGTGAGCCTGCTCGCGATAGCGGTGTATCAGTCGGCATCCAAGTTGCCTGGCACGCCGCTATCGCGAGCAGCCTCACTCCCACAGGGGTTGTGTATTCCTGCAGATGCACTGCTTTCTTTCCTGCGCGCGCGCCAATCCAGCCGGCTCGACTATAAATAACTGCATCCCCTTGGCACTCCCTCATCCAGCAAGGAACGCCACATGACGCAGAACGATCCGGGCAACGACTACCCCCCTCGGCGAAGTGCCAATTTGCCGTGGGTCGCGACGCTGGCAGGGATTGCCGCTGCCGCGTTAACGTATGTGTTATTGACCAGCGTCCTGGGTGCCCGGGCTGCTGAAGCGCCATTACAAGATTTATAAAAGGATTCGCCTGATGCACATCATCAATGCCCGCTTGCGCAACCAGGATGGCCTGCATGAGTTGCACCTGGAAAACGGTCTGATCGGCAGCATCGCCCGTCAGACCGAAGCCCCGACCCTGGGCCCCGATGACCTGGACGCCGGCGGCAACCTGGTGGTGCCGCCCTTCGTCGAGCCGCACATTCACCTCGATGCCACCCTCACCGCTGGCGAACCACGATGGAACATGAGCGGCACGCTGTTCGAAGGCATCGAGTGCTGGGGCGAGCGCAAGGTGACCATCACCGAGGAAGACACCAAGACCCGCGCCAATAAAACCATCCAGACCCTCGCCGCCCACGGCATCCAGCACGTGCGCACCCACGTCGACGTCACCGACCCGCAGCTCACCGCGCTCAAGGCGATGCTCGAAGTACGCGAGCAAAACCGTCACCTGATCGATATGCAAATCGTCGCGTTCCCCCAGGAAGGCATCGAGTCGTACCGCAACGGCCGGGAACTGATGGAAGAAGCGATCCGCATGGGCGCCGATGTGGTCGGCGGTATTCCACATTTCGAGTACACCCGGGATCAAGGCGTCAGCTCGGTGAAATTCCTGATGGATCTGGCTGAGCGCACTGGCTGCCTGGTGGACGTGCATTGCGACGAAACCGACGATCCGCATTCGCGCTTTCTGGAAGTGCTGGCCGAAGAAGCCCGCAGCCGCGACATGGGTTCGCGGGTGACCGCCAGCCACACCACGGCGATGGGCTCTTACGACAACGCCTACTGCGCCAAACTGTTTCGCCTGCTCGGGCATTCGGGGATCAGTTTTGTCTCCTGTCCCACCGAAAGCATTCACCTGCAAGGCCGCTACGACAATTTCCCGAAACGCCGGGGCGTCACGCGGGTCAACGAGTTGCTCGAAGCGGGGATGAACGTGTGTTTCGGCCAGGACTCGATTGTCGATCCGTGGTATCCGCTGGGCAACGGCAACATTTTGCGGGTGCTCGAAGCGGGTCTGCACATTTGCCACATGCTTGGTTACCGCAACCTGCAAAGTGCGCTGGACCTGGTCACCGACAACAGCGCCAAGGCCATGAACCTGGGCGATCGGTACGGGCTGGAACAGGGCCGGCCGGCGAATCTGTTGATCCTGTCGGCGGACAGCGACTATGAAGTGATTCGCAGCCAGGGCTTGCCGCTGTATTCGGTCAGGGAGGGCAAGGTGTTGATGAAGCGGACAATGCCGGTGGTGGAATGGCCGGGGCAACTGTAAGACTGCAGTGATCTTGAAGGCCCCATCGCGGTCTTGCCCGCGATGACGGCCGACAATATCAATCCATCAACCGAGCCGTACCGAAAAGTCTGATCCGACTCAACTCGCCATCCGATTCCTCCAACAAAATCGGCGCCGTGCCGCCCGGCATGACGACTTTCACTTCACCCGCAGTAACCCAGCCAACCCGCCACGCAGCACAAGCCACCGCACTGGCGCTGGTGCCCGACGACGCCGTCGGGCCTTCCCCACGTTCAAATACCCTTGCGGTGACGTGCCCTTCGGACGCAAGCATCGCCCATTGCAGGTTCACGCCGGCAGGACACGGTGCCCCTGCCCCCGCCGGCATGGCGTAAGCAATCCGCGTCAGACCTTCGCACAGCAAAGGCTCGCGCATCTGTTCATTGCTCGGCAACGCTTCGGCGTTCTCCAAAAGTGTCACGCAATGGGGATTGCCAATGCGCACGAACTGGCTTCGAGACCATGCTGGATCAAGCGCCGACAACAGCTGCACATGGCTGACGTCGCGACCGTTCAACAGCGCGCCTTCAACCCTTCCAGCCCCCACCGCATCCGGCCCGAACGAAGGTTTGCCCAGGTCCAGCCAGAACCCTTTCACCCCCTCGACTTCGGCTGGTTTCACCGAAGTGCCCACGGGTGAAACCGCATCAGTCTTGTCGTGATGAACCCTGAGCAGACACGCCTCGTCCTTGGGCAGCAATCCTTGCTCGCTCAGGGCCTGAGAAAAAATCGTCAGCCCGTTGCCGCTGCGCTCGGCCAGGGTGCCGTCGGTGTTGACGATCAACAGATCAAACGGCGGCGACGACTGAAACGGCCCCACCAGCAGACCGTCGCAGCGATGGTCTTTGCTGCCCGGCGGTTGAGTGCCGGGAGCCCAGGCGCAGAACGCCTCGATCGCCGCCAACGCCCAGCTTTCGCGAGTTTGCGCGGCGGCGCTGGCGAGGTGAGGCAGATCGATCCCGCGTTCACGCACGGCGTCAGGCGCCATCACCGCATAGATATTGCCTCGAGCATCGTAGAACGGCGTCATGGATCGATCCAGAAGTCAGCCTGTAGAGAGGCTGTACTTTAGGCGACGGCCCGGAAAAATCACATCCACAAGATCGGTTATGAGCATCCGCACTTTTATCGCAAAACAGTTGGGTAGATCTGTCATTTATGACAGCAGACAAGCCGCAGTCCCGAGCCCAGAGTAAAAACCTGGGATCACCTTCGGAATATGCTCATGAAAAAGTTGGGGCTACTGCCACTGCTTATCTCGCTGCTTCTGGTCGGAGCGGCAACGGCGGATGAAGTCACACCGGTGCGCAACGGCAACGGGAAACAAATCCTGTTGCAGGGGTTCCACTGGAACTCCAGTCGCAACGAAACCGAAGCATGGTATGCGTTACTGGCACACATGGCCGGTCAGATCGGCCTCGACGGCTTCACCGCCATCTGGATGCCGCCGCCGTGGAAAGATACGTCCAGTTGGGTTGACGGCGGCAGCAACACGTCCGGTGGTGGTGAAGGTTATTTCTGGCGCAGCTTCGATAAAAACAGCCAGTACGGCACCGATGAGCAGCTCAAAACGGCAGCAGCGGCCCTGAATCGAGCGGGTGTAAAAGTCGCTTATGACGTGGTGCCCAACCACATGGATGACACCAAGAGCGATGTCCCGCTATTCCCCAGAGGCCATGGAGAATGGCGTCACGATTGTGCCAAGTGCGACGAAGGCGATTCATTTATCGGCGGTTATGCCGATCTGAACACCGCCAATACGAAGGTGTTCGACACAATCAAAAACGAACTGCTCAACCTGCGCGACAACTATGGCGCTATGGGCCTGCGTTTCGACTTTGTTCGAGGCTACGCGCCGCAGACCGTGGACCGTTGGATGAATGCGTTTGGTAAATCGCAATTCTGCGTCGGTGAACTCTGGAAAGGCCCCAGTGAATACCCGGATGGGGACTGGCGCAGCAAGGCCAGTTGGCAGGATGCACTCAAGGACTGGTCCGACCGCGCCCATTGCACCGTCTTCGACTTTGCCCTCAAGGAGCGCATGCAAAACGGCTCGATCGCCGAATGGCGACATGGGCTCAATGGCAATCCCGATCCAGCCTGGCGCGCGGCCGCCGTCACCTTCGTCGACAATCATGACACCGGTTATTCACCAGGACGCTACGGCGGCCAACATCACTGGCCATTGCCCGAGGAGCTACGCAATCAAGCCTACGCCTACATCCTCAGCAGCCCCGGGACACCGGCCGTGTATTGGCCTGACATGTATGACTGGCAACGCGGCGAGCTCATCCGTCAACTGATAAAAATCCGCACGGACGCCGGAATCAAGGCCGACTCACCCATCCGCTTTCACACTCAGTATTCAGGGTTGGTCGCGACAACGACCGGGGACAACCGAAGCCTGGTGATTGCCTTGAGTTCGGACCTGACAAAACTTCCCCCGGGGCTGACCGATCAGGTGTTGACCAGGGATGACGGAAAAATCCGTCTCTGGAGCACGGCGCCTGAACAACCTGCCGTCAGTGTTCACTTCACCTGCGACTACGCGACGACCTACCCCGGCCAGAACGTTTATGCCGCAGGCTCGACACTTGAACTGGGGGCCTGGGACCCTGTCCATGCCGTGCCATTGACCTACAACCCCGAGAGCAAGCAATGGAGCGGTGTGATCGATCTGCCGGCAAAACAAGACATCCAATGGAAATGCATCGTGCGCAGTAACGATGCCTCGGGGACCGCGCGTTGGCAGCCGGGCGCCAACGTCAGGCTCACCAGCGAGGCAGGCAGAGAGACACGAGGTGCGTTCTAGGCGTCTGGTGAAAACCCTTCGAGGTCGCGGTGTGCTGCCTGATATGCAAGGATGTTGTCCTGCATTCTGTCAGCAACCCGCAACGCCAAGGATTTTTCATGACTGCCCTCAACACGCCAGCGCCCGTCATCCCCGGACGCCTGGAGCAGATGTCCACACGCATCGCCTTCTTCATCGCAGGTCTGGGCATTGCCGCGTGGGCGCCGTTGGTACCTTACGCCAAGGCACGGGCCGGGCTGGATGAAGGCACCCTCGGTTTGCTGCTGTTGTGCCTGGGGGTCGGGTCGATTCTGGCGATGCCGATGGCGGGCCTGCTTTCCACGCGTTTCGGCTGCCGTCGGGTTGCGACCGGGGGGACGTTGTTGATCTGCGCGGCGCTGCCGTTATTGGCGACGGTATCGTCGGTGCCAGCGTTGATCGCCACGCTGTTCATGTTCGGCGCGGGGCTGGGCACGGTGGATTCGACGGTGAACCTGCAAGCGGTGATCGTCGAGCGGGCCAGCGGCAAGCACATGATGTCGGGGTTTCACGGGATGTTCAGCCTCGGCGGGATCGTCGGCGCGGCAGGTGTCAGCGCCCTGCTCGGCCTCGGCCTGTCACCACTGAGTGCAATGTTGGTGGTGATTGTGGTGCTGGTGATTGCCTTGCTCAAAGCCGCGCCACACCTGTTGCCTTACGGCAGCGAAAGCTCCGGACCGGCGTTTGCCGTGCCCCATGGCATCGTGCTGTTCATCGGCGGCATGTGTTTCATCGTCTTCCTGGCCGAAGGCGCGGCGCTGGACTGGAGCGCCGTATTCCTCACGCAGGAACGCGGGATCGACACGGCCTATGCCGGGCTGGGTTACGCGGCGTTTGCCCTGACCATGACGGTCGGACGCTTGACCGGTGACCGGATTGTCCGGCGCCTGGGCTCGACACGGGTGATTGTGTTCGGTGGGCTGACCGCGGCGGTGGGCCTGGCATTGGCCACATTCGCCCCGGCGTGGGAAGCGGCACTGGTGGGTTATGCGTTGCTCGGTGCCGGATGCTCGAACATTGTGCCGGTGCTGTACACCGCCGTGGGCAAACAGACCGTGATGCCCGAACACATCGCCGTACCGGCCATCACCACGCTGGGCTACGCGGGGATTCTCGCCGGCCCGGCGGTGATCGGGTTTATCGCCCACGGCAGCAGTTTGAGTTTTGCGTTCGGGTTGATGGCGCTGTTGCTGGTGGCCGTGGCCATTGGCGGGAAAGTGTTGAAAGCCTGATAAAGCTATCGCCAGCAGGCTGGCTCCCACAGAAGATCTTCAGTGAACACAAATGCTGTGTTTAGCAGAGATCAATGTGGGAGCCAGCCTGCTGGCGATGAAGTCACCTCTGTCTATCAGAACCCGACACTGGCCTGCACAAAGAATGTGCGCGGCGCCCCCACATACATCCCCGAGTTGTTGTCGCTGGAGCGAGTGAAGTACTGCTTGTCGAAGATGTTCTTCACCCCCGCGCCGACTTTGAGGTTCGACAACTGCGCGCCGAAGTCATAGCCACCGCGCACGTTCCAGGTCACGTAACCCGGGATGTCACCGAACTGCCCGTCCGCTGTGCCTTCAGTGATGTAGTTGCCGTTGAAACTGCCATCGGCATTGACGCCCGTACCCGGCGAGCGCTGCTTGGACTGGGCAAACGCATCGAGGTTGTAGGTCCAGCGATTGATGTCATAACGAAGCCCGGCGGTGGCCACCTGACGCGAATAGAACGGCAGGTCACGGCCCTTGAAGCCCGGAATCTCACCTTCATACGTTGCACGGGTGTAGGTGAAACCGGCGTTGGCGGTCAGGCCGTCGAGCATCGGATTGAGCGCTGCCAGGTCGTAATGCACGGAAGCTTCGAGGCCCTGGTGCTTGGTCGCGCCGAGGTTGGTCCAGCCCACGTCATTGCTGATGTATTGCAGCTCGTCATCGAAGTCGATGTAGAACAGCGTCACTTCCCCGCCCCACACGTCATCGTTGTAGCGCGTGCCAACCTCATAGGTCTTGGCCTTCTCCGGGCTCAGGCCGTTGGCGGTGCTGTCACCCACACCGCCCTGACCGAGCTGGAAATATTGCAGACTGCCGAACGACGTCTCGTAGTTCGCAAACAGCTTCCAGGCATCGGACACGTGATACATCACGCTCAGGGCCGGCAGCGGTTCGTTGCTCTCGATGCTGCGGCTCTTTTCCGGCACGCGTTTGCCGGCGGTGTCGAGCACGGCGCGGTCATGCCAGTCGGTGCTGATGTGCTCGAAGCGAATGCCCGGGGTTACGGTCCATTTGCCGATGTCGATCTTGTCATCGATATAGACCGAATTGGCCTCGGTGCCGCCGGTACGGTCCTGGAACACGTGGCCGTCAGAAGTCGGTGTCAGCACCGGCTGATTGTTGACCAGCGCCACGCGGCTTGATTCCTCGTGCATGGCTTCTTTCAGGTAGCGATAACCGACGCTGGCTTCCTGCGTGGTCGGCCCCAGGTCGAACACATGAGACACCCGCGGCTCGATGCCGTAGGTGTAGTAAGTGCGCGGGTAAGAGCTGAGGGTTTTCTGGTCGCGAGCGGCGATGTTGCTGCCGCGAAAGCTGTCGGTGTAGTAGGTCAGCACTTCGGCCTGGGTGCTGTCGTTGATCTGCCGGGCCCATTTGAACGACACGTCCTTGCGCCGACCGCTGAAGCTGTCGTGGTCGCGGTCGGACTGGAACGGATCGGCGTCGTACTGCTTCTGGGTCAGGCCGCCGGGCATGTCCGCGCTGGCATCGTAGTAGTGAAAGTTGAGGCTGAAATCATCGACATCGGTCGGTGCCCAATGCGTCTTGAGAATCACATCGTCGATGTCGTTGCCGTTGTTGCTTTCGCGATAGCCGTTGCCGTTCACACCCGAATACAACAGTGCCACGCCCATGCCGTTGTCTGCGGTGCCACCGACAAACGCAGTGTCGATGTGTTTCCAGCCACCGTGCTGGGAGGTTTCAAGCGTAGTGCCGATTTCAGCAGTGGCTTTCTCGGGGATCGCGCGGGTCACGAAGTTGATCACGCCACCGACGTTTTGCGGCCCGTAACGCACGGAACCGGCACCGCGAACCACGTCGATGCTGTCGAGGTTGCCGGAGGAAATCGGTGCCATCGACAGTTGCGGCTGGCCGTAGGGCGCGAACGCGGCCGGCACGCCGTCGATCAGCACGGTGGAGCGTGGCGACAGGCGCGACGTCAGGCCGCGCACGCCGACGTTCAGGGAAATATCACTGCCGCCCGTGCCGTTGGCGTCCTGCACTTGCACGCCGGGCACACGCTTCAACACGTCACCGACGTTCATGGCGCCCTGCGCGATCATCGCTTCGCGGCGGATCACCGTCCGCGCGCCGGGATGGTTTTGCACCACGGCGGCATCGGCGTCGCCAAGCCAGTCGCCGACCACTTTGATGTCAGTTACACCCAGTTCGATCGGGCCGCCAGGCACAGAGGTCGGCGTAGGTGTCAGGGTCACCGAGCCTTCATCGATCTGGTATTGCAGGCCACTGCCTTGCAGCAATTGGCGCAAGGCCTGCTCCGGCGAGAGGTCGCCGTCAACGGCTGGCGCCTGTTTGCCGGCCACCAGATCAGGACTGAAAAAAACCTGCAACGACGTTTGTTGCCCCAGCTCACTCAGGGCCTGGCCCAACGGCTGCGCCGGGATATGGATGCCATCAGCGGCAAATGCCTGGGGCAGCGCGGCACTGACGGCCAGGGCCAGGGAAAGGCGCAGCCAAGGTGAATTGTTGTTTTTAGCGGTGGTTTTCTTCACGTCGAACATTGTCCTGTAGATCGCAAACATGTGCGGCTGTTAATGCAAACCAGTTGCAGTTGGACAAGAAGACGATGAACTCAAAAAAAACCTGAATCGGTTTGGAAATTAATTGGAAATTATTTCCTGGCTGCCGTCATCGAGGGTGCGCACGGTCACCGGCAGGATGCTTGGCAAAGCCTTGACCAGCGCGTCGGTGTTGTCGGATTTGAACACGCTGGTCAGGCGCAGATGGCCCACGCTGTCGTTGGCGACCGTGAGGGGTTTGTCGCGGTAACGCGAGACTTCGGCGGCGACTTCACTGAGGCTGGCGTTGTTGAACACCAGTTTGCCGCTGCGCCAGGCCGTCAGTTCTGCCGGATTGACCGCGTAGGCATCGGCCACTTGGCCCTTGGCATTGATTTGCGTGCCGAGGCCAGCGGTCAGGCTGACGGCATCCGGCCCTTGTCCCTGAACCTTGACGGTGCCCTGCTCCACCGCCACCCGGGTTTCGTTGAGGTCACGGCGCACATCGAAACGCGTGCCGGTGACCGTGACCTTGCCGCTCCCCGCCTCGACCACGAACGGCCGGCTGCTGTCGTGCTCGACGCTGAACATCGCTTCGCCTTCCGTCAGCTCGATGCCGCGCCGGTCTTTTTCGTAGCGCACCTGAACGCGGCTGCGGCTGTTCAAGTCGATCACCGAGCCATCGGGCAACGCCACATGGCGACGCTCGCCCAACGCCGTGGAAAATTCAGCCGTGTACGTCGCCGGGTGATTCAAACCGCTGAACAACCCCAAACCCAGCGCCACCGCCGCCACACCCGCCGCTACCGCATAACGCACCAACAGCGAACGCCTGCGATGGGTTGGCGGGGTTTCACACAAGGCTTGCAGACGTTTGGCTGGCACGAGATCAGCCGCCGCCCACAAACCTTGAAGCAATTGGAATTCATCGCGATGCTGAGGGTGTTCGTCCAGCCAGGCTTCGAAACGCCGGTACTCCTTGAGATCCACCGCCGGCTCCTGCAAACGCACAAACCAGCGCGCCGCATCATCACGAACCGTTGTTTGCCCGCACGCACAATCACGAGTATCCATCATGGAAGTTCCTGTTTGGCTGGGGGTGAGCAGGCGTGGCCGATCATGGCTGCAATCCGTCGAGGCGGTCGCGCAGATGCCGCAGGGTGCGGATCATATACTTTTCCACCATGTTCTTGGACAGACCCAGGCGTTCGGCGATTTCAGCCTGGGTCAGGCCTTCGATCTTCTGCCAGACAAACACTTTGCGGCAATTGAGCGGCAGCTCGGTGAGCGCCTGTTCGATGGAGTCCGCCAACTGGATCGCCTGCATGAACTGCTCCGGGTCGCCTGACGACAACACACTGTGATCGATCGCCTGCGACTCCATGGCGCCCCGCCGGTCCTCACGTCGATAACCATCCACCGCAATGTTGCGCGCGGTCTGGTGCAAATACGCCCGGGGTTGTTCCACTGCCGCCGAATCGGACTCAAGCACCCGCACGAAGGTGTCGTGGGCCAAGTCCTCGGCCTGCTGACGATTTCTCAGGCGACGGGTCCAGGTGCCAACCAACTCTTCGTAATGCTCGAAAAAGCTGTGCCTGCGAGGCAGCTTGGGGGTCATTGTAGTGTGCTGTGGAGACGAGGTGTGAATAGTAATGCTTCCTATTAATGGGAAGCAATGGATTCCATCTCACCCGCGTCGCCGTCAGTCAGCCAAACCAACGGCCCCCGTTGCAGGGGCCGTCGTCAATCAATAAATCAGTGCGCGATACACACCGATTTCAACTCGGTATACGCCTCGATCACCGCGCGACCGAACTCGCGACCCATGCCCGATTGCTTCACCCCACCAAACGGCATCGCCGGGTCGAGCAGCACGTGGGCGTTGACCCACACAGTGCCGGCTTCGATGCGTGGCACCAGGTTCATGGCTTTGCCCAGGTCGTTGGTCCACAGACTGGCGGCCAGGCCGTAACGGTTGTCGTTGGCCAGGGCGATCACGGCGTCTTCGTCGTCGAACGGCATCACGCCCAGCACCGGCCCAAAGACTTCTTCGCGGGCCACGGCCATGCTGTGGTCGATGTCGGCCAGAATGGTCGGCTGCACGTAGAAGCCCTCGCCTTCCAGCAACTCACCGCCCGCCACCACGCGCGCGCCTTCGCGGCGCGCCAGTTCGATGTGCTTGAGCACGCTTTGCTGTTGCTTGCGCGACACCAGCGGGTTGATTGCCGCATTGCAATTCATGCCCGCGCCAATCGGCATTGCCGAGACGGCTGCCGCCAACGCCTCGACGAACTGATCATGAATCGAGCGATGCACATAGAAGCGCGACGCCGCCGCGCAGACCTGGCCGTTGTTCAGCAGGCCGCCGAGGATTGCGCCCTGCACTGCCTTCTCGATATCGGCATCGGCCAATACGATCATCGGGTTTTTGCCGCCCAGCTCCAGCGAGAAGCGCGTCATGTTTTCCATGCACGCCACACCGACGCTTTTGCCCACGGCGGTGGAACCAGTGAACGACACTTTGCTCACCAAGGGGTGCGCGGTCAGCACGCCACCGACCGAAGCACCGCCACCGGTGACCACGTTGAACACGCCAGCCGGAATGCCCGCTTCAAGCGCCAGCTCAGCCAGGCGCATTGCCGTCAGCGGCGTTTCCATGGCCGGTTTGATGATCACCGTGCAACCGGTGGCCAAGGCAGGCATCAGTTTCCAGGCAGCGATCAGCAGCGGGAAGTTCCACGGCACGATGCCGACCACCACGCCCACCGGCTCACGCTTGGTGAACGCGGTGAACTTGGCGCCCGGTGGCAGCGGGATCGACACGTCGAAGGTCTGCCCTTCGATCTTGGTCGCCCAGCCGGACATGTAGCGCATGAACTCCACGGTCGCATTCAGATCCAGCGCGCGGGCCATGTTGATCGACTTGCCCTGGCTCAGGGTTTCCAGCTGCGCCAGTTCCTCGGCATGCGCCTCGACCAGCGCGGTGAAGTTCAGCAGGATGCGTTCGCGGTCCGCCGGACGCAGGCCCGACCACACACCGGACTTGAACGCCTTGTGCGATGACTGCACGGCTTGCTCGACCACATCCAGCGGCGCATCTAGGGTTTCGCACAGGGTTTGCCCGGTGGCCGGGTTGACCACGGCAATGGTCGGGCCGTCGGCCAGCACCCATTGGCCGTCAATGAAGCAGCCATGACGGCGGTCGAGGAAGGCAGCCACCTGCGGCAGAATTTCAACGTTGCTCATAATTCACCTGTCGTTCAAACGAGTGGTTCAGCCAGAAAAAATCCGGCTGATTAGCGTTGTTCTTTGAGGAAGCACACGACCGCCTGGCGATCATCTGCAGAAGCCAGCCCCATGTAGGGCATGTAGGTCCCGGGCACATAGGCCTGGGGTTGGGTGATCAGTTGGGTGATGGTTTCAGCCTGCCAGGTCACGTCTTTGCTGCGCATTGCCTGGGAGTAGCTGAAGCCTTCCAGCGAGCCGGACTTGCGTCCGACCACGCCCGCCAGGTTTGGCCCCATCATGCCGGCCATGCCCTTGCTCACCGAGTGGCAAACCCCGCATTCATTGGCGAACACCTGGGCGCCGTGGCCCTGGTCCGGCGCGCAATCGGCGGCGACTACGGTTTGCGCCAGCACCAGCGACAGCAAACCGACGAGGGAGAATTTCTGCGAAGTGAACATAGGAAACGACCTTGAAAATCCGTAAGGGGAAGCATCAGCAGGGTTGATACGGATTGTCAGGGGTCAGTGCCACGCAGGTTTTGCCCTGCGTGCCAGTCGTATTGGCAAGGCTGCCAAACCACCCACTTTGGCAAGCACAGGCAACTCTTTGGCAACCACACAAAAGGGCGAAAAAGTTCCGGGCCGTAGTATCGAAAAAGACCTCAACCCTGTGGTCAAGAACAAGAATGGATGCCACACCATGCTCAAGTCCCCCTTGCTTCGTCTCTCGACGCTCGCGCTGATGATCGGCGCCACCCAGGCCAATGCCTACGAACTGTATGCCGATGGCGACAGTCACCTGAACGCCACGCTGGAAGCGGTATTCGGCATTTTCCACAGCCAGGAAAACTACGCGCTGTCCGGTCGCCTCAATGAAGGTTCTTCGTCGTGGCGCGAGGGCTACATCAAATACGGCCTGAGCTTCGACAAAGGCCTGGCCGGTGCCGGCACCGCGTATGGCGCGGCGAACATGCTCAGTTCCGGCACCTGGGGCGATGGCGATGCCGCCGGTTTCAGCGACGGTACGGAACGCACCACCAAGTTCGAAGACGCCTACCTCGGCTGGCGTTCGGGCAAGCTGTTCGAAGCGTTGGGTGACGACGGTGTCGACCTGTCCTTCGGGCGCCAGAACATCGTGGTCGGCGACGGATTCCTGATCGACGGCGACGCCTTGAACATGGGCAAGGGCCTGGCCGATGGCGAGTTCAATCGCGGCGGCGCCTACTACCTCGCCGCCCGTAAAGCCTTCGACGAAACCGCAGTGCTGCGCCTCGGTGGCAAGCAAGGCTGGCGTGGCGACCTGATGTGGCTCAAATCGGACAACCGCGCCCAAGCGAAAACCGAAATGTATGTCGGCACCCTCGAACACGTGGCCGAAGAAGGCACCGTGGGCCTGACCTACATCGACACCACCGACGTCGACGAACAATTCGCCTCGCCATTGCAGCAGGAACGCGACGGCATGAAGACCTACAGCCTGCGTGCGACGGGTAATGCCGGGGTGAAAAACCTGTTCCTCTCCGGCGAATACGCCAAGCAGGACAAACCGCACGCCAGCAACGAAGACGCTTGGTATCTGGAAGCCGGCTGGACCTTTGCCGACGTGGCCTGGACGCCCTATGTCAGCTACCGCTACAGCCGTTTCTCGGAAGGTTACGACACGCTGTTCTACGGTTTCAGTCGCGGCTATGGCACCTGGTTCCAAGGCGAAGTCGCCGGCAACTATGCCGGCCCGTTCAACGCCAACTCACGCATCCAGAACGTCACGCTGAAGGTCTCGCCGCTGGAGAACCTCAACGTCGGCGCGATGTATTTCAACTTCGACACCATCGACCGCAACCTCGGCAACACCGATGGCCACGAAGTCGACCTGTATGCCGAATGGCACGTCAACGAGCACCTGACCGTGATGCCGCTGATCGGCCTCTACCAGCCGGACAAGAGCGCTGAACAAGGCGGCACGCAACTGGGCAACAACGACAAGAACCTCTACAGCCAAGTGGTGTTTGCTACCACGTTTTAAGTCAGACAGGGGCAGTGGCGCATCCGCTGCCCCCTATGGAAAAAGGCCTTTCCAATGCACTCAAGATTCCTGACGATCCAGAGCAAGATCGCCCTGCTCGCCGGCCTCTGCCTGTTGCTGGTGGTAGGTTTGCTGATGGGCTTGTCGCTGTATCAGACTCACCAAAGCAGCCAGCAAGTGGCACACGCCAGCAGTGAAATGCTCGCCAACGCCGCCAAGGAACACATGCAGGCGCTGGGCAACGTGCAGGCGATGCAGGTGCAACGCACCTTCATGCAGACCCACGAATATGGCCAAGGCTTGTCGCGCTATCTGTTGTACCTGCGGCAACTGCAACAGCAGGGCAAATTGACCCGACCGCAATTGCGCCAGGAACTGAGCGCCCAGCTGCACCAGGCCCTGATCGACAAGCCCGACCTGCTCGGGCTTTATGTCATTTTCGAACCCGATGCCCTCGACGGTGCCGACGCCGGTTTCGTCGACCAGGCCGCCGTGGGCAGTAACGAAACCGGGCGCTTCTCCTTGTATTGGGTGCAAAGCAAACCCGGCGAACTGCAAGCGGTGATCGGCGACGAAGCTCTGCTGGCCAACACCTCGCCCGGCCCCAGCGGCGCGCCGTACAACGCCTTCTACACCTGCGCCCGCGACACCCGTCAGGCCTGCGTGCTGGAGCCGTATTTCGACGAAGCCTCGGGCAGCCGCAAACTGGTGACCAGCATTGCGTTCCCGATGATGGACAACGGCAAAGTCATTGCCGTGGTCGGCCTCGACATCAACCTCGCCGCGCTGCAACACAACAGTGAAGCCAGCGCCCATCAACTGTTCGACGGCCACGGTCAGATCAGCATCGTCAGCCCACGCGGGGTGATCTCCGCCGACAGCCAGGACGTCAGCCGCCTCGGTCAACCGCTGGACAATGCCGAGGTGCTGAACACCCTGCAGCAGGGCCAACCGAAGGTGTTCGTCGACCAACAACAGATCAAAGTCCTCGAACCGCTGGCGCCGATTGCCGGCGCGGCGCCTTGGGGCGTATTGGTCGGCGTACCGCAAGACGTGTTGCTGGCGCCAGTGACCACGCTGCAAAAGGAACTCGATGCCCAGGGTGTGCAAAGCACTGCGCTGGAATTGTTGTTGGGCGGCGGCTCGGCCCTGCTCGGTCTGGTCTTGATCTGGTATGCGGCGTTTCGCATCACCCGGCCGCTGCAACTGCTGACGCGGGTCATGGAAGACATTTCCCTCGGCGAGGGCGATTTGACCCGGCGTCTGGCGGTGCAATCGCGGGATGAAATCGGCCAGTTGGCGACCGCGTTCAACCGCTTCGTCGAGCGCATCCATCACTCGATCCGTGAAGTGTCATCGGCGGCGCTCGGCGTCAACGAAGGCGCCAAGCGTGTGCTGCTGGCCTCGAACTCGTCGCTGAGCAACTTCGACGAACAATCGACCCGCACCAACAGCGTCGCCGCCGCGATCAACCAACTGGGCGCCGCCGCGCAGGAGATCGCGCATAACGCGTCCGATGCGTCGCAACAGGCTTCCGCCGCGCGGCAGCAAGCCGAAGATGGCCGCCAAGTAGTGGAACGCACGATTCAGGTGATGAACGAACTGTCCGGCAAAATCAGCACCTCGTGCGTCAACATCGAAGTGCTCAACACCAAAACCGTGAACATCGGGCAGATCCTCGAAGTGATCAAAGGCATCTCGCAACAGACCAACCTGCTGGCGCTGAACGCCGCCATCGAAGCCGCCCGCGCGGGTGAAGCGGGCCGTGGTTTTGCGGTGGTCGCCGACGAGGTACGCAGCCTCGCCGGCCGCACGCAAACCTCGGCAGCGGAGATCCAGCAGATGATCGAAGAACTGCAAATCGGCGCACGCGAATCGGTCGTGACCATGACCGAGAGCCAGCAGCACAGCGAAGAAAGCGTCAGCATCGCCAACCTGGCCGGCAAACGCTTGAGCAGCGTGACCCAGCGGATTGGCGAGATCGACAACGTCAACCAGTCGGTGGCGGCAGCAACTGAGGAACAGACATCGGTGGTTGAGGCGTTGAATGTCGACATTACCGAAATCAACACGCTGAACCAGCAAGGGGTGGAGAATTTGCAGTCGACGTTGCAAGCGTGCACCGAGCTGGAGCGGCAGGCGAATCGGTTGAATCAGTTGGTGGGGAGTTTCAGGATCTGAAAGTGGTGTTGCCTGCTATACCGCCATCGCGAGCAAGCTCGCTCCCACAGTTTGACCGAGTCGTTCGGGAGAACGCGGTCTAATGTGAGAGTGAGCCTGCTCGCGATGAACGATGACGCGGAGTTTCGGTGGTTACCGGGGCAGTTCAATTTCAAACATTAGGAAGATCCATCCTGTAACCCGCCCCCGGCGCCCCTTCATGCATCGCCGCCTGAATGTCTGCATACAAAGCATTCGCCTCTGCGGTAGTGATCGATCGCGAACAATCACGCAGCACCACGCGCAAAAGCACATTCTCCTGGCCCGGCAGCATCCCGAGTCGCTCAATGGCCTGCGAGGGTAAATCCGAGAAATCCCAACGCCCTTTGATCTGCATCTCTTCGATCCAGTCAGAACTGTCACCCGCAGCCAGCAACATCCTCTCGGTCAACACCTCTTCGCTTAGCCCCGGCGTTACTGCCAGCGAAATGTCACGAGCAATCGACGGCAAACGAGATACCGCAGTCCATGGATTCAAATCATGCATCTGCGCCTGTACTCGCGTGTTCTGATCGCGTAACAAGCGAATATCCGGGATGCCTTTGCGCAACATGGTCAGGCGATCCAGTCCCATCCCGAGCGCCAGCCCTCCGTGACGCAACGGGTCGATCTTCAAGCGTTCCAGCAAAGACTTAGCGATACGGCCGCACTCCAGCACCTCGACCGGCGTGTTGTCATTCAACACATTCACTTCAATTCCGCCCTCGGTGTAGTGATGCGGGCTGTCGCTGTAGACCCAGGATTTTCCAGGAACGGCAGACTTGAGGATGTCGCCGACCAGACGCAACAGATGCTCATGCGTAGACAATTCCGGATCGCCCAGCACCCAGATATCCATCTGATGCGGCTCCGCGCAATGCCAGCGATCCCGACTATCACGACGGAAAGTAATACCCGGCGCCGCCAGCAAGATCGTTTGCCCCGGTTGCCGCACCAGAGCCGCTTGCTGGAGCGCTGCCGGAATCTGGCTGGTGGTTTGTGTACGTAATAGTGAGCATTCATCGACCCAGCGGGTGTGTTCACTCCCAAGCGTGACTTCTGCCGGGTCATAGCCGAGTAAACCGTAGTTCTCTTCGGCAGAAACAATCCGCGGCCCTGTCTGTAGTTGAGCTTGAGGCCAGCCCTTTTCCGCGAGTCCTTGGAGGATTTCATTCAGCAGCAGCCGGAGGGCGTGATCGGGATTGTTTGATTCGGTTAGATCAACCATTAACAGGGCCTGATAGACAGACGTATCCGTCAGATATTTCTTTAATACATGCACTATATAACCCCTCAATCAACAGTTGAATGTCGAGCCAAAAAACCAGACCTAACAACTAACGACACACGATCATTCACCGCAACAAGAAAATAACAAAAAATGAATTTTCAGAACAAGACTACAGACAGACCTCACACAAATAACCAAACCAAACGCTCCCACACCCAAGACAGTCAAATCAATTCTAAAAACAATCCAACAAACTCTTTAACACTTTAAAAAATCCTGTATTAATTAGCCCACTCCCGAACGGCACTGGGAGCAAAACCAAAAAATGAAAAAGGAAGATCAAATGAAAAACAAAAAAGTCGTTGCAGAAAAGCTTAATCGGATCACTTCTGGCCCGGACAATTTCGGTTGGGCACCGTTGGCCTGGGCTCACACTGAAGACTAAGTAAAAACCAATGCACGGCAAGCAATCTTGTCGTGCATTGTAAAAACAAGGAGGGTTTTATGTCAGAACCAAATATGATTTGGACACTCTTCGGCCAAGAGGAATTATCAATTATTGCAGACTCCGAGGACTTCCTCAGAGAATGCGCACTCCTAGGTTTCAATACGGCCAATATCCATGAATTGGAGGCTTTGCCAAAAAACAGTATTATTTTTTCTTTCAGCAATGACGCTGCAAAAATGACGTTTGAGCTAGCAAAAAATACAGAACACAAAAAAAGTGTTTTCTGTGCAACTCAAGTGTTTGAGCCTACCGTAACCAGCGCTCTTTATAGCCTGAAGCTTTTACTGAACAGCAATTTTGAACATGCTCTATGCACACAGCGATCCGTATTACATATGCTCAATTCAAATGAGTCATTTTTCCTATCTGGAAACGATGCCGATGCGCAGGTCTCAATTTTTCCGCATGCACAGCCTTACGCTCTACTTTCCGAAGACGTGTCTGAAGACTTTGTACAGTCCGTCGCAGAGTTTTTTGAAGTTCATTACGCGCATATGAACCCGCAAGAGCCTTGCCCATTTTCATTTACTGGCACATTAAAAATTTCTGGAATACTAACTGTTCTCAGAAAGCCTAACCCAAAACTGCCAGAGGGTTTAAAAAGCTCACTCAAATGGTTGAGCGATAAAGTATCCGAAGAAGAGACATATCTTTCGATCAAAAATAACAACATCACTTCACTAAAAACAAACAATGTGGAACATATAAAACTTCTAGATCTTGCGGCGGGCTCTCGCGGACTAAAACTGACTGAATTCGCGATCGGCGTAAATGACGCAATTGCATCAACTATTGATTACAAAATAAACTCACAAATGAATGAAGGCATCGCCGGGGTTCATTTAGCTATTGGTGATGGGTCCTCCGGCTATCACATAGACTTTCTTAGTCCGGCTGTGAGCGTAAACCCCATACACTAGCGATTTTGGCAACACGCACAATTTGAAAATACATGCTCAATTATCCTGTCGTAACAATGCTTTCGCATGTAGCCTCGATGTAAAGTCACCTCATATATATCGCCATCGCGAGCAGGCTCACTCCCACATTGGACCGCGTCCGCCTGGACAACTCGGTCAAATGTGGGAGTGAGCCTGCTCGCGATGAACGATGACGCGGTGTCAGTGATTACTTGGGCAGTTCGACGTTATCCAGCATCCGATTCACCGCCAGTTCCGCCTGCATGATGATCTGTTGAATCCCCAGCGCGGTATGCCGGTGCGGGCCTTCGAGGTACGCAGCGAAGTCGGCCGTCATGACGCTGGCCGAGGCGAGGGATTCGCAGGTGTGTGCCAGCAGGTCTTCGTCCCGGATGTCCGGCGCGATCATGAACATGGTGCTGGGTTTGCGCACGAGCGGGGGCTGGAGGGCGGCGGGGTTGAAGTAGTGATCGAGGGCGCGGTCGGCGGCTTCGTGGAATTTCTTTGAATCGACTGATTCGTAGGGGGATGCCGGATCGGTGTCTGGCGGATTTGGCGTTACCTTGAACATATTTACCTTCTTCCTTATCGGGCGGCCACGCCTCGCTACTAATACGAGGGGTGGCGGCTGTACGCAGGTTAGTAGACCGGGGAACGAAGGCAAAGCCGGCGCGCCCGAGGGCGCCCTGCGCACAACCACCATCAAATACAGGCATCGAAATACCTGTCTGACAGACGCTTGTGCAGCCTTCACATCCTCGGGCTACTAAACCCGATCACTGGGAATCAGTGACGGGGATCAAGTTACCGAGGACGTCCAAAGCGCACAAGCCGGCGGATTCTGGCGTAGTCGTAGGCAATGGCGCAAGGCGTTGTAGCTTTCAGGAAGTAACCTTAAACACACTTAAACAAGCACTCCAAATTGAGGCCGCCATCGCGGGCAAGCCCGCTCCCACAGTTGACCGAGTTGTCCGGGAGAACGCGGTCTAATGTGGGAGCAACTGTCTTGATGACTTTATTTTGAAGATTTATCAGAAGACAGCTGAACTTCCACAGATCGTTCCCACGCTCTGCGTGGGAATGCAGCCAGGGACGCTCTGCGTCCCCAAAAGCGGACGCAGAGCGTCCGGTGAGGCATTCCCACGCAGAGCGTGGGAACGATCAATACGTTGGCGATTGAGATGGCGCCGATGAACGATAACGCGGTCCACCTGCCCTCCTCCAAACAGCCAAATCTGGCACCCACACACAACCACTTGGCATCCCCGCAAACAAGCCCGGTCACCACCCCCGCGTAGTATCAAAACCGATCCCCTTCTCTACCCCAAAAACAACAATTCGACCCTCGGGTCGCGGGAGACTTCTGTGCTTAAGAAAAGTGCGTTGGGCTGGCCAAAGATTGCCGGCCTCGGAATTGCGTTGGTGGTGGCCGGGCAGTTTTCCGGCTGGAATTTCGGGCTGATGGCCGGCGGCTGGATGAACATGTTGATCGCCACGGTGTTGATGGCGTTGCTGTGCGGTGGCCTGGCGCTATGCGTGGCCGAATTGTCGACCGCGCTGCCGAGTGCCGGCGGCGTATTCGTTTATGCGCAAAGTGCCTTCGGGCCGTTCGTGGGTTATCTGGTCGGCGTCGCCTGTGCGTTGGCGCTGACCATCGGCACCGGTGCGGCGGCGACGTTCATTTGTGCCTACACCGAATCGATGTTCGGGCTCGGTGGCTGGCCGGTGAAAATCGCCCTGTTCGCGGTGATTATCGGTATCCACATCCGTGGCGTCGGTGAGGCCATGGGCCTGACCCTGATTGCGGGCGCCATCGCGGTCGTTGCGCTGCTGATCTTTGGCGTGGCGATGGCGCCGCATGTCGAACTGGCGAACCTGTTGAAGATGCCGGCAGCCATTGGTGGTCCGTCCGTCAGCCTCGGCGGGATTTTCGCCTGTGTGCCGTTCGCCATCTGGCTGTTCATCACCGTCGAGCAAACCGGCTCGGCCGCCGAAGAAGCGCACAACCCCGGGCGCAGCATGCCGCGTGGCATCCTCGCCGCCATCGGCACATTGCTGGTGACCGCGCTGGTGGTGTTGATCTGCGCGCCGGGCGCCGGTGGGGTCGAGTTGGTGGGCTCGGCGGGTGATCCGCTGTATGCCGCGATGACCAGCACCAACGTCTACGGCGACGCATCGTGGCTGGCCAAAGTGATTGGCTGCGGCGCGGTGTTCGGTCTGATCGCCACGTTCTTCTCGCTGATCTACGCCGCTTCGCGGCAATTGTTCGCCATGGCCCGCGACGGTTTGTTCCCGCAATGGCTGGGCAAAACCGGCAAGCGCGGCACGCCGTTCCCGGCCCTGCTGCTGATCGGCGCGATCGGCCTGCCGTTGTCCGCCATCGACCCGGCCACGGTGATGCTCGCGGTCGTGCTGCTGCTCAACGTTTGCTACCTGTTCATTTTCGGCGCCTACCTGAGGATCAAAAGCAGCCAGCCAGATTTGCCGCCTCCATTCCGTCTGGCCGGCGGCACCGTGGTTGCCTGGCTGGGCCTGGCCCTGACGCTGGTGGTGATCGCCGCCTGTTTCCAACTCGACATGCTGATGCTGATCGCCCTCGCGGCGACCTTCGTCCTGTGCACGTTCAACTTCCTGCTGCGCGCCCACCTGCAAGGCCGCCCCCCTGCCATCGAGGTTCCCGACCATGCCTGAAGACACCCTCCTGCAACGCCGCCATCGCGTCCTCGGCAGCGCCTCGCCGTTGTTCTACGACAAACCGTTGCACCTGGTGCGCGGCGAAGGCGTCTGGCTGTTTGACGTCGACGGCCGCCGTTATCTGGACGTCTACAACAACGTGCCCTGCGTTGGTCATTGCAACCCACACGTGGTGGAGGCGATGCACCGTCAGGCGATGACGCTGAATATTCACACTCGCTATCTGGACGAAAACGTCGTGCGTTACGCCGAGCGCCTGACCGCCACGTTTGCCGAGCCGCTCGACACCGCAATGTTCACCTGCACCGGCAGCGAGGCCAACGAACTGGCGCTGCGCCTGGCGCGGTTTGCCAGCGGCGGCACCGGCATCATCGTCAGCGATTACAACTACCACGGTAACTCGGCGTCGCTGGCTGAAGTCACCACTGCGCTGCCTTCGCCCGAGCCATTCGCGGCGCACGCTCGCGCGGTGCCGATCCCGTGTCTGTACCACGCGCCGGCAGGCACCACCGAAGCCGAGTTGACCGAGCAATATGCCGCCAACATCAAAGCCGCCATCGCCTCGATGCAGGCCCAGGGGATTCGCCCCGCCGCGCTGCTGATCGACACGCTGTTCGCCAACGAAGGTTTGCCACGGGTTCCGGCCGGGTTTGTCGCCAAGGCTGCCGAACTGATTCGCGCGGCCGGTGGCTTGTTCATCGCCGATGAAGTGCAATCCGGATTCGGCCGCACCGGCGATCATCTGTGGGGCCATCAGGCCCACGCCGTGGTGCCGGACATCGTTACCTTGGGCAAACCGATGGGCAACGGCTATCCGCTGGCCGGGCTGATCACCCGCAAATCGCTGGTCGAGGCGTTCGGGCGCAGTGCCATGTATTTCAACACCTTCGGCGGCTCACCAGTCGCGGCAGCGGTGGGCATGGCGGTGCTTGATGTCATCGAAGATCAACAGTTGCTGAGCAACGCGCAATCCGTCGGCGCCTATGTGCAGCAGCGCCTGCAATCGTTGGCCAGCAAGCATTCGATCATCGGTGATGTGCGCGGCAAAGGGTTGTTCTTCGCCATGGAACTGGTGCGCGACCACGCCAGCAAGGAGCCTGCCGGCCTCGAGGCGCGCAAGGTGGTGAACGACATGCGCGAGAACGGCGTGCTGATCAGCAAGATCGGCGCCGGCGACAACATCCTCAAACTGCGGCCGCCGCTGGTGTTCAACCGCGATCACGCCGACCTCTTCGTTGACACACTGGACAGCGCCTTGAGCGCAATCTGAGGCCTTGCCATGACTGAATTTCATTCCCTGAGCCACGACCAGCAAGTCGCCAAACTGCACAACCTCGCCCGTCATGCCTTGCAACACTGGGACGGTGTGTTTGGTGAGATCGAACTGGTGAAATTCCGCGAAAACGCGGTGTTCTCAGCGCGGCGCGAGGACGGCCAGCGCGTCGCCCTGCGCATCCATCGCAACGGCTATCACTGCGAGGCGGCGTTGCGTTCCGAGCTGCAATGGATGGAAGCGCTGGCCACGGCTGGCATCACCGTGCCGCAGATCATTCGGGCGCGGGACGAGCGGCACCTGGTCGAAGTGGTCCACGCCGACATCGGCGAACCGCGGCATGTCGACATGCTCGCCTGGCTGCCCGGTGCGACGGCGGGCACCTCCGAAGCCGGAGTGCAGGCTGACACTGAAATCGATTTTCTGTTTGCCGAGGCAGGCGCGATTGCCGCGCGTATCCACTTGCACGCGGCGGAATGGCAGCAGCCGGACGAGTTTGTGCGCCATGCATGGGATGAGGATGGATTGATCGGCGCCAATCCGTTCTGGGGGCGGTTTTGGGAGCTGGAACAGCTCAGCGATGAGCAACGGGCGCTGTTGCAGGAAGCCCGGCGCCGCGCACGTAGCGACCTGCGTCGGTATGGTCGGCACCTGGAGAACTTCGGCATGATTCACGCCGATCTGGTGCCGGAGAACCTGCTGATCGAAGGGCCGCAGCTGCGCCTGATCGACTTCGATGATGCGGGGTTTGGCTGGCACATGTTCGAGCTGGCGACCGCGCTGTATTTCTGTCTGGATGATCCGCGTTATGAGCAGATCAAAGCGTCGCTGCTGGCTGGCTATGACGCGATCAAACCGCTGACCGAAGCGGATCGCAGCACATTGGCGCTGTTTCTGATGCTGCGCGGCACGACGTATCTGGGCTGGATTCATACCCGCAAAGGCACGCCGACGGCGATTGAAATGGCGCCGATGTTGATTGAGCGGGCGTGTCAGTTGGCTCGGGAATATCTGCAAGAGTAACCCCGCAGATCGTTCCCACGCAGAGCGTGGGAACGATCAATGCCATGCACACTGTGGGAGCGTGGCTTGCCCGCGATGAACGATAACGCAGTCTCCCGGTAATTAAGGGGGGCCTGTCTATTTCAATTACTTCGAATCGGTATAAAAGACTGTCAACTTTGACAGTATTCAGCTGCTCACAGCAGTCGCTAAGCTCCCGTTCACTTGCAATGAATGCAAGCTAACCCGCGAGCAGGTATCAACTTATGGAACGTGAAACGAAAAAAAGCTTTCTTTACACGTTTGAAGGCCTCGATGTTGCGACCCAAACTATTTCTTTATCAAAGGTAGGTGACTCGGGCGCAAAGGTGACACCCCTTGTAGATTCCACTCGCCTGCATCTGGCCTTTACAGAGCCAACAACTGGCACTTCCGTAGACATTAATGTATTTGAAACGCCGGCTTCTCAAGGCAACTACGGCGTTGCGCCACGTTGGCTTCTGGAGCGATGCATCGGCCGTAAAGTTAATTGTCTACTTCGACTCTGGCCGGGGGATCTAGTCGTTACCGAGCAGTTTAACGTGGTCGACTAGCCACTGAAGTGGCTAATCGGTGGCCGGTGATCCGTCGAATTGTCATGGATGAATGACAACGCGCTTCAGTGTGCCGCACCCGCATGCTCAACCCGATGAAACAACCGGTTGAAGTACACCAGGCTATCCCCTTCCCCGCGCACGCCCACTTTCGACAACTCCACAAACATCACAGAGTGCGAGCCCACTTCCTTGCACTCGGTAATCCGCCCTTCCAGTTGCACCAGGGCATCGCGCAGCACGGGCACGTCGGCCGCGCCGTCGTCCCACAAGTCCCAGGCGAATCGTTCGGCCATCGACACTTGGGTCATGCCGGCGAAGTGTCGGGCCAGTTCTTCCTGTTCGCTGCACAGCACGTTGACGCACAGGTGGCCGTTGGTGCGGAACACGTCGTGGGTGGCGCTGTTGCGGTTGACGCAGACCAGCACGGTCGGTGGCGAGTCGGTGACCGAGCACACCGCGCTGGCGGTAATCCCGCAGCGTCCGCCGGGGCCGTTGGTAGTGATGATGTTCACTGCCGCAGGCAGCTGCGCCATGGCGTTGCGAAAGTCGATTTGCTGCTGGCTCAGGTCGGCCATGTCGATGCCCCTTCCTTCAGGAGGACCGTCGTTGCGCGGCCCCAAGTGATGGAACAAGACTAAGGCCCGGCGCGGTCCGCAACCATTGCAACGATCCCCATGGCGAGGTGGGCTTTCCGCTAGTCGTCTAGGTGGTTTCTTTATCGTCAGCGCCCTTCACAGTGAGTATTCTGCACAGAGGCGCCAACATAGGCGTCGACGTCCGCCGCAGCGTGCTCGCGTGCGAAAACAATAATTAGAAATTCTCGTGGCAGTCCCTGATGGAAACCCGCAAACCGATTGTTTATATCGTCGATGACGACAAAGACCTGCGAACCTCGCTCGCCTGGTTGCTGGAGTCGGTCAGCGTGCAAGCGCAATGCTTTGCCGGCGCTGAAGAGTTCCTGAGCCAGTACGACCCCAAGCAACCGGCGTGCCTGGTGCTGGACGTGCGCATGCCGGAAACCAGTGGTTTTCAGTTGCAGGAAATCCTCAACCAGCGCGGCAGCACCTTGCCGACGATTTTCGTCTCCGCCCATGGCGACATTCCGATGTCGGTCACGGCGATGAAGAACGGCGCACTGGATTTCGTCGAGAAGCCCTACAACCCGCAGCAGATGATCGACCGCATCCAGGCGGCGCTGAAGACCGCCGTGCATGCCCAGGCCGAGCAGCAGCAACGCCAGCACCTGCAAGGCAAGCTTGCGCTGCTGACCAGTCGGGAACGGGAGGTGTTGATGCTGGTGATCGATGGCAAGGCTAGCAAGGTCATCGCCCGGGAGCTGAACATCAGCGTGAAAACCGTTGATGTGCACCGCACCAAGATCAAGGAAAAGATGGGCGTGAGCAGCATTGCGATGCTGGTGCGTGAGGTGCTGCACTTGCCAATGGAAGAACCTGCGCGGCATTGATCTGCGGCGTTCTTCAGGCCTTATCGCGAGCAGGCTCGCTCCCACAGTTGATCGAGTTGTCCGCACGGATGCAGTCCAATGTGGGAGTGAGCCTGCTCGCGATGGGGCCAGTACATTCAACATTCCGGCACCTGACACTCCGCCATCGCGAGCAGGCTCGCTCCCACACGCGGTCAGTGGCTATAGCGTTTGCGGTATTCACCCGGCGACACGCCAAACCGTGATTTGAATGCCGACGAAAAGTAGCTCGAATCCGAGAAGCCCCACGCATAGCACAGCGCCGAAAGCTTCTGCTCCACATCCGAGCGGCGCAGGTTTTCGGCGCAGAAGTCCAGGCGTCGATGCTTGATGTATTGCGCCACGACCAACCCGCGTTTGGAGAACATCCGGTACAGCCCTCGCACTGAAATCCCCACCTCACGCGCGATCAATTCAGGGCACAGTTCCTCGCTGCTGATGTGTTCGTCGATGTAGGCGATGGTTTTGCGAAACTGCCGCTCGTGCGCATCCACGCCGCGGTCCCGGGCGCTGATGCCAGGCAGGAGCAGGCTGACTAGTGCGTCGAGCACCGCTTCGCTTTCCTGCATCTGCAGGCTGTGTTGTTGTCGGGCTTCCAGGACCATGCGGTTGGCCAGCGCGGCCAATGGCGTGTTGGCCGGGATGCGCGTGGCGCAGTTGACGGCGCTGAAGTGCGAACCGCGCTCCACCACCTGGCGCGGCAGGATCAGCGACAACTGCCGGGAGTCGTCGTTGTAGGTCATGTCGCTGGGTCGGCAGGCGTCGATCAGAGCGATGTCGCCACAGCCCAGCTGAGCGCGGTTGTCGCCCTGTTCGAGTTGCGAGCTGCCGCGCAGTTGGAACACTGCGTAGTAATGGCCGTCGCTGCTGGTGCTGACGTCCTTGCTGGTGCGATACAAATGCACGTGGGCCATGTCCACCACGCTGAGATTGATTGCGCCGCTGCGATATTCCGCCAGCTCACCGTAAAAATTCGCGTCCAGTGCGCGGGCATCGAAACGCCCACAGGCCTGATTGACCTGGCTTAACCAACTTTCGAATGCATCGTTGCGCACTGCCGAAGAAGTAATCATGACCGCAAGGCCTCACGTCAGTTTTATTGTTATTTTTCGACCGCTTCGCCGAGCGGTTCGATGAATACCGTTTACCTGACCGTCTTCTCCCTTGACGGCCGTGGGACGCCGATTTAATCGACTCCCACGCAATGTTTCCAGGGGTTTAGCGGGTTACAAGTCCAATACCAGACGAGCGGAAAGTGCTCGTGAAACGCAGGCGCAAATCTGCTTGTTGCCCGCCTTCTCCTTGTTCGACAAACAGTTGTCGCGGTGCTCTGGCACCCCGTCCAGCACCTCGACGATGCACGTGCCGCAAATGCCTTCGCGGCACTCGGTGTCGATGTCGCAGCCGTGGGCTTGCAACACGTCGACCAGGCTGGAATCGGCTGGCACGTGAAGCACCACGCCGGAGCTGGCCAGTTCCACTTCGAAGCTCCCGCTCGGGCCCGCATTGGCGGCCGGATCAGCCTGGAAGTGCTCCAGGTGAATCAAATCGTCACAACGACTGCGCGCCGCCACTTCCACCACTTTGTTCATGAACGGCGCCGGACCGCAGGTGTAGACGTGGGCAGTGCTGCCGGCCTGATTCAGGCTGTCAGTCAATGCCGCGTCCATGTCGGCCGGCTCGACGCCATAGTGGAACTGCACATTTGCGGCAAAATCGCTGGCCAACAGTTTGGAAAATGCAGCGTACTCCGGCGCACGGGCAAAGTAGTGCAGTCGATACGGCTGACCGCTTTCCGCCAGTCGATAGGCCATGCTCAGCAGCGGCGTGACACCAATCCCGGCGGCAAACAGCACATGCTCAGTGGCCGTCGGGTCGAGGCGGAACAGGTTGCGTGGCGCACCCATTTCCAGCTCCATGCCCTCTTCCACTTGCTCATGCAACGCCAGCGAGCCGCCACGCGACTGCGCTTCTTTCTTCACCGCCACCAGGTACGCGCGGCGATCCTCGGGCGGGCTGCACAGTGAATACTGGCGGGTCACCCCGGTCGGTCCGGTCAGGTCGACATGCGCCCCTGGTTCATAACTGTCGAGCGGCTGGCCGTCACTGCGCACGAGGCGAAAGGAACGGATATCCAGCGCTTCGTCGACGATCCTTTCGATCCTCACTTTCATCATTGCATCACCTGAAATACGGTTGGTTTTGGGTATTGAGCAATCCCTGCCGCCGCGACGATCAGCGCATGAACAAGCCGCCGTTGATGTCCCAACATGCCCCCGTGACGGAGGCGGCGTGATCAGCGATCAGCAGCAACACGCTGTCGGCGATATATCCGGGGTCGCCAAGCACACCGGCCGGGATTATTTTCAGGATCTGTTCCAGGCGCTCCGGTGGCACGGTTTCGCGCACCACCGGCAAATCCAGCGGCCCCGGTGAAATGCTGTTGACCGTCACCCCTTGCGGCGCCAGTTCACGGGCGAAGACTTTGGTCAACGTCGCCACGCCACCCTTGGCCGCCGCGTAGTGCGCGCCGGTGGCAGTGCCGCCGTTTTGCCCGGCGAGCGAAGCGATGTTGACGATGCGACCAAAGCCACGCTCGGCGAAGTGCGCGCCGAATACCTGGCACGCGACAAAGGTGCCGCGCAGGTTGATCGCCATCGACTCGTCGAACTCCTCAGGCGTGATGTCCATCAGCGCAGCGACTTTCGACACGCCTGCGTTGTTCACCAGAATGTCAGTGCCGCCCCAGCGCTCGGCGAGCAGATCGCGGGCGCGGACGAAGTCGGCTTTGTTGCGCACATCCAGCTCAATGGCCACGGCACTTGCACCGCTGCCATCGAGTTCCGAAGCCAGACGCTGCACGCCGTCGAGGTGCACATCCGCCAGACCCACGCGATACCCCGCCGCGTGCAAGCGACGGGCGATGCATTCGCCAAGACCGCGCGAGGCGCCGGTCACCAGCGCGACCCGGTTCATGGTGTTGATCCTCATAACAGGAAACCCAGCGCGCTCAGGCTGTCCGTGGAATTGATCAGGCGCACGACCTTGCGTTCGAGTTTCGCCACACCGTCAGTGAAACGAATGCGGTGGTTGAGGTCGGCCACGAAAGGCGTGTGCACCCCGCGTTTGTAGGCGTACAGCAACTGCGCGGAATTGACTTCAACCATGTCGCCCGCTGCTTCTACCAAGCGAAACCGCGAAACACTGCGCACGGTTTTCGCCGCGTCCACCGCCGACGGCGAATAGCCGGCGGTCAGGCGTTCGATGCGCAAGCCGCGCATGCGTGCATCGTCGTAGGCGTAGTTGAGCGTGGCGTCAAAGTCTTCGGAGTCCGGGTCGATCGGCACGATGTACTTGCCGCTCTCGCTCCACAGGGTCGCCCACTCGGCGTAGTTCTTGTGGTCGAGCAGTTCGGCTTCGCGCCAGATGAATTCGATGGCCTGGGCCAACGGGCCGGAAAAACCGTTCAGGGTGTCGTGATTGCTCATTGGCTCATCATCCTTTTCCACATGTCATAGGCACCGCGCATGCCGCCCTCGTCGGTGGCGTGGGAGACTTTGTCGCCGTTCTCGGCAATGATTTCGCGATTGAGGCCACGGTTGACCAAAATCGGCGCATCGACGCCGGCGTACGAACCGCGCTGCACACGGTCCCAGGCCTCCGCGTCGTCCGGGCTGCCGAAGCCGAACGGGCCCTGGAAGTGTTCGTGAATGCGCATGCGTTCGCGGTTGGCGATCTCCGGGCCGCCGTCCATGCCCAACGCAACGTGACGGATCTCGGTTTCAGTGACCGAGACCGGGCGCAGCACACGGAAGAACGACATCGACATCGCGACGTTGGGGAACAGGTTCAGGTTGAAACCGGCGCCGTGCAGCGAACGCACAATGCGACGGACTTGTGCCGGCTCCATGGTTTTCGACAACTCTTCAGTGACGTGAGCAAAGCGCTCCTGCAACTGTTCGCTGCCGTCGTCGTGATCCAGGTCGACGTGCTCGGGCACCATGACCATCACGCTGTGACCATTGCCCAGCGAGTGGGTAACGGCCTGTTCGTCGGTCATGAACGAGAGCATTTCCGAGGTTTCTTCATCCACCGACGACATGAACGACTTGTGCACGATCGGGAAGTGGTAACCGTCGGTGGTGTTTTCCAGCTGGATCTTC